>Ga0209415_10020668_pt1 | contig 10211 bp, 7 predicted proteins | sample PeaSoiSIISIP2007_FD_187696 | JGI IMG/M metagenome (GOLD analysis project Ga0209415, IMG submission 187696) | Peat soil microbial communities from Weissenstadt, Germany - SII-SIP-2007 (SPAdes) (version 2) | ecosystem: Environmental > Terrestrial > Soil > Wetlands > Peat | place: Germany...
CTCCACAGCTGATTTCCCCCACTGGGAGCTCTCGGCAGTGGAATCTGCAACGGCCCGTAGAGCCGTTAGAGTGCCACCTTCATTGGTTCGGGCGTGGGCCTCTGGCAGTGTGCTGGGCCGACATCACGACTCGTCACGCCCGACCGACAAGAAAACCGCAATCTGGGCGACACCTACCGTGACATAAGGTAGTCTTTTGTGGACTTAACGTAACCTACTAATTAACGCGGGTTGGAAGACGCGGCAGGAACACCAGTTGTGGGTATCGACAGCCGATGCGACAGCCGGGATGCAGGTGACAAATCTGCGGAATGACTGGCGGCGCTATCCGGCGGTGATCTGCCGGCGGGTGCCGCTGGCCCCGCCGACCAGCCCGGTACGCAGGGTCGGTGCGGGAATGGTCACCGGCACCGAACGGGTGGGCATCAGCGTGGAGTCGCTGAGGCGCAGGGCCAGCGCCGGGCACATGTGCACCGCCTGCTGAGCGTCCTTCTCCAGCCAGGCCGGGACCGGGATGTTGAGGATGACCGGGTAACCCTGAGCGTCCAGGTGGATGATCTCCGGCACCAGGTGAGCGCACAGTCCGTGTCCATGGCAGCGCGTCCAGTCCACCACGAGCCGCTGCCGTCCTTCCTCCTCGGGGCCGGTCGGCAGCGGCAGGATGCCGCGGACGGGGCGGCCGCAGGACGAGTGGAAGACGTGCGCGGCGAGGTCTTCGGTGAACACGTCCAGCGCCGAAAGCACGAACCTGGTCACCCCGTCGGGATGCGAGCACGCACCACGCCCGTTCACCCCGGCGGCGGACCGCCTGGCCACGTCGAGCGCCTCGATTCCGCCCGATCCGTCCACCAGCGCCGCCAGGGCCCGCGCGATGGCGGGCAGGCCGAGCTTGCACGGACCGCACTGGCCCGCTGACTCGCCGGCCAGGTAACTGGCTATCCGCGACACTTCCCCCAGCGGACAGGTGCCGTCACCCAGGGACAGTACGATGCCGGAGCCGAGAGTGCCGCCGACGGCGGCAAGACCCTCGCGCGAGACGGGGACGGCGTAGGCCGTCTCGGCCGGAAGCCACATGCCGTGATAGCCGCCGACCAGGACGCCGTCGCCGGCGGGAGCCTGGCAGATGTCCAGGACCGCGGCCAGCGGCAGGCCGACGGGTACCTCGACGACGGCGGGATGCGCGGCGGAACCGCCGACGCTGAGCAGGATGGTGCCGGGCTCTTCGGCGGTACCGACTGCGGCAAAACGCTCCGGTCCGAGCAGGGCGAGCACGGCGAGCTGGGCGAATGTGGATGCGTTCGAGAGCAGCGTCGGCAGGTCGTCGACACCGGAGTCGCTGGCCAGGACCTTCGTCCCGGGCGGAACCGGCCGCTTGCCGTTGATGCCCCGGATCAGGGCACCCGATTCGCCGGAGATGAACCGGTCCGGCACCTGCACGACCCTGACCATCTTGCGCAGGCCAGACTCGGCCGCGATGGCTGCCTCAATCGACCGGTTGGCCAGCTCGTTGCCCGCCACGCCGACGATGATCTCGTCGGCGTCCAGGGCTTCGGCTACGAGCGCCGCTCCGCTGAGGATGAGGTACGGTGAGCGGATCATGAGCATCTTGTCTTTGACGCTGCCCGGCTCGCCCTCGGTGGCGTTGACGACCACGATCGTGGGGCTGTCGCTGGCCTCGGCGGACTGAACCACCGCTCGCAGCTTGCGCCCAAAGGGAAACGCCGCGCCGCCTTGGCCGCGCAGGTCGACCTGTTCGGCCATCGAGATCAGTTCCTCGACGGAAAGCCTGGGCAACGGGCCGAAGATTTCGCGGTGGGCGTCCAGATCGAGTCGCGGCATCCGGTCCAGCCCGGCGGTCAGCCGAGCCGCCCCGATCCTCATGATCGCGGGCGCGTCAAGGCCCTCGATCTGACTCATCTCCACTCGTCGCCTCCAGCGCGCCCGGGGATGTCGCGGTTCCTGGGATCCGTGGCATGCGTTCTGCGTGACCGGCGGGTGGCCGTCGCGGGCATGGAACCGGTGCGCGGCCCGTGCGGCGAATCGGGGCTCGGCACCGATCCGGGGGCTAGCCTGGGCGCGGCGTCGGCGCGCGGCCGGGGCCCGGTGGAGGGCCGGGGATTCGGACCCGTGCCGGACCCGGGCGCCGGGCCAGTTCCGGTCCGGGGAACCGGGCCGGAGTCCCCGCCGTACGCCGGACCGGATCCGAGCCGGGGCATCGGACCGGAGTCGGCACGAGGCATAGGGCCGGTCCCCAGCCGCGGCAGGGGACCGGAGTCCGAGCGCGGCATCGGACCTGTTCCGAGCCTGGGCATGGGGCCGGTGTCGATCCGGGGCATCGGACTGGTATCGGCGCGGGGCATCGGGCCCGTCCCGGGGCGGGGCATCGCGCGCGGCCCTGCCCCCGGCCGGGGCATGGGGCCGGGGTCGACGCGGGGCATCGGGCCTGATCCCAGTCGCGGCATCGGGCCGGAATCCGCGCGGGGCATCGGGCCCGTTCCGGGCCGGGGCATGGGGCCGGAATCCGCGCGCGGCGTCGGGCCCGTTCCGGGCCGCGGCATGGAGCCCGTGTCAATCCGGGACATGGGGCCGGAATCCGCGCGCGGCATCGGGCCGGAATCCGCGCGGGGCATCGGGCCGGTGTCGGCCCGGGGCATCGGGCCCGTCCCGAGGCGCGGCATGGGACCGGTGTCGGCCCGGGGCGTGGGAGCGCTGCCGATTCGAGGCGCCGGGCCGAGGGGCAGCGGGCCGCGGCCAGGGTCACCGCGCCCCCGCTGATGGCTCGGCGCGGCGTACGGGTACGTCGACAGATCGTCCTGGGGCACGTGTTTCCTCGGTGCTCCCTCGAAGCGAGGGGGACCGTCGTACTCCGGCTCGTACAGGGGCTGCCTATCGGGGGCGGCGGGATACGGGTAGCCTCCGGTCCCGGCGCCGTACACGGGCGCGCCCAGCGGCATGAACGCGGGGTCGGCGGGTGCCGCGCTCAGCGCGGGCAGCGGACCAGATGACGAAGCCCAGCCAGGCGCGGGCGGAAGCGCGGCCCAGGCCTGGCTGCCCGGCATGCCGAAGCCGGGGCCCTGCCCCACGGCGGTGGTGGGCAGCATCTGGATCGTCCCGGTCAGTTGGGCCTGGGCCATGTTCAGCGCCGCGGCGCGCAGTGGTGACGTCCCCGAGTACCCCAGCCCGCCAGCGGCCCGGTCGGCGCCGGGGGGTGCACTCATCCTGTCCTTGGAGCGCAGCGAAATAGCCAGGAACCTGACCACGACGGCCAGCGCCGTCAGCGCGATCGCGAACCCGTAGCTCCAGTCCACGTACGGCTTGGCCGCCCGGCCGCCGAGCAGCCCGTGCAGGACCCCGAACACGAACGCCAGATAGGAGCTGTAGTGGATAGCCCGCCAGCGCCAGGCCTTGCCGTGCGCGGTGAACCGCTCGCGGAAGATGCTCGTCACGACAATTAGCAGAATAAGATCTGACGCGATCGTGCCGAGCCCGATGTAAAAAGTCCGGTACGGCGACAAGAAGGGGATGAACGCATCGATTACGTGCGATCGCTGCGCGAGAATCTCCGTCGTGATGTGGATGACCAGGAAGGCCAGCGCGCCGAAAGAGACGGCCCGGTGCACGGCCTGGGCCATCACCCGGTGTCCCGGGGTCATGACGATCCGGTCCGTCGCCACCAGGCCGACGCCCACCGACGCGGTCAGCCCGATGAGCGCGAAGACCCCGGCGTAGAACAGCATGAAATGCTGCGTAGCAGCATCAATGTCCCGCCCCGGCTTGGTCAGGACCAGAGCGAAGACGATCACGACGGTGCCGGTGATCAGCGCCGTCATGATCTTCGACAAGTGCTCGCCAACCGCTCCCTGCGTCCCCGAACGCATACCCTGACGGCCGCGTGAACGGCCGGCGGTCGTTGGCACGCTTATCCTCCTCAGGATCGTGATTGGCGAGAGAAAGCCAATTGCGACGTCCGGAACGCTGGCTGTTATCTCTGGCCCGTATGTCGTGGAGTGCGACTATATCAGCGGCAATAACGCTTTGACTGCGAAATGGTATATGAACGATTTCGCAGCTGTGCGGCGCGCACGTACGCGGCGCAGGCCGGACGGGTCTCGCCGGTCGCGCCCTCACGAAGCTGAGGCGGTGGTGATCCCGGGGCGGGTCCGGCTTCGGCCCGGCCGGGCGATCTAGCGGGGCAGGCCCTCCAGGCCCGGGGAACCCTCGAACGGGCCGGAGCACAGCGATATGCGAGCACGTTCCTCCTTCGCCCTACCCCGCCTCCTCGCCTGTTATACCGCCCCCGACCGTGGCAGATCTGCCAAACCGGCAAGGTCCTTGCTTACGGAACTCTTCCAGCCACCCGGCTCGGGTTACACATATGTGTCCATTCCGACTGACCTATCGGTTCTCGCCGTAAACCGGGCATCTGCCTCCATACAGGCCATAAACGTCTGGCGTGGAGGCGGCCGCCGCGCCGCGTTACGGCGCTCAGGTACTTCCCCGGCGAGCGGACGTACGCGGCGGACGAGCGGACGTACACGGCAGGCGAGCCGGCGCACGCCGCGGACGAGCGGGAGCACGCGGTGGGCGGCCGCCGGGACCGCCAGAACCCTGCCGCCCGGCGGAACCAGCGCCGCCGGTAAGGGTCCTGTAACGTTTTCGTTAGACACCGGCTGGGGTAACGGGCGCTGCCCGAGCTCGGCCGCGACCAGCTCCGCGATCTGGGCGGTGTTCAGCGCCGCCCCCTTGCGCAGGTTGTCGCCGCAGACGAAGAAATCGATCGCGCGCGGATCATCGAGCGACTGGCGCAGGCGCCCGACCCAGGACGGGTCGGTGCCGACCACATCCACCGGGGTGGGGAACTCGCCGGCCTCAGGATCATCGGTCACCACCACTCCCGGCGCGGCCCGCAGCACGCTCCACGCTTCCTGACGGCTGACCGGGCGGGTGAAGATCGCGTGCACCGCGACCGAGTGCGTGGTGACGACGGGGACCCGGACGCACGTGGCGGAGACCCGCAGCGACGGCAGGCCGAGGATCTTGCGCGACTCGTTGCGGATCTTCAGTTCCTCCGACGACCAGCCGTCCGCCTTCAGCGAACCCGCCCACGGCACCACGTTCATGGCCAGCGGCGCCGGGAAAGGCCCCAGGTCACCGACCGCGGACCGGACGTCACCGGCCCGCTGCCCGAGCGACCGCGTGCCCGCTACCTTGTCCATCTGCGCGTAGAGCGCGTCGATGCCCGCCTGGCCCGCACCCGAGGCAGCCTGGTACGACGCGACCACCAGTTCCTCGAGCCCGAACGCCCGGTGCAGCGCGCCCACGGCCACGATCATCGACAGCGTGGTGCAGTTGGCGTTGGCGATGATCCCCTTCGGCCGGTTCGCCAGCTGCTCCGGGTTGATCTCCGGCACGACCAGCGGGACCTCGGGGTCCATACGGAACGCGCCGGAGTTGTCGACGGCGACCGCGCCGCAGGCCGCCGCGGCCGGCGCCCACTGCGCCGAGACCTCGTCGGGCACGTCGAACATGGCGACGTCGATGCCGTCGAAGGCCTCCGGTGACAGCCCCACCACCTCGGTCTCGCGGCCGCGCACCGTCAGCCGCCGCCCGGCCGAACGCGGCGAGGCGATCAGCCGGATCTCGCCCCATATGTCCTCGCGGCTGGACAAGATGTCGAGCATCACCGTGCCGACCGCACCGGTGGCTCCGATTACGGCCAGGGCGGGCCGGTGCAGGGGGGTGGGGTTCACCGGCCGGTCCCCCCGTACACGACGGCCTCGACCTGCTCGGCGTCGAGCTCGAACGTCCGGTGGGTGGCGGTCACCGCGGTGTCCAGGTCGTCCTGGTCCACCACGACCGAGATCCTGATCTCGGACGTGGAGATCATCTCGATGTTCACCCCCGCCTCGGCGAGCGCGCCGAAGAACCTGGCGCTCACGCCCGGGTGGGACCGCATGCCGGCGCCGATCAGCGACACCTTGCCGATCCGGTCGTCGTACAGCAGGGACTGGAAGCCGATGGGCTCCTGCAGGCGCTGCAGCGTGGTCATCGCGCGCTGCCCGTCGTCGCGCGGCAGCGTGAACGAGATGTCGGTCAGCCCGGTGGCCACCGCGGAGACGTTCTGCACGATCATGTCGATGTTGATGTCGGCCTCGGCGATGGCGGTGAAGATTTTCGCCGCCTCGCCCACCCGGTCAGGTACGCCCACGACGGTGATCTTGGCTTCGCTGGGGTCGTGTGCCACCCCGGAGATGATGGCCTGCTCCATACCGGCTCCCTCCGACTCCTCGCCCGCGTGCCCGGTGACCCAGGTCCCGTTCCTGTTGGTGAACGAGGACCGTACGTGGATGGGCACTCCGTACCGCCGTGCGTACTCCACGCAGCGCAGCATCAGCACCTTGGCGCCGCAGGCGGCCATCTCCAGCATTTCCTCGTAGGTGATCCGCGGGATGCGCCGCGCGCTCCGCACGATGCGCGGGTCGGCGGTGAAGACGCCGTCCACGTCGGTGTAGATCTCGCACGCGTCGGCGGACAGCGCCGCGGCCAGCGCCACCGCGGTGGTGTCCGACGCGCCGCGGCCCATCGTGGTGACGTCCTTGGTGGTCTGCGACACGCCCTGGAACCCGGCCACGATGGGGATCGCGCCGTCGGCCAGCGCCCCGGAGATCCGGCTGGGCCTGATGTCGATGATGCGCGCCCGGCCGTGCACGTCATCCGTGATCACGCCCGCCTGCGACCCGGTGAAGGACCGTGCCTCCATGCCGAGGGTGGCGATCGCCATCGCGAGCAGGGCCATCGAGATCCGCTCGCCCGCCGTCAGCAGCATGTCGAGCTCGCGCGCGGGCGGCAGCGGGCTCACCTGGCCGGCCAGGTCCATGAGCTCGTCGGTCGAGTCCCCCATCGCCGACACGACCACCACTACCTGGTCGCCGCCCTTGCGGGTGGCCACGATGCGCTGCGCCACCCGCTTGATGCCGTCGGCGTCCGCGACCGAGGATCCACCGTATTTCTGCACGACGAGGGCCACGGTCGACGAGTCTATCCGCTGGAGGCTGGTCCGCTCCTAGCCCACGTCGAGGCTGGCGTGCGCGACCACCGCGTGCAGCGCGCGCAGCGCGGCGCCGCCGTGGGTTCCCCAGTGGTTGAAGTAGGAGTACTGCCACCACCAGAGCGCCTCGAGGGACCGCCCGGCCTGGTAGTGCCGCAGCCCGTGGATGAGGTCGGCGGCGACCGCGGCCACGTCATCGGAGATCCGGAACGGCAGGCACGACGTGTCCTTGTACGGGTCGAACACCTCGGCGTACTCGTCCACGGCGGCGAGCCGGCGCGCCAGGCCGGTGCGCATCGCGTCGAGGTCCGGGTCGTCGCCCACCTCAGGCTCCCAGTTACCTGGCAGGATCACGTCACGGCTGGCGCCCAGCTGAGCTCCGGCGAGCAGGATCTGCGACACCTCGAGCAGCAGCATCGGCACGGTCTCGTCCCCGCCGGTCTGGGCGAGCGCATCCACGCCGTCGATGAAGTTCTTCACGTTCGCCGCGATCTGATCCGCGATCGGCCGCCATTCGCCCCCCTGAGCTGGCGGTTCAGACATCAAGCAGTCTCCGTCCTTCGAATGCGCGGCCCAGCGTCACCTCGTCGGCGTACTCCAGGTCGCCCCCGACCGGCAGTCCGCTCGCGGGCCTGGTCACGCGCAAGCCCATTGGCTTTACCAGCCTAGCGAGAAAGGTGGCCGTTGCCTCCCCTTCGAGGTTCGGATCGGTGGCCAGGATCAGCTCGGTCACGGTGCCGTCGGACAGCCGGGTCATCAGCTCCTTGATCCGCAGTTCGTCCGGGCCGACCCCGTCGATGGGGCTGATCGCCCCCCCGAGCACGTGATAGCGGCCGCGGAACTCGCGGATCTTCTCCACCGCCGCGACGTCCTTGGGCTCTTCCACCACGCAGATCACCGCCGGGTCGCGCCGCGGGTCGAGGCAGATCCGGCACTCCTCGGCTTCCGCCACGTTCCCGCAGGTCCGGCAGAACCGGACCCGCTCGGTGACCTCGATCAGCGCGTCGGCAAGCCGCCTGACGTCGGCCTGGTCCGCGGCCAGCAGGTGAAAGGCAATGCGCTGGGCGCCCTTCGGCCCGACCCCCGGCAGGCGCCCGAGCTCGTCGATGAGGTTCTGGATGACCCCTTCGTACACGGCAGGTCCTAGGCCCTAGGTCTCCGGGCCATCCTCGTCGTCTGGCTCCGGCGCGCGGGGACTCTGCGGGATCGTCGGGTCCGGGCCGCCGAGCCCGAGGCCGGACAGATCGAGCCCGCTGGGCAGGTCGAGGCCGCTGGGCATGCCCGGTATCCCGCCGCCCTGCATGGCCGCGGCGAACGGTCCCATCTGCTGCTGCTGAAGATCCTCGACCGCCCGGTAGGCGTCGCGGACCGCCGCGAGCACGAGATCGGCCAGGGTGCGCGCCGTCTCCTCCGCGTCGTCACCGTCCAGCGCGTCCGCCGAGATGGTGAGGTCCAGCAGCTCACCTTGGCCGTTGACTATGGCCTTGACCAGCCCGCCGCCCGCCGTACCTGTAACCTCGGCGTCGGCCAGCGCCTGCTGGGCGTTCATGAGTTGTTCCTGCATCTGCTGCGCCGCGGCGAACAGCTGCTGCATGTCCATCTGGGGTTCCACATTGCCCTCCTACCCAGAGCCTACGACCAGCCCGCTGCGGTCAAGCCCAAGCGGGGCCCTGCTCCATTTCCGGGCTCAGTCCTCGAACTCGCCGATCACCTGGCCGCCCAGCTCACGCTGGATCAGGTCCATCCCGGTGAGTTCCGTCGCGGCGGGCGCCGGATCTCCGTCGGGTTCGCCGGGCGGCGTGTCGTCCGGCGAGATCTCATCGGCCGGCGGCTCATCGTGGCGCGGCCGGCTCCGGGCCGACGTGGCCGCGGCAAGATCGTTATTACCGCCGGCCACGCCCTTGACCGTCACGTTCAGGCCGAATCCCGCGCTCAGGACCCGCTTGAGGTCGGCATCGCAACCGCTGGTGGTAAAGCCCTTCAGGTCCCCGTCCCGGGCGAAACCGAGGGTCAGCACCCCGTCCTCGAGGGACTGCACGCTCGCGTTGCTGAGCAGGATCCACGCCACCCGGCGCTTGCGCTTGACCTCGTCCAGGACCGCGTTCCAGTTCTGCCGGAGCGAATCGGCCGAGGACGGGCCGGCCGCGGCCGGCGGAGCGGGCGCGGCGCGAGCGGGGGCTGCGGGTGCCACGCGGGGCGGCGCAGCAGCCCGGGCCGCTTCCGCCGGCTCGCCGGTCTCGACGGGCCTGCTGTCCTTGCGGTTCGCGGCCAGGGTAACGACGGCCCGTTCGGGCACATTGCTGTCAGAGCCAGAACGCGGGGGGCGCGGGGGCGCGGCCGGAAGGGGAGCCGGCGTTCCCCGGCCCCCGGACTCCAGCCGCTCCAGCCGGGCGAGCAGCGATTTCTCGTCGGTGGCGGCGGCGGGCAGCAGGACCTGCGCGCACATCAGCTCGAGCAGCAGCCGGGGTGAGGTGGCGCCGCGCATCTGGTCCAGGCCCGCGCTGACGATCTCGGCCGCACGGGTCAGCTCCGCCTGGCCGAACCGGCCCGCCTGGGCGGCCATCCGCTCGGCCCGGTCCGGGGCCAGGTCGAGCAGCCCGGTCTCGGCCGCGTGCGGCACCGCGGCCAGGATGATCAGGTCACGGAACCGGTCCAGCAGGTCCGCCGCGAACCTGCGCGGCTCGTGCCCGCCCTCGACGACCCGGTTCACCGCGCCGAACACCGCGGCGCCGTCGGCCGCGGCGAACGCGTCCACGATCTCGTCCAGCAGGCTCGCGTCGGTGTAGCCGAGCAGCGCGACCGCGCGGGCGTAGCTCAGCCCGGACTCATCGCTCCCGGCCAGCAGCTGGTCCAGGACGGACAGCGAATCGCGGACCGATCCCGCCCCGGCCCGCGCCACCAGCGGCAGCACCGCGTCCTCGAAGGCCACGCCCTCGGCGCGCAGGATGTCCTGCATCAGTTCCCGCAGGATGGAGGGAGGCACAAGACGGAACGGGTAGTGGTGCGTGCGGGACCGGATGGTCGGGATGACCTTCTCCGGTTCGGTCGTGGCGAAGATGAACTTCAGGTGCGGCGGGGGTTCCTCCACCAGCTTCAGCAGCGCGTTGAAGCCCTGCTGGGTGACCATGTGCGCCTCGTCGATGATGTAGATCTTGAAGCGCCC
>Ga0209415_10020669_pt1 | contig 10211 bp, 8 predicted proteins | sample PeaSoiSIISIP2007_FD_187696 | JGI IMG/M metagenome (GOLD analysis project Ga0209415, IMG submission 187696) | Peat soil microbial communities from Weissenstadt, Germany - SII-SIP-2007 (SPAdes) (version 2) | ecosystem: Environmental > Terrestrial > Soil > Wetlands > Peat | place: Germany...
ACTCGCACCGCACCCTGAGCAGCGCCAGGCTGCCGATCAGCGGAACGAGGCTGCGGCTGCTCGGCGCGGCGATCGGGCCTGGCTCGACGACCGCGTTCGTCGTCGGCGAGACCCGCAAGTCAGCAAGCTCCACCACCCAGGCAGCCGTGATCTTCCGGCGCGGACCCTGAGCCGCGCCTGGGCTCCGGGCCTCGCGCCGCGGCACTGCACGGAAGTCTCAGATCGATCTGCCCAGGAATGGCCCGCTGATCTGGCAGGTGAGCCATTCCAGATCTTGGCTGGGCGGGTCTTGACAGCTGCGACGGACCTGCACGATGATTTCCGGGAACCAGTAGTCACACTGTGTAGTCTCTTGATTACAAGAATGGATGGCGCGATGCGCAGCCGGATCGTCGCAATGTCATCATCGGCCCTGGCGGCTGTCGCCCTGAGCCTTGCGGGCGTCGCCCCGGCCAGCGCATACTCCGTGCTGCGCCGCGTGCCAGACGCAACCTCGGCGTGCGATGCCATCTGCTTCGACCTGGCCAGCAAGGCCCTGGGGACAGGCGACATCCAGACGTACGCGGCCCCGGGCGTCTTCCTGGCGTCCGGCAGCAACCTTCTGCCCACCCAGGACTTCACCGGCATCAGCGCGGGCACCATGGGCAATCTCTGCGGGACACCAGGCGGGATACCGGCCAGCGCGTACGTCTGCAAGCACCCCAAGCACTTTCCCCCGTCCCTGGACGCCTGGGAGTGGGACTACGACCCGTACGGCAACGACACTGGGCTGTGCGAGGGAGCGGCAAAGGCAATCCCCGGGAAGCCCGTCATCTTGCAGGTCTGCGGCGCGCTGCTGGCCGGCAAGGACCTGTGGGTCCCCGACACCCTCCGCGGCACCGGTCCGGGCACCTGCCTGACCGGCCGCTACTGCCCGTGGTACAACGCCGGCGGCAAGGCCCTGCTCCCCGTCGTCCTGAAAGTCAAGAATCCCGGCGTCCAGCTGATCCTCGCGAACGCCGGCACCTCCAAGACCGCGGGAAACCGCAAGCAGTTCTGCATGGCGCCGGGTCCCTTCGTCAGCGCTGCGTGCTGAACGGGCACGCCACCGGCTGGCTCGCGCTCAGCTCGCAGCCAGGGCAGCCCGCTGCCTGATCTCGTCGCAGCCCGGGCGCGCGCAACGGCATCTCCGCCGGCCGGCCGGCCCGGTGGCGAGGTGCGAGTGCGGCGGCAGTCTCGGCGGGGTCGTGACCGGACGGATCTGTGCGTTTTGGCGTTCTCTTGACCTGCTCTGGTCGCAGCCGGTAGGTTTGCCGCCACATTCTCTGGCCTGCGTGGAGGTTCTGTGGCGCTCCGTGATTCGATGGCTGCCTCTGCCGCCCAGTACCTGCGGCCCGGCGAGACCGTGCAAGCGGTCTTCGGCGCGCAGACCGCCAGCCCGTGGCTGGCGGCACTGACCGGTGTCTTCGTGTTCCTCGGTTTCAATAGCTACCGGATCGTGGCGGTCACCGAGCAGCGCATCCTGGTGCTCGATGCGGGCAGGGCGAGCATGAAGAAGGCCCGCGGCGTCGTGACGGAACTGCCGCGGTCCACTCGCCTGGGACCGGCGTCCGGTGTCTGGCACAAGATCCCGGCCGGCGGGGAGACCCTCAGGGTGCACCGCCGCTTCTTCAAGGACATCGAGACCGCCGACGCCCAGGCGGCCCCGGCCTGATCCGCCTGCCCGCCGGGCCGGACCTCGTTCGTGCCCGCCGGGCGAGCGCGTCCTGCGCAGTGGAGACCGGCTCAGTCGTCCCAGCGGACGATGATCCGCCTCCCGGCAGCGGGCAGCGGCAAGGACTCCGCTTCCGCCGCGACCGCATCGCGTTCTGCGCGCGATAGCCGTCGCCAGGGCTGCACCGTCATCACCGCGTCCGCGCGCCGCCACGTCCCGGCGATCTCTCCCGCTACGAGGAGGCCACCGGGCCAGACGCGGGGGGTCCACAGGGCGCGACGGCGGTCGGCGTCCGGGACCAGGAGGTCGCGGTCGGTTCCGTGAAAGAGGAGATAGGCGTCGCCGCTTGGCAGCACCCGCGCGGCTGCCGTAGGCCCCGGTGCGGCGCGGAAGGCCGCCTCGTCCTGGGTGCGGATCCACGCGTCGCCGACCGGTGTCTGCACTGGTGTCAGCGACTCGCGGAGCGCCCCGAACGCCGCGACGCCGTGCCGCCGGCCGATCCCCGCCCACTGGCCGAAGGCCTCGGGAGTGGCGGGGCCGTAGACGTGCAGGTACCGGCGCGCGAGTTCCAGGCGGGCGTCACGGGGGTCGGCCTCGGGTGGCGGCACGGTCCAGATCGCCGGCTGCCGCGCGCCTTCCCACCGGATCACGACCGTGCCGGTCGCTGCCGCGTACCTGAGGCTGTTGGGGTGCACGCCGAGCGCGTGGCCCGCCTGCCCGTAGGGCATCCGCGCACCGCCGAGGACGGCGCTGAGGCGGGCGGCGAGGTCTTCTGCCCTGCGCCGGCCCTTGGCATCGTCGGGCAGCGTCCCGAGCGAGAAGACGGCGAGGTCGCGGGCGGCGACAACGAAGACGTTGAACCGCGGCCCCCAGAGCTGGACCAGCGAAGGGTCCTCCCACGTGAACGGCCCGGTCCCCTCGACGCGCGCGTGGATCGACAGCAGCGCGGCCCGCGGCATGCTGTCCTGCAGCCCTGCCCAGGCCGCACGGCGAAGCGAGCCCGGTCCGCGTGGAAGCCGCTCGTCGAGCCCGCCGGCCAGCCGCCGGAACGCCAGGATCTGCGTCCGCGTGAGGTCGAGCCGAGTCCTGGTCACGTCACATCACCAACGGTAAACGTCCCCTTCAGGTCCAGCGAGAATACAGCCGGGAACCATCATGCGGAACTGGCCCCAGGCCTGGGCGGCGCGGCCGGTGACGGCGGCCGACGTGACCGGCCCGCGGGACGCTGCCCTCAGGACCGTTCAGCCGCCAGGCCGCCGGCACCGGGACTGCCAGGAAGCTTCTCACGGCCCGGAAATGCCGATTTCGTGACGGTAGCCTGGGATGCAGCGAATAACGAAGAACCGAGACGAAGGGCACGAATCCGATGTTCCTGGCGATCATGGGCGACGTTCTGGTTGACCGGCCAGATCCGGCCACGGCATTGGCAGGAGTGCATTCGTTGCTAGATAGCTCGGACGTGTCCTTTGGGAATTTTGAGGGAGTGCTGAGCGCGACCCACGCGGTGGTACCCGGCGGATCACGCGCGTCAGTAGTCTCGCCGGGCAATGTCAGCGGACTGACCGGATTCGATGTGATGTCGCTGGCTAACAATCACTCGATGGACGCCGGCGCGGCCGGCCTGGCCGACACGATGAATGTGCTGGCCGCGCAGGGAGTGCTGACGGCTGGCGCCGGGCCCGATCTGGACAGTGCGCTCGGGCCGGCCTTCGTCGAGAAGAACGGCACGCGGATCGCATTCCTGGCGGTGACCGCCGTGCTGCCGCACGGCGCGCAGGCGCGCCCCGGTGCGGCGGGTGTGGCGCCGTTGCGAGCTGACGACGCCTACCTGCCGAGGTTTCCCGGCATCAGTTGCCCCGGAGTGGCGCCCCGCATCGTGTCGATTCTCAACGAGGCCGACTGGGACCGCGTCGCGGCGGCGATCGGCCAGGCGAGACAGGATGCCGACTTGGTCGCCGTGTCAGCGCACTGGGGTGATCACACGCAGCCATGGGTGCTGACCGATCACGAGCGCTTGTGCGCCGAGTTGATCGTCGAGGCGGGCGCGGACCTCATCATCGGGCATCATCAGCACATGGTGCGAGGGGCCGATTTCATCGCGGGCAAACCGGTGCTGTACGGGCTTGGGCACATTGTCTTCGACTACGGCAGACTCGGCGAAGAACTGGCTAGCTACGGCTTCGACCTCGACGGGATGAGCGCGGATCAGCTGACCGCCGCGTTCGGCGAGTACGAGATTTACCCACGGCCCGAGCACCCGGCCTTTCCCTTTCACCCGCTCGCCAGGCGGACCTGCGTCGCGGTGCTGGAGATTGACGGGTCCGAGGTAGTCCGGTGCGGCATCGTTCCCTGTGTCATCGACGAGGCGGGGATCGCCCGTCCGATCCGGCGCGAGACCGAGGACTGGCCAGCCGCACTGGAGTTCGCACGCGAATGCCAGTCGCGCGCCAAGCTGACGGCGACGGTCGAAGACCACGGCATGGAGTTCGGCGGCTATCCGGTGCTTGAGTTTCTCCAGGCAGCGACGGTCAGTCAAGAAGCGGGCTGAGCATGGCGGCTACCTCGGCGATCCCAGTGTGCCAGGTCCCCGTGTCTGTGACATCGATGCCGGCGACCGCGAGCTGCTCCACCGGGCTGGCCGAGCCTCCGCAGCCGAGCAGCCGAAGGAACCGGTCCTGGAAGCCGCGCGGATCGCGGGCATATGCCGCGTAGAGATTAAGCCCGGCCAGCCGTGCGAATACGTAGCCGTAGCTGTAGAAACGCTCGTGCACCAGGTGGGGGATGATCGCCCAGAACAGCCCCCACCGGTCGGGCACTCGCACCGCTGGCCCGTAGAACGGCAGACCGCACTCCGCCCATAGCTCGCGGATGCGCGAGTCGGTCAGCGTGCTCCCCTCCGAGCGCAGCTCGTGGGCGCGGGTTTCGAACCGGGTAAGGAAGGTCGGCAGGAAGATGGCTTCGAGATTGCTCTCTGCTCGCTTGGCGATCAGCAGCCGCCTCATCCGCTGATCGGGCTCCCGCTCGATCAGACGGTCGTAGACCAGGAGTTCCGTCAGCGCAGCCGGGACTTCGTTGAGCGCCAGCGGCGCGTCGAAGGCGAGCCCGTCATGCTGGCGTCCGGCGATCGTGAAATGCAGCGCGTGTCCGAGCTCGTGGGCTAGGCAGATCACATCCTCGACGGTGCCGAAGTACGAGAGCAGCACGCACGGGAGCTTCTCGGGTCCCAGGCTGCGGCAGACCGCGCCGCCCTGCTTGCCCGGCCGCGGCTCAGCGTCCACGTGCCCGCGTGCGAACATGCCGGTTACCAGTTCCCCGGCCCAGTCGGCAAAGCCGCCGAAAGCCTCGGTGATGACCTGGACGGCGTCGTCGTAGGGAATGGGCGAGATCGACCCGACCGGAGCTCGCATGTCTTCGAAGCGCAGGAGGTCGATGCCTAGCAGCTGCGCCTTCCTGGCGAACCAGCGCTGCGGCAGCGCGTAATTCTGCTCAACGATGCCGAGCATGTCGTCGACCATTCCTGACTGCAATTCGTTGGCCATATCCTGCTCGGCTCTCGGATGCGCGAGCCCGCGCAGGTCATCGACGCTTAGCTTGTCCGCGATGAGCGTGTCGAGGCATCGAGCGAGCGTGTCGGCCACCGGCTCGAGCGCGTCATAGATGGCTGAGAGGGCCTCCGCCCGCAGCTCAGCGTCGTCGCATTCCAGCCAGCGCCGCGCATCCTCAAGCGACTGGCGCTCTCCCCGCACGACCGGCCGCAGTGCCCCGGTGATCTGATTATGCAGCGAGACCCACGCTGTGTTCGCCGCCGACTCGCGGGCGGCCAGCGCGATCTCCGCGACCTCTGGCAGCGTGTAGGCGGCAGCGCTGCCGGTCACTTCGAGGAAGTTGCGATATTCCTGCAATGCCGCATCCGCGAGCAGCTTCTTGGCACTGTCAGCTGGCAGTTCCAGCCATTCGAGCTCGGCGAACTGCACAAGCTCATCCATCGCCTCCAGCGTGTCCTCGACCCGAACCCGCTGGTCAAGTCGGGAAGAATCGCCGGACGCTACGGCCACCGCCGCGGCGGTCGTGCCGTCCAGGTACACCGCGAGATCGCGCAGCTTGCCGAGTTCGGCCAGTGCGACGGCGATCTCCGCGGGTTCGCGCGAGTACAGGGAGCCCCGATAGCTGTCCGCGAATGCCTCGCACCTGCTCAGCAGCCCGGCGCAACGCTCCCGCAGCTCGGCGCCGGAGATCGTATAGACCGACGCCTCCCACCGCGCGATCTGTGATCTTATTTCGGTCACGCCAACCTCCTGCCGCCTTGATCAAAGTCTGCCAGACCGGGCGGCCGGTGACGCAAGCTCGTTACCCTTCCAGTTCCGGCCAGTTCCAGCTTCCAGCTGCCTGCCTACGGCGTCGGCAGCGCTGTCTGCCACTAACGAGACAGGTTGCTAGTTAGAGCTACGAATCTGGTACACAGGGCAAAAAGGACGCGAAGCTTATTCTTGACTGAAATGGGCGCTTCGATGGTTTCGCGGGGCGGCGACATTGGCCGACACTTTGGGTTGCGTGTCGCCTAGTCACTGAGTAACGTTCCGAACGTACCACTTTGCGTGCCTGTGGCAGGAGGTGATCGGATGCGTATCAAGAAGCGCAAGACCAGTGTGGCCGGCCTGACCGTCGTAGCCTAGCCAGCGCAGGGCCCAGCTTCATGGGCCGTGCTGCATTGACGGCCCATGAAGTGAACCCGTTGAACTATCTTCACTCGGACGCGACTTACTGGTATCCGTGGAGGCTACTGGCGTGCTACCGCAGCCGCTGCTGAAGCAGACGAATCAGGTATACGAAGTCGGGGATCTGGTCCTGATACAAGAGTGCGGGGGGATGCTGGAGATCGACGACCCGGACGGCTGCATCCGTCGATTGCTGACATTGATAGATGGTAGCCGCACGGTCGGTGAAATTGAGCAGGAATTCCGTGCGGACAACCCGTCCTCGCAGCTGGACGTGGCAGAAGTGCTTAGCGATCTGGACGACGCCGGCGTTCTCATCGACGGTTCGGAGCCCGTCGGGCTTGACCCGTATCACCTTGAGCGATGGAAGCGAAATATCGGGTTCTTCGAAACCTATGCCAGCTTGTCCCGCAGCAAGTACACGATGCAGGAGCAGCTGCGTGACTGCAAGGTGACCCTGCTCGGCCTCGGCGGCATAGGCTCGCACCTGGCGTTCGACCTACTTGGACTGGGGATCCAGGACCTGCGGGTAGTGGACTTTGACAAGGTTGAGTTGTCTAACCTTAACCGGCAGATCCTCTATACCGAGGCCGAGATTGGCCAGCCTAAGGTCGAGATTGCGGTCCGCCGGCTCAGTTCTTACTATCCAGGCGCCAAGATAGACGCTGTTGAGCGCAAACTGAGTTCGGCCGAGGATTTCCATGACATGGTCGCCGGGCGCGACTTTACTATCTGCGTCATAGACCGGCCGAAGCTGGATGTTCACAGGTGGATAAATGAAGCGAGCGTGCGGGCCGGCGTCCCCTACGTGGTCGGCGGCGTGGAGACTCAGCGGGCGATAACGTTCATGGTCGTCCCCGGGGTCACCGGCTGCGCCGAGTGCTGGCGGCTTTCCGCCGCCGATGACGAGCAGACCCGCGGGCTGCGCGAGCAGATGGGACAGCGCCACGGCCAGCCCGGCGTCGGGCCCGACGCGGCGGCGTTCGGTCCGCTGGTCACCACCGTGACAGCCATGCTGGCCACCGAGCTGGTCCGGTTCGTGACCGGCATCGCCCCGCCGGTCAGCGCCGGGCGGCTGATGGAGATCAGGTTCGGCGATTTCATGCTCCGCGAGGCCGAGCAGTGGAGCCGGCTGCCCGGCTGCCCGGTATGCAAGGACTTCGCCCCGACAGCCCGGGTCAGATGACACAGGCTGAGTCGCGGGAAGATGCCGAGCCGCGGGAAGATGCCGAGCCCCGAGAAGATGCTGGCCGCAAGCCGGTTGCCTCGCTGCGCAACTTCTGGCTTCTGCTCAGCGCGTTCTTTGTTTCCACAGCCGGTGACTGGCTCTACAAGCTCGCGCTGCCGCTGCTCGTCCTTCGGATGACCGGCTCTGCATTCCAGACCTCTGTTGTCTACAGCCTCGAATACTGGCCCTATCTGCTCTTTGCCATGGCCGGAGGCGTGCTCGCCGATCGCGCCAACCGGCGGACCCTGCTAATCCGCGCGGACACCGCCTCGGCAACCGTCGTCGGGCTGCTGGCTGTGCTGGTCTGGCAGGGCGCGGCCGCGTTGTGGATGGTCTATGTAGCGGCGTTCACGCTGTCAAGTATCAGCCCGCTCTACCAGGCGTCGTTCCAGGGCCTTGTGCCGCGCACCGTCGAGCCTAAACGGCTGAGCTGGGCCAACTCGCGGCTGCAGGCGTCCCAGGGAGCGCTCGATATCGCAGGACCGCTGCTCGGCGCTGGAGCTGTGGCGATCCTGGGCACTCTCGGGGCGCTGAGCCTGGACTCCGCGTCATTCGCGCTGTCCGCTCTCGCCGCGGCCCTGATCACTCGCGCGGCGGTGCAGCGGCGGACGAGCGAGCACGGCACCGTCCTGGCTGACGTGCGCGCGGCAGCATCGTTCTTGCGGGCGACCCCGGCGCTGCTGTGCGGCGCCTTGCTCTCCACGGGGAACGCTTTCGGGCTGTTCATGATCGAGTCAAACATGATCGTCTATCTGGTGCGGTACCGGCACCAGGCGGTGGCCTCGGTCGGGATTGTGTTCGCTGCCCTCGGAGTCGGCTCGCTGGTCGGCGCCCTGCTCGCACCACGGGTCTTGCGGGCAGTGAAACCAGGCTTGGTGATCATCTTGTGCACGCTGGGCAGCGGCGGTGCCACCGCGCTGCTGCTCGTCTTGCGCCCGCTGCCCGCTATCGCCGCGGTCTGGGTGATAGTCGGCAGCTGCACGATGATCTTCATCGTGACCTTCTTCACGCTGCGTCAGCAGCTTGTCCCCGAGAACATGCTCGGCCGCGTCATCGTCATGACCCGGCTGCTGGCTTTCGCCCCGCTGCCCCTCGCCCCGCTCGTGGGCGGTGCCATACTCGGCGCTACCGGGCACTTCTGGCCGGTGATCCTGATTTCGGCCGTCGTGCAGGTGGGTGCGGCGACGGGTACGTTGTTCAGCCCCCTTCGCACCGTCACTGGTGTCCCGGTGGCGTCGTAGTGCCCCTCCAGCCCGCGCGTGCGGGTCAGTCACGAGGAAGCTAACGTACGGGCCAGGCGAACTGGCCAGCACGACCGATATGGCGCTGGCCGTTACCCGCGACTAGCCAGTCAGCTGCGGAGCCTGCGCGGCTGAATCCTGGCCGGGGCGCGGGAATCTAGCCCGAACGGCATCGATCGCCGTGTCGCGGGAGGGGGGACGACCGAACCGAAGGCGATCATACGGCGCGAATGGAGGTTCGAGTTCGTCCAGTTCGTCGACGAGCTTGTGCAGATCCGTCAGCCAGCGCCTGGACCGCGGCTGCGGGTCGCTGAGCGCGTGTTCGATGGCGCTTACCAGGGCGTCCTTCCGCTGGATGTTGCCCGGCGTGACAGATCGCAGGCAGACGTACTGGCCGCTCAGGTAGGAGCGCCACTCCTGCGATCCCTGCTCGGGATCTGTCCAGTGTGCGGTAAACCACTGACCGAGCGGCTCGATGCCACCCGCCTGCTCAGATAGTTCAAGCAGGTCGGCAGGGACCATCTCGGTCCCATCAGATCGGATATAGCCAGGCAGCGGCAGGCGCTGCGCCAGCATGTGCTGGCGGATGACGTCCGGGGCAAGGGAACGCGCGGCGCACAGGTCCTCCAGCGCGACGAAGTACTCGCTGACATAGGCGTCATCGGCCGCGGTCATGCGATGCTCGCCGTTGACGGCGAGGAAACGGGCGATGACCTGGGCTTTAAGGTCCGACATGGGTGGCTGCTCCTCAGGGCGACGCCGCGCGAAATCCCGTTCACACCGACTTGATTCTAGTCGGCAGCCATCGGCGGGCATCGTCGGCTGGACCAGCAGGCGGCCGGCAGCGGAGCCGCGGGCACTGGCCAGGACCAGGACGACGCCAGGCATGGCCAGGCGTTCGTGGCCTGGGCGGCCGGTACCACCGCTGACCAAGAAACCGCGGGCAGCTGCGACCCGAGATTACGTAGTGATCCGCCCGATCGAGTTGTTGCCGGCGTTGGTGTGCATGCCAGTCCTTCTTCTTCTGCTGACGGATAGCCGTCTGCCCGGTACGTCTCTAGTTAGCAGCGGAATCTTTCCCCACTTGGCCATGAACGCCTCGCGTGAGCGAGGCTGAGTGCAACCCCGACGTCGGGTATATCCGGGGAGCAGGTTATGGGATATCCCCTGTGCGAGGAAGGAGGCAGAGATGGCCAAGACTCTCATCGATGTCAACGAGGAGGACCTTGCTGCCGCTGCGCAGGCGCTGAACACGGCAACGAAGAAGGACACCGTCAACGCGGCGCTCCGCGCGGTCGCCGCGCTCGCAGCCCGCCGGCGGGACCTGCAGCGGC
>Ga0209415_10020670_pt1 | contig 10211 bp, 7 predicted proteins | sample PeaSoiSIISIP2007_FD_187696 | JGI IMG/M metagenome (GOLD analysis project Ga0209415, IMG submission 187696) | Peat soil microbial communities from Weissenstadt, Germany - SII-SIP-2007 (SPAdes) (version 2) | ecosystem: Environmental > Terrestrial > Soil > Wetlands > Peat | place: Germany...
GGCAGCATTCTGGCCACAAATACCGCTGCGACGTGTCGTGGCACGTACCTTTATGACCTGGACGCGGCTCCGGCGGGCGCCGAGACATCCACGGGCGCGGACCTCTGGATGGATAACGCCACTCCGACAGTCCGTTCGTTCGATCCTCAGAACGGCGCACGCTTCCTGCTGGGAGGCGTGGACCCCGCCCCATAATCGCCGCCCCATAATCGTTGCCTCCTCGTTCTCGAAGGTGGTAGAGTGCTGGCGACGGTGACCTTCACCCGCACCGGCCTTCCCCGGCCTTAGGAGGATTCGGATGCTGTACCCGCGCGTCAACCAGTTCCGCCAGCTCATTGACCTGTCGGGGTTCTGGGATTTTCTCCCGGACCCTCAGGACAGCGGGACAGGAACGGGCTGGAGCCAGGGCTTCCCTGGCGGCGTCCCTATCGCGGTTCCCGCAAGCTGGAACGATCAGCTCGCGGGGCTTCGAGATTTTCTGGGGCCGGCCTGGTATTCGACGGCATTCACGGTACCGGCTGCATGGGGCGAAGGGCAGCTTCTCCTGAGATTCGATTCGGTGAATTACCTGGCAAAGGTCTGGCTCAACGGCAGGGAGCTCGGTGAGCACGAAGGCGGTCACCTGCCGTTTTCCTTCGATGTTACGAAAGCAGTTCAGCCGGAGCGCAACGTACTTGTGGTCCGCGTGGACGGGACACTGGCCATGGACCGGGTCCCGCCCGGCGAGGTACCGCAGAATCCCCTGGACGGCTTTCCCTCCACCCCCCCGTATCCGAACAGTTCCTTCGACTTTTTCCCGTTCTGCGGGATTCATCGACCCGTGCGTCTCTGCCTGGTGCCCAGGACCGGTCTCACGGCAATAGAGGTCCACACATCACTGTCGGACGCCGGGGCGTCCCTGGAGGTGAGGCTCGCGGCCGGCGGAGGCCAAGGGACAAAGGCGCGGGTAACGCTGGCCGGACAGGGCGCGATTCTCGGCGCTGACGCGGATATTTCCTCCGGCAAAGCGGCCGTGGAGATCCGCGTGAGGAACCCCGCTCTCTGGTCCTGCGAATCCCCGAACCTCTACGAGCTCGATATCACTCTTCTTCGCGGCGACGCCGCATTTGATTCGTATGCGCTTCCTGTCGGCATCCGCACCGTGGAGGTACGCGGAGACAGCCTGCTTCTGAACGGCGCTCCGATTCTTCTCAAGGGGTTCGGGCGACACGAAGATTTCCCCGTCACCGGACGCGGCATCCTCCCGCCCCTGATCGTGCGGGACTTCGACATCATGCGCTGGACAGGCGCGAACTCCTTTCGAACGACGCACTATCCCTATTCCGAGGAGATGATGGATCTTGCAGACCGGCTGGGTTTCCTCGTGATCGACGAGATTCCCGCTGTCGGGCTGTTCTTTGCCGAGGAGGGGCTGCGCCGAAGGCAAGAGCTGTGCGCCGCCTACCTTCGCGACCTGATCCAGCGTGACAGGAACCACCCCTCTGTCATCGCCTGGAGCGTCGCCAATGAGCCGCACTCGCGAAGGCCGGCCGCGGGGCCGTTCCTTCGCAGTCTCATAGATGTTGCGAGGTCTCTTGATACGTCGCGGCCCGTCACCGTGGTGAGTCATGTCGGGACCGACGAGGAAGCTTTTGCATTCTGCGACCTTCTCTGCCTCAACCGCTACTATGGCTGGTACACGGAGGGGGGAAGAATCGAGGAGGGATGCGCGCGTCTCTCCCAGGAGCTCGATGCCCTGCACGCCAAGTTTGGAAAGCCGATCATTCTCTCGGAGTTCGGCGCAGACACGGTGGCTGGATGGCACGCCGAGCCGCCGGAAATGTTCTCCGAGGAGTACCAGGTGCAGTTCCTGGAGCGCTACATCGAGGTCCTGCGCTCAAAGCCCTGGGTCGTCGGTCACCACGTGTGGAACCTGGCCGACTTCAAGACCGGCCAGGCCGTCCACCGGTTCGGCGGCATGAACCTCAAGGGCGTCTTCACGCGGGACCGACGGCCGAAGATGGCCGCCCACCTGCTTCGCAGGCTGTGGGGAGGAGCGTGAGTGAGGTTACGGGGTCCGAGCACGGACCTGCACCGGGAACGTGCCGGGCACGGGAGCCTCGCTGACGACGTAGAAATATCCGCCGCCGCACCCTGAGAACATGGCGCCATGGCTGATACCCTGGTAGTAAGCGAGAAGCCCCGTCAGGTCGATGGAGGAGCCCGGAGGCCGCACCACGTGGGGAAGCAGGGCCTCCCAGCATCTCATGCACTCGTTCATCGATTCGCCAAGACCGGCCGCCTCCATGCCAAGAATGGCATCCCAGCAGGCGCGTCCGGATTTCCCCAGCCTGGCGATCCACGCAGGGTCGAGGTTCTGCACCGCCAGCGGCTCGTAGTCGGCAGGTCGCGGAGCCACGGGAAGAACCTTGATGGTCCGCTCCAGCCAGCGGGCGACAGCCGGATCGGTACATGTCTCGATCTCGACAGGGAACACGCCCCCCTGCGCGGATGCGTCATAGTCCAGCCGACAGATGCCCGGATACAGCAGGCCCACCATGTCCTGGCTTCCGGAAGGGTCGGCCTTTCCCTTGTTTTCCGCTTCGTAGAGCTCCCGTACGAGCCGCCGCGGGTCCCCGCGCGGCATTCGGCCCCCCCAGTGACGAAGCGCAACGCCGCGGGTGGAGGTTGCCATGCCGCATCGGTCCATCCAGCGGAAGGTGGGCTCGACGGCCACGGTCACCATTGAGCCCGGGGGCTCGGGGTTCAGCCGGGAGACAAAAGGCTGGTCGATCCAACCGCCTGCGAACGCCATGCGATATGGCATGGGTCCGATGATCTGGCCCAGCTCCTTCGCCATGGCCCTAGCTCACCGTGTGCTTTCCGGCCTTGCGATCGCCGTACTGCTGCTCGATCCAGCGGTAGGTCTTTGCCAGGCCGTCCTTGAGCGAGGTATCCGGCTCCCAACCGAGGACCTTGTGGATCATCGTGTTGTCGCTGTTGCGGCCCGCCACTCCGCGGGGTGCCGTCGGATCATAGCGGCGGGTGAGCTTCACGCCTCCAATGGTCTCGACAATGCCCACCAGGTCGTTGATGGAGACCAGCTCCGAGGACCCGAGGTTGATCGGCGTGGCGCGAAGCGCGTCGCAGTGCATGATGGTGTCGATTCCCTTCGTGCAATCGTCGATGTACATGAAGCTGCGAGTCTGCGTGCCGTCCCCCCAGATCATGATCTCTTTCGCGTTGCGATCCTTCGCCTCAATGACCTTGCGGCAGATTGCAGCCGGCGCTTTCTCCCGGCCGCCGTCCCAGGTGCCGAACGGCCCGTACACGTTGTGGAACCGGGCGATGAAGGTTGCAAGGCCCCTTTCCGCGCTGTACTCCTGGCAGAAGATCTCCGATATGAGCTTTTCCCAGCCGTAGCCGCGCTCCGCCATGGCCGGATACGCGTCGGTCTCCTTCAACGCGCGCACATTCGGGTCTTTCTGCAGATCGGTGTTGTACGCGCACGCGGAGGAGGAGAAGAAGTAGCGCTGCGCTCCTGCTTTCCACGCCGACTCGACAAGGTGCGTGTTGATCAGGACGCTGCGCAGGCATTCCACGCGGTGGCGTTCAATGAAGCCCATGCCGCCCATGTCAGCGGCCAGGTTGTAGACCTCCGCAGCCCCTGCAACTGCCGTGCGGCAATTGTCCTCCTGGCTCAGGTCCAGGCAGAGGTTCTCCACGCCTGGGGTGCGCTGGTACCATTGGGAAAGAGGCTTCTTGTCCACCGCCCTGATCCTGGCAAAACCGCGGTCATGAAAATAGCTGACCAGGGCGCCGGCAATGAAGCCGCCCGCGCCTGCCACCACGATGAGCTCGTTCCTGTCCATCTCTGCTCCTCCACCCGCCATCGTATCCCGGATCAGCCTTGCGGGGGTGTCCAAATTGCGTATACTTTATCACGTTTTGCGTAAGAGAGGGTGAATGCGGGGACACAGGCGGCGGCGCGTCGGGCTGTTCATGGGCCTCATTGACCACTTCGAGCACGGGATTGCGCGGGGGGTGGTGCGCTTCGCGCGTGGAAGGCCGGACTGGGATCTGTACGGCTACGGCTGGATGTTCCAGTCCCTGGGATCCCTGGAGCGATGGGACGGTGACGGGCTGGTGGCGCGCATCGAGTCCAGCAGGCACGCGGACCAGCTGGCCGCCCGCGGCATCCCGGTGGTGGACGTCGCGGGGGCGTGGGGAAGACCGGCTTTCCGCCAGGTCTGCAATGACGACGCTGCTACCGGCGCTCTTGCCGGGCGGCACCTGAAGACCCTGGGAGTCGTCGCCTGCGCTTTCTGCGGGGTCGGGAGAGTGGGCTGGTCGCAGGCACGGCGGGAGGGGTTCAGGAGCGTGGTCGCCCCGTCACGCGTTTCAGTTTTTGAGCGGCCCCTCGCCTGGTGGGAGAGCCTGCGCGAGTCGCGGCGTTTCGACGAATGGCTGCGCGGGCTTCGTAAGCCGGTGGCCCTGTTCGCCTGCAACGACACGGCGGGGCTGAAGGCGGGCGCTGCGTGCAGGCGCCTGGGCCTGCAGGTGCCGGCGGATGTCGCGATCCTTGGCGTGGACAACGAAGACATTCTGTGCGAGCTGTCCGTGCCGCCCCTTTCCAGCATTTCGCTGGACCTGGAGCGCATCGGCTGGGAGGCAGCGGAAGCCCTGGACGGATTCATGGCCGGCAGGCAGATGCGCTCGGCGCCCATCCTGGTTTCGCCTCGGGAAGTAGTGGAGCGGGCATCGACCAGGACAATCACAACGGGAGATCCCCTGGTGGACGAGGCCATGCGGCTCATCCACGGAACCGCAGCGGGGCCTCGGAGCGTCGGTGCCGTTGTGCTGTCCGTGCCCTCCTCCCGGCGGACCCTCGAGAAGAGGTTCAGAAAAGCCGTCGGCAGGAGTATCCACCAGGAAATCATCAAGCAGCGGCTTGACGCGGCTCGCAGACTGCTTCGCGACACCACCTTGACGGTCGCGGCAATCGCGGCGGAGACAGGCTTCGCGAACGCGCAGCGATTCTACGCGGCGTTCCGCGGCTCCCAGGGGGTCACGCCAGGAGCATACCGACGGTCCTATCGCGGCTGACCCTTTGCGGCCCGACCCCAGCGCTTCCGTCCCTCGGTCGCCGCGGTCCTTTCGGCCCTGCCACAGGGAAACTCCGCTTTCAATCCCCGCCGTGATGTGGTACGATTGGAATTGCCGGCTCTCTTGGCTGAGGGAGGAAACGTGGCTGGGAAGAGGAAGAGTGACCCAGGAACGGATTTTCCCATCGTCGGCATTGGCGCTTCCGCCGGCGGCCTGGAGGCGCTCGAGCATTTCTTCAGCGCTGTCCCGGCCCGGCCCGGAATTGCATTCGTCATAATCCAGCACCTCGATCCCACCCACCCCAGCGCCATGGCGGCTCTGCTGGGCCGGCGCACGGCGTTGCCGGTCACGGAGGCTGAAGAGGAGCAGGTGGAGCCGGACCATGTCTACGTGATGCCGCCGACAAAAACCATAACGCTGCAGGGGCGGGGGCTCAGGCTCCGGGACCGCGTCGACCAACCGGAGCTCTCTCTCATTGACGTCTTCTTCCAGTCCCTCGCGAAAGAGTTGAGGGAGCGGGCCATCGGCATCATCCTGTCGGGCACGGGCAGGGACGGCGCTCTCGGGGCAGCGGCCATCAAGGCGGAGCTCGGCATGATCATCGTGCAGGATCCGGTCACCGCCCGGTATGACGGCATGCCGCGCGCGGCAATTGCGAGCGGCGCCGCGGATTTCGTGGGCGCGCCCGCGGACATGCCTTCCGCCCTCATGGGATATGTACGCCACGGGGTCGGCGCGGAAAGGCGCCGCCAGGCAGTGGAGATGCAATCCAGCGACATGCAGAAGATCCTCTCCATCATACGGCTGCGCACCAGGCGGGACTTCTCCGGTTACAAGGCCTCCACCCTCACGAGACGCCTCGAGAGGCGGATGAACGTGAACCGCATCGAGTCTCTCCACGAGTACACCGAGCTTCTTGGGGGAAGTCCTGAGGAAACAGAGACCTTGTTCAAGGACCTCCTCATCAACGTCACGCAATTCTTCCGCGATGCGCCGGCATTCGATGTGCTGAAGAAGCTGGTGCTGGAGCGGCTGTCGGCGCGAAAAGACGGGGACACCGTGCGGGCATGGGCCGCGGGCTGTTCGACGGGGGAGGAGCCGTATTCCCTCGCCATCCTCCTGCAGGAATGCGTGGAAGAGCTGGGCAAGTTCATGGAGATCCAGGTGTTCGGCACCGACATCGATCCGGACGCCATTTCCACCGCGCGGGCAGGCGTGTACCCGGCGACCATTGCGCAGGACGTCAGCGATGAGCGGATCCGCCGCTTCTTCACCCGCAGCGACAACCAGCTGCAGGTCAGAAAAGAGCTGCGGGAGAAGCTCGTCTTTGCGGTGCAGGACGTCACCAACGATCCGCCCTTTTCACGCATGGACCTGATCTCCGTGCGCAATGTGCTCATCTACCTCGGCTCGGACCTCCAACGCCGCCTCATTCCCCTGCTGCACTATTCCCTGGGCAACGAAGGCATTCTCTTCCTGGGAACCGCGGAAACGATAGGCGAATACGCCGATTACTTCCGCGTGCTGGACAGCAAGTGGAAAATCTACGGGAGACAGGGGTCGTCGGACATTCGCATTCCGATACCCGTCCATCAGTCGTGGCTCGATCTTTCCGTTGCACAGCCGCGGAGCCCGGAGGCGCTCGCGGGGAGCCTGTCCGAGAGGTCCCTCCTGCAGGCGCTTGTCCCCTCCGTCCTCGTGGACTCCGCCTTCCGCATCGTCTATGTCCACGGGGAGACAAACAGGTTCCTCGAGCTCGCTCAGGGGGAGCCCAACATGAGCATCATGGACATGGCACGCCCGGAGCTCCGCGGCGCTCTCTCCTCCGCGCTCATCGAGGCGAGCGCGCAGAAGAACCCCATCGTGCGGGACGGCGTGCGGATCAGGCGCGGCGGCGCCGTCTATCTCACGCGCATTTCCGTGCAGCCCATCGTCGGGATCCCGGAGAGGCAGGGGTTCGCCGTCGTCAGCTTCAGCGAGTCGCTTTCGATCCCGGAGAGCCGCGGGACGGTGAAAAAAGGCACCGGCGACTCGCGGATACGCCAGATGGAAGCGGAGCTGCAGTACACGCGGGAGAGCCTCAAGAGCACCATCGAGGAGCTGGAGACGGCCAACGAGGAGCTGCGGTCCGCCAACGAGGAGTACCAGTCCACCAACGAAGAGCTGCAGAGCGCCAACGAGGAGCTGGAGACGTCGCGGGAGGAGCTGCAATCCGTCAACGAGGAGCTCCTGACGGTGAACAACGAATACCAGAACACCATCGAGGAGCTCTCGGTCATCAACGATGACATGATGAACCTCCTCAACAGCAGCGACATCGCGACGATCTTCCTCGACAACGCCCTGCAGATCAAGCGCTACACGCCGGACGCGACGCGGATCTTCAACCTGATCAGCACGGACGTGGGCAGGCCCCTGGGCCACGTGACATCCAGCCTCCGGGGGGAAGACCTGGTCGAGCACGCGCAGAAAGTGCTGGATTCTCTCATCCCGTATCGCAAAGTGGTGCAGACCGGGGACGGGCACTGGTATTCGATGCGGCTTCATCCCTATCGCACCGCCCACGACGCGATTGCCGGGGTCGTGCTTTCCTTCATCGACATCAGCGAGCACATCACCCCGCCATGAAACCGAAGAAGTCCGGCAGGAGGACGCTGCGCACGCGGGCGGAAAAGATCGTAGCGGAGAGCCCGGCGGCGCCCCCGGATGCGACGTACCTCGAGGCCCTGCACGAGCTGCGCGTGCACCAGGTAGAGCTCGAGCTGCAGGTCGAAGAGCTGCGCCACACCGAGGATGAGCTTCAGAGAATGCGGGACCGCTACATGTCGCTCTACGACAACGCGCCCGTGGGATACCTCACGCTGGACAGGCACAACCTCATCACCCAGGCGAACATCGCCGCGTCGAAGATTCTCGGGATTCCAAGGCCTTCCCCGCCGACCCGCCGGTTCTCCTCGTACCTGGAGGAAAGCTTTCGCAGCACATTCTTCCGGGTGGCCGCGGAGGCCCGCGCATCAGGGACCGCCCGCTCCTTCGATGCCCTCCTCGTTCACGCCGGCGGCGCCCGCGCGTGGGTCAAGGTGGATTTCACCTGTGACACCGGGGCAGATGAGCTTCGCATGACTCTTGTGGACATCACGGAGCGCAAACGAACGGAAAAGGAGCTTCGCGAGCTCACCGACGGCCTCATCAAGCTCCAGGAAAGAGAGCGGCAGACAGTGGCGGAGGCGCTCCACGACGATGCCGGCCAGCAGCTCACCTACCTTTCCATCATCCTGAGCCAGGCGCGCCAGGCAGGCGCCGCGCTGGACGCTGAGCAGATCGATCAGCTGGGCGATGTCGCCGGGAAGATACTCCGAGAGATCAGGGCCCTCTCCGCGTCGCTGTCGCCGACGGAGCTGAAGCGCATCGGCCTCCCCGGGGCAGTCCAGGAAATGATCGCGGAGTTCACGGGACGCACGCGCATCCCTGTCACCTTCGCCGCGACAGGGACGTTCGACGGCCAGTCCTTCGAGGTCTCCCTTGCCGCTTACCGGATCGTGCAGGAAGCGCTGACGAACGCCGCGCGCCATGCGCAGCCTTCCAGCGTGAGTGTGTCAGTGGACCGTGACGGCGGCCGGCTTTCCGTGCAGGTGCAGGACGACGGCAGCGGATTCAGCCGGGAGGACCGCCCTCTGTCCCTGGGGCTGCTCAGCATGAGAGAAAGAGCGCGGGCGGTCGGGGGAAAGATCGACGTCCAGTCTTCCCCTGGCAAAGGAACCAGGGTTGCCTTTTTCGTGAATGAGCAACGGGTCTGAGAACGCGTGCCTCAGACCTTCCGCTGCCACCTGCACAGAGTCCGCTGGAGCAGATCGATCCCCAGAAAGAGCCCGAGCCCGACGAGCCCCAGGCACATGATCCCCGCGAACATGTCCACGTACGACATCCGCATCCAGCACTCCATGACGAACCAGCCCAGCCCGAGCGATGTCCCGAAAGTCTCCGCAAAGAACAGGACGGCCAGGGCCGTCCCCGTTCCGACGCGAAGGGACGAAAGCAGCCCCGGCAACAGCGCGGGCCAGATGCCGTACCGGAGGGTCTGCCAGCGGTTCGCGCCGAGTGATCGAAGGGACAGGATGTACGGGGACGGTATCTCGCGCGCGCCGTCACGGCTGGACAGGAGAACCTGGAAGAAGAGGACGAGATAGACGACCACTGCCTTCGACAGGTTGCCGAGCCCGAACAGCAGCATGACGACGGGCAGCAGGGCGATCTTGGGGACCGGGTACAGGACGTAGGCCACGGGGGAAAACAACCGGTCAAGCGACCGCACGCGTCCCAGCGCAATACCGGCGGGAACGCCGGTGAGAAGGGCAAGGGCCACCGCGGCCCCCATCCTGCCCACGCTGACCAGCGCGTGCACCCAGAGCACTGTCGGGGCGAGTTGGATGAAGCGGACGGCAACCGAGAGAGGACCGGGGACGAAGCCCGGGGGAAGACAGACGGAGAGCACCCACCATGCCGCAACGAGGCCGGTCAGCCCCAGGATCCCCGGCAGCAGACGCGCGCGCGCCGTCAAACGCACTGGCTGCGCTCCAGGTGCCGCCGGATCTCCGCGCACAGGCGAAAGAACGACGGGTCAGTCCTGTACCCCGGCGCTCCGTGGCCGGGGTTCTCGAAGCACATCTGGATCCGCGCCGGGGAACCTGCCAGGAGCCATATTCTCCCCCCGAGGTACGCCGCCTCCTCGATGCTGTGAGTGACCAGGAGCACGGTCATGGAATTGTCCTCCAGCGTCTGCAAGAGGACGTCCTGCAGCGACTCCCTGGTCATCGCATCCAGCGCGGAAAACGGCTCATCCATCAGCAGCAGGCGCGGGGCCAGGGTCATGCTCCGCGCAATGGCAACCCTCTGCTGCTGCCCTCCGCTCAACGCGTTCGGGTAGCGCTCCGCGCATTCCTGCAGTCCGAGCCGGGAAAGCTCACGGGCAACCATCCTGCGCCGGGCCGCTGCCGCAACGTGCCTCAGGCGGAGACCCACAGCGATGTTTTCGGAAACGGTGAGCCAGGGGAAAAGGCCATAGTGCTGGAGTATCAGCCCGACGCGGCTGTCCCCCGCGGTGACGGGCAGCCCGTCAAGCCGCACCG
>Ga0209415_10020671_pt1 | contig 10210 bp, 14 predicted proteins | sample PeaSoiSIISIP2007_FD_187696 | JGI IMG/M metagenome (GOLD analysis project Ga0209415, IMG submission 187696) | Peat soil microbial communities from Weissenstadt, Germany - SII-SIP-2007 (SPAdes) (version 2) | ecosystem: Environmental > Terrestrial > Soil > Wetlands > Peat | place: Germany...
AAGGACACGCCAATCATGGCTCGCCTGGCATAGAATGGCGGCCAGACCGCGCCACGTGGCGTGAACAGTCAGCCAAGCGAAGGAAGATCATGAAGACGGTCGCCACCGGGTCGGTCAGGGCGCTCATCGTGAAGGCCAGGCTGAAGCTGCGCATGAGGCAGGGCGGAAGCGGGGCGCGCTCGCTACATCTTCGAGGGTCCCGGCCGTGTTCGTATCCCGCAGAGGGCAGCCAGTCGAAGCGAGGCGTCGAGTTCTCAGATCGTCGGCTAGCGGCGTTTCCCCTCGTTCGTTCCGCTATCAACGGAAGCGCGGACGTACGTTGGCTCGCCGCAATCCCCTTGGCAGAACGGCAGCGGCAAATGGTACTCTGTCCAATGCTGGCGTCTTTGCGCGCTTAGGGAGGGTTCCGCCATGGTCCGCTCGAGCATCCGGGTTCTTGGTGTGCTGATGTGTCTGTCGATCGCCGCGTGCAGCGGAGCGAGTGGAACCACCCCCGGCGGCGGGCCAGGCGCGGATGGAGCCGCGGGCGGCAGCTCCAGCGGCAGCTCCGGCTCCGGCTCCGGCAGCAGCTCGGGCACGGGCTCGAGCGGAAGCTCCAGCGGGACTCCCGATGACGCGACGGTCGGGGACGACGGATCCTCCGGCAGCTCGTCCGGCGGGTCCTCGAGCAGCTCGGGGGCTGGCGCGGAGACGGGCGCGCCCGACACCGGAACCGCGACGTGTCCTTACCCGATGACGCTTTGCAACGGATCGTGCGTGGACACGCAGTCGAGCCTGACCAACTGCGGCACGTGCGGCACGGTGTGCGGCTCGGGCTCGGTCTGCGACCAGGGGGCGTGCGCGACCAGCTGCACCGGGCAGCACATGGCCCAGTGCGGCGCGCTGTGCGTCAACACCCAGTTCGACAAGAACAACTGCAACGCCTGCGGCATGGCGTGCCCGGCGGCCCAGGATTGCCTCTTCGGGATGTGCCTCTGTCCGACGATCCCGTCCGGCGCGAAGGTGTGCTCGGGCGCCTGCGTCGACTCGAACACCGACTCGAGCAACTGCGGAACGTGCGGGACCATCTGCGGCTCCGGCTCGGTGTGCTCGGGAGGCGCCTGCAACCCGACGTGCGGCGGGAACACGCCAAATCTGTGCAACGGGGTGTGCGTGAATACAAGCTCGGACAGCGCGAACTGCGGCAGCTGCGGCCACCCGTGCCCGACCGGCACCGGCTGCACCACGGGGACGTGCGGCACGACGTGCTTCGGGGGGGCGCCGGTGCAGTACTGCGGGGGCGCATGCGTGGACACGAGCGCGTCGTCGGCGCACTGTTCCTCCACGGGAATGAACTGCGGCGTCGCGTGCGGCGCGGGTCAGGTGTGCGCCCACGGCCAGTGCGGGTCCGCGTGCGCGGCCGACGAAGTGATGTGCGCAGCCCAGTGCACGGACCTTGGGCGCGACCCCTACAACTGCGGCGCCTGCGGTGCCGTGTGCCCCGCGGGCCTGCCCAACTGCCAGCGAGGGACGTGCGTGGTCTTCTGAGGCAAGCGGAGTCCGTCGCACGCTACGCGGCGCCTTCGCTGTTCCCGCAGCCAGATTCAGGTCGGCGAGCACCCTTACGCCGAGGAAGCGCAGCACGCCACCCGGGAAGGCGTCCTGGCACTGCATCGCGAGGCGGCGGCGTGCCTCGCGCTACTCTAGGGCCGCGGGGAGATCTAGGAGGCACCATGATCGGCGGAACAAGCACCGCGCTCGCGGGAGGAGCGCTCATCGGCCTGAGCGCCACCATCCTGCTCGCTTCCATCGGCCGGGTGGCCGGCATCAGTAGCATCGTGGGCGGACTGCTCGAGGGCCGGCGCGACGGCGTGGGCTGGCGGGCCGCGTTCCTCGGGGGCTTGCTTGCAGGGGGCCTGCTGGTCGCGTCGATCGTTCCCGGCTCGATCCTTCCACGCCCCGCCGCGCTCTCCCCGGTCGGGGTCGCGGTGGCCGGACTGCTGGTGGGGTTCGGGACGCAGCTCGGGGGAGGATGTACGAGCGGACACGGGGTCTGTGGTCTGAGCCGCCTGTCCAAGCGGTCTTTCGTGGCCGTCCTTTCCTTCATGTCGGCGGCAGCGCTCACCACGTTCGTGGTGAGGCACGTTCTTGGAGGTGCGTCGTGAAGGGCCTGGCGGCGGCGTTCCTCGCGGGCGTGGTCTTCGCGGTCGGGCTCGGGCTCTCCGGCATGACGAATCCGGACAAGGTTCTGGGGTTCCTCGACGTGACCGGCCGCTGGGACCCGAGCCTCGCGTTCGTGATGCTCGGAGCCATCGCGGTGCACCTCGTGCCCGCCCGTTGGTCTACACGAGCGCCGCGACCGTTGCTCTCCGGCCGCTTCGATCTTCCCTCGAAGACTCGGATCGACCCTGCGCTCGTCGCGGGCTCGGCGCTGTTCGGCATCGGCTGGGGTGCGGTCGGCTACTGCCCGGGGCCGGCGATCGTCGATCTGGTAGCTCCCTCGTCCTCGCTCGTGCTGTTCGTGGCCGCCACACTGGCCGGGGCGGCCGCCTACCTGTACGGCCGCCGCTTTGGCGGCCACGGTGCGGCGTGGTTGCGGCTGGGACCAAGCGATTGCGGGGAGGCGGACGCGCATGGGGCCAGCATCCGACAGCATAAACACGAACGCTCAGGGAAGGACGCGCCCCCGGCCCCCCGGAGACAAGGTCGCGAGCCACGGAAGAAGCGGCCCCGAGAGGTCTGCTGTTCACGGAGTGCGGGCGCAGCGGACGCCATAGTCCCCGGATCCGCCGTTGTGGCGGCTGAACGGGGCGTCCTCGGCGCGGTCCGATGCGAGCAAGAACATCCCGAGCGAATCGTCGCGGAAATCACCCCCCCGACGTACTCGGTTGGAGCTCGTCGCCAGGTTTGCACAATCGACGCATGGGTCCACGTAAGGCGCGTCCCAGTCCAGAACCCACTCCCACGCCTCTCCGGCCAGATCGAGCTGGCCCCAGAAGCCGGCGCCCAGCGTTGCGTAGCCCACCGGGGCGGCGTTGCCTGCTTCCTCCGTGCACGTTCCCGCGCCGCTCGGATAGTCGCAATTGTAAATCGCGTACGAGCACCCGATTCCGGGACAGGCGGTACCCGGCGTTGCCGAGCCCCAGGGAAACAGGCGCTGCTGACTCCCGCCCGCAGCTGCGTACTCCCACTCCGCCTCGCTCGGCAGGAAGCCGCCGTCCCAGATGCAGAAGGCGTACGCCTCGTACCAGTTCACGCAGTCGATGGGCAGGTTTTCCTGGCTCGCCGCCGCGCTCGTCCACGTGCTGTAAGGCGAGCAAGAGCCAAGGTTTGCATCCGTCGGCGCGATATAGCTGTCGTCCGAGGTAACCCAGCCCGTCTCGTAAACCATCCCGGCGTCGGCGGGCGCGCCGCTGTTGACCAATCCTTGCGTCTCGTTCAGATACGCGTGCTTGCCGGAGCCCGGCATGGGCTGCCAGCCGACCCCGGCGTCCTGGCCGTGGGGGTAGAAGGCGTTCACGAACTGGCGGAACCGACCCACGGTCACCAGGTACTTGTCGAGTCGGAATCCGTGCACGGTCGCCAGGTCCGCCAGATCCGGCCATCCGCCGCTCGGCGGGCCGCTCGTGGAGTCCCCCGTGTTGTAGGTCCTGTCGTATGTCCCGCCCTCCACTTCGAGGCTCGTGCAGCAGCTCTCGCTCCCCGCATCACCGCAGTTCGTCAGCCCCGGCCCGCCCGCCGCGCAGCTCTGCGCGCCGGCGTCCGAGCCGCCGCTACTCGCCGACGAGCCACCCGAGAGACCCGAGGACGCGCCTCCGCCGCTCGACCCCGAGCTGCTCGACTCGGCGCTGCCGCCGGAGCTGCCTCCGCTGCCGGAGCCGCCCCCGGTCGTCGCGTCCACCGAGCCGCTGTTCGTTCCCCCCTCATCCGTGGCGCTGAGGTCCCGGAACCCCCACACGTCCGCGCAGCCTCCAAGCCCGAAGAGCGTCCATACGACCGCCCACCCTCGTGCCGTGATCACCAGAGCCCCCGCACCCCGAGGCCGGCCTCATGACTGCCGACCGTCGTGCCGACGGTCACGCCCGCAGCGGGAGCCGTGAGGTAAAGCAGGGCGCCGGCGGCGCCGATAAGGGCGCCACCGACGACGAAGCTCGCGGTTGCGACCGCGGCTTGCGAGTGTGCGTCGTGGCTGTACTGGACGTCCTGCGTCATGCACGCACCGCCGTCGCGGCACGTCGCGGATGCCCGGTCGTACGTCGCCTTCGACACGAGCCCAAACACGCTCCCGACGACCAGCGCGACGCCGCCGGCCCCACCGACGGCAAAGGCGATCGTCTTGCGGTCCGTGCCGCTGCTCACCGCTTCCGCGGGCTCGCCCCGCGCTGCATCCGTGCTTCCGAAGACGATCTGCTCTTGCCGTGCCTGGTCGTGCTCGGCGAGCACGAGGCTCTTCGTGAGCACCGGATGTCCACGCCACGCGAAGGCGAAGACGTGCAGACCCGGATCGATCTTGAGCGAGGCCCCGTCGAGCTTGTCCGCGATCGGAGCGCCGTCCATCGTGACCTTCACGTCCACGAGGTCGTTGCCCTTACCGTCCTTCGCCGCGAAGACGATGTGCGGCATGGCCGAGTCGACCTCGGCGAGCCGCTGGGTGCAATCGTCGCGAACGACTCCCGGGCAGCCCGCGGCGGCGCAGGCGGCGAGCTTCTCGCGCGCCTGCCGCAGCTTGCCGACCTGCCGCAGGTCCTGGGCGGCGTCGTTGGCCGCGACACACTCTTGCTTGGTGGGATCGGCGGCTCGCGCCCGGGACGCCACGAGCGAAAGCGAGAGGGCGAGAGCGACGGGGAGCGCGGCAAGGTTCATAGGCAGTCCACTTTGAAGTGCTTCTTGCCGGTCGCAGGGTCGATGACGTACGGCGGGTTGCAGCTCGGCCTCGCTGCCGGCGGCGCGGGCGTTGGCTCGTTCGCCGGGTGGGGCGGGACGAGGGACGCGGGCTCGACCGCCGCGCGCGGCCGGACGACGGGCGGCGGCTTCGACACGACGGCCTCCGGCGTGGGGGTCCTTGGCGCAGCCGCAACGGGGGACGGCACCGGCGTATCCGCCGTTGCCGTCGTTGGCTCGGGCGTGGGTGTGTGGGGCGCCGGTGCGATGACCGACGACGACGAGGTGGCCGCCGACTTGTCGTGGGGCGCGCGCGACCTGCCCCAGGTGATGCCCGCGATCACGACGATGGCGCCCGCAGCGGCTCCGACGACGAGCCGGAGACGTGGCCCGCGTCGGCTCCCCAGCGAACTGGCCACCGGGCTCGCAGTCGTCGGTGACTTCGTGGGTGCGACGCGCTCCACCCGGCCGAGCGTCTTGTTCGGCACCGACGCCGGGACGCTCATCTTCGGCGCGGTCGTGATCGGTGCGCCGTGCCGATCGTGGTACGCGCGCAGGACGCCCTCTTGCATGCGCTCTGCGTTGATCCATCGCCGCTCCTTCTCGTACGCGAGCGCCTTGTCGACGACCTGCGCGACGGCCGGGCTCACCTGGGGCAGGACCGACGCAAGCGGGGAGGCGTGCCGAGTCATCGCGCTCAGGAGCTCCTCGTTGGCTGTCCGGCCCTGGTGCACGAGCGTGCCGGTGAGCGTTTGCCACATCGTCGCGCCGACCGACCAGATGTCGCTCCGACCGTCGACCTCGTCCCAGAGGCCCCGAGCTTGCTCGGGCGACATGAACGCGGGGGTGCCCATCGCCGAGCCCGAGCGTGTCGCGAGGCTGCCCGTGGTCACTTCACGGAGGCGGGCGATCCCGAAGTCGAGCACCTTGAGCTGGCCCGACCGGGTGAGGAAGATGTTCGGCGGCTTGATGTCCCGATGCAGAACGCCGTTGGCGTGCGCGGCGGCCAGCACGTCGAGGAGCTGGTCGGCGACCGAGAGAACGTCGTCCTCGTTCAGCCGGCCCCCGCTCCGGACGCGTCGATCCTCGAGCGTCTCGCCGTCGAGCAGCTCGGTGACGAGGAAGAGCGATCCGTCCTCGGCGACGTCGTCGTCGAGCACCTTCACGGCGCCGTCGTGGCCGACGGCGTTCGCCGCGCGCCCTTCGCGCGTGAATCGGGCGCGGACGTCGAGGCTCGCCGACAGCTCCTCGTGGAGGATCTTCACGGCCACGCGGCTGCCGTTCCGGTGCGTCGCGGCGTAGACCGCCGCCATGCCGCCGACGCCGAGGAGCACGTCGAGGCGCCACTTCTCGCGCACGACCTGGCCGACCCGCCGCTCCGCACGCACGATGAGCGAGTCGAGCAGCCGGGTCACGAGGTCGTCGCCGTCGCCGTACTCCGTCGAGTCCATCCCCCGTCTCGCCCCGCCAGGTGCGCTCCTGCAAGGAGCGAGGCCGCCCGGATAGTACCCGAGCCCCCGTGCCGCGCGCCATCCGGTAGGGGCCGCTCGGAGCCGAGGAGTCGAGGCGGACTGAAGAGTGGCCACCTTGTGGACTCTTGGCAACCGCGTTGATGATCTCAAGCCTGCTCGCGTGCCCTGGTTGCGGCGGCAATGCACCAAGGTCTGGCCCCAAGGATGCCGGCATCAGTGAATCTGAACTACCTCCTCCGATCGCCAACGCCTTCCTCTCCGCGACCGTCGGCCCGGGATTTCTAATAAAGCCCCCTGACGTGACTCTCGTCCGTCCCGCCTGGGCGTCGAGCGAGTTCTGGACGAGTAGGGGTCAGCGGGCTTCAGACGCAGGGTCGTCGCGCCTGACGTCGCCACCCTTCGTGGCTACGGTACGGGCATGGACCGGTTATGCGGCTGCATCTGGCTCGTCGCGGCTGTCATGGGGTGTCATGGTGGTCAAGCATCCGATCCACAATGCTCGGGGATCGATGCGAACCTCAGCGGGGCGTGCTCGCCCGTGGGCAGCACCTGCGTAGACACTGGTGGCTCGTATCTCACGTGCGAGTGCACCGACGTCGGTTGGCGATGTTCACAGCCGACGAACGCCGACGCGAGCGCGGCTGCCGACGGTGCGCCGGACGTCGCTGCTACCGACGCCGACGTGGACAGCGCGGGTGACGTGCAGGCGCCGCCAGACGATGCCCCTGCGGATGCTGCGGACGCCGGGGACGCGCTTCGGGACTAGACTGACCTACTGCCGAGCGTGAAGCGTGCGCGGGGCCCTCGCGAAGACCAACCCGGACACGAGTGATGACGATGCCGCCCGTCGGCCATAGGATTGGTTCGTGAGCACTCGCTTCGCGATCCCGTGGCTCGTGACACTTCTGGCCTGCCGCAGCTCCTATCCAGTAGAGGGACCCGACATCCCGCCCCCCGGATGCTTGCAGGGGGAGGCTGGTGAATCGTGCAACTGCCCTGGAGGGGCGTCGTTTTGTTGGGCAGGACTGCCCTTCAACATCACCTGCGTGGACGACGTATGGAAGCAGACCGATGCATCGTGCGATCCGTCGTCCGTCCCCCTCGTCCTCTCCGAGGACGCGTCGCGTCAGGAAAACTCAGACTGACCTACTACCCGGGCCTCGCAGAGCAGTAGTCGTGGGCCTACGCAGACGAGCCCTGGTCGCTCGCGAGCGAGCCTCGGGTGGACATGCATCGACGAGCGCGGGCGGCGCCTCTCAGAGACTCGGTCCGAGGGCACGTCGTAAAGTGGAAGCTGCGCGTCGGGCAGCGATCACCGAACTCGAGATTGAGATATCACACGAACCGCCGGAGATCGTGCGGCAAGCTGCGGTACCGTCAGGTCCAGCGGCACGCAGAGTCAATGTCTCCTAGGTTGCCTTGGTCCGGTCGGCGCCATCGACTACGATTGCTGCTCCTTGCGGTGCCGAAACGGAATCTGCGCGAACTGAACGTATCGGTGCGCTCTCTTCTCGCCGTCGCCCTTCTCGTCGCCATCAGCGCGTGCGGGCACACGAGCGGCGAGGGGCCCAGCACGACCGATGCCAGTGCCGGCGTTGACGCAGGCGACTATGCGGCCATCGACTCGAGTTGCTTCGGGATGTGCCTTTCGTTCTGCGCTCCAACCGAGCCCGCCACGCTCGACCTGTCGTGCCCATCGGTCGTGACGAGCGCTCTCAGCACTGGCGGCTGTATCGCGAGCCGGTGTCTCGAGAAGGACGGGGGCTCATGCGCCCAACCGGTGGTCCCCATCGAGCCGACGGAGGCGGGCGATTGCCACGTCGACCTCACGCTCGCGGGCGGATTCCAGTATGCGATCGACGTGACCTTCGTTCAGGCAACGACCGAGTCCTGTTGCCCGTGCACCAGCATCGGCCCGACGCAGAGCACGTTCGCCGTCGACAACCCGAGCACGACCTGCTTGGACGCAGGGAGCGACGCGGGCCCTTCCGATTCCTCGGTCGACGCTCCGACGGACGCCCCGCGCGAGGCCGTGGACGTTTGGGCCGACGCGGGAGTGGACGGGTAGCTCGGGCTCGCTCGTCAAGGCGATTTTGGCTCCATCGGGCCTGGAAGAATCTCGACCACGAGCCCGTCGCTCCATCCGCACTTGTCCTCCATGGTCGCGCGGCCGCCCGGCGAGGGGCGATCGAGCTACTCAACGAGCGCGGGAGCGGCCGATTTTTTGGAGATTTTTTGGAGATATTGTGGAGACGGCCGGGGCTAATTTTGTAAGTGAGCGCTCTTCTTAGACAAGTGCGGTGGAGCTGACGAGAATCGAAAGCGGCAACGGCGATTTGAGAAAACCGAGCGCGCACGCGGTCTTGGCCAAGAAGTCGCGGTAATCACTCGGAAAGCCGTTGCCGTTCGATTCCGTCGGGTTCCGTCGCGTTCCGGCCTTCGGAGCGGAGTTACGGCAACCTGACGGCAACACGGCGACGGGCGCCAGCGCGGCCGGCAGGTACGCGGGGAGCTTGCCGATCGACGGCTCCGGGGTTACCCTCAATTGTCCCTCAGTTGTGAGTGGAGGTTCCCATGCGCCTCGAAGCAACCATCCCGGAGAGCCGTGGCAGCGCGGTCGTCAAGCTCGCGGAAGAGCTCGGCCTCAGCCGGAGCCAGATCGTCGACGAGGCGCTCTCGCTGTTCATGAAGGCGATCCTCGAGGTCCGACGCGGGCGCCGGCTGGTGACTCTGGATACCAGGTCGTCGCAGCCCGCCTGCGAGATCGCAACGCCGACCCTCTCCGCGCTCGAGTGGGCGCTCTCTCTCGAGAAGCTCGATCTTTCCCCCGCGGCACTTGCGAAGCTGACCCAGCTCGCTGAAGCTGCGCCTCGCCCAGGCCCGCGACTCCGGGCGGCGGCGAAGCGTCAGCGCGGATGAGCGACCAGGAACCGACGTACTGCACGGCGCCGATCGACGAGGCGGACGTGAAGTCCGGCTTTTCGTGCGGCAAGCACATGCTTGACGACTACTTCGCGAGGCATGCTCTGCAGAATGATCGACGCGGGGTCGGTCGCGCGTTTGTCTTGCGGCGCACCGCCCCCGATGCGGCGGGACTGCCCCTCGTCCTGGGCTTCTATACGCTCAGCATGGCGAGCGCCGAGTCCGCCCAGGTCGCCCCCGTGCTCAGGGAGAAGCTCCCGCGTTACCCGATGCCCGTCGCGCTGATCGGACGCCTAGCGGTCGATGCACGCGCGCAGGGGCGACGCCTCGGCGAGCAACTCCTCGTCGACGCGATCCATCGGGTCGTGGATGCCGCGAGATCAGTCGCGTGCACCGGGATCATCGTGGACGCGAAGGACGAGGGCGCCGAGTCCTTCTATGCGAAGTACGACTTCGTCACGGTCGCTTCAGAGAGCTGGCCGCGACGGATGTTCCTGCCGATCGGGACGGCACGTGAGGCATTGGCCGGGTAGAAACGCGTGTGCGGATGATGCGTCTCGTCGGGGTCCCCCTCGTGACGCCCGAGACGGAGTGATGAACCTTTCGGCCAGCGGGAGCGTTAGCAGTGCCTACACGCCGCTCGATCAAGCACGAGTGCCTTCGGCACATCGTCCCGCTCGGCGAGCGTCACCTGCGCGTCGTCGTGCGCGAGTTCGTGGAGCACCACCACGCCGAGCGCAACCACCAGGGCTGGGGCAACGTCATCCCCTTCCCCTACCGCGATTCGGCCTCGCCCGTCGGCCGCATCGGCCGGCGCGAAAGGCTCGGGGGCGTGCTCTCCTTCTACGAGCGAAGCGCCGCGTGAATCCGGCGCGATCGAGAATTGGGACAGTACGAGCGAACCGACTTTGTCGGTCGGGTACCGAAATGCTTCATCGTCGGCCCCGACTTCGTCC
>Ga0209415_10020672_pt1 | contig 10210 bp, 7 predicted proteins | sample PeaSoiSIISIP2007_FD_187696 | JGI IMG/M metagenome (GOLD analysis project Ga0209415, IMG submission 187696) | Peat soil microbial communities from Weissenstadt, Germany - SII-SIP-2007 (SPAdes) (version 2) | ecosystem: Environmental > Terrestrial > Soil > Wetlands > Peat | place: Germany...
TCATGGTTGCCAGCTGCCGGCGCCACGCTGCGATAAAATCACGACTGGCCGAGTCCCGGCTGTTATGGTTGGCTATCATTTGGATTTCCGGCCCGGCATTCAAGCGAAATAGATCTCGTTTGCGGCGATCAGGGCCATCATCACAATTTTTTATTTTCTCGGTCCGCTGCCGCGAGGCCGAGAGGAGACGCGAGGACGGGCATGCTGAAGAGATTGCTGCGATGGTTTATTAAGAGCGTGCTGATGATAGCGGCGCTGTTCGCAATCGTAATCATCAGCGAGTACCTGTCTCATCGCTACAAGCCGGGATCGGTGCTGGTGTTGAGTCTTGATGGGGAGGTGGTCGAGCGCAGCAGCACCAATGCTCTCGGCATCCTCAACTCGGATCAAACGGCGCTCAATGTGATTCGCCGCGCGCTCAAATCCGCTGAAACCGACGATCGCATCGTCGGCCTCGCCATCAAGGTCGTCGACCCCCAGATGGAACTCGCGCAGGCGCAGGAACTGTGCGCGATGATCTCTGAGTTCCGCAGCCACGGCAAATGGACTACCGCCTACATGGAAACCGCCGGTGAAGGCGGCTTCGGCAACTTGCCCTACCTGGTCGCGAGCGCCGCCGGCGAAGTCTCGATGATGCCGCAGGGCGAGATGAACATCCTGGGCGTGGGCATGCGCGAAATGTTCGCGCGCGGACTGCTCGATTGGATCAAGGTGAACCCCAACTTCGCGTCGATTGGCAAATTCAAGAGCGCGGCGAACATATTCACAGAGAAGGACTTCACGCCGTCGCAACGCGAAGAAGACGAGGCGCTGATGGGCGACATGTTCGATCAGATCGTCACCCAGTCCGCCGCCAATCGTCATCTAACGGCCGACCAGATGCGTACCATCGTGGACCGCGCTCCATTCACCGCAAGCGAGGGTCTCAAGTCGCATCTGCTCGATCGCCTCGAGTATGAAGACCAGTTCGACGAGCGCGTGAAGAAGTATCGCGGGGAGCATCACGAGACGATCGACACGTCGTCGTATATGCGCTCGTCGGGCCCGCGCTTCGGCGGCCGCAACAAGATCGCGGTGATTTACGGGCTCGGCGCGATTCAGCGCGGGGCTGGCGGCTTCGATCCGATTCTGTCACCGGGCTCGAACGCGATGGGATCTGACGACATGGTCAAGGCGTTCAAGGACGCGCGCGAAGACGACGGTGTCCGCGCGGTGGTGTTTCGCGTGGATTCGCCGGGAGGTTCGGTGATTGCGTCTGAACTAATCCGTCGTGCCGTCGAGTTGACCGCGGCCAAGAAGCCGGTCGTCGTGAGCATGTCCGGTTATGCGGCGTCGGGCGGTTATTGGGTGGCGATGCCGGCGGCGGCGATAATCTCGGATCCCGGGACTATCACTGGTTCGATCGGAGTGCTCGGCGGCAAGTTCAACATGGCGGGGGCTGCGGGCGCACTCGGCATCAACACCGGCGCGATTTCGCACGGCGCCAATGCGTTGATGTTCGATTCGTTTAGCGACTTCACGCCCGCTCAAGAAAAGATCTTTCGCGACCAGTTGCTCGGCGGAACTTATCAATACTTTCTCGAGCTAGTTGCGAAGCAGCGTCATCTGACCGTTGCGCAGGTCAACGACGTTGCTCAAGGGCGTGTATGGACGGGCGATCAGGCATTGAAGGTGAAACTGGTAGATAAGCTGGGTGGGCTTACTGACGCCATCGATCAGGCTAAGAAGCTGGCGAAGATCGACGCGCGCACTCATCCCCAGATTGAGGAACTGCCCGAACAGGCCGGGCTCTTCGGCAAACTGATGAGCGGGCAGATCTCGAGCACGGTCGTGCAATGGCAGCCGCCGCGCGCGCTCGCGCCGCTGCTCTGGATCGTACGTGAGGCCCTCACGCGGCGCGCCGAACTGGGGCAGGTGTATTGTCCAGTGACGCCGATCATGTGATCGGAGAGCGACCGCTTTTGCGTATTTAGTGAATCGCGCCGTTAGCTATTCACAGAATCAGTGAATGCTTGCCGATTAGCTATTCGCCGGAATAGTCAGTCGCGACAAATAGTCACTTATTCGGAATAGTCATTCGCGCAATAGTCACACGCCGATGACAACTGGCTAATGTATGTGAGACCGCCACGCCTCTTCACGCTAAGTTCGACGATGGCGAAGAAAAAGCGATCACTAAAAGAATTTATTACTGAGGGAGAAACTTTTCACCCTTGCGCGGGGTCGCGCAAACACCCATGCGATTGAAAAAAGACTCGCGTAAGCATCGTTGAGTCTGCCGCGCGGCGCGCGCCGGCGGGGAGAAGAGAAGAGATTCGCGAAACCTTTGAAAGGTTTCACACTTCCCACAGTGAGTATGCGGGAAGTTGGTTACGGCTCGATGGGCGCGGTGGATCCGACGTCACCAATGCACGAAAACCCCTCAGGGTTACACAACGCCGCGGTCGTGCCGCCGAGTGCACCGCGCGGCATTGACACGACCGCGGCAGGGCGCCGCGGCAACGCCCGCTGAGGTTCATCGGAGCGGCACGCCGAGGCTGGTTCACTGATACGGATCGCGCAGTGCGCTCAGCGATACGGATCGCGTTAATCGGTGTTAGAATTTTCCTGCGGCCACAACCGCGAGGTGCGAGTGATCATGGATACGATGCTCGAGAGTTTTCTGAATTCGCTGGGCGAAGCAGAACGCGCCGGCGGCCGGATTCTGCATGAATTGACCGACCAGGCCCATTCGCTGGAATTGCGCGAGATGCTCAAGAAGGTCGGCCACGACGAAGGCTACTATGCCGGCGAACTGGCGGCTCATGTGCGGCGTCTCGGCGGTACGCCCTCCAACAAGACCGGCGATTTCGTCGAAAAGGTTCGCGCCGTCGCCGATTTCAAAGGCAAGCTCGAGCTGCTGAATCGCGGGCAACGCTGGGTGGTGCGAAAAATCGGCGAGCAACTCGGGACTATCGGCGACGAACATTTGCAGGCATTTCTGAAGGTGATGGCCGAAGGCCACGATATCAATATCGGCGCACTCGAAAAGGCGCTCGCCGTCGGCAAGCTCTAGCCACGTCGGCGTTGCAGGGCTCGCCGCGCATCGCGCGGGAGCCCTGCAACAACGCAAGCGGGAGAAGAGATTCGTGAAACCTTTGAAAGGTTTCACACTTCCCACAGTGAGTGAGTGAGAAGTCAACGCGCAAAGACCCCGCGCGGTTACTTACAACAAGTGACTGAGCAGGGGAATGCGGCGACTTCCGGCGGGCTGCCATCACAGCAGATGGCTGAGAAGGAAAGCGGCGACCATCACGGCGCCGAACTCGAATTGCAACTGGCCCGACAAGCCCATCGCGCGATTGTGCCGCTCCGGGTCGGGTCCCTCCGAGACCAGCCGAATCTCTTCGAGCGCGTGGGGCGCCGTGATCGCGACCGCCAGAGCCAGCCAGGGAAATTGTCCCGTCACGACTCCGAATAGAACCGTCAGGTAGGCGAAGAGATTGGAGAGGCGGAGTTCCTTGACGGCTGCCGCGCGCCCGATAATGACCGCCATCGTGCGTTTGCCGTGCGCGGCGTCGTTGTCGATGTCGCGCAAGTTGTTCGCCTGCAAAACGCCCGAACAGAGAAATCCGATCGGGATGGAAGCGAGGAACGCGCTCCACGAGAAGGACAAGGTCTGAACGTAATAGGCGCCGAGCACGTAGCCAGGGCCCATCAGCGCGAAGACCATGGCGTCGCCCAAACCGCGGTAGGCGAGGCTGAGCGGTGCCGCGGTGTAGAAGTACGAGCCGAAGACGCCGATCAATCCGAGCAACAGAATCGGCCATCCGCAGAGATAAACCAGCACGATGCCGAGCGCGATGCCGACGACGAAGGAAACGATGCCGCCCATGAAAACCGCGTCGGGCTTGAGGAAGCCGCGCTGAATCACGAGTCCCGGGCCGAAGTTTTCGGGCGATTGCCAATCGGGCGAGTCGGTGCCGCTGACGAAGTCGTAGTAGTCGTTGACCATGTTGGCGCCGGCCTGCAACGCCATCGCGGCGACGGCCGCTAGGAGGTACTTCAACGGCGAGAATACCCCGCGCGAATACAACGCGGTGAAGGTGCCCACCGAGACGCACATGAACGGCATCCCGAGCGTCCATGCGCGGCTCGCCTGTATCCATACGGCGAACCATCCGGGACGCGGCGTGGAGTCGTGAATTGTCGCGCTGCCTGCATCTGCCATAGCAACGAATTCTAGCTCGCCGCGCATCGCGCGGCGAGCGCAGGCGGGAGAGGAGAAGAGAGGGGGAAGAGATTCGTGAAACCTTTGAAAGGTTTCACACTTCCCACGGTGATGTTGGCGACAATTTTGTGTGCAATGAGCGATCGTGGGCGTGCGCGCGTGATCCCGGGCAGAAAACGTGATCCTGCATAGAAAAAAATGTTGAAGGGACAACCCGACGTCCACCAATGCGCAAAAACTCAGCGGCGAACGGCGGTAGTCACCGCGCGGCGAGCCGTGAAAATGACCGTCAGCGGCGGGCGATGCAAAAAGGCAGGCCGCGAGCGGTGCGACAAAGCGGAACGGCGGACGGTGATTCTCCCCGTCCGCCGCCGCCCTTTTTGTTGCGGAGGGTGAGACGCGATTCGCGTCTCACCCTCCGCGCATTACTGGTGGGCTCGCACAGACTTCCCGCTTACTCACTGTGGGAAGTGTGAAACCTTTCAAAGGTTTCACGAATCTCTTCTTCCCCCTGCGTGGTTGCACCGCTCGCCGCTCCGGCGGCGGGGGGTGGTCCGCTAGGACTGCGCGCGCAGTGCCTCCAGCGAGATCAGTTGATCGCGCTTCGTTCCCGTCGTGTACGGACGAGTGCCGGGCTGGCGCTCGAACGGATCGAGGATGCCCAGTTCTTTGGCGATATCGCGCACTGCAGGCAATACCTCCTGCCCGAGCAGCCGGATGCTCGTCATGCGATCCTCGAAGCTCACCGGTCCCTGGCTCTGGAAGACGCCAAAAACGCCCGGCCGCAGCACCTCGAGAATCGTGCGAATTTTCGGGATGACGGTCTTGGGCGTGCCGGTGATTATCTGCAGGCCGTCCTGCGCCTTCTGGTAGCTCTTGTAGATGGCGGCCTTGGCTTCCTCGATGGTCGCTTCGCCGCGGGCGAGACGCCGGCGCGTACTATCGGCGACTTGCTGCAGATTGCCGGGTTGATCGTCGTTGGTCTTCGCACGGCCGAGCTGCTCTGCGCTGACGCCGAGGAAACCGCCCGATCCGGCCGTCATCGTGCGCGCGAGGCGCTTGGTCGCTTCCTTGGAATTGTAGCCGGGTGGCAGCGTGTGCTCAGGCCGCGAGAACGCGCCCTGGCCGCCGCCGAAGAGATGCGCCTTGCCTAGTTCCTGCGCTTTCTCCTCGGTCTCCGCGACGAAGACGTGCTGCAGGTAGCCGAAATTCTCCGAACCCGCGACGTAGCCTTCCTGAGCGGCGGTATCGCCGTAGATGTTCCACAGTTCCGCAGTTGCCGACAACGCCGTGCCGAGTCCGAGATACGGGTAGCGATGCTTTGCACACCACACTACCGTTTCGGGGCTGAGCACGCCGGGAATCATGATCGGCGGATGCGGCTTCTGGTAGGGCGTGACCCACGGATTCACGTAGCGGTAATTGAAATGCTTGCCCTCCCATCGGAACGGACCGGGACGCGTCCACGCCGCCAGAATCAGGTCGTGGGCCTCCTCGAAGTATTCGCGATTGTAGGCGGGATTGGCCTCGTTGAAAATTTGTTCACTGCCGGCGCCGCGCACCCATCCGGGCACCAGCCGCCCATGCGAGATACAATCGATGGTGGCCAGTTCTTCCGCGATGCGCAGGGGATTCTTGAAGGTCGGCAGCGGATTGCCGAGCAGTACGATGCGCGCCTTCTTGGTGATGCGCGCGAGAATCGACGCCTCGACATTCATCACCGCGCCCATGCAAAAGGGCGTACCGTGATGCTCATTGAGCATGATCGCGTCGAAGCCGACGTCCTCCGCATAGACCATCTCGTCGAGATACTCGTTGTAGAGGCGCGCGCCGACGTCGCGGTCGAAAAAGCGATTGGGCACGCCGAAAAAGGCGCGATTCTTGATTACCTCATCTTCGGGCACGTCCCGGTAGGGCCGCTCCGTAAAATACATCAGGATCATATCGTCATCTCCTGGCAGGCTGCCGAGTTATTCCACATCGGGCACGACCTCAGACGCGCACCGATTCGTCGCGTTTCGGCGCGCGCTTGAGCGCTTCGAGATCGACCAGCGAGTCGTACTGCGTTCCAGCGGTATATGGACGTGAGCCGGGTTCGCGCTCGAACGGATCGACGATACCCAAGCCCTTGGCGATTTCGCGCATCGCGGGCAGCACTTCCTGACCCATCAAGCGGATGCTGGTGAGACGCTGTTGCGTCGTCAGCGGTCCGTTCGCCTGGAACAGGCCGAAGACGCCCGGCCGCAGAACTTCCATGATCAGCTTGAGCTTCGGAATGACGGTCTTCGGCGTGCCGATGATGATCTGCAAGCCATCCTGCGCCTTCTGATAGTTGGCGTAGATCTTCCGCTTGGCCTCTTCGATGCTGACCTCGCCGCGGCGCAGCTTGTCGCGCGTGTCGCCATTCTGCTTCGGGATGCCGATGTGGCGCACGTCGCCCGATTGCGATTCCTTCAGCTTCTCGGAGGTGATGCCGAGGAAGCCATAGTCGGTCGCCTGTTTGGCGAGGCGGCGGGTCGCCTCTTTAGAATTGTAGCCCGGTGGCAGCGTATGTTCCGGGCGGGAGAAATTCGCGGCGCCGCCGCCGAACAGAGCAGCCCGGCCCTGCTGTTGCGCCTGTTCCTCGGTCTCGGCGACGTGGATCTGCTGCAGGTAGCCGAAATTCTCGGTGCCTGCCAGGTAACCTTCCTGCGCCGCGGTCTGACCATAGAGATTCCACAATTCGACGGTCGATTGCAGCGCGGTGCCCAGCCCGATGTACGGGTATTTATGCTTCGCGCACCAGATCACCGTCTCGGCGCTGATGACGCCCGGAATCCAAATCGGAGGACGGGGTTTCTGGTACGGCAACACCCACGGATTGACGTAACGGAAATTGAAGTGCTTGCCTTCCCAGCGGAACGGACCCGGCTTGGTCCAGCACGCCATCACGAGGTCATGGGCCTCGTTGAAGTACTCGCGGTTGTAGGCGGGATTGGCCTGATTGAAGATCTGCTCGCTGCCCGCGCCGCGCACCCATCCGGGCACCAGACGGCCCTTCGAGATGAGATCGATTTCCGCCAGTTCCTCGGCGAGCCTGACCGGATTCTTCACCACCGGCAGCGGATTCCCGAGCAGTACAATGCGCGCCTTTTTGGTGATACGCGCAAGAATGGCAGCCTCGACGTTCATCACGGCGCCCATGCAGAACGGGTTGCCATGATGCTCGTTAAGCATGATGCCGTCGAAGCCGACTTCCTCGGCGTACACGTCTTCGTCGAGATATTCGTTGTAGAGCCGCGCGCCGACCTGCGCGTCGTAAAAGCGGTTCGGGACGCCGAAGAAACTGCGGTTCTTGATTACTTCGTCTTCGGGAACGTCGCGATACGGACGCTCCGTGAAATACATTATGTGCATCGCTATTCTCCTTGCTCGCGATCCGGCCTAAGCCAGGAACTCTCGCACCAGTTTGACGAATTCCGCCGATTTCTCGATCTCCGGGCGATGGCCGCAGTGGTCGAATATAGTCAGCTTGACGTCGGTATTCTTGAGCGCATCTTTGTAAGCCGCGGCCGCGCTGACCGGCACCGTCGCGTCCTCGCGCCCCCAGATGATCTGCGTCGGCAGTCCCTTCACGCCCTGCAAAAAGAAGGGCAGGCTGGGGTTGTTGAGTATCGGATCCCAGGCGATGCGCGCGCTCTCGGTGCGCGCTTCCTCGAATGCCTCGAACTGCTCGGGCGTGCGCTCGCCACCGTAGAGCTTGCGGAATTCCGGGGTCGCCGCGGCGTCATGAATGGTCGCGTTGACCTGAGTGCCAATCGTCACGGCGAAGATGTCGAGGATTTCGCCTTCGGCCGGTTTGATTCCCGACGGCGCAACCAGGACCATTTTGCGAAAGATTTTGCTGTTGGCGCTGGCCATCTCCGCCGCCGCCCATCCGCCAATCGAAAAACCGATGACGTCGATCGGCGCCAGGTTCATCTCGTTGAGCATCCGGATGTAGAACAGGCCGAGCTCATGCACGTTGCGAATCGCATCGACGCGCGGCGATTTGCCGTACCCGGGCTGAATCGGAATTATCAGCGAGCGATCTTTCGCCAGCTCCTGGTGGTAGGACATCCATCCCGGATGCCCCAGTTCCTCGTGCAACACGAGCAATGGCTTGCCCTTGCCGCCCTTGATCATCGCGAGGTCAGTCCCCGCGATATGGGTGATTTCCTCGGTCCATTCTGCCATGTGCTGGTGTTCCTCCGTGTTTGCGCGGCGGTCAGCGCCGTAAGGTCGCGTCCGCCGGCATGATTCGTTGTGCCGCAGCCTCATGCTGCGGCAAAGTTGAGCGCGCGGATCAGGCCTCCGCGAGCTGGTCAAAAATGCGCGGTCCGCTCAGGACGCGGCCGCCGCCGGCTCCTTTTCGGTCGGCGCTTTGATCAGAACCTGCGCAGTATAAAGTTCGGCGATTTGCGCGTCCGAAAGCCCCAGCAAGTCGTGCAGGACCGCTTCGTTGTCCTGACCGACCAGCGACGCCTTGAGATCGGTTCGATCGGGCCAGTCCGAAAATTTCACTGGCATCGCGGGCAGGTCGAATTCGCCCAGCCGCGGGTCGCTGACCTTGCGCACGGTTTTGCGCTCGCGCAGGTGCGGATGGTCCACTGCCTCTTCGAGCGTCAACACCGGTCCACACGGTACCCGTTCCTTGTCAAGAGCGGCAACTGCGGAGTCGCGCTCGGGAAAGGTCGCCAACCAGTTCTCGATCAACTCCTTGAGCGCGGCGTTGTTGCGCACGCGCCGACCGTTGCTGGAAAAGCGCGGGTCGGTCGCCAATTCGGGCATCCCCATCGCGCGCGCGAGACGATGAAACTCATGCTGTTGCACGAGCAGCATGATGAAGCCGCCGTTGGCCTGATACACCCCGGTCGGACTGCCCGACGGATGTTGCGAGCCGTTGCGCCGCGGACTCCAGGTGCCGCGCCGTTGCGAGATCACCGGCACCGCGAGCTCATGCATGTGAAAGTAGGTATCGAGCAGGGACGCATCGAGGTACTGGCCGGTGCCACTGCGCTCGGCGCTCAACAATGCGTAGCCGACCGCCATCGCAGCGGCGACGCCGGTCGAAACATCGCCAATCGCCATAGTAGGTACGATCGGCGGCCGGTCCGCCTCGCCCAGCAAATCCGTGACGCCCGCGAACGCCGCCCCGATAAAATCGTAGCCGGGCCGGTTACTCAATGGCCCGGTCTGGCCGGTCGCGGAAATCGAACACATCACTATTTTCGGATTAATCTTTTTGAGCACCTCGTAACCGAAACCCATGCTCGCGATTACGCCCGGCGCAAAATTCTCCACCACGACGTCGATCTTCGGGATCATCGCGAGGATTAAGTCCTTAGCGCGCGGATTGCGCAGGTCGATGCCGAGCGAGCGTTTGCTATGGCTGTGCTGGAAATAATAGGTGCTCATCCCGTCTTTCATGATGCCCATCTGGCGGACATGATCGCCTTCGAGCGAACGCTCGACCTTGATCACATCGGCGCCCAGTTCGGCCATGATTCGCGTGCAAGTGGGGCCTGCGACGAAATGAGTGAAATCGAGGACGCGATAGCCCTTCAGCATCTGTGCCTGCTGCTCCATTGCGGATCTCTCCAATGCCCCTGTGCGGTCAGGCCAACGCCGCATCATACTAATGTCTTGCGCCGACTGTCCATGAAAGCGTTGATCGAATCGAGCACGAATTTCGCCCAATTGCGGTTCACGTTGCCGACCGAATCGGATTAGGTTGAAGCTGGTTTCGCGTCGCACGGAGGAATCGCCAATGGTTATCGAAAACGTCAAGGGCAACTACGGCTTCATCCGCGGCGGAGGACCGTTTTCCTCCGGATGCGTCGCGCGGCCGGGCTTCGAGATCGTCCACGCCGCGATTCGGCCGTTCGTATCCCTCGTGCGAGGTTTCGATCTCGTTGAACGTCATCTGAAACAGGCTGACCGGCCAATCGACGCCCTCTGCGCGATGCATCTGCGGATTCC
>Ga0209415_10020673_pt1 | contig 10210 bp, 7 predicted proteins | sample PeaSoiSIISIP2007_FD_187696 | JGI IMG/M metagenome (GOLD analysis project Ga0209415, IMG submission 187696) | Peat soil microbial communities from Weissenstadt, Germany - SII-SIP-2007 (SPAdes) (version 2) | ecosystem: Environmental > Terrestrial > Soil > Wetlands > Peat | place: Germany...
CTTGTCTTCTTCGGTGGTCCCGGCAAGACGATAGGCGTTGGTGATCGCGGCCTTGCCTTCAACGACTTCGGTGATGACATAGGTGCAACCCAGCCAGTGGGCTTCGGCCAGATCGGTGGACGACGATTGCGCCGGATGATTCGGATGGGAGTGATAGAAACCGGCGATCTCGAGGCCACGGCGGCGCGCCTCACGCGCTATCTTCACCAGTTCGGCGGGAGCAATTTCATAGCGGTCCAGCGCTGCTTCGGTGCGCGCGTTTGTCGCCCGAACCAGCGAATCGACGCGCCAGCCGTCCGCCGCCATGCGGCCAAGCAGTGCACCGCAACACTCGTGCGGATATGTCTCCTCCCCGTGAGCACGGAGATCCAGATAGACGGCGAGCGGCAAGTACAAGATGCTCACATATCCCTCCCAGGACGATCGATCAGAACGATACGTGATTGTGCTAGGATGGCGGCCATGAAGAATTGCAGCGCCGCTGCCGATGTGCGAGAGTGAAATTATAGAGCAAGCTGCCTGTTCGGATTATTGTTCCAAACCGGAATGCCATTATGAAACGAAAATCCGCTCATCCCAACTTCGACCAGACATTGAAACTGCTGCGTGCCCATTCCTTTGACGTTGCCCCGCACGCAGGTACGGAGGGCGGAGTGCTGGTGAGCAAGCACGGAGTCGGAGCCGTCCTGGTGCCGGCGCCCAAGAGCAAAAACCCCGACGATCCGGCCGTGGCGTACGCGGTTCACCCGGGAATTGTGGTGAAGGGCGAAGTAGCGCGGCTGCTGGATCGGGGCTACCAGAAATTTCTTAAGACTTCCCAATATGAGCTGCCAGCCTCGGCACAGCAATTGCAGGCAATCCACACATTCAGCGAGGAGCTGAAGCAGCTCGTCGGGGAAGTGAGCTTGTACAACGAGTCGCTGGGCACAACAAGCGATGTGTATCTCTACGATCGCCTGAAGGGCCGTGAAGCGCCACAGCCGGACCCTGCACAGCCGTGGGAGCCGGCCGACGGACATTGATCCCCGCTGAGAATTGGTGTGCAGCAGGTGATCCAATTGGAAGAACAGGGGCACAGCCACGCGGATGACCCACCGGAGCACCGCGATCACTCGCGCTACCCGGTCGATGAGGAGGCCGTTGTGGCCTTCGCGGGTATCAACAAGCTGCAGGCGGCCCGCATCATCGACCTGAGCCAGGAGGGCTGCCGCGTGCGCAGCAAGGAGCGGCTCGCTTTTCGCTCCGGCTGGCCCGTCGAGGTCTCTTTCAAAGTGAGCGGCGTGGTGTTCGAGTTCAGCGGTGTGCTGCAGTGGGCCGACAGTGGAAGCCTGATGGGCGTCCACTTTGTGAATGTGAATCCGCGGCGAGTGGTGGAGCTGGCCCAAGTGATTTGCGAGATGGAAGCTTGCGAGAAACCACGGACGGAAACCGAGAGCAGAGTTGTGGTGGACCAGGCGGGCGCAGAGCGAACTGAGCAGCCAGGGAAAATCGAAAGCGCGGGTCATGACGGGAATGGCGCCGGAGGAACTGGCGAGGAGCATCCAACGGCTCGGCCTGCCGATACCAAAGCCGTGGCGGGATCCGAACCACAGGCTGCGCAGGCTGCCGTGCCTCGATACCGTCGAGGAAGTTCACGCCACGAAGTGGACACTTCCGCATCGATCCTCCTGGTCAACGTTGAATCGACGCTGCGTGGACGAATTCTGGACCTGAGCCTGGGCGGCTGCCGCATTCGCACCGATGATCGCTTTCCGGTGGGCATTTACACCCGGGTGGAGACGGAGTTCCGGCTGGAGGGATTGCCGTTCCGGCTGGGCGGTGTAATCCAGGCGATTTACGACCGGAACATGGTTGGCATTCGCTTCCTCGATCTCAGCGAGCGGAAGCGCCAGCAGGTTCTTGACCTGATTGGCGAGATCGAGAGAACGCATCCAGCAGAAGTTCCCGTCGAAATCGGCGCAGCGGCAAAACAAGTTTGACGATGGTTGGGACGGCGCGCCAGTGAGAAGGAGCGTTCGCGATTCAGGCAAGCGGGGTGCCCGCGCGCTGATGCGGGCGGTTCAGCGAGCAACCGGATCAACTTCGATATAGTCGAGCGCGGCTGAATCAGAGTCGTCGGGCACGCCTTCGACACGAAGCGTGTCGCCGGGCTTGAGATTGACTCCATGAGAATCGGGGCCGCTGTAAGTGAAGCGCGTGGAGTTGTCGCCGTTGGGTCGGCGCGAGGGGAGCGTGTCGCTGGCCGCCCACGATACGAGTTGCCGGCCGTTCAGGTCCAACGTGAAGTGGGCCGCGCCAAGTTGCAGATCGAAATACTGAACGGCGATGTTGAATTGTCCGGCGACGCCGCTGTAGGTCCACTCGGCGGAGCAGGTCTTTTGCGCGCAGGTGACGGCTTTGCCGCGTGAGGCGTCTTCCCACGGGTGCACATCGAAGACGGTGTAGCCGGTGAGGCGCGCATCTTCTGCTTCGAGGCGGCCGGGAAAGTGGGCGGCGCGCCCACGCGCATCGGGAATGCCGCTCTCTTTGAGGAAGTACTGCACGATGGCATCGCGCCAGACAATGGCGTGGCCGGCCTGGTACTGGAGGCGAGCGTTTTCGTCGTTGTAGAGCTGCGGATCGATTTTGTCTTTCAGCGTCGCCCATTCCTCGCCGAGTTGCGCCGCTTCGGCAGCACCCTTGTAATGGCTGTCGTAGACGTACTGGATGACGGTCTTTCCCGAGTGCAGTTTGTAGGTCCAGGGCACGTGATGGAAGAAGAGCAGCAGGTTGTCAGGAGTGGTGGCCGCTGACTCGTACATTTTTGCGATGGCCGGCGGGTACTGGCCGATGAAGCCGGTGCCTGTGGCCACGGTGCGGTCCATGCCGATGCCCTGGGCGTCGTCGCGGTGCCACTGGCCCCAGCCGTTGCGCTCGCTGGCCTCGATGTTCGGGCCGTAGTGGCTGCCGGTAATGTCGGTCAGCGTTTGCGTGCCGAGGAAGCCGGTGTAGTCGACATACGCGGGCCAGGACTGCATCAGCATTTTGTCGACGGTAGCGATCACTTGTGGATCGTTGCTGATGGTTTGCCGTGTCCACTCCGCGGCGATCTGCTCGGGCGTGAGATTCGGGTCCCAGGCGAGGCGGCCGAAGGCATAGAGATTGGCCATGGCGAACGGAGAGCCGAGCCAATCGCGGCCGACACAGGAGACGCCGATCATGCCACCAAGGGGACGATTGAAGCTCTTGCCTTCAATGATGTCCTTGACCGGGGTTGCACGATTATCGGCGCGCAGGTCGAAGTCGAGCACCCACTTCCACATGGGCGCGATGTACACCAGGTGGCGCTGCTGGCCGAGATACTCCTGTGCGATTTGCAGCTCCATTGCCTCGCTAGTTTTATGGAGGCCGGCGAAGAGAGGCGAGATCGGCTCCTGCGCCTGGAAGTCGATCGGGCCCTCTTTGATTTGCACGATGACGTTGGGCAGGAAGTGGCCATCGAGGGGGTGAAAGATGTCGTAGGCGGCGCGGGCGCGATCGGCCTTCAGGTCATTGTAATCGAGATGATTGTTGTAGACGAAAGCGCGATAGAGAACGACGCCGCCGTGGGGCGCGAGCGCGGCTGCAAGAACGTTGGCCGCATCGGCGGGGCTGCGGCCGTAGCTGGCGGGACCGGGCTGGCCTTCGGAATCGGCCTTGACGGTGAAGCCGGCGAGGTCGGGAATTTGCTGGTAGATCTCATTCACCTTAGCGGCCCACCAGGCCTTGACTTCGGGATCGAGGGGATCGAAGGTGTTGAGTCCACCAATTTTTTGCGGGCTGGCGATGTCGACGCTCATCGCGAGACGCACGCCCCATGGGCGCATGGCGTCGGCGATGCGAGCAAGGCCCTTGATCATGTCCGGCGTCAGGAACGGTGCGGCTCCGTTCACGTTGTTGACGTTGCAGCCATTGATGCCGACCGAAGCGAGCAGGCGCGCGTATTCGCTTACCTGGCTCAGATCGCCGCGGACATGTCCGTTTTCAAAAAAGATGGACGGCCCGCCGTAGCCGCGCTCGACGAAGCTGTTGGCGTTGTCCCACTCGTCGACCCAGCGGATGGGCATGGCGGGGTGGCTGCCGATCGTCTCGTTGGGGACCTGATTGGCCTCGGCGAACTCACGCAAAAGGGCGAAGGTCCCGTAGAGTGCGCCGCGCTCATCGCCTCCGGCAACAATGATCAGCGTTCCCTGCTTTGCGTGGCTGGAATGAATCCAATAGGAATCAGGAGCAAGGTTCGCCGGAACACCCGCTTGCGGATATGCCTTGCGTGCTTCCGTGGCCGTACCAATCACGATTTGATTTCCGAATTCGTCAATCTCTGCACTGGAAATGCCGTAGAGATGGTAGAACTCCCTCCTGAACTCCTGAGCTGCAGTTCGCACCATCGGGCTTTCGCCAAGTGGATGGATAAAAAACAGGGTGGGTTGGGTGCCGCGCCAAAGCGCGTGACCAAGCCATGCCTGATCGGCGGTCTGGGCGCGTGCGGCGAGCGCGGCTGCGGAAAATGCAATGCCGGCGAATACTGCGAAGAAATCGATTTTCTTGCGTATCGCAAACCGTCTCTTGGCCATTGGCTTCGGCTCCCTACAACGTTCTACCACGATTGGGAGAAGCAGGGGACGAGAGAACGAAGGAGCGAGGGAGCAAGAGAGCATCATGCCGCGCGGAGCTGCGTTACCAATCGATTGTGACGCGGCGCAGGCCGCGGACGGCGTTGGTGAGATAGACGACGTCGGCGCTGTGAAGATCGTCGAGCGTGAGTACGCGCTCCTCTATGTCCGGACGGGTTTCAAGCAGGTGGCGGCGGTAGACTCCGGCGAGCAGGCCGCACTCGATGGGCGGCGTGAACCAGCGGCCCTCTTTCTCGATGAACACATTGCTGATGGCGCCCTCGGTCACTTCGCCGCGCAGGTTGAGGAAGAGCACATCGTCGTAGCCGTTGCGTGTGGCCTTCTGGTATTCCAGCGCGTAGAGCGGGCGCTGCGTGGTCTTGTGGTAAAGCGTGGGGTCGGCGGGATCGGTGCGATGCGAGGAAATGCGGACGCGGGCCGGATCCGCGCTGGACGCGAGCGGTTCACTGTTGATGCTGAAATTGCCATCAGCGTCGATGAGAAGAAGACGGACTTTTCGCGGAGATGCATCGACGAACTGGCGTGCGTGCTGCTCGAGAGCGGAGCGGATGGCTGCGCGGTCGCAGGCGAAGCCGAAGTAATCGGCTGAATCGGCGAGGCGATCGAGGTGCAGATTGAGGAGCGTGTAGGCGCCATTCCAAAGCATGGTCTCGATGAGGAAGAACTCATCGGGCTGGCTGACAATCAAGCGATCGCTCGTACGATGCGCGGGGTCGGTGAGGAATTTGGCTTTCAGCAGGCACTCGCGAAATTCTTCGGCGGGATCGGAGTCGATGACGACGCCGCTGCCAGCGCCGAATGTGCCCTGGCCGCCGGAAAGCGCAAGCGTGCGAATAGCGACGTTGAAAACGGTCTGCTGCGGCGAGAAGAATCCGATGGCGCCGGAGTAGATTCCGCGCGGCTCTTTTTCGAGCTCAGCAATGAGCTGCATGGCCCGCACTTTGGGCGCGCCGGTAATGGAGCCGCAGGGAAAGAGGGCGCGGAAGATGTCGTGAAAGCCGATCCCGGGCCGCAGCTCGGCGCTGATGGTTGAGGTCATCTGCCAGAGCGTGGGGTAGCGCTCGACGTTGAAGAGATCTTCGACGCGCACGGTACCGAAGCGCGCCAGGCGGCCCAGATCATTGCGCAGCAGATCAACGATCATGAGGTTTTCGCTGCGGTTTTTGGCGTCGGTGCGGAGCCACTCGGAAACCTGGCGGTCTTCGCGCGTGGTGCGGCCGCGTGGGGCCGTGCCTTTCATGGGGCGCGTGACGATGCGGCGCGCGTCACCGGCGCGGTCGACGCGAAAGAAGAGCTCCGGCGAGAAAGAAAGTACGTAATGGCCCGGCTGCCAGTGCAGGAAGGCCCCGTAGTTGACAGGCTGGCGAGCGCGGAGACGCGCGTAATGGGACGCGACGCTCCCCGGTGCATTGACGCGGAATGGAGCCGTGAAGTTGAGCTGATAGACGTCGCCAGCGCGGATCCACTCGTGGATGGCGGCGATGCGCTGCGCGTATTCGGCTTCGGTGAGGGTGAAGCTGGCGTCGAGGGTTTCCTCAGGGACTAAAGCCCCCGCATTTTTTTGCGGTTGTTCGGCACGAGTAAACTCGTGCCCTGTCACGGAGCGTTTGTCTGTCCGCATCCTCTCGAGGCCCGGCGGAATGGCGCCTTCGAATTCCCCCGCCTCGTGGTTGAACACGTAGCTGCGCTCGTAGATTCCGAACCAGGCCAGCGGCGTGCCGGCCGGCGGCGGCCGCATACCCGCCTTCGGCTCAAAGCAGTTCCCGCACTCGTAGGTGAAGAATCCTGCGGCGCATCTTCCTTCGGCGACCCCGTGCTCGATTGCTGCGAACAGATCGAGAATCTCTTCCGCGGTATAGGCTGTGCACACACGCAGCGGAGCCGTGAACAGTTGCGTCCAAGGTTTCTCTCCGAAATCGCAGCCATCCGGTTTGCCGCCTTCGAGCAGAACCGTGGCAGGCGAATGCTCCACAAGCGCATAGACCTCCGCGGGAAGGGGATGCCGGCGATTCATGCTGGCAGTATCACCGAGGCCGCGTTCATGGGGCCAGCGATTACTGAACGGTGAGAACGAAGGTGGTGGAGTTGGTGATGGCGGTGACCCCGTTCGTCGACTGCCCGGTAACGGTGATGGTGAAGTTCCCGGTGGGAGTGGAGGGCGTGACCGTCGGACCGTGATTGTAGTAGTAGTAGAGCGGATTGCAAGCGGTGGTTCCGAGCGTGGTGACCAAGCCGAGGAGAGCGACGAGCATGAGCCTGTTGAGCCACTTGCGGCGACGCGTACCCCACGCCAGCCCTCCGAGGCCGAGCACGCCGGGCAGCAAAATGGCCCAGGCAACGGGACTGTTTTTGCGTCCGAGCGGGACGGGGGTCAACGCGCCGGTAGTTCCTTGGCGCTGCGTCTGAATCAGCATGGAACTGACCGGTGGGCAAGCCGACGGCGGCGAACCGGAGGGGCAGCTTGCGGGTGTTGTGGGCAGGATTTCGAGCGACTCCGGCGTAAAGGTGCAGGAAGCCAGGCTGGGAAGTCCCGAGCAGGAAAGCGTAACGAACATGGGAGCCGTGAGGGCAGCGTTGTCTTCGGGCACAACGGTGACAGCAACGGTGCCGGAACTGCCGTTCGTAACGGTGAGCGGGAGCGAGGAAGGAGAAACTGCCGCAAGCGTGATGGCGAAATTCGGTGTCGAGCTGGCTTGGCCGCTGACGTTGCTGGTGATAGAGGATGATTTCAGGTGAGCGGCGTCGCCGGTATAAACAGCGTGAAGAGCGTGGCCGCCGGCGGGCAACGAAACTTGAGCGGTTGCCTGGCCATTGGCATCAAGCAGTACCTCGGCCAACTGCTTGCTGCCGTCCTCAAGGACGACCGCGCCGCTTGCGGGGGTGCCGTCTATGCCATTCACCGAGATCGCAGCGGTGGCCTGCGTGTGGCCGCTTTGGTCGCTGGTTTGTACGTTCAGGGACGTTTGGGTCGCAATGGCCGGCGCGGCGGCTGCCGCTAGCGCGGGAAGCGTAAACGCCAGGGCCAATCCTGCCGCCCATTGAAGCCGCAAACCGCGGCAGATCATGCCTCTCACTTGCACCTGCTCCAACTCTCCAAAATGATTGCGCGATTGCCTTGCGGCGCTTCGCTGATTCCGTCTGCGTAGACCCCTATTGTATCTGGCGAGGGCGCACTCCGGCCACCCCGCCGCTTTCCGTTGGACGCAGTTCCGGCCGGAACGCAATCCAGCAACCGCGCTATGCTTTGTGCGTAGGGGAATCGCCATGACAGAGGTAGCTTCTCGCCCGCAGCTTGCGCATTTGACCCAGGTTCTCGACGATCTTCGCGCCAGGGGCACGCACTTCAGGCTTCGCGTGCTCGACGACCAGCAGGCGCCGGTGTGCCACTACGACGGCCGCGAAGTGATCAACCTGGCCAGCAACAATTATCTGGGGCTGGCAAACCATCCCAAGCTGATCGAAGCGGCGATGGAGGCCACGCGGAAGTTCGGCGTAGGCTCTGGCGCCGTGCGCACCATCGCTGGAACCATGCGCATCCACATGGAGCTTGAGGAGAAGATCGCACGGTTCAAGAACGTTGAGGCATGCGTCGTGTTCCAGAGCGGATTCGCGGCCAATGCCGGCACGGTAAGCGCGATTCTGGGCAAAGAGGATTTCATTCTCTCGGACGAGCTGAACCACGCCAGCATCATTGACGGTGCGCGATTGTCGCGGGCGACGATCAAGGTGTTTCGGCATAAGGATGTGGCGCACTGCGAGGAGCTGCTACAACAGTTGGCCAACGAGCCGGGCAAAAAGCTGGTGATCACTGACGGCGTTTTTTCGATGGACGGCGATATTGGGCCGGTAGACAAGCTGGCCGCGCTGGCCGAGAAGTACGGCGCCATCATGATGGTTGACGATGCGCACGCGTCCGGTGTGCTGGGCCGCAATGGCCGCGGATCGGTGGACCACTTTGCGATGCACGGCAAGGTGGATGTGCAGGTCGGCACGTTGTCGAAGGCCATCGGCGCGCTGGGCGGATATGTTTGCGGGACAAAAGACTTGATTGATTACCTCTACCACCGCGCGCGGCCGTTTCTATTTTCGACGTCGCATCCGCCGAGCGTGGCGGCCACATGTATCGCGGCTTTCGACATCCTGGAGAAGGAGCCGGAGCGAATTCTGCGGCTGTGGTCGAACACGCGGTATTTCCAGGGCGAGCTGAAGCGGGTCGGTTTCAACATCGGCGGAGTGAGCACGCCGGCGACGGAGACGCCGATCACGCCGATCATTGTGGGCGAAGGCCGCGCGGCCATGGATTTCAGCCGGGCGCTCTTCGATGAGGGCGTTATGGCGACAGGAATTGCGTTTCCGACGGTGCCGGAGGGCAAGGCTCGGATCCGCACCATCATGACCAGCGAGCACTCGAGAGCGCAGTTGGATCAGGCGCTGGAGAAAATGGAGCGCGTTGGAAAGCAGATGGGGATTCTACAATAGGCACCAATGATCGCTCATCTGCGCGGCAAGCTCATCTTCAAGCAGCCCGGCCAGGCCATTGTGGAGGCCGGCGGCGTGGGCTACGACGTCGCCATCTCGGTACCCACGTTTACGGCGCTGCCCTCGGTGGGCGCCGAGGCCTCATTACACATTCACACACAGGTGAGCGACGACCAGATTGCGCTCTTTGGCTTTTTGGATCGTGACGAGAAGCGGCTCTTCGAGCGCCTGATCACAGTGAGCGGCGTGGGACCGAAGCTGGCGATCAAGATGTTAAGCGGGCTGTCGGCGGAGCGCACGGTGCAGGCCATTCGCGGGCAGGACCATGCGCAGCTCACGCGCATTCCCGGCGTGGGCAAGAAGCTGGCCGAGCGGCTGGTGGTGGAGCTCAAAGACAAGCTCGACGACTTTGCCATTGCGCCCGCGCCACATGCCGTGCAGGGCCCGGCAGTGGATGATGTGCTTTCAGCGCTCACCAATCTTGGCTACCAGCGCGCAGCGTCAGAGAAAGCCATCGAGCAGGCCATTGCCAAAGACAAGGCGCTGGCCAGGGATTTCGATGGGCTGTTTCGCGGCGCGCTGAAGGTGATTCGGTAAAGCAGCCTTCTAGCTGCTAGCTGTTCGCTGTTAGTTCTTTGCTGTTAGTTGTTCGATTTCTGCGGTTGACCCGGGTGGGTGGCTTTTCTCATTCGAAAACTGGCGGAAAGCGGCTTAAATCGGGGATTTTTGGCTTTTTTGGTGCAACCTGGCGTTAATTTGTAACCCGCTGTAGCGCGAATCCGTTTAATCTATACAGACCGCTGGTTCGCACTTCCCTGGTTGGCACTTCCATGGAGCGACAGCTTTTTCCCCACTGCAAGGATCGTTTGCGTGCGTTTCATCGTCGCCATTATCAGCCTGAGTGTCGCCTGCAGCATCTGCGCGGGGGCCACGCCGATTCCGATTACGGCGCGGCTGGCTGATCTGCCGCCCGCATACTTCGATACGCCTAATGGAAGCGCTGCGGGTTACGATCCAGGCGCTGTCGCTGGGGGTTTACCGGACGACCCGGATCCGATGCCTGAGGCGGAGCCGATCGA
>Ga0209415_10020676_pt1 | contig 10209 bp, 9 predicted proteins | sample PeaSoiSIISIP2007_FD_187696 | JGI IMG/M metagenome (GOLD analysis project Ga0209415, IMG submission 187696) | Peat soil microbial communities from Weissenstadt, Germany - SII-SIP-2007 (SPAdes) (version 2) | ecosystem: Environmental > Terrestrial > Soil > Wetlands > Peat | place: Germany...
GGTGGAGCCGGTGGAGGGCCCCGGCTTCGGCTGGCAGCCGGGCCACTCCGTGGCGGCGGGCTCCGTGGAGACGGGCTGGATCGCGCGCTTCGGCCTCGTCAACCTGGCCATGCTGAGGGCCCGCGGCATCGAGGGGTCGGTCCTGGGGGGCATCTTCGCCGTCCTGCCCGGCCGGCTTGCGGCCCCCGCCCCAAGGCTCAGGTACCGCGAGTTCAGCCTCTTCCCGGCGGCGCTGCGCGACATCGCCCTTGTCGTCGACGCGTCGGCCCGCGCGGGGGACGTGAGGGGGACCGTCGAGCGGATGGCGTCGTCGGCCGCGGGATCCTCGTTCTCGGTCGAGAGGGTCGAGGTCTTCGACGTGTACGAGGGAAAGGGGCTGGCCGAGGGCAAGAAGAGCCTCGCGCTCTCGCTCTCCTTCCGCTCGGCCTCGCGGACCCTGACCGACGACGAGGTCAACGCCGTGATGCAGGGGCTCCAGAGCGAGATCGCTGAGAAGACCGCCTTCCAGGTCAGGAGGTAGCGCCGTGCCCAAGCCCCAGGACCTCAAGCTCGACCACGTGGCGAACCTAGCCCGCATCGACCTCACGGCCGAGGAGAAAGCGCTCTTCGCGACGCAGCTCGGCGACGTGCTCGCCTACGTGGCGCAGCTCAGCGAGGTGGACGTCTCCGGCGTCGAGCCGACGGCACACGCCTTCCCCGTCGTCAACGTCTGGGAGGCCGACGTGCCCGAGCCGGGCCTCTGCGTGGAGGACGCGCTGCGCAACGCTCCCGCGAAGCGGGACGCGATGTTCGTCGTGCCGAGGGTTGTCGAGTAGCCGGGCGCCCCCAAGCCGTGTCCGAGGAACTCTGCTTCTCGACGATCTCCGAGCTGTCGCGGCTGATGGACAGCGGCGCGCTCTCGGCCGCCGAGCTCATGGGGGCGGTGGTCTCCAGGACAAAGCAGGTCGACGGGAGGGTCCGGGCGTTCAACTCGTTCGACGAGGCCGACGCGCTCGCCCAGGCGCGCGCCTCCGACGGGCGCCGCGCCAGGGCCAAGGCGGGAGGGGCGCGCCCCCGGCCCCTCGAGGGGATCCCGATCGGCTTCAAGGACGTCATCTCCGTCGCGGGCCAGCCCCTGACCGCCTCGAGCCGGATGCTCGCCGGCTTCGTCTCTCCCTATGACGCCACGGTCACCCTGAGGCTCAAGGAAGCCGGCGCGATCTGCTGGGGCCGCCTGAACCTCGACGAGTTCGCGATGGGCTCCTCGACCGAGAACTCCGCCTTCGGCGTCACCTCCAATCCCTGGGACCTGGAGCGGGTCCCCGGGGGCTCGTCGGGCGGGAGCGCGGCGGCGGTCGCGGCGGGGGAGGCGATCGCCGCGCTCGGCTCGGACACCGGTGGGTCGATCCGCCAGCCGGCGGCGCTCTGCAACGTCGTCGGGCTCAAGCCGACCTACGGCCGGGTCTCGCGCTACGGGCTGATCGCGTTCGCCTCGTCGCTCGACCAGATCGGAGTGTTCGCGCGTTCCGTGGGTGACGCGGCGCTCGTCCTCGGCTCCATCGCCGGGCGGGACCGCAGGGACTCCACCTCGGTCGACGCGGAGGTGCCCGACTACGCCGGAGGCGTGGCCGCCCTCGCGGGGTCCGGGCGCAGGTGGAGGCTCGGGATAGCGAAGGAGTATTTCGGGGAGGGTCTCGACCCCGAGGTGGGGGCCGCGGTGCAGGCCGCGATCGACCAGTACCGGGCGCTCGGCTGCGAGATCCGGGAGGTGTCGCTGCCGCACACAAGGTACGCCATCGCGACCTACTACATCGTCGCGACGGCGGAGTGCTCGTCCAACCTCGCCCGCTACGACGGGGTGCGCTACGGGAGCCGCTCGGGGCGCACGACCGACGCCGTCGACATCTTCTTCAAGTCGCGCGCCGAGGGTTTCGGCCAGGAGGTGAAGAGGCGCATCATCCTCGGCACCTACGTGCTCTCAAGCGGCTACTACGACGCCTACTACCTGCGCGCCCAGAAGGTGCGGACGCTCATCAGGCGGGACTTCCTCGAGGCGTTCGCTCAGGTGGACGCGATCCTCACGCCCACCTCGCCGACGCCCGCATTCCGCAAAGGCGAGAAGGCGGATCCCCTGGCGATGTACCTGAACGACATCTACACGATCGGGGTCAACCTGGCGGGCCTGCCGGGGATCAGCATCCCGTGCGGCTTCACCCGCGGGGGGCTCCCGATTGGCCTCCAGGTGATCGGCCAGCCGTTCAAGGAGACGGAGCTGCTCGCCGTCGCGGGCGCCTACGAGGGCCGCTGCGACTGGGGCCGGCGCCGCCCGAAGCTATGACCTACGAAGCCGTCATCGGCCTGGAAGTGCACGTCCAGCTCAAGACGCGCTCCAAGATGTTCAGCCGGGTCGGCGCAGGCTACGGCCACCCCGAGAACACGCTCACCGACCCCGTCGTCCTTGCCCTTCCGGGCACGTTGCCGGTGATGAACAAGGAGGCCCTCGACAAGACCATCATGGCGGGGCTTCTCCTGGGGTGCGAGATCGCGCCCGAGTGCAAGTGGGACCGGAAGAACTATTTCTACCCCGACCTTCCCAAGAATTACCAGATCTCCCAGTACGACCAGCCCCTGTGCCGCGGGGGGTTCGTGGAGATCGAGCTGCCCGGACCCGCGCGAAACGTGATGGGCGAGCACAAGAGGATCGCGCTGACGCGAATCCACCTGGAGGAGGACGTCGGCAAGCTCAACCACGGCGAGGGCGTGTCGCTCGTCGACTTCAACCGCGCCGGCACGCCGCTCATGGAGATCGTCTCGGAGCCGGCGATCCACAGCGCCGACGAGGCCTTCGCATACCTCACCGCGCTCAAGACGGTGATGATCTACGGCGCGATCTCGGACTGCGACATGGAGAAGGGCCAGCTGCGCTGCGACGCCAACATATCGATACGCCCGGCGGGCAGCGCGTCGCTCGGCACCAAGGTCGAGCTCAAGAACCTGAACTCGTTCTCGTTCGTGCGCGACGGAATCGCCAGCGAGGTCAGGCGCCAGATCGCGGTCGTCGAGGCCGGGGGGGTGGTAGCGCAGGAGACCCGCGACTACGACGGCCAGACGGGCGAGTCAAAATCCCTGAGGTCAAAGGAGATGGCGCACGACTACCGCTATTTCCCCGATCCCGACCTCATGCCGGTCAGGGTGGGAGACGAATGGAAGTCGGCCGTGCGGGCCCTCTGCCCCGAGCTTCCGTTCGACAAGCAGCGCCGGCTCCAGAAAGACTACGGCGTTCCGTACACGATCACGTCCGTCCTCGTGCCCGACCGCGGGCTCAGCGACTTCTTCGAGGAGGCGGCGCGCCTGTGCGACAACCCCAAGGCGGCCGCCAACTGGATCGCCAACGACCTCCTGCGCGAGCTCGGCTCGGCGCGGCTCTCGCTCGCCCAGTCCAAGGTGAGGCCCTCCCATGTCGCGGGCCTCGTCAAGCTGGTCGAAACCGGAGCGATCGTGAGCAACGCGGCCAAGGAGGTCTTCATAGACATGTTCCAGACCGGCGACCCGCCGGACCGGGTGGTCGCCAGGAAGGGCCTCGGGGCGGATGTCGGCGCCGGCGAGCTTGAGCGCTGGTGCTCCGAGGCCGTCGCCGCAAACCCCAAGTCCGCCGCCGATTTCAGGGCGGGCAAGGAGAGCGCCATAAACGCCTTCAAGGGCCCTGTGATGCGCGCCGCCAAGGGCAGGGCCGACCCCAGGCGCGTCGACGAGATCCTTCGGCGGCTCCTCGCCGGCTAGGTCGGCGCCGCCCGAATCCCCGGCGGGCACTTGCGCTCGGGCCCCCGTGTGGTACCGTTGGCTTATGACGCGGCGCGATGCGATCAAGCTGTTCGGTGGAGGCGCAGCCATGGTCGGGCTTGGAGGGATTGGGCGCGCGCTCGCGGCCGGCCCGGCCGGGCCCGCCGGCGCGGTCACGCAGCCCTTTGTCCTGCCAGCGCTCGCGTACGCGTACGGCGACCTGGAGCCCCACATCGACGCGCTGACGATGGAGATCCACTACACGAAGCACCACAGGGCCTACATCGCGAACGCGAACAAGGCCCTGGAGGGCCACACCGAGCTCGCGGCGATGACCGCGCAGGACATCCTGCAAAGCCTGGCGTCGATCGACGAGCCGCTGCGCACCGCGCTTCGCAACAATGTTGGCGGGCACGCCAACCACTGCTTCTGGTGGTCGATCCTTTCGCCCAAGGGGGGCGGGGAGCCGACCGGCGACCTGGCGGCCGCGATCACGGCTGACTTCGGCTCCTTTGACGCGTTCAAGGCGAAGCTCTCCGCAGCGGCCATGGGGCGATTCGGAAGCGGATGGGCGTGGCTGAGCCGCAAGGGCCAAAAGCTGGTCGTCCATTCGACGGCCAACCAGGATTCGCCGATCAGCGACGGAGCGGTCCCGATCGTCGGGATCGACGTCTGGGAGCACGCCTACTACCTCAAGCACCAGAATCGTCGCGCAGACTACGTCGACGCGTTCTGGACCGTCGTCGACTGGGCCCAGGCGGGCAGGAATTTCGCCGCGTCCGCGGCTTAGGCGCCGTCAGGTCGCGGGCGTGGCCGGGACAGATGCGTCGGCCGGGGCCCGGTTCGCGGGCGCCCTTCCGAAGAACTCGACGATGTGGCCGACCTCCGCGAAGCCCTTTGCCCGCAAGATCTCCTCGACTGCCTGGACGGCGCGCCGAAGCTCGGTCACCGAGGCCTCGTCGAGCTCCTCGACGTTGTTCGTCTGCCTGCACACGACGTGGTAGCGGTTCGGGTCGCCCAGGTTGATCTCGTAAAGGCTCGTGCCGTTGATCAGGAACGCCCGCCTGACCAGGCCGATCGACTCGAACGCGGCCATGCAGCGGTAGACGGTCACAATGTCGCAGGAATTCGATCCCAGCTCCCCGTGCAGGGCGTCAATACTGGTCGGGCGGCCCGCCTTAATGAGAGCCGCAAGTATTGACACGCGAGGTTGCGTAATCCTCAGGCCGGCTTCCTTCAATTTGTAACAAGCGAGCTCAACAGGGGTCTGTTTCTCGCCCGCCACGCCGGTGAGGGGGTGGTTGGTCTGGGTTGAGGCTATCATTTTTTGAGCTGTAACATTTACGATAATTTCAGGTCTTGGCGAGCCCAGAAGCGATTCTTTTGCAACTCACAAATATTGATGCAGATAGAATGCATTAAAAGGGCGCTATTGCGCGTCCGCTATGCTCGTGCATACGTTTCGGACCCAGCCATGCAAGATGCGGATTTCCCAAGGATTGTTGCCCTGATCTGCAAGGAGGACACGCGTTTCGACCGAAAGGCGTACGAGTTTGTGAGGCTCGGACTGGATCACACCGTGAAAGAGATACGGAAAAAGGACGCCAGCCGCACGGGAAGGTCGAGGCACGTCACGGGGGCCGAGCTCCTCGACGGGCTGCGCGTGTACGCCCTTGAGCAATTCGGTCCGATGACGAAGACGGTCCTGAACTCATGGGGCGTGCGCCAGTGCAAGGACTTTGGAGACATCGTCTTTAACCTTATAGAATATAACGCCTTCAGCAAGACGGACGACGACCGCCGGGAGGATTTCGCAAACCTGTACGACTTCGACGACGTCTTTGTGAAGCCGTTCCTGCCGACGCAGCGTCCACGGGGCGCATCCCCCGCGGAGGCCGTCGGCTCCGCCTGACGCCGGGGTCGAGATGCCCAACTCCAAATCCACGCAGGCTGAGCCCGACCTGCTGGACGCGTTCTGGCGCGAACCCGTCGATCGCGTCGTGCTGGCGAACGGCCTGACGCTGCTCGTCAAGCCCGACCGCTCGGCCCGCCTCGCCTCGGTCCAGGTGTGGGTCAGGACGGGGAGCATCCACGAGGGAGCCCAGCTCGGGGCGGGCCTGTCGCACTTCCTCGAGCACATGCTGTTCAAGGGCACGGCGCGGCGCACCGGCCGGGAGATCTCCGCCGCCGTGCAGGCGAGCGGGGGCTACATCAACGCGTACACGACGTTCGACAGGACTGTCTATTACATCGACCTGCCGAGCGACAACCTCGAGCTCGCGGTCGACGTGCTCGCCGACGCCGTGCTCCATTCGGGGCTGCCGCCGGAGGAGGTCCTGCGGGAAAAGGACGTGATTCTTCGCGAGATCGCCATGGCTCACGACGATCCGGAACACAGGCTGTGGGAGGCGCTTTTCGCGACGGCGTTCCGCGAGCACCCGTACCGGCAGCCCGTCATCGGCCACAGGGACGTATTCGCCGCCGTGGACCGGGACGCGCTGCTTTCCTATTACCGCGAGCGCTACGTGCCGAACAACATGGTCGTCGTCATCGCGGGCGACGTGGCGCCGGCGGATGCGCGGGCGGCGGTCGAGCGCCATTTCGGCCCGACGCCGATGTCCAGGCTCGCACCGGTGCTCGTGCCGGCGGAGCCCCTGCAGCTCGGCCCCCGGAGCGTGCGCCGGTTCGAGAAGGTGGAGGTGACCCGCGCGGCGCTCGCCTGGCCCATCCCCGGATTGACCGATCCGTCGGCGCCCGCGCTCGACCTGCTTGCCCTCGTGCTCGGGGGAGGGGACAGCTCCCTGCTCTGGCTGGAGCTGCGCGAGAAGAAGAGGCTCGTCCACACCATCGAGGCCTCGAGCTGGAGCCAGGGCTCAAGCGGGCTCTTCTGCATCGCGTTCACGTGCGACGCGGGAAAGCGCGGGGACGCGGAGAAGGCGGTCATGAGCGTCCTCGCGTCCGCGCCACGGGGGTTCACCGTCCGCCAGGCGCGCAAGGCCTACCGCCAGTCGGTCGTGGCCGAGATAAACTCCTGCAAGACGATGAGCGGCCAGGCCGGCCGGATCGGCATGGCCGAGGTCGTCGTGGGCGACCTCGCGTTCGGCCGCGCCTACTTCGAGGCCCTGCGAAGGGTGGGGCCGGCGGACCTCGCGAGGGAGCTAAGGGCGCACCTCGTGCCGAACCGGCTGGTGTCGGTTTCGCACGAGCCCGAGTCGGCTGCCGGCGCGGGCGCGCCGGCAGCGGCAAATGCGGCCGCGGCCGGCAGGCCCGATTTCGAGGAGGTGCGCCTCCCTAACGGCGCGCGGATCCTTTTTCAGCCTGACCGGCGCCTTCCCAACCTGCACCTGCGCCTCCTCGCCCACGGCGGCCCGGTCAGCGAGGAGCCCGGGAGGAGGGGGAGCTCCGCGCTGCTCGCCACGATGCTGACGAGGGACACCCGCCGGCGCAGCGCTGCGGAGGTGGCGCAGAGGATCGAGGAGGCGGGAGGGTCGTTCAGCGCGTACTCCGGCGAGAACACGCTCGGGCTGGCGGCGGAGGTGCTGCCGCCGGACGCCGACCGCGCGCTTGGGCTCATCGAGGACGGGGCGCTGGCTCCGGCGTTCAAGGTCGAAACCCTCGGCATTGAGCGCGACGCCCAGCTCGCCGCGCTTCGGGAGGAGAACGACGACGTGGTGTCCTTCGCGAGGCGGGTTCTGCGAAGGAGGTTCTTCGGCAGCCACCCGCTGGCGCTCAGCGCCCAGGGAGACGAGCAGGGCGTGTCGGCCACGCGGCCCGGGGACCTCTCGGCGCTGTGGGGGCGCCTGCTCGTCGGACCCGGCGCGGTGCTCTCGGTCGCCGGCGACTTCAATCCCGGCAGGCTGATCCCCAAGCTGGAGGCCTTCATGCTCCGGATTCCGCCGGGCGAGCCCATCGGCGCGGGCCAGGCGTTCGAGGGACCTGCCGAGCCGGGCGATTTCGTCGAGAGGCAGCCGCGCGAGCAGGCGGTCGTCCTTCAGGCCTTTCCCGGGCCGGCGCTCGACGCGCCGGACTTCTACGTCGGGGAGGTCGCCGACGAGCTCTTCAGCGGCATGGCCTCGATGCTCTTCGAGCGGGTCAGGGAGCAGAAGGGGCTTGCCTACTTCGTCCGGTCCGGGCGGATCGTCGGCCGGCGAGCCGCCATGTTCTACTTCATGGCCGGGACCCAGCCGGGGAAGGAGTCGGAGGTTCTCCGCGAGATCGGCGCCGAGATCGGGCGGGTGCAGGACGGCAAGGTGCCGATCGAGGAGCTCAGGCGCTGCTCCGTGCGCCTGAAGGCGGGCCGCCAGAAGACCCTGCAGACCAACTCGGCCCGGGCCATGCACGCGGCCCTGGACGTGCTCCAGGGACGGCATGCGAACTACTGGAGGGAGTTCGATTCCCTGATCGACGCCGTTACCCTCGAAGACCTCGCGGACTTCGCCAGGCGCCGCCTCGTTGAGTCGAGGCGCACCCAGCTCGTGGTGCGACCCTAGCGGGCCCCTGCGCGACTACTTCCTCTCGGCAACGCCGCCGCTCCACTTAAGCTTGCTGCGCAGGACGGCGAAATGGGAGTAGCCCGGGCGCTGGGCGAGCGGAAGGCGGACCCGGGCCATCGAGATGTCGACCGATTCCCCGGCCATGACCTTCAGGTCGCCGTGCCCGTCGACCCCGACGAGCAGCCGCGTGCCCAGCGAACGGTTGAACACGCGCAGCTTGACCGTGTCCCTGAACATGATCGTGCGGTTCGACAGCGTGTGCGGGCAGATCGGGGTCATAGCGATCACGTCCGCCTTGGGGTGGACGATGGGGCCGCCCGCCGACAGGTTGTAGGCGGTGGAGCCCGTCGCGGTCGCGAAGATGAGCCCGTCGGAGAGGTAGTCCGTGACGAGCTCGCCGTCGGCGAACACCTCGATGTGGACGAGCCCCGAGGCGACCTCGTCCTTGATGAGTATGTCGTTCAGCGCGAGGCTGGAGCCCCTGCCGGCGACGCGGCACTCGAGCATCGCCCGGTAGTCCACGAGGAATCCGCCCTGAAGCAGGTCGTCAAACTCCGAGCGCGCCTCCGCCGGCGAGAACGGGGTCAGGAACCCGAGGCTGCCGCAGTTGACGCCGATGAGGGGCACCCTCGCAATGGCGGATTCACGCACGACGCCGAGGAGAGTGCCGTCACCGCCGATCACGCAGCACGCGTCGCAGCCGCGCAAATAACCGCGGGGCAGCTTGGGCCGGGTCGTCTGGCGGACGCGGAGGCCCCTGGCGCGGGCGACCGCCACCAGTTCCCTGCCAAGGCCCGCGGCGCCGGCCTTTTCGGAGTTGATGACGAATGCGATGGAGCGGACGGGCTTCACGGGTCCTGGCTTGCTTGGCCCTGCGGCTCCACCTTGATGGTCGAGCTTCGCCTGAGGCACAACAGGAATTCCCGGTTGCCCTCGGCACCCTCGATGGGCGACTCCATCGACCCGGCGAGCATCGCGCCGGGCAGGACGGCGAGCGCGAATTCGCGGACCGATGAAAGGGCGGCCTCCCTTACCGCGGCGTCCCGGATGACGCCCCGGCCCTTGTCTGCCTGGGCCTTGCCCGCCTCGAACTGCGGCTTGACGAGCGCGACCAGCACGCCGCCGGGTCCAAGGAACGGCCAAACCGAGGGAAGGACGCTCCGAAGCGAGATGAAGGACAGATCCATGACGACCGCGCCAAACTGGGCCCGGGGAAGGTCGGACGCCGCCAGGAACCGCGCGTTGAGCCTCTCCAGGTTCACGACGCGCGGGTTCGACCTGAGCCTCGCGTGGAGCTGGGCCCGGCCCACGTCCACGCAGACGACCGAGGCCGCGCCCGACTGTAGGGCGCAGTCGGTGAAGCCCCCGGTCGAGGCGCCGACGTCGAGGACGTGCGCTCCCTTGAGGTCAATCGAAAACCTATCCAGGGCGGCCGCGAGCTTCTCGCCGCCCCGGCTCACGAAGCGCGGCGGCCTGAGGACCGAGAGCTCGCAGTCCTCCTCGAATTCCCGGCCCGGCTTGTCCATGCGCTGGGTCCCGCTCATGACGCGCCCTGACATGATCAGCGCCTTCGCCTGGGTCCTCGATTCGGCGAGCCCGCGGGCGAGGAGGATTTCGTCAAGGCGCCGCTTCATCGTGGCGCGACGTCGCCTCCGGGTCTCTTCGAGTCGTCCACGGTTTTGCCTCGTAGGGGACCGCAGTCATTGGGGCCAGTATGCACGTTATTTCGGGCGCCGCCGATGCACACCGCTGTGCACTGACAACGGTTGAGGCTATGTCCGGTCCCCCGTCACAAGCGATCAATTGTTCCCAGAGCTGGCGCCAAGCCGGGGCCGGCACGCCTGTCCGATCAGAATTCCACGTGTGCTCTCAGGCCGTAGAGGGTCACCGGGCCCCGGTCGCGGTTGTAGCCGGGATGGACGGCGTACTGGAAATCAGGCGAAATCTTGAGCCACCT
>Ga0209415_10020678_pt1 | contig 10209 bp, 9 predicted proteins | sample PeaSoiSIISIP2007_FD_187696 | JGI IMG/M metagenome (GOLD analysis project Ga0209415, IMG submission 187696) | Peat soil microbial communities from Weissenstadt, Germany - SII-SIP-2007 (SPAdes) (version 2) | ecosystem: Environmental > Terrestrial > Soil > Wetlands > Peat | place: Germany...
GCCTCGTTCGGCAATGCCGGGTGTTTCAATGGCTCCTCGGTGACCCCGATGGCAATGCCCGGGGTCGTCCGTAACGTGCCGCGCTGGCTGATGGACCCGCTCGGGCCGCTCGCGCTGCGCTGGAGTTATCTGCCGTCGATCCTGCCCTATCTCGTGCGATTTGTGCGGTCCGCCACGCCCGAAAAAGTGCGCGCCCAGGCGAAGGCCTTGCGCCCGCTCGTTGGACCAACCGTCACGATGGTGCGCGACCTCGCACGCGATGCCGGCGCCGAAGACCTCGTCCATCAGCGCGGCCATCTTTACGTCTACCGCTCGGAGGAAGCGCTGGCAAAGGACGGGTTTGCCTGGGCCTTGCGCCGGGAAAACGGCGTCGTCGTCGACGAGTTCGACGGCGACGAGCTGCGTCAGCTCGAGCCCCTTCTGTCGCGCGAGTATGTCCGCGGCCTCCTGGTGCGCGAGAATGGCCATACCGATAATCCGTTCGGGCTCGTCACCGCGCTCGTCGGGCAGTTTCGCCGGCGCGGCGGCGAGCTCGTGGCGGCGCGTGCGCTCGGCTTCCGTCTCGACGGCAGGCGCCTCGTCGCGATCCGCACCGATGCCGGCGAGCTTGCCGCCGACGCCGCGGTCGTCTGCGCCGGAGCCCATTCGAGGTCGCTCGCCGCCGCGCTTGGCGACCGCGTCCCGCTCGAAACCGAGCGCGGCTACCATCTGATGATCCGCGATCCGGAGGTGATGCCGCACATCCCGACCGCCGACGCCGACGGCAAATTCGTCGCGACGCCGATGGCGCTGGGGCTGCGCTTTGCCGGCACGGTGGAATTGGCCGGGCTCGCCGCACCACCGGACTGGCGACGCGCCCGCATCCTCTTGGCGCAGGGTCGGAAAATGCTGCCCGGGCTCGCCGCCTCCCACCCCGATGAGCGCCTCTCGATGTGGATGGGGCACCGTCCCTCGCTGCCCGATTCACTGCCGGTCATTGGGCCGTCGCGCGCCAGCCCCGATGTGATCTATGCGTTCGGCCACGGCCATGTCGGGATGACCGCGGCGCCGATGACCGGAAAGATCGTCGCCGACCTTGTCGCCGGGCGCGCCCCGCCGATCGACATCGCCCCGTTTGCTGCCGGCCGGTTTTCCTGATCGAAGCGGCTGCCGGACCGACGGGCGAGCGCGCAACTATCCGCACGTAATCGTGTTCACTAATCGGAGCGGCTCGACAAACGACGATTGCGGCACCCGCAAGCGCGGGTCGCTGCAGGTAGGGGGAGTATGAAACAGTGGCTAGACACCTCGTCGTGGCACAATTCCATGAATACGGCGCGGCACACCGCGCCCTTTGCGAACTGATCCAGGCCGGTATCCCGCCGAAGCGCATCAGCATCGTGGCCGGCGACCGCAGCAACAGCTCGGGCGCAAACCGCGATTTCGGCCTCCTGGAGGCCGACGCCCAGTTTTACATCGCCGCGGTGCGCCGCGGTACCACGCTCCTCGCAGTGCGAGTGAAGGGGGTGGACCGCGCGCGGACCGTGGAGATCGTCGAGAGCCATGCGCCGATGGACGTCGCGTACGATGATGCTGATCGGATCCCCGCTGGCGCCGCTGGCGCCGGGTGGAACTGGCCAAATCGCAACGACCGCGCGTAGCGGTGGCCCGTCATCTCGCGTGCCATCTCGCGGCGCTGTTGCTTTCGGTCGGGTTCCTGGCGGCAGCGCGGGCCGAGGCCGCGGGCATCGCCGATCTCTGGGAGGGGACCTATTGGGGCGAATCCGGCAGCGCGCTCCTCGCGCATTTCGGGGCGCGCGCGACGGTATTGCCGCGCCCGATAGATTTCGGCGACAGCTATGCGCCGCTCGCGCTCCGTCGGGTGACGCTCGGCGGCATTCCGCTGATCGCGTTTTTTCAGCTGGATAAGGCCACCGCCGGCCTCAAGCGGATCCAGCTGGAGCGACAGCGCCACGGCGTCAACCCGCAGGCATTTCGCGCGGTTCTCGGCGCGCTCGATGCCGCCTATGGCGCGGCCGATGCACAATGCGGTGTCGGCCCGGGCCCCGCGAGCGGCTATCAGGCCGCCGCCGAGCGCGTTTGGCAGCGCGACGGGGTGGTCATCCGCGCGATCTTCCGCGACACCACGGTCGAAGCCTATGAGGGCTGTCTCGCCGGCGATCCCAGCGTCGGAGCCTGCGGGCTAACCGGACAGCTCCTGGTCCGCATCAGCCCGCCAGGGGCCGACGCCGCGGAGTGCCCGGCGCCGGCTCGCAGGTGATGACTACGGCACCAATTGGCCGCGTACCTCGCCCCCCTTGTTCGCGGCGGTGTGGACATTGACATAGCACTTGCCGGCGGCGAGATCGGAGATCTGCGCGGGGGTCATCATCCCCGAGCCCTGGATCGGGCTGGCGGCGGTGGGACCGGTGCCAAGCGTCACCGCGACCCCGGAATTCGCGCCGGGCAGGGCGGGGCAATGGATATGCGCGGCGGCCGCCGGACCGCTCAGCCCGGAATAATCGATCCGCCAGGTGGCCATCCCTGTTGCGGTATCGACATTGACCTGCGCCTTTCCCGTGCCCCCCGTCGCGACCGGCGGGACCTCGGCCGCTCCGCCGAGCGCGGCCTTGTAGTCGACGACGGCCGCCTGGGCCATTGGCCACGCCGCAACGGCCGCGAGCAGGCCCAGAACGAGTGCTGTTTTGCGCATCATCACCTCCCCGAAATATCATTTCCCGAGTGCCGGGTGTGAAGAACCCAGCGTTCGCGCACCTATAAATGCCACGGGCTTGCCAAAGGCAAGCCTGCCAATCGGTATAGGGTATAGCGGCCGGGCGCAAAGCCTCCGCAAACACAAGACCGTGAGTTGGAACTCCGCTCCAGTGAGATCCGGTCCGCACCCAATGGCATGATCAAGGCGCCAGGCCGGGCGCAATGTCGCGCCGCCGCGGTTTCGCCTATGCTGCGCCCGGTATAATTTCAGGCGGGTTGCAATGCAGGGGTTGAGCCTCTCCACCCCCGAACCATCGACCGTGATCGCCGCGGGCATGCCGGGCGTGGAGCGGGCCTATGCCAGCTGGACCCTGGCTGCGGTGGCGGTGATCACCGCGGCACGGATCATCTGGCTTGCCGCGCAATCGGCCGGGCTCTATCCCGACGAGGCGCAATACTGGTTTTGGGCACAGCATCTCGCCTTCGGCTATTACTCGAAGCCCCCGCTCGTCGCTTGGGCGATCCGGCTGACGACGGCGGCATTCGGCGACAGCGAGTTTGCGGTCCGGTTGTCGGCGCCCCTCCTTCATGGCGCCACCGCCGGCGTCGTCTACCTGATCGCGGCGCGCCTCTATGACCGTCGCACCGGGTTCTGGTCGGCGCTTGCCTATGTGACGCTGCCGGGCGTTTCGCTGTCGGCCTTTATCATCTCGACCGACGCGGCCCTAATGCCGTGCTGGGCGGTCGCGCTCTATGCCTTCATCCGCGCGCGAGAGCCGGGCGGCACCCGCTGGTGGCTGGTCGCCGGGATCGCCGTCGGAACCGGCCTCTTGGCCAAATACGCGATGGCCTACTGGCTGATCTCGGCTGTCGGCTTTGTCCTCCTTGCTCCGGGCGAGCGGCGCCATCTGCGGCCGCTATGCGGCGCCATCCTGATCGCGTTCTTAATTTATCTGCCCAATCTGTGGTGGAACTGGAGCCACGGCTTTGTCAGCTATTTGCATCTGCGCGACAATGCCGAGCTGTCGCGCAGCTTCGTCCATCCGCGCGCCTTGCTCGACTTCGTCGGTTCGCAGTTCGGTGTCATCGGGCCGTTGTTTTTCTCCGCCCTCATCGCGATTGTCGTGCAACCCCGCGCCCTCAGGGACTCGCGCGCCCGGCTCCTTGCCGCCTTTGCCCTGCCGCCTCTGGCAATGATGCTTACGCTCAGCCTGTTGTCGCGCGCCGAGCCCAATTGGGCGGCGCCGGCCTATGTCTCGGCGATCGTGCTGGTCGTTGCCTGGATGCTCGGCCGCAGCTGGCGCAATTTGATTGTGGCGTCGATCGCACTAAACTTGACGGCGACAGTCGCCCTGTTCGGCGCGGTCGACGCACTCGCCGCGATCGGGGTTGCGGTACCTGCCAAATACGATCCGCTGCACCGCCTGCGCGGCTGGCACGAGCTTGGACAGCGCGTTGCCGGCCTCCTCGCGGCGCATCCGGGCCTGACCCTCCTCGCCGACGATCGCGAGCTGTTGGCGGCCTTGATCTACAACGTTCGGCCGCACCCGTTCGGGGCGGTCGAATGGAACCCGATCCCCGGGATCACCGACCAGTGGCGCCTCGTAAACAACATCGGCAATCATCAGGGCGAAGATTTCCTCGCCGTCACCGTGCATAACCTCGCCGACCAGATGCGCCCCGATTTTGCCGAGCTGACGCCGCTCACCACTATCGCGACGAAATCGGGCCCGGGCGGCGGGGCCGTCTATACCGTCTACATCGCGCGCGGGTTCCGCGGCGACGGGCGGCAGCGTCGTTAAGTTTTACGGTTGCAGCCGGTAGCCGCCGGGCTCGGTCACCAGGATCTCGGCATGCGCCGGATCGCGCTCGATCTTCCGGCGCAGGCGATAAACGTGCGTCTCCAGCGTATGTGTCGTCACGGCGGCATTATAGCCCCACACCTCGCCCAGGAGCGTGTCGCGGCCGATCGCCCGGCCGGCGCGGTACAGGAATTTGAGGATCGCGGCTTCCTTCTCGGTGAGGCGCACCTTCTTCTTCCCGCTGGTATCGGTCATCAGCTTGGCGCTCGGCCGGAAGGTGTAGGGCCCGATCGTCAGCACCGCATCGTCATTGAGTTCGCTCTGGCGCAGATGGGCGCGCAGCCGCGCCAGGAGGACGCTCAACCGAAACGGCTTGGTGACATAATCATTGGCGCCGGAATCTAGGCCGAGCACGGTATCGGCCTCGCTGTCGGCGGCCGTCAGCATCACGATCGGAACCGTGATCCCGGCGCGGCGCATCTCCCGGCACAGCTCGTGCCCATTCATGTCGGGCAATCCGACATCAAGGAGCACCGCGTCGAACCGCTCGCGGCGCATCATCGCAAGCGCCCCGGCGGCGCTGTCGCATTCGAGGCTGGTAAACTCGGCGTGCAGCTCGAGCTGCTCGGACAGCGACTGGCGCAGCGCCGCGTCGTCATCGACGATCAGGATCCTGCGAAGAGTGCGCATGCCGCTCCCGGCCCACCGATTCGGTCAGATGCGCTCGCCTGCCGCGCGAAGCCGCCGCCCCATTATCGGCGCCTGCGGCGGATTTCATCCCCGAATGCGGTTCGCCCGGCGCCGGCGGGTGGCAGGCCTGAGTTGCGGGCGGGCCAAGCCGCGTTATTTCGCCGTCGGCGGCGCCTGATCGGGTGATATTTGGATAATCGGCGGCAGGTTGTCGACCACCGCCTCGGTCACAAAAAAGGTCATATCGAGCACGGCCAAACCGATCGCCACGACGACGAGCAACACGTTGAGATCGCCGGCGACGCGGTCGATACGGGCGAGCGCCCCCTTGATCGAGAGGCGTTTTTGCGTTGATAGAGGCTTCATCATTCCTGTCGCTTCCCGTACCGCACAATACCCGGTGGAACAGATAGGAAGCGATGTTGCGCCGCACAATCAATGCTGAGACAGGACAGCCATGCATACCTTTTCTGCATGGCGGCCCCGGGAAAAGATCGAGGACCCCTGCGGCCGCCCGAGTGCCCGAGCACCTTACTTGGCGTCAACCCTGGCCGCTAATGCGCTTCGTCCCAGCTCCTGGCCGAGCCGGTTTCGACGACGAGCGGGACCGATAGTTCGAGGCGCGGTGCGCAGGCGCCTTCCATCACGTCCTTGACGAGGCGCGCGGTCGCCTCGATCTCGTCTTCAGCCACCTCGAACAGCAATTCGTCGTGGACCTGCAACAGCATGCGCGCGTGCAAGCCGGCCTTCTCCAATGCCGCCGGCAATCGCCCCATCGCCCGCTTGATGATGTCGGCGGCCGAGCCCTGCAGCGGTGCGTTGATCGCCTGCCGCTCGGCCCCGGCGCGGCGCGCCGGGTTGGCGTCGCGGATCCCGGGGATGAAGCATTTGCGCCCGAAGATGGTCTCGACATAGCCAGCGCTGCGGGCCTCGACCTTGATCCTTTCCATATAGGCGCGGATGCCCGGGAAGCGTTCGAAATAGGCGCGGATATAGGCGGCGGCCTCGGCCTGTGGCACGCCGATCTGGTTGCCGAGGCCAAACGCGCTGATGCCATAGATGATGCCGAAATTGATCGCCTTGGCGCGCCGGCGGGTCTGCGCGTCCATCTTGTCGAGCGGCACCCCGAAGACTTCGCTCGCGGTCAGCGCGTGGATGTCGTGGCCCTCCTGAAAGGCGCGCTTCAGTTCGGCGATGTCGGCGACGTGGGCGGCGAGGCGCAATTCGATCTGGCTGTAATCGGCCGACAGCAACAGATGCCCGGGCTCGGCGACAAAGGCGTGGCGGATCTTGCGCCCCTCCTCGGTGCGCACCGGGATGTTCTGGATGTTGGGCTCGGAGGAGGAAAGCCGCCCGGTCGCCGTCGCGGCCAGCGCAAACGAGGTGTGGACGCGCCCGGTCTTGCTGTCGATCTCTTCGCCCAGTGCGTCGGCGTAAGTTGATTTGAGCTTGGTGAGCTGGCGCCATTCGAGGACCTGCGCCGGGACGGGGTGCAACGGCGCCAGCGTTTCCAGGATCGATGCATCGGTGCCATAGGCGCCGGTCTTGCCCTTCTTGCCGCCGGGCAATTGCAGCTTCTCGAAGAGGACGTCGCCCAATTGCTTCGGGGAGCCGATGTTGAATTCGTTGCCGACATCGCGCCAGATCGTCCGTTCGAGCTCGGCGATGCGCAGGGCGAAATCGCGGGACAATTCGGCGAGCGCGGCGCGGTCGACCTTGACCCCGGCATCCTCCATCGCCGCAACAACGGGCACGAGTGGGCGCTCGATCGTCTCGTAGAAGGCGGTCATGTGTTCGCGCACGAGCCGCGCCTTCAACAGCATGTGGAGGCGCAGCGCCGCGTCGGCCCGCGCGGCGGCGAAATCGCGCGCCGCCGCCGGCGCGACCTCGGCAAAGGATTGGAGGCTCTTGCCGGTGCCGAGGATTTCCTTGGATTGGGTCAGTTCATGCTCGAAAGCGCGGCGGGTCAGCGCCTCGATTCCGTGCTCGACCTGGCCGCCATCGAGGACATACGACATCAGCATCGTGCAGTCATAGGGCGCCGGTGCGATGCCGTAGCGCCGCAGGAGATGCGTCACGCCCTTCATGTCGTGGCCGATCTTCAGGACGCCGCGGTCTTCGAGGAGCGGCTTCAGACGCAGGAGCGTCTCGCCGAGCGACAGCCCGCCTGCACGCTCGGCCGCATCGAGAAGGCCGGCCGGGCGATGCGCGAGGGGCAGATAGGCCGCCTTTCCCGGCGTCAGCGCGAGGGCGAGGCCGCAGAGATCGGGGCGCGTTCCGCCGACCGCGCTCGGCACCGGCCAGATCGCGACCGTTCCCTTTTGCCTCGCCCCCTCGATCCACTGTTCGATGCCGGTAATCGTGTCGACGATCGCGTAGCTGTGCGGCGCCGAGAACGGGAGGATCTCCGGGATCACCGGCTCGCTCGGCGCGGATGCGACAACCGCCGCGGCAGCGGCCGGGCCGGAGAGACGCTGCGCCATTCGCGTCGCCAGCGCGCGGAACTCCATCGAATTGAGGAACGGCAACAGCCGGTCGAGGTCGAGCGGCAGCACCCGCAGATCGGCAAGCGGGCAGGGTAGCGGCACGTCGTCGTCGAGCGTGACCAGCACCTTGGACAGCCTGGCCTTGGCCTCGTTCTCGATCAAGGATTGGCGCCGCTTGGGCTGCTTGATCTCCTCGGCGCGGGCGAGAAGGGTGTCGAGATCGCCATAGGCGTTGATCAGCTCGGCCGCGGTCTTGACCCCGATGCCGGGAACTCCGGGGACGTTGTCGACGCTGTCGCCACAGAGCGCCTGCACGTCGACAACCTTGTCCGGGCCGACCCCGAACTTTTCGCGCACCTCAGCTTCGCCGATCGGCCGGTTCTTGATCGGGTCGAGCATCGTCACCCGGTCGTTGACCAGCTGCATCATGTCCTTGTCGGAGGAGACGATCGTCACCGTGGCGCCGGCTTCGACCGCGTGGCGGGCATAGGTCGCGATCAGATCGTCGGCCTCGAAATCGGGTACGTCGATCCGGCAGACGCCGAATGCCTCGGTGGCTTCGCGCACCAGCGCGAATTGCGGCACGAGGTCGGGCGGCGTCTCGGCGCGGTTGGCCTTGTACTGGTCGTAGATGCGGTTCCGGAACGAGCTGCCGGAGTGATCGAAGACGACGGCGATGTGGTCGGCGTCGGTGTCCGACAGGAGCTTGGCCAGCATGTTGGTAAAGCCCAGAACGGCCGCCGTCGGCGTCCCGTCCGAGCGGGTCAAGGGCGGCAGCGCGTGATAGGCGCGAAAGATGAAGCCCGAGCCGTCGATCAGAAAGACGTGATGCGGCGCCGCCGACGCGGCCGGCGACGGGGCGGGAGCCTCCGCCGGGTGATCGGCGACAACTGGTGCGGTGATGTCATCCATGCGCGGCTCCTTGCGCCGCCCTGTCCGGCCCGATCTGGTCTGAAGGGGCGATGGCGCGATTGACGAAGAGGCGCGAGCAATAGGGGCACTCCACCCGGCCCGAGGGCGCGAGGTTGAGATATACCTTGGGATGGCCGAGCGGCGCGTCAGCGCCCCCGGGGCCCCCGGCACACGCCGCCACCATCGCGTCCGTCTCGACTGTCTCGAACGGGATCATCGCAGGGTCGTTATCTGGCAAATTCGCACCAATTTGGCTTCACCGAGGCCCTCCGGTCGGGCTTGACCCGCCCGCGGGATATCCTTAGGCGGGCTGGGTGGTCGCCCACCTGCCGATTGACCGCCTGCCGATTGACCGCCTGGCGGGCCGGATGATACGCGTTGCGGCGGGACAATCAATGATCCGCACCGCTGTTGTTGTCGGCCGCAACAGGGCGCCGCGGCGCTTGCGTCCGCGGTGGGCCGCGCTCCTCGCGCTCTTGCTGCTCGCGGGCTGCCAGAGGGCGAGCGAGACCGAGATCGGGTTCGCCGGATCGGCTGCGTCCAATCCGGTGGCCGCGGCGGACGCGCCGGCGCGCTTCACGACCAGCGAATTCATCGCCACCGACGGCGCCCATTTGCCACTGCGCCACTGGTTGCCGGCGGACGGCGTCAAGGCGGTCATCCTGGCGCTGCACGGGTTCGGCGACTACGGCAACGCGTTCGAGGCGCCGGCGCAGCTCTGGGCGGCCCGCGGCATCGCCACCTACGCCTTTGACCAGCGCGGCTTTGGCGGCGCGCCCGGCCGCGGCCTGTGGGCCGGCGAGGGGTGGCTTACCCTCGACGCCGTCACCGCGAGCCGGATCTTGCGCCGGCTCTACCCCGGCCGCCCGCTTTACATCCTTGGCGAAAGCATGGGCGGCGCCGTCGCGGTGCTGGCGGCGACCGGAGCCGCCGGTGGGGCGGCAGCCGAGCCCGACGGGGTCATCCTCAGCGCTCCGGCGCTATGGGGCCGCGCGACGATGGGTCTCTTGCCGCGGATCGCGCTGTTCGCCGGGGTTCGCCTCTTTCCCGACATGATCCTGACCGGGCAGGGACTGCACATTCGCGCTTCCGACAACATCCCGATGCTGAAGGCGCTGGCGAAGGACCCGATGGTGCTGAAGGAAGCGCGTGTCGACACGGTCTACGGCCTGGTTGACATGATGGACGCCGCGCTCGCCGCTGCGCCGCGTCTCACCGCGCCGACGCTTTTCATGTACGGTGCGCATGACGAAGTTATCCCGCGCCCGCCGATCGAGGATTTCGTCGCGCATCTGCCGCCCGATCCCGGGCATGTCCGGCGCTTGGCGTATTACCCCGAGGGCTACCACATGCTGCTGCGCGACCTCGACGGCGCGACGGTTGCTGGCGACGTCGCCAGCTGGATCCTCGATCGCGGAGCGCGGCTCCCGTCCCGCGCCGATGCCGCCGAGAGCGCCCAGCCGTGGCCGCCACCTCCCGACTCCAACGGGTGAATCCCCGATGCCGCTTGCGCCGGCCGGCATCAGGCGGTAATCACCAGCGCGGCGGTCCGGACCCGTAGCTCAGCTGGATAGAGCGCTGCCCTCCGAAGGCAGAGGTCGCACGTTCGAATCGTGTCGGGTCCG
>Ga0209415_10020679_pt1 | contig 10208 bp, 9 predicted proteins | sample PeaSoiSIISIP2007_FD_187696 | JGI IMG/M metagenome (GOLD analysis project Ga0209415, IMG submission 187696) | Peat soil microbial communities from Weissenstadt, Germany - SII-SIP-2007 (SPAdes) (version 2) | ecosystem: Environmental > Terrestrial > Soil > Wetlands > Peat | place: Germany...
CAGCGGGCCGCGGCGCTGGTCGAGGCCGCGTTCATGCTGCCGATGTTCGTGATCCTGTTCTACGCGTCGCTGTACGCGCACAACCTCGGCTACAACTACATGGTGACGAACCGTCAGTCGCGAGCCACGTCGTGGGCTTATGCCATGACCAACTGCGGCGACACGTCGGACAACGAGGTCGAGGTGCTGCCGCAGGTGAATTCCGGGGGCGGCGCGGGTGAGGCGACGAAGATCTCGCCGATGCCTACGAGCCCGACGCCTCCGTCTGGAGGCGGCGGCGGCGGGATTGGCGGCATGTTGACGGGCCTCGAGGGGACGATCGCCGACACCGTGGCGAGCGTCTTCCCGGATCCGAACGGCTCCCAGGCGACCAACACGACGAACCTCAGCTGGAAGGACCCGAACCTCTACGCGGGCGGGGGGGGGTTGCTTGGCGGAGCGACGCAGAACACGACGAAGATCACGCAGGCCGTGACGGTCGACTGCGACAACGCCGCACACGCGGGCGGGGCCGTGAATACGGCGATCCTCCTCGGCAAGGACATCGGCTCGATGCTCGGTCTCTAGACTCGAGCGGGCGCGACGCGGACGAATGAGGTCACCATGACGGACGTGAAGAGACCGCTGACGACGGCAAAGCGCCTGTCCTGGTTGGCTGTGGGCTGGGCGGCGAGAGCGATTCGCATGTCGCTCGCGGGGTCCCTCGCGATCGTTTTCCTCGCGTTCATCGCCGCGCGCGTGAGCATCGCCCGCGCGTCCGACGCCGGGATGCACTTCAGCGACGAGCTCATGAGGATCGGCGAGCACCACGTGAGCGGCGACCTCGAAGGCGGCGTCTACACCATCCGGCTGAACGGGCAGACGTTCGAGTCGACGAACTCCGCGAGCGCGAGGCCGATGGGGGAGGTCCTCGACTTCTTCCAGGAGCAGTGCCGCCACCACGCCGGCGGACTGCGCGACTCCTTCGGACACCTCGACGCTGCGCTCGCGACGCTCGAGCCCGCTACGGGTACCGACGGTGCGATGGTCCTGCGCCGGGACGACGACGATCGTGGCTATGTCTTCTGCGTCGCGCCGGACCACGCGTTGAGCAACGCAGAGAAGCTCCAAAGGATGGGGCTATTCGGGCGATCGGCCGACCTCCATGTCGTGGGCGACCTCCGGTATGTCGCCGTCAGAAAGTCCGCCGATGGCACCCAAGTCGTGACCGCGTGGACCGAGGGACCGTTCAACCTGATCCACATGTTCCCCATGACGGGAGAGGCTCCAGGCGAGGACTTCGGCGGCGTGCCGCGGCCCGATGGATCGCGCCGGGTGTTGTCCGGGACGATCGAGGGGGCGGAGTACGGCGTCAACGCGTTCGAGGTAGGCGGGGAGATCCCGGAGGTCATGACCGGCCTCGACACGAAGCTCACGGCCGCGGGCTGGACGCGCCACGATCTGGGGCAAGAAATCGCGTCGACCGGCCGGTTTTATTCGCTGGGCACGTCGCTCGACCTCGTCGTGAGCTTCTCCGAAGCGGGCCGCGGGCTGACGGCGGCCACGTACGTCGTATCGCGGAACATCGGACACCTCTCGCTCTAGCGAGGGGCGCTCTGCCGGGCTCACTCGCCGAAGCGAACGAGGATCGGTAACGACGAGGTGTGCAGCCCACCCGTCGTGAACACGGGCTCGGCGTGCGTCGGGCGAAGCACTCCCGTCGCCGCCAGGGTCGCACCCGCGACGGCCGCCGCGCCGGCACCGACGAGCGTCCAGGTCGCCCAGGCTGGCCACCGCATCGTCGCGCGCCGCGCTTCGGGCAACACGGGGCCCATCGGCCCCACGCTCCAGATGAACGGAGTACCGCACGCGGCACCCTCGCAGGTCGCTAGCGAAAGCTCGCCTCTCGACGTCGCGGACTCGCGAGCAAACACCCAGGCTCTGCAGCGGATGCCCGTCGCCACGACCCTCCCGTCTACGAGCCGGGCCCTCCCGAGATCGTGGGGCGAACAAGCCGCGGGCTCGGGGGGAGTGATGCGGAGCGTCTTGCCCGCCTCGACCGTGACCCAGGCGGCGCGCACGAGCGCTCCTTCGTAGGTCACCGTGAGCTGATGCTCTCCGGCGACGGTCGCGAGCGTCGCGCCTGGGACGAGGACGCCGTCGAGCCTGACGACCGCGTGGTCGGCGTCGTCGTCGCCCGCGCGTTCGACCACTACCGTCCCCATCGGGCCCGCGGGGAGCCCGGCTGCGGGCGCGACCTCCCCGACCCCCGCGACCCGCCCGCCGTCGAGCGACGCGGCGTCCAGCCAGTCCGCCGTGCTCCGGGCCGCGTCGTGCGGGGGAAGTCGTCGAAAACGCGTCGCGCGCGCTCGGAGGACCTCGGCGCGAAGCCAGGCCGCCTGCGGGAGCTCGGGGTGGTCGCGGAGGAGCGCCTCGGCGTTCGCAAGGGCGTGATCGGTCGCGGGTGCGTCGAGCGCGGTCAGCGCGTCGCGGGCGTGATCCAGCTCGTCTTCGACGGACGCGGCGACCGTCGCGTCCACGGCTACGATGGGGAGCGGCGACGGCCGCGGCGCGACGAGACGGAACCCGCGCGCCTCGGCCCACTCGTCCAGCGCGCGCCGCGCGTCCGTCGACGGCACCCTCGCCGCGTCCGGCGCATCCCATTGCACGGCGACGTCGGGGGAGGCGGTCACCATGCTCGCGTCGTCCACTCTCGCCGGAGCGCGGGGCGCGCGTCTACCATGCTATGGTCCTTCGTCGAGGCTCGAGGCGCTTGCAACTGAATTTCGCCGCGCGGGAAGTGACGATGAAGCTCGTCTACTACGGGCCGGCGCTCAGCGGGAAGACGACCAACCTCCGCGCGCTTCACCAGCTCACGAGCCAGGACAGCCGTGGGCGTCTGATGACGCTCGAGACGAAGGACGATCGTACCCTCTTCTTCGACATGCTCCCGCTGGTCTTCAGGGCTGAAGGGCCGCGCGGCGTCGATGACGGCAAGGGGATGAGCCTCCGCGTCAAGGTCTTCACCGTGCCGGGCCAGGTGCTGCACACCTCGACGCGCCGGCTCGTCCTCCAGGGGGCGGACGGCGTCGCGTTCGTTGCGGACTCGCAGATCCGGGAGACCGAGAACAACGCCGCCGCCTTCGTCGATCTACGCGACAACCTGCGTGAGCTCGGGCTCGCTGTCGCGCAGATGCCGCTCGTCATCCAGTTCAACAAGCGCGATCTGCCCGGTGTCCGCAGCGACCAGGAGATCGCCGACCTCGCGAGCCGGGGCCGCGAGCCCGTCTTCCGAGCCAGCGCAGTGACGGGCGGCGGGGTGCTCGAGTCCTTCTTCGGCCTCCTCCAGCTCACATGGAACAAGCTTGACGCCGAGCACCAGCTCGCGAAGAACCTCGGCATCGACCGCGCAGGGTTCCTCCCGATGGTCGCGCGGAAGCTGGGTTACGAGGGCGACGTCGCAACGCTGCTGGCCGCGAACGTCGGCGGGGGCGCAAAGAGGAGGGAGGAGCGATGACCAGCAGCAGCTCGGTCGTCGAGCTCGATGCCAACCTCGATGGGCGCTTGCGTCTCGAGGAGCTCGTGCACCGCGAGGCGCTGGGCGAGCTGTGCAAGAGCTTCTACGACCTCTTCGGGATCCCTGTCCGCATCTACTCGAGCGAGGGACTTCTCCTCGCGGACGAGTCGAAGGGTCAGACGATCTGCGCGTACGTCAACTCGTCCGCCAGGGGCCGCGCCGCGTGCGCGACGATCGTCGACGCCGTGAAGCGCGCAGATCCCGGCGAGAAGGGCGACGTCGTGCATCCCTGCTTCACGGGGGCCGCGTACCGGGTCATCGCCATCGACTACGAGGGGCGCCAGATCGGCCGGCTCATCGTCGGTCCGTACCTGCCCGCGCAAAGCGTCGCGATGCCTCCCACGCTGCTCGCCACGGAGCCGGCGCTCGAGGCCGAGAAGGCGCGGACCCTCCTGTTCGAGATGCCGCGCGCGAAGTCGGAGACGATCACGCGCCTCGCCGCGCACCTCAAGGCCGTGCTCGATCTCGTCATCTTCAGCGGGCACCGGGCGTTCCTCACGAGCCACATGCACCTCGCGAGCGTCCGTGAGAACTACCGGGAGCTCGAGGACAAGAACAAGAAGCTCCAAGACGCTTACGATCGCCTGAAGGAGCTCGACCGCCTCAAGTCGAACTTCCTGGCGACGGTCAGTCACGAGCTCCGGACACCGCTCACCTCCATCATCGGCTACAGCGAGATGCTGACTGCGGGCATCGCCGGGCCCCTCCAGCCCGAGCAGACCGAGTTCGTCCAGACGATCTTCGAGAAGGGCGAGCAGCTCCTCTCGCTCATCCTCGGCCTCCTCGACCTCTCGAAGCTCGAGAGCGGGACGATGACGGTCAAGCTCCGTCGCACCGAGATCGGTGCCGTCGTCGCCGCGGCAATGTCGACGCTGACGCCCGTGGCGCAGAAGAAGTCGGTCGACCTCAAGGTCGACATCCCCGAGGGGCTTCCTGCCGTTCATGGTGACCCCGAGCGCCTCCGTCAGGTCTTCCAGAACCTCATCGAGAACGCGATCAAGTTCACGCCCGCCGGCGCGAGGATCACCGTCGTTGCGCGCCCGGTGCTGAGCGGCGACGACGGGGTGGGCTCCGCGGAGGATCGCGACGAGGACGCCGGGTTCTCGCTCCTCGCGCCCGCGCGCGCGTTCGTCGAGGTGCGCGTGATCGACGAGGGGATTGGCATCCCGGACCGCGAGAAGGCCCGCGTCTTCGACGCCTTCTACCAGGTCGACTCGTCGTCGACGCGCGAGTACGGCGGCACGGGGCTGGGGTTATCCATCGTGAAGCGCCTCGTCGACGCGCACTCGGGGAGGGTGAGGATCGAGGACAACGCGCCGCATGGCGCCGTCTTCGTCGTCACGCTGCCGGTGTCCCGCGAAGCGCCGGCGAGCCCGAGCGTCCCACCCGGCCCCGTCCAGTAGTGGGACCTTCGTCGTGACATGAGCGACAGAGAGAAGGAGCGCCCCTTCGCCGTGCTCGTCGGCGTGCAGCTCCCGAGCGAGACCGACGCGGACCACGAGGCCAACCTCGCCGAGCTCGCGCGACTCGTCGCGACGCTTGGGTTCGACGTCAAGGCCACCGTGACGCAGCGTCGCGACGCGTTGGCCGCGGCTGCAGTGCTCGGCGAGGGGAAGCTGCGCGAGCTCGCCGAGCTCACCGGTGGCAAGGGCGTCGTACCCTCGGGCGCGAAGCCGAGGAAGTCGAAGGCCCGCGAGCGCTGGAAGACGGATGCCCCGGAAGAGGAGGCGTCGACTTCGGAGCATCCGCGAGAGACTCGCGGCCCGTCGGCCGTGATCGTCGTCGATCACGAGATCTCCCCCAGCCAGGCGCGGAACCTCGAGCGGGCGACCGATGCGCGGGTGCTCGACCGAACCGGGGTCATCGTGGAGATCTTCCATCGTCACGCGAAGAGCCGCGAGGCGCGTGCGCAGGTCGAGATCGCACGCCTCAAGTACGTCGCGCCGCGCCTGCGCGAGGCGGGGGGTGCGAGCGAACGACGGCAGGGGAAGGGGACCGGCGAATCGGCGCTGGAGCTCGACCGCCGGAAGATCCGCGACCGACTCGCCGAGCTTCGTCGCGAGCTCGACGAGATCGCGAAGGAGCACGAGGGGCGCCGCGCTCTCCGGAAGGGCCAGCTGCGCGTCGCGCTGGTGGGCTACACGAACGCCGGGAAATCTTCGCTCATGCGCGCGCTCACGGGGAGCGACGTCCTCGTGATGGACAAGCTCTTCGCGACGCTCGACACGACCGTGCGCGCGCTCCATCCGGAGACGCGGCCGCGTATCCTCGTGTCGGACACGGTCGGCTTCATCAAGAAGCTCCCGCACGACCTCGTCGCGTCGTTCCGCTCGACGCTCGACGAGGCGCTCGAGGCATCGCTCCTTCTCTACGTCGTCGACGCGTCGGATCCGACCCACGACGCGCAGCTCGCGGTGACGCGTGGCGTCCTCCGCGAGCTTGGAGCGGGAGAAGTCCCGAGCCTCTTGCTTCTGAACAAGATCGATCGACTGGACGAGCACGCGCGTCAGAAGCTCCAGAGGGAGTACGGCGACGCTGCGATCCTACTCTCGGCCCACGACCCCGCGAACGTCGCCGACCTCCGCGAGAGAATCATCGGCTTCTTCGACGCGCGCATGGTCGAGGCCGACGTCACGATCCCGTACGCGAAGCAGGCGCTCGTCGGCAACGTCTACGAGGCGGCACGGGTGCTCTCGGAGGAATACGACGAGACGGGCACGCGCCTCCGCGTGCGCGGTCTCCCCGAGGCCATCGCGCGGCTCCACGCCACCTTCGCGCGATGACGCGGACATGCTAGTGGCGCGCGGGACATGGGCTCGCGAAGGCAATGGTTCGAGGTGAGACGGTCCTCCATTCAAGGGAGGGGGGCGTTCGCGCTGCGAGAGATACCGGAGGGGCGGCGCTTGATCGAGTACACGGGCGAGCGCATCACGTCGGAGGAGGCGGCCGCGAGGTACGACGACGCGAGCGCGAAGCGTCACCACACGTTCCTGTTCGAGATCGACGAGGACAGGTGCATCGATGCGAGAGAGCGCGGGAGCGATGCCCGCTTCATCAACCACTCGTGCGAGCCGAACTGCGAGGCGATCCTCGACGGCGACCGCATCTTCATCCATTCCGTCACGCGCATCCCGGCCGGCGCCGAGCTCACCTACGACTACCGGTACGTCGTCGCCGCGCCGCTCGATGAGGCGACGCGGCGGCTGTACGCGTGCAAGTGCGGCGCGGCGAGTTGCCGCGGGACGATCGCCGTCGCGCGGCGAGAGAAGCCTCTGCGCCGGAAGCGGAGGTCGGCGAGGGCAGCTTGACGCGCGGCGCTCTGGCGTGTGAGCGTTCGCGCGCCCTGGAGGGCGCGAACATGGCAAGACGACTCGGCGGAGTGGTGGTGCTCGCGGCGGTCGTGTGCGCAGTCGCGAGCTGCGGACGACCGATGAGCGACGCGGTCGGCGCTGTGGTCGACGCGCGCGCTGCGGAGAACCCCCTGCCCTGGGCCGCGAACGCCGGTGACGTCGCGCGGTTCGCCGACGAGGAGCCCTTCGGGCCCACTGCGATCGTCACGGGAGACGGCACTCGCGTGACGAGGTCTCCAGGCGGCGGCGATGTCGTCGCGACGCTCGCTGCGGGAACGGACGTGACCAAGCTCTCCGCGCGCGGCGGCGAGGCGCTCGTCTGCTTCGACGAGCCGAAACCTGGGGGGCGCCACCTGATGGGGTGGGTCCCCCAGTCCGCGCTCGAGGACCCAGCTTTGCCCTCGCCCGCGCCTCAGGTGGACGACGGCGGAGCCCCGCCCGATCCGCCGCCTCCGCACGGGGGGCATCACCACCACCGACGGCCGCACAAGCGGCACCCCTAGGCAAGATCCCCCCACGAGACGCGTCGCGCCCCCCACCGATGCACGCGCGATGTGCGTGCCCCGCCCCGCGACGACTTCCGACTACGGCCGGACGATGACGCGCTCTTGGACGACCACGGGAGCCGGTGCCACGACGACGGGGACGGTCTGGACTCGCACGACCTCGACGGGACGCACGACCTCGACGGGGCGTGCCCGCACGACGACCCTCTCGCGCGTCGCGCATCCAGCGCTGGCGACCGCGAGAAGGCCAAGACCGACGACGACGAACCGGGAGTAATTGGACGGAAGAGCGTTCATGCGGAGCACTGTACTTCAGTCAGACTGCACGGCGCTTCAGGATTCGACACGTTCCCGACGAGCCGCGTCCGGTGGCGCTCAGAAGCCTCCTTCCACGCCGAGGCTTGGAATCGTCACCGGGCCAATTTGCACGTAATTGCAAGGCGTAGTGAGGCTCACGCATTGCTCCTGGACGGTCTCCTGGGCCCCGAACGTGTTCTCCACCTCAAGCACGACGGAGACCCACCCCCGACCCGAGAAGACGCTCCACCGCTTCTCGAGCCGGAAGTCGAAGCGTGCGAACGGCGGGATCCGCCCCTCCTCCGGGCGCAGCACGTCGATGGGGTAGCCTGTGTAGAACACCAGTCGCGTGCCGCCGCGGTAGCCGCCTCCGAAGTCGTAGCTGCCGGCGACGTTCAGCACGTGGGTCCGGTCGAAGGACGACGGGATGATGCCGGTCGGCAAGTCGCGCACCGACCGTGAGAGCGTGTACGAGACGACGCCGCCGAGCCGACGCGTCAGACGACGCTTGAGGAGCAGCTCCATGCCGAACGCGGAGCCGTTGACTCGGGCGGAGAGGTTGTCGCCGAGGTTCGCGGAGCTGAGCGAGAGCGTCCCGAGCGCGTCCGTCATGTTGAAGAACGAGTTCTCGAACCCCGTGACGGCGTACGTCACGTCCCAGGGAAGCTCGCCCTCGACGCCGACGCTCTGCTGCCAGCTCCGTTGCAGGCCGCCCGTGAGATCGCGCGTGAAGCCAGGACCGGGGAGCACGAAGCTCGGCGGCTGGGACGCGAGCCCCTCCGTCGCGAGGAGTCGGACGTCCCTCGTGATCGCGATGCGTGCGGCGAGGCGCGGATCGACGCCGATCGCGGTCTGCCCCTTGGACTCGAAGAAGTCCAGGCGGACGCCCGGCGTCACCTCCGTGCGGCGGCCGAGCGCGACGACGGCGTCGGCGCGGACGCCCATCGTGAAGTCCGTACGGTCGGAGAACAGCGAAGTGAACCCGGCGGAGCTCGGGAAAGCGGCGGCGAGATCCGCCTGGTAGTCGTCGAACTCGAGGTCCGCGCCGGCGCGGACGACCACCGCGTCGGAGACACGCTTGGCGATCTCGCTCCGCGCCCCGAGGATGTAGTCGCCCGCGTAGCTGCCGTGGTCGAAGCCGGTCTCATCGTAGCCGAGCGTGACCGCGGTCCGGACGTGATCGTCGGGGCCGCCGTAGCGGTGGTCGTACCGGACGTCGACCCGGTGAAAGGTCGTGTCGAAAATCGGAGTGTCGACCCCGTTCTCCTTGCTCGCGAGGTAGTCGTAGGCGCCGAACGCGAAGACGGTGAGCTGATCGCGGGGGGTGAGGTCGAAGACCATCCGACCCTGGTAGTCCCAGTACGAGAGGCTGACGTTCGGCGAAAGGAGCGAGAGGAGAAGACCGGTGGTCGAGTACCGGCCGGCGGCGAAGAACGTCCCTGCGTCCTTGGGGAGCGGCCCCTCGAGCATCGCGCCCGAGTCGACCAGCCGGATGTTGGCCTCCCCATGCCAGTCGTGCGGAGGGTCCGCGGTCTCGCCCGCGACGATCCCGCCCGCGAAGCGCCCGAAGCGCGCGGGATATCCGCCCGGGTAGAGATCCACGCGGTCCATCAGCGCGGGGTGGATGACGGAGGGGCCGAGCCCCACGTGATACAGGAGCGGCACGCGGATCCCGTCGAGGAAGTACCCGACGTTGCCGGGCGGCGCGCCTCGCACGAAGAAGAACGGAATTCCCGAGATGATCGGCGTCACCCCCGGCAGCACGTCGATGGCGCGGAACGGGTCTCCGAACGCGCCGGGGAGGAGGCGCACTTCGGCGCGTCCGAGGCTCTGGGCGCCGACCGCTCTCGCGTCGCCGTTCACTCTGACCTCCTCGATCTCCGACGCGTCCGCGCTCGGGGGCGCCTTCGGGGTCACGCCCGGCTCGCTCGATCCGACCGCCTTCCCGGGGAGACGCACCGCCGGAGGGGGGGCCGTGAAGTGGATCCGCACCTTGATGGTCGCGGAGACGGGCCGCCCGTCCCGCGTCGCCGGCTCGAAGGTCCACCGTGGCGCGGCGTCGAGCGTCGCGCCCGCGAAGGGCTCGTCGCCAGAGAGGACGCGGGCCGACCGAAACGACCCGTCCGCGTTCAACACGATCGTGATGACCACGTCCGCGTCCCCGGTGCCTGACGCGGGATAGCTGACGCGCGGCTCGGTGATGGGGCGGGGCGGGACGAGCGCCGAGGCGGCTGAGTGGGTCGTGGTCGGTGCCGCGGGAGCGTCAGCCCGCGCGAGGCGGCACGCGATGGCGATCGCGACGAGGGCACCCTGGGCCACCAGCGGCGATCTTCGAGGGCGGCTCATCATGCGTTCGCGAACGGTCGGCTAGAGCGCTCGGGTGCTGAGATCGAGCCGCGGGATCACGTCGACGCTGTCGCTCGCGAGCACGGCCTTCTGGAGCTTGCCGAGAAGGGCTCCCGCGACGTCGGCGCCGAGCGCCGAGGTGACGGTCGCCTC
>Ga0209415_10020680_pt1 | contig 10208 bp, 7 predicted proteins | sample PeaSoiSIISIP2007_FD_187696 | JGI IMG/M metagenome (GOLD analysis project Ga0209415, IMG submission 187696) | Peat soil microbial communities from Weissenstadt, Germany - SII-SIP-2007 (SPAdes) (version 2) | ecosystem: Environmental > Terrestrial > Soil > Wetlands > Peat | place: Germany...
CCTGACGTTCCTACTGAACATCGTCGCGATAGTCATCCGCGCGCGGTTCCGGCGCCGTTTGGCGTGAGGCGCTTGGCGTGTCTGCTCGGGCGAATCGAGCCACCGTCGCCGCTCGACGAGGTCGCGCCGGAGCTGCGCTAACACGGAATAGCCGCCGCCGAAGCCCGCGAACCCGTAGTACAGCGCGATGCGAAAGACGGCGCCGGTCGAGACCCTATCTGGCATGCTTCGAACTCAAGGCGGCCTCAAGCAGGCGCGCCAGGAGATCCGCGCGGAAGGGCTTCGTCAGGTACTGCCAAGTCCCTCCTTTGACGGCTTCGAGCGCGGTCTCGAGCGACCCGTACGCGGTCATCACGATGACCGGACGTGAGGGGTCGAGCTCGATCGAAGCTCGCAGGAGAGTCAGGCCGTCGACGCCCGGCATTCGCAGATCGGTGACCAGCGCATCGAAGGGCTCGCTCCGAAGCAGATCGAGGGCTTTGGGACCCGATATCGTCGTGCACACGCGGAAGCCCCGCTCGCCGAGCTCTTCCGCGATCATGTCCACCATCTCGGGCCGGTCGTCGACGACGAGAATGCGGCTTGTATGACCCGATGTCGACATTGCAGCTTCCCCTACGACACGCTGGGAATCTCGATGCAAGCGCGCGTCCCACGTGGCGCGTTCGAGGCGATGGCAAGCTCCCCGCGATGCGCCTTGGCGATCTCGCTCGCGATGGCCAGACCGAGTCCCGTCCCGCTGCCCGCCGGTTTCGTCGTGAAAAACGGCTCGGTGGCCTGGGACGCATCCTCGGGGCTGATGCCGGCGCCATCGTCGGTCACGACGAACGCAACGCGCTCCGCGTCCTCGCGCGCCAATACCTCGACGTGACCGCCCGCGGAGCAGGCTTCGCACGCGTTGAGCAGGAGGTTGACGATCGCGTGCTCGAGGAGCGCCCGGTCGCCCTGGACCGGCGGCATGTGCGCCGGGACGTCGGCCCTCAGCGCAATGTGCGCCTTGGCAAACCGGTGCTCGACCGAGGTCGCCGCAGAACGCACGACGTCCGCGGGGTCGACGCGGTCGAACGAAGGTGGCCCGCCCCGTGCCAGGTCGAGGAAGCGGCGCACGGTGTTCTGGATGAGATCGACCTGCTCCACGATGATCTCCGCGCTCCTCGCCAATCGCTCGTCGCCCTTCAGCTTGCCCAGCAGTTGCTCGGCGCGTCCCACGATGACGCCCAAGGGCGTAGCGACCTCGTGGACGATGCCCATCGCGAAGGTTCCCATCGTCGCGACCCTCTGGGCCTGCAGGAGCTTCTGATCGCGCTCGCGCTGGACCTCCGCGACCACAAGCTCGCGTTCGAGCTGCAGCTCCTTGCGCTGATTCCGGAGCGCGATTCCGCCGAACCCCAGGACGAGCCCCGAGGCGACCAGTACCCCCAGCACCAGTCTCCAACGTGCGCGGATCTCGCGGTCTCGCTCCCGAGCGGCCGTGGCAACGGCCACGATCCCCCAGCGCCCGAAGGGAGCGTCGAGGTGAGCGAGTCCGGCCATGGCCGTCCTCGCCACCAGGCCACACTCCGCCGCCTCGCTCCGGGTTAGCCTGATCGAGGGGAGACCTTGGTCCAGCGCGTCCCTGAGCCGCGGCGACGACAGCTCGCGACCGTCGGAGGCTCGCAGCGCCGTCTCGAAGGGGGGAGCGAGGAGCAATCTCAGCTCGCCGCGATGCTCGATTCGAGGACCGCCCTTCAGGAGTGCGTCGGCCAGGCGAGACGGGTCCCGCTCTCCACCGTTAAGGTACGCCCGCAAGCCCACCGCCATGCTGGAGGCAAGAGCCGCTTGCTCGGCCCCCAAATCGGTCAACGTGGCATCGGCCTCGCGTGCTGCGTCCCACCAGGCCAGGCCGGTGACCAGTCCTATGGCGACGACCATGCCCGAGACCAAGAGCAACTGTTTGGGCGCCGCGGCTAACGGGAGCCTCGAAGATTCGACCGGCGCGAGCATCGCCGGGCAGGGCAGCAAATGGCGCGCCAAGCGACCAGATGACTTTTTTGCCGATGTTCCGTAAGCGACCCAAAACGAAGTGGGAAAATTTCCCAGTGGACAGGGAAAGTTTCCCGGTCGACAGGTCGACCCTCGTCTTCAAAATCTTGAATATTCCGCAAGCCAAACGATGGCACGGGACCTGCTCTCGCCGTCGGACCTCCGATGGTCACTTCGGTACCGCAATACTTGGGGTGCGCCGTGCTTGCCGCGGCGTTTGTTCCTTTGATCGCCAGGGCCGAGTCAGTCGGGTCGGCGGTGCCGCCAGTCCTCGACGTGCCACGCGCGACCCGCGCGATGACGATGGCGGAGGCCCTCGCGTACGCCCACGAGCACCAGCCGGCGATTCACGCGGCGCTCTCGCGGGTCTCGGCGAGCATGGCCGAAGCCAGGGTCGCGAGCGCGCAATGGCTCCCGCAGGTGGGGGTCACGGGCCAGATCTTCGGCATGACGGCGAACAACACGACAGCCACCTACGTTGAGACGCCCTTCGTCGATATTCCACGAATCGGTGCGACCTCGTCCACGGCTTCCGGCACCCTCTCGCCCCATGCCTCGACAATCGTCGGGGCTGGCCTGCGCCAGGAGGTGTTCGACTTCGGCCGCATCGGCGCGCAGCGGGCGGCGGCGGACGCGCTCGTGGCCGTGGAGCAGCACGGGGCCGACGCGGAGAGGCTCGACATCGACTTCGGCGTCGAGGAGGCCTTCTTCTCGGTCTTTGCCGCGAAGGCGGTCGTCCGGGCCTCCGACGAAGCCTACGATCGCTCCCGGGTCCATCGTGACCTAGCCAAGCGCGGGGTGGACGCGGGGCTGAGGTCCCCCATCGAGCTGACGCGAGCGGAGGCGGACCTGGCACACTTCGACGTCGGGCGCGTGCGGACGCGCGGGGGGCTCTCGGTCGCCCAGACCGTGCTGTCGGCGGCCATGGGAGCCCCCGATCCGGCCATTGACGTCTCCGGCGAAGCGCCAAGAGCGAGCGACATGCCGGCGCTCTCCGAGGCTCTTTCACTGGCGGAGCGGCGCGACCCGCGGTTGGCGCAGGCGCTGGCCCGGCTCAAGGCGGCGGAGGAGCAGACGCGCGCCGTCGGCGCCGAGCTGCGCCCCAACCTCGCGCTCACGGCGACCGTCTCCGGGCGGGCTGGGGGCGCGACCCCGTCGTCCGGTCCCATCCCCAACGGCGACGGCTGGATACCCGGCGTTCCGAACTGGGACCTGGGAGTGATCCTTTCCTGGCCGCTCTTCGATGGGATGATCAACGCCCGTCGCGACGCCGCGCAGTCCCAGGAGCAGCTGCGGCACGACGAGATCGACGTCGTGCGCGAGCGAGAGATCGCGACGGTGCGCGAATCCTTCGTCCAGGTCCAGGTGGCCCGCTCCGCGCTCGTTGCTCTCGAGAACGAGGTCGTCGCCGCGCGCGCCAACTACGCGCAGGCAGACGCGCGCTTCGGAGCCGGGATCGGCAACGCGGTCGAGCTCGCCGACGCGGAGGCCGTGCGCACGGACGCTGAGATCCGCCTCGCGCTCGGCCAATTTGATCTCGCCCGGGCGCGAGCGGCGTTCGGTCGGGCCATCGCGGAGGGACTCTGATGACGATGGAGCATACTGCGCCGATGACGGAAGCGCGGTCCCCGCTCGTCCCCGTGGTCGTCCTCGCGTCGACAGTCGGGGTCCTCGCCGTCGGCGGCTTGCTCGTGTGGCGAGCGCAATCGAAGGTCAACGGCGTAGCGCTGGCCTCGGCGCCCCGGCCCGTCACCGTCATCGCCGCCTCGGCGTCGACCTTCCGCGACTCCCGCAAGTACGTCGGCACGCTGAGACCCTGGATCGAGGCCAACGTCGGCCCCCAGTTCATTTCGGCCTACGTCGACACGGTCCTCGTTCGCCCCGGTGCGGTTGTCAAGCGCAACGAGGTCCTTGCCACGCTCGATTGCCGATTCTCCAGCGCCTCGAGCCAGGCCGTCGCGGCGGAGGCCCGAGCCATCGACTTCACGCAGGTCGCCGTGGCGCACGAGTCGACGCGGATTCAGAGCCTGCTCGACGGAGGCTTCGTCTCGCCCAACGAGGCCGAGCAAAAGGCAGCTCTGAGCGCGTCCGAGGAGGCGAAGCTCGCCTCGCAGCGCGCAAAGCTCGCCTCCACGACGCTGGAGGTCAACGACTGCATTGCTCGAGCGCCGTTCGATGGTGAAATCGCGACGCGTACAATCGACCCGGGCGCCTTCGCGCGACCAGGGACGGCGATTGTGTCCGTGGTGGACAGAAACATCGTGCGAATGACGGTCGACGTACCGGAAAACGACTTCCGATTCGTTTCCCCCGGCGCGACGGTTTCGCTGCATGTGATCGCGACTGACGAAACGAGGCCGGCGTCGATCTCGCGACGGTCTCCGTCGGCGGACCCGGACACACGCACGGTGCATGTGGAAATCGACGTCGCCGATCCGAAGCGTTTGATTCCGGTCAACACGACGGGCGAGCTACGCATCGAGGTCGGCGAGGCGGTCCCGGCCACAATCGTTCCGCTGTATGCGGCCTCCGTCTCGGGGTCGAAGGCAACGCTGTTCGTCGTCGAGGAGGGGGTCGCCCACAAGAGGACTATCCCGATGCTGGGCGAGCAGGGGAGCGATCTGTTCGTCGACCCGCTCCTCAAGCCCGGGACGGCGGTCGTCACGGAAGGCCAGTTCCTTCTCGAGGATGGCGAGCGAGTCGCTCCCAAGCAAGTTCCTTACGGCAAGGCCCAGGCGAAGGCCACGCCCACCGAGCCCAGCAAGGACGGCGCGCCGTGACCAGTCTGTCGCTCCGCAACCCGATCGCCGTCCTCATGGTCTGCATCGGGCTCGTGGTCTTCGCCGGCGTCGTGACCCCGCGTATGCCGGTCGACACCTTCCCCGAGCTCACGCCGCCCGTTCTGATCATCGGCACACTGGCCCCTGGACTCGCGGCAAAGGACATCGAGAAGACGATCAGCTGGCGACTCGAGAAGTACGTGAGCGCGACGCCCGGCGTCGACCACGTCGAGAGCCTCTCGCGCAACAACTTCAGCGTCATCTACGTCTGGCTCAAATGGGGCACCGATCTGAGCGCGGCGCAGACCCTCGTCCAGTCGCAGGCCGGCTTCGCGATGGCGGCCGTGCCGAAGTCCCTTGGCGTGCTGCCCCCTTTCGTCCTCCAGTACGACCCGTCGAACGCGCCCGTCGCCCAGGTCGTCGTCAGCGGCGCCGACTACACGGGGCCGCAGCTATACGACTACGCGTTCAACTACATCGAGCCGCTGCTCGAGGGCATTTCGGGCGTGGCGAGTGCCGCCCCCGACGGCGGGCGCCTGCGCCAGATCAACGTCGTGGTCGACCCGGTCAAGGCCCAGGCCCGGGGCGTCACCACGGAAGACATCGCCCAGGCCGTCTCGCAATCCAACGCCCTGCTCCCCTCCGGAGAGTTCATCGCGCCGAGCTTCGACGCCAACGTCTACACGAACGGGATTCCGAGCCGCGTGGCCACGATTGGCGACGCGCCCATCAAGATGGTCCGGGGCAAGCCCGTGCTCATCAAGGACATCGGCTACGTCGAGGACGGCGGCACGCCGGAGACGCAGATCCTCTCGGTCAACGGGAAGAACGCGGTGCTGCTGAGCGTGCTGCGCATCCCCGGCGGAAACACCATCGAGATCGTCGATGCCGTGAAGAAGGTCGTCGAGGGCCTCCAGGATCTCCCCCCCGGCATGAAGGCCACGGTGTACTTCGACCAGTCGCTCTTCGTCCGCAGCGCATACCACGGGCTAAAGAAGGAGCTCATCCAGGCGCTCTTTCTCATTGCGCTCGTCATTCTCCTCTTCCTGCAGAGCCTCCGCGGGACACTCATCGTCTCGGTCGCCATCCCGCTGTCGTTTGCCATCACCCTCATCGTGCTCTACGCGACGGGGCAGACGTTGAACGCGTTCACCCTGGGCGGGCTCACGCTGGCCATGGGGCGGCTCGTGGACGACGCCGTCGTCGTGCTCGAGTCGATTCACCGACACCAGCGCATGGGGATGAGCACCAAGCAGGCAGCGCTCGAGGGGACGAACGCCGTCGCTCTTCCGGTGCTTGCGTCGACGCTGACGACGATGGCGGTGCTCTTGCCCGTGATGCTCCTGGCCGGCCTGGCGCGCAAGCTCTTCGCTCCACTCGCCATCACCGTCGCCATGTCGATGATCGCTTCGTACTTCGTGAGCATGGCGGTCACGCCGGTCGCGTGCCGCTATTTCCTTGGACACGCCGAGCACGGGCGGTTCGGAAAGGCCGTCGAGGCGAAAATCGACGCATTGGCCGAGGGCTATTCGCACGTGCTGAGGCGCGCGCTGCCCTACCGCATGACGATCCTCTTCGCGGCCTTTTCACTCGTCGCAGGCGCCGGTTGGGCCGCCGGCCGCCTGCCGAGCACGTTCTTTCCCGACATCGACGAAGCGATGGACATGATCTACGTGCGCTTCTCGCCCGGGGTGTCCGTCCAGGACGCCGCGAAGCAGATGACTGCGATGGGCGATGCGCTGATGAAGGAGCTGCCTGAGGGCACGGTCAAGATGGTCGTGTGCAACAACGGCATGCCCCAGAACGCCCGCAGCCTCCTCGTGAGCCCGAACGTCGCACCCAACACCGGGTTTCTCCGCGTCCAGTTCTCCGACCCGGAGGAGCGCAAGCTCTCGCAGGCGGAGATCGCGGCGAAGATCCGCGAGATCCTGACACGCGACTTCCCGGGGGTCGAGGTTCTCCAGTACCCCGGGGGGCTCGTCGCCAGCGTGTTTGCCAACGGGTACACGGCACCCTTCGTCGTCGAGGTGCACAACGAGAACTTCGCGCAGCTCGACGAGGAGGCCCGCGCCGTGGCGGCCGTGGCGCGGACCGTGCCGGGCATCCGCGATGTCCGCGAATCCCTTCAGACGAACTATCCCGAGATCCACGTCGACACCGACCGCGAGATGGCCGGCTTCGTGGGCGCGACCGAAAAGCAATCGGCGCAGACGACACTCGACGCCACGCTCGGCAACGTCAACACGCCCGGCGTCTGGATCGACGAGCACAACGGGCAGTCGTACTACGTGGTGACGTTCTACGACACCGCTCGTGTGACGGACGTCAAGGCCCTGGCCGCGCTCCCCGTGCGCGTTAGTCCTGAGGGGAAACCGGTCCTTCTGGGGGCGTACGGCAACGTCCGCCGAGCGCTCGGCGCGGTATCTGTCGAACGCAACCACCTGGCGCGGGTGGCGCATGTCCTGATGCAGACCGAGGGCCGAGATCTGGGATCGTCCGCGGCGGCACTGGAGGGTGCCCTGAAGAAGGATCCTCGAACCCGCAACATCGACTTCCGTTTCGTCGGCCAGGTCGACCTGATGCGCAATACGTTCTCAGGGCTCGGGCTCGCCCTGGGCCTCGCGGTCATGGTCGTGTTCATGATCATGGCGTCCCAGTTCAAGTCGCTGCGCCTGCCGTTCGTGATGCTGTTCACCATTCCGGTGTCCCTTACAGGGATCGTGATCGCGCTGATGGCAGCAGGTCAGGGGTTTTCGATCACGGCGCTGATGGGGATCCTCATGGTCATCGGCATCGCCGTGTCGAACGGGATCCTCCTCGTGGACGACGCCAACCGCCGCTACAGCGACGAGGGCGCAGAGAAGGTGGATGCGATCGTCGCGGCAGCCCGTTCGAGGTTCGTGCCGATTGCGATGACGAGCCTCGCGACGATCATCGGGCTGATTCCAACGGCGATGGGCCTGGAGCGGGGCTCCCAGGCGAACCAGCCATTGGCGCTCGCCGTCGTCGGGGGGTTGACCTCGTCCACCGTCCTGTCGCTGTTTCTCGTCCCGGTGATGTTTCTCTATTTCGCGCGGCGGGCACCTGCCGAGCAAGAGGAGCATCCGTCCGGCGCTCCGACGCTGGAGGCACACGCATGAATCGCGCGAGCCCTCGTGGATTCGACAGGCTGACCACCTCGCATGAGGAGCAACCGCCGGCCACCGGTCACGGCGGGCGCCCGACCGATGCCGGTTGGGCGACGATATGTGCGAGCCACAACAGGTCCAAAAGAGTGTGCGGTTCTACTCCGTGCATGCAGCGGTGGGCATCAGCGGACGGCGAGGGAGACCGCGAGACGGCGATCCGAATCGCGGCACGAGCAGCGAATAGGATCATCTTGCTTGACGTGGTGGAGGTCTTGGCCTTCGAGGCGAGGCACCGCCATTGCCTCGTTCACTCGACCAGAGGTCTCTTCCAGGTCGATCTCTCACTCGTCGAGATCCAGGCGGCGCTGGGTGACAAGTTCATGCGCGTGCATCGCAACTGGGTCGCCAATTCAACGTGCGTGCGAGAGCTCCAGCGGAGCCTTGGCGCATCCTGGCTGGCGATCGAGCATGCTGGTGTCGACGGCCGAGGTATTCGCGTGCCTGTCGCGCGAGAATTGGCGGCCAAGACAACGGCCCGATTGCTAGCGGACACGGTCGGCCTGCGATGCCGGGGAACCGGCCGCGGTCGGTCAAGCCGACCACCTGGGTTAGCGAACTTGACCCGCGCGGAGACTCGCATTTGACGCGCGCAGGACCTCCGCGAGCGCTGAGCGCAGCAAAGACGGCCCTCGTGTTGTCTGGCGGGGGAGCTCGCGGCGCCTATCAAGTGGGGGCACTCCAGGCAATGAGCGAGCTTCTCGGGGGACCGCGCTCGCTCCCGTTCCCGATTCTCGTCGGAGCGTCCGCCGGTGCGATCACGAACGCCTTCTTGGGCGCGCGCGCGGCAGACTTCCCCACGGCTGTCTCGAGGCTCGTCGAGTTTTGGCAGTCCTTGAGGCCTGAGGATATCTTCCGAACGGACGCACGCACTCTTGCGCGCGTCGGTCTGTCATGGGCTGCCGACCTGAGTTTCGGCGGCTGGATCGGGACCGGGCGCGGCAAGTCGCTTCTCGTAAGCGACCCCCTTCGCGATCTCCTCCGTGAGCGTCTGGACATGCCAGCCCTCGGGGCGGCCATCGGGCACGGGCATCTCCACGGGTTTGCGCTCACGACGACCAGCTATCGTACCGGCCTCGCGGTCACTTTCTTCGATGGCGCAGCTTCGGTCGGTCCATGGGTCCGCTCAACGCGGATAGGCGTGAGGCAGCGCCTCACGATCGAGCACGTCCTCGCGTCGGCTTCGATCCCTTTTTTTTTCCCCGCAGTGCTGGTCGACGGGAGCTATCACGCCGATGGATGCGTCCGTCTTACGGCACCGCTCAGCCCCGCAATTCACATGGGAGCCGGCCGGATCCTGGCCATCGGCGTTAGGCACGAGCCACGCCCAGACGAGTCGGCGTCGGCCCGGCCGCCACACGCAGCATATCCAACGACAGCAGATACCGCGGGGCTCCTCCTCAATGCGCTCTTCCTCGAGGCACTCGAGAGCGACGTGGAGCGCCTCGAGCGAATCAACAAGACGCTCGAGTTCCTTCCCCCTGCCGTCGCCGCGAAGTATGCGACCCCACTCCGGGAGATTCCCATCCTGGTACTTCGGCCATCACGAGACCTGGCCGAGCTCGTGATGCAGACACTTGATCGTTTGCCGTACCTGATCCGGCACCTATTCCGTGGCCTTGGAGCCGCCAGCAAGAGCGGCTGGGATCTTCTCAGCTACCTCGCGTTTGAGAGGGAGTACACCTCGCGCCTGCTCGCGCTCGGCGCCGCGGACGTGCGAGCGCGCAGCGGAGAGATCGTCGATTTCCCGACTCGCCCAATGTCCGCATAATGGCCCCCTCTCGGAGCCAGCGGATGAGCGTAGCTTAGTATCATGGCGCATGAGCTTTGGCGGTTGGAAAGGACGCGAGCAACTCTCTGACTGAGGTTTGCAGCAATGCTTCGTTGATTCGATGGGGCTTGATCTCGGCCCGACTCGATCCGTGCCACACCCTTACTCCGTTCGTGGCGTCGAAAGCGTCGATGACCAGCGACATTGCAAGGACATCGTACTCAGGGTCGGGCATCCCTAGGAGGCTCTGGTCGGCCACCCGAACATCGAGGTGATCAGCTACCGAGGCCTTATTGTCAATTGTCTCCGTGAGCAGAAGGCGACGGTGCTTATCCGCGGGCTGCGCGCGATCTCGGATTTCGAATACGAGTTCCAGATGGCATTTACCAACCGGAATATGCTCAGCGGCGCCGAAACGGTTTTTCTCATGCCCAGCGCGAAATACGTTTA
>Ga0209415_10020681_pt1 | contig 10207 bp, 9 predicted proteins | sample PeaSoiSIISIP2007_FD_187696 | JGI IMG/M metagenome (GOLD analysis project Ga0209415, IMG submission 187696) | Peat soil microbial communities from Weissenstadt, Germany - SII-SIP-2007 (SPAdes) (version 2) | ecosystem: Environmental > Terrestrial > Soil > Wetlands > Peat | place: Germany...
CGGAGTCCGCATCAACTTTTCCGTCTAGGTCGCGGGCTTCAATCGAGCCGTCGCCCGTGTGCAGGCGGATGTCGCCCTTCAAAGCATCCACCGCAATGCTTCCGTCATTGGTATGCAGATCGATGTTCCCGTTAAGGGAATTGGCTTTCACCGACCCATCGCCTGTGTAAACCTTCACCGTCCCATTGATCGATGCAGCCTCCACGGATCCGTCGCCGGAATGGACGTCGAGGTCGCCTTCCCGTGGCATGCGCACTTCAATATGCAGCCTGCGCGAATTGTGGCCCCAGGAGATGCCCCAATGGTCGGCGACGCGGGCAATCAGCTCAACCTTGTCGCCGTCCTGGTGAGCGTCAATGTGCAGGTTCTTGCCCAGCTCGTAGCCCTGGTAGTCCACGCGAAATTCGACCTGTTTCGTGTCGCCGGTGCTGACGCGCACGCTGCCGTCATTGGTTTCCACACGCACATTGGCGCGCCCAGACACGGTAAATGGCTTAACAACCTCTTCAGCGCGGGCCGCAACCGCCGAAGCGGCCAGCAGCGCGGCGCCGGCAAATCCTAGCCGGATAGCGGTCCAGCGGCAGGGAAGTGGTTTCATATCGAGTACCCTCCGTGAGATAGCGTTCTGTTAATAGATACGAGGCCCCGGGAGAAAAGGTTCCCGAGCGGCAAAGCACCCCCGATGCGCTGGCGCGCCATCAAGACCCCTTCGCCGCCCGCTTCTTTGGGCTACCCGACCGGGCGGTGCCCGGCTTCGGACGGAGCGCTGCCAGGAATTCAGCCGTCGGTAGGGTATTGATGACGTCCTTCTTCTCCAGCCAACCGCGCCGTGCCATAGTGACCCCGTGCCGGATGAAGGCAAGATTGGCGGTATTGTGCGAGTCGGTCGAAATAACCACTTTGACCCCGCGTTCCTTGCACATACGGAGATAGACGTCCTTCAAGTCCAATCTGTCAGGGTAAGAATTGCACTCCATGGCCACGCCGTGTTTGGCGCAGGCCTCCAGGATCTTTTCCATGTTGTAGTCGATGGGGTCGCGCCGCAGCAGCAAGCGCCCTGTGGGGTGAGCGATAATCTGGGTATAAGGGTTCTCGATAGCGACTAACATGCGTTCCGTCATGGCCGCCCGGTCGAGGTTGAAATACGAGTGGATGGAGCAGACTACCACCTCGAGCTGCGCCAGAATCTCGTCGGAGTAGTCCAGTGAGCCATCTTTAAGAATGTCTACTTCCGCCCCCGCCAGCACGCGAATTCCCAAGTCCTCCTCGTTGGCAACATGGATCTTCTTGATATGGGCCGCCATGCGTCTTTCGTCCAGGCCGTTGGCCACCGTCACGGCTTTCGAATGGTCGGTGATGGCGATGTACTGGTGCCCCAGCCGCCGGGCGGCCTCCGCCATTTCCTCAATCGAGTTCTTACCGTCGCTGGCCGTGGAGTGCATCTGCAAGTCGCCCTTCACGTCCTTGAGGGTGATCAGATCCGGCAGCTTGTGGTGTTCGGCCGCGGCAATCTCCCCGGTGTTTTCCCGCAACTCCGGCGGGATCAAATCCAGCTTCAGCTTCGCGTAAATCTCTTCCTCAGTGCGCCCGGCGACGCGTTTCTCACCCTTCAAGGTCGCCAGAGCATACTCATTAAGCGTCAGCCCCATATCGTTGGCCCGCCCGCGCAGCGCCACGTTGTGCTCTTTCGACCCGGTAAAATAGAGCAGGGCCGCGCCAAAATTCTCTTTCTCCAGTAGCCGCACGTCCACCTGCAAACCATTCTCCAGCGTAAAGCTGACTTTGTTTTCTCCGTGCGCTAGTTTCTGGTCGATCCCAGGAAATTTAAGAATGTGCTCGGCTAGAACATCTACCTGCTTCTGCGAGGTGTGCCCGTCAGCCAAAGTAACCAGCAAATCGAGATCGCCAACCGTCTCTTTGCCGCGCCGCAGCGAGCCTGCGGGTGTCACCGACTCCACAACTTTTCCCGCCTTCTCCATATAGGCGCTGATCGCTGCCGCAGCATCTTCCGCGGTGTTAATAAGAAACCGCCCCGTCGACTTCTTGAAGACTTCCACCGCTTTCAAGATATTTTGTTCGCTCTTCTCCCCAAAACCGGGCAGCTCCCGGAGCTTTCCTTCCTTGGCGATGCGCTCCACGTCGGCCACCGTGCCCGCCTTAAAGTTGGACCACAAAAACGCCACTTTCTTCGGCCCCAGCGACTGCAGTTGCAGTACATCCAGAAGCGTCGCCGGATACTTCTTCAGCAATTTCTTACGCAGAGCGTAGTCCCCGGTCTTCACGATCTCCTGCAGGTGCTCCACCATGCGGTCGCCAATCCCCGGCAACTCCTTCAGCTTTTCCGGCTCTTTCACAAGCTGCTCGATCGATTCCGGCAAGCTGTCAATCAGCTCCGCAGCTTTTTCATAGCTGCGATATCGGCCGATGATGGCGCCATCGATTTCCAGGAGTTGCGCGGTTTCGCGCAGTACGCGGGCAATCTGTTTGTTGTCCATAGTGAACCGATTATAACCGGATTCGTTTTTCGAGGAGCCAGCGACACGCTCAAACCAAATTACGCGTTAGCTCCTGGAGAAGACGGAGCGCGGGTCGCGACTTGCAAACGAGGACCACTTCCCTAATTCGGAATTTGGGAATTTGCGCGGGGCCAAGGATTTGCTACAGAGAAGCGGCCCGCGGCTGAAACAAGCCAGTCAGATGCCGGCGTACCAGGCATAGCCTGCTTCTGGAGCCGCGGAACCCAGACCCTTGCCGAACCCTTTCAGACTGTCGGTGACGGTCATGTGGGTGATAAATTTCACGCTCTTGTACCCGAGTTGGCGGGGCAGGCGCAAGCGAAGCGGCCCGCCGTTGCTCACAGGAAGTTCATCGCCATTCAATCCATAAGCAAGAAAAGTCTGCGGATGCAATGCATCGGCCATATCGATGCTCTCCCACCAGTCGGGATCGATCGAGAAGTAGACCACGTATCTGGCTTGCGGTTGGACCCCCACGAGTTCCAGGACGTGCGAGAGAGGCACGCCGGTCCACTCTGCTATATACGACCAGCCCTCTTCACACGCCAGTTGCGTGATCTGGTTGCGCGACGGGTAGCTCTTAAGTTGGGCGAGCGAAAAAGTACCAGGCCGCGCGACCATGCCGTCGACAGACAGCCGCCAGTCCGCGAATCTCCCAGCCTGCAGGCGCTTGAACGCTTCATTGAAAGGCGGCATTTCGTTTGGTACCGGACGCTTCGAGATCTGGCTCCGAGAGAACTCCCTTGCCAAGGAGTGCCTCGTCAGCAGCCGCTGCGAAGCGTAGGTCAGCGTTTCGCCGAGGCCGTAGATTCCGCCGTGATCGGGCGGGACCAGCCCATACTTTTGCGCAAGGCGCGCGGCTACCCCCAGGCCTGTTACGCCCGCTGCAGCCACGAGCCCGGTCGTGATCAGTTTGCGGCGCGAGAGATCGCTCATGTGGGCTCCTCGTCCGTAGTGGCGCAGCCGGTGATCATCGCTCGCATGCGGCTCCTGAATCCGGCAAGCCAAACCATCACGATGTGCACCAGCAGGAACAAGACCAGCGCCAGGGTGACAAAGAAGTGGATGGTACGCGCGGATTGCTGGCCGCCCAACAAAGTGACGCTCGCGGGAAACGCTGAAACAAAGGCCAGGGACATCGCCAGACCCGACCAGATCACCAACGGGGAAAGCACGAAAATAACGAAAAGGTAGGATAGCCGCTGCAGCACGTTATACGACCAGGCTTCTGCTGCACTGGGCCGCTTGAATCGCAAATGGTCGACGATTTCCCTAGAGAGCACGCGCCACGAAAGATCGGCCTTTCGCGGCAGCAGGTCTTTCCGAAAATGGTCTGTAAAGAAGACGGAGATTACATACAGTAATCCCGTCAATACGAGAACCCAGGCAGCTTGAAAATGGAGCGCCCGGCTCCAGCCGTTCTGGTCTGGCAGCACGTACTTATAACCAGTTGGCACAAGTGCTCTCGAGGAGGGGATCGGTATTTGGAACAAAGGTTGCGTTAATACATTGCCGGTCTCGCCCCAATAGAAGCGCGGGTGCGAGATCACCACTTCAATTCCGCTGACCAGCAGGGCAAGAAAGCAGAGCGTGGTGATCCAGTGCGTAACTCGCACGAATGCAGAGTGCCGCGGTGCAACCGTCGTAGCCGGGGCGGCCGAAGCAGCAGTCGGGATGAAAACCGAATCGCCCATTCGCGCATGGTACCACGGGCCGCGCCGATTGCCCACGCTGGACGGAATGGGCACCTCTCCGGTTGGCGCGGTAATCCGGGCGCCGGGTTCACGCCTAAGGCTTAGGTGGCCGAGCGATGCTCTCGAGCGGCAACGCTTCGTCCTACAAATGCAAAGACGAAAAGGGCCAGCGCCGTGAACCAGCCGCCGGCGCTGAAGGCGGCTGGCAAATACAACGCGATTGCTAATCCTGCTCCGATCAAGGTGGCTGCTAAAACGCCGAATTGCCACATGCCGTAACAAAAAATAAATGGCAAATAGTGCGCGCCCACCACAACCATGAGGGCCGGGTAGAACCAATTCTGCTGGTATAAAGTGGCGGCCCCGACGACTGGCAGACTGAACGGAACTGTGAAGGCCACCTGCATTCCGAGCGCGTTCATCGGGTGTCCCTTGGGCAAGCCGGAGGGCCGGCCCATCATCCGCAAAAGCAATTGAGTCAAGGGAAAGATGAACACACCGCCAAACACGAGCACTTCTATCGCCGTCCTCGGCGAGTGCCACGTGGCCAGAGCGGCGGACAGCAACCACACCGCGCTGGAAACCAACTGGCCCGCAAATCCGCCCATGAAAACAGTTCGTACCTCCCGCTGCGCATCGCTTATGTTCACGCTGCCTCCCAACGAATCTCAACTAACTCATATCACCTTTGCCATCGCGACAGTGTACTAGCCCCTTCCCACAAATCCTTTTTCTTATTTGGGGAGCACTCGGCCAGGTCTCTATTTGGCGTACCACGACTTCCGTGTCTGCTAAGCGTCCCTGTCACGATTTGCCAATCGGTTTTCGGCCTAGGCCGCAAATCCATCCTTTGCCGCGTTCCTCGATTACTTCAACATTCGAGTAACCGGCGCTTGTGAAGAGTTCGCGGTGCTCCTCGACGCTCAGCAGCGTCATGCCCGTTCGCGCGGCATATTTCTCGGCGAGCTTTGCTGCCGTGGTGTTCGCTCCTTTATAGATTTCCGCGATGAGGATAAGCGAGCCGCCGGGCTTCAGCACTCGGAAGAGTTCGCGCATGTCCTCGGGCAAGTTGGACCACCAGAAGTGCGTTTCGACGCCAGTGACGAGATCGAACACGCCATCCGGAAACGGCAACTGCGAGACAGATCCGTGCCGCACCTCGACGCGGCCGAGACCTATCCAATGCGCGTTCGTTCTTTTTGTTGCCGCGACGCTCTCCTCGGAATAATCGATCCCGTAGACTTTCCCCTGCGTGGCGATCGCCGCCAACTTACCGATTGTCCTGCCACCACCACAGCCTACATCGAGGATCGTGCCGCGATTCTCGATGGAGATGTGCTCTAAGCCCCAGTCCGTCAACTTGGAATGGCTCGAATTCATTCGCCACAAAGTGAATCGGCCTAGCCACCCTGTTGGTTTGCTGCATTGACTTACCGGTATGTTTCTGCTGGCCACGATGGTTTACCCCGTCAGAAAGTCTAACGCTAAAATGACTGGCAACGCTTCAGTACCCACATGCTCGGTCTGCGCGTTTATCGGGACTTGGGTCTTTGGTGAACTCTTGATAGTTTCCGATCAGGGGCTTCCCGCTGTGACGAGTTATAGTAAGTGCTGGGGATTGTGATGAAGCCTTTACTCTTTGCTCTTTTTGTTGTGTTTGCTCCGGGAGGTCTGAGCGCGCAGACGCCTGTCTGGCAGCCATCGCCGGGACATACCCAAGTGCCGATCTGGCCGGGTGCCGTGCCTGATCCCCAGCCTGTCGCCGGGCCGGAGGAGAGTCACTGGTGGCCGACAGGCCCCACTGGGCCACCTGGCGGGTTTACGGTGTACCACGTCTCGCGGCCAACCATAACGATCTATTCCCCAAGCGGAAAGACTCCGGGCGCGGCGGTCATCGTCTTCCCCGGCGGCGGCTATGAGGACCTGGCCATCGATCTGGAAGGCACGGAGGTCTGTGACTGGCTGACGCCCAAGGGCATTACGTGTGTGCTGCTGAAGTATCGCGTGCCTGGTAAGGAATACTATCCGAAGCCGGCGTATCCGAAATCAGGGCCCTATCCCGAGTCACCGATGGCGTTGGAAGATGCCCAGAGGACCGTGGGGCTGGTGCGCTTTCGCGCCGCGGAGTGGCATATCGATCCCCACAAGATTGGAGTGCTCGGGTTTTCGGCAGGTGGACATCTCTCGGCGGCGATCAGCACGCATTTTGCGAAGCGTTTGTATCCGGCTGTGGATGCTGCCGACAAAGAAAGCTGCCGCCCGGACTTTGCGGTGGTTATCTATCCGGGGCATCTGTCGCTTTCCGCGGCGGAATGGGATGCCCAGCAAGGCACCAAAAAGTTTGTGGTCCGTCATCCGGCAAATGCCGATAAAGAGCTTGCGCTGAATCCTGAAGTTCCCGTCACCAGCCAGACGCCACCCACGTTTCTGTTGCAGGCTGAGGATGACCACGTCGACAACGTTGACGATTCACTGGCTTACTACCTTGCGCTGAAGAACGCCGGCGTTCCCGTCGAGATGCATTTGTATGCGCAGGGCGGGCACGCGTTTGGGCTGCGCCGCACCAAGCTTCCGATAACAGCATGGCCCCAGTTGGTGGAGACATGGCTGACGACGATCGGAATGATCCCGAAGTGATTCGTACTGAAGCGCAAATTCAATGCCGGGGTTGTCGTCCGCCGCGTGTTTTTTCCTTTACTTCCTTTATCTCCTTAACCTCCCCAATAAAAAAAGGCCGGCAGGGGGCGCGACCCTGACGGCCATATAAGTGCTAACTGCTAAGCTAGCGACCCTCTCGTAGCTACGGTATCGACCGATGATCGCCCCATCAATTTCCAGCAGTTGCGCTGTCGATTTGCTCAAGCGCCCTGTCGAAAGGTACACTCGTCCCACAATGCGCGCGCAAAACCCTGCGGGCGATCCATCGATGCGGCATTCTGGAGTGGCCGATGGCATTTGAGCATTTCGACGTATTGATCATGGGCGCAGGCCTCTCCGGCATCGACGCTGCCTATCACCTGCAAAAACTCTGCCCGAAGAAGACCTACGTCATCCTCGAACAGCGCCAACGCATCGGCGGAACCTGGGATCTGTTCCGCTATCCGGGCGTCCGTTCCGACTCCGACATGTTCACCATGGGCTATTCCTTCCGGCCGTGGACCAACACCAAGGCCATGGCCCCAGGCGAAGACATCCGCGCCTACGTCACCGACACCGCTCGCAACGAAGGCATCGACCGCCACATCCGCTTTAGCCATCGCGTCCTGCGTGCCGCGTGGTCTTCCCGGGACGCCGCTTGGACGGTCCACGCCGTGCACCAAACCCCCGACGGCCGCGATGTGCCTGTCATCCTCACCTGTAACTTTTTGTTTTCCTGTGCCGGCTATTACCGTTATCAGGCCGGTTACACTCCGGAGTTTCCAGACTTAAACCGGTTCACAGGCCGCGTCGTTCACCCGCACGCTTGGCCCGAGGATTTGGACTTCTCTGACAAGCGCGTCATCGTCATCGGCAGCGGCGCCACTGCTGTTACTCTTCTTCCCGCCATGGCCAGGACCGCGCGGCATGTCACCATGCTGCAACGGTCGCCAACCTATATCATTTCTATGCCCGAGCAAGACGCCATTGCCAACCGTCTATTCCGCATCCTCCCCGCCACGTGGGCCTATCGCTTGAGCCGTTGGAAGAACATCGGCTTCATGATCTACGTCTATCAACTGGCACAACGCTTTCCCAATTTCACCAAGAACGGCCTGATCAAAAAAGCCCAAGAGCAACTGGGTCCCGGCTATGACGTAGCCACCCATTTCACCCCTCGCTACAATCCCTGGGAGCAGCGCCTCTGCCTCGTGCCCAATGGCGACTTGTTCAAGGCCATCAAGGCGGGCCGCGCCAGCGTGGCAACCGGCCTGATCGAACGCTTCACCGAAAAGGGAATCCGTTTGCAGTCTGGCGAAGAATTGGAAGCCGATATCGTGGTCACCGCTACCGGCCTTGTCCTGCAGGCCTTTGGCGGAGCGGGTCTGGAAGTTGACGGGCGCCGTGTCGACCTTGGCAATACTCTGGCCTACAAAGGCGTCATGGTATCCAACGTGCCAAATTTGGCCTCCGTTTTTGGCTACACCAACGCTTCCTGGACGCTCAAGGCCGACCTGATTTGCGCCTACGTCTGCCGTTTATTGAACGTGATGGACCGGAAGGGCGCCCGCCAGGTCACTCCCAGAAATCGCGACGAACAGCCGGTGGCCCCCTTCGTCCAGAAATTCACTCCCGGATACATCCAGCGCTCGCTCGCCAGTTGGCCCAAGCAGGGTGCCAAGTTCCCCTGGCGGGTTTATCAGAACTACCTCCGCGATCTTATCAGCCTCAAATGGAGCCCGGTGCACAACCACGCGTTGGAGTTTTCCAACCCAGCCGAAGTTACTTTGAAGCCTGCTCCCGATGGGTCGCGTCGTCAACTCGCTTAACCGTCACCTCCCATTGAAACCGGGGAACTTCCCGTCTTTTTTTCTTTACTTCATTTACTTCATTTACTTCATTTATCTCCTAACTTGTTCTACTCCCCCCAATAAAAAAGGCCGGCAACGGAGGCGACCCCGCTCCCGGTTTTATTGAACGATTGTTCTCCGCTCCGTGGACCCTTGTACATTGCTAAATGCTTGATCCCCTCCCCTTCATGGAATAAGCTCTGCCGCGGAATAAGTACAAGCTGGCATGGGTAAATTCCGCGCGTCGGCATTTTGAGATATGCGGCACACGGCAGCAGGCTGCAACCATTCGCAGCTGGGAGCAGCGAGCTGCAGCAAAAGGATTCGCTATGTCTCTATTCGAGTGGTGCCAGTGGCTACAGCACACGCGTTTCGCCACCGCCATCAGCGAATCGGACTACCTATTCCCCTTGATTGAAGGCAGCCACATTCTGGCGCTCCCGCTGTCCGTCGGCATGATCGTGATCCTCGATCTTCGCCTGTTGGGGATTGCCTTTTGCGACGGGCCGGCGGGAAAACTTGTGCTCAACCTTCTGCGCTGGTCCAAGTTCGGCTTCGCGGTCATGTTTCTCACTGGTGGTCTTCTATTGATCACTCAGGCCGGCAAGGCTTACGGGAACGCGTTCTTCCGCACGAAGTTGATCTTTCTCTTGCTGTTGGGTATCAACGCCGCGGTGTATCAAAAAGTGTTCTATCCGAAAATGGCCCAGTGGGATTCGGCGCGCGGCGCGCCGGCGGGTGCAAAATTCTGCGCCGGATTTTCGCTAGTTCTCTGGATCGGCGTCATTGTTTGTGGCCGCACCATGGCTTACCAATTCTGATATGTCTCTCCTGTTCGCATTACAATCATGGTCAAGCTGGGCGCCGTTTGTCTTCATCCGCGACAGCAAGTACGGCATGCCCGCCGTTCAGTCGTTCCACTTGATGGGACTCACCATTCTCCTGGTCACAGTGCTCTTACTGGATCTGCGGGTGGTCGGCCTGGGCAGGAGGGATTACGGGCTTTCCTGGCTGGCGCGGCAGCTCAAGCCGTGGACCTTGGGCGCGATCGCGGTAATGATTTTCTCCGGTTTATTGATGTTTCTCGCCACTCCTGGAAAGTACGTTGATAGCCGCCCGTTTCGCCTCAAGGTGGTGCTCCTTTGCCTCGCACTGCTGTTTCATTTCGGTGTGCTGCGCCGATTTACGAAAACCGATTCCGCCGCGCGTCCACGGGCGGTAGACGTGCTGGTGGCCTGCCTCTCGCTTACCCTTTGGTTCGGCGTAGGTTGGGCAGGGCGCGCGATTGCTTTTATTCCCTGAATGGTGTATTTTGCCCAGCAAAAGTGCCGCTCCGGAGGATCTCGTGATTCCTAGAACTAGGCTCTTGAGGCTTCTGGTTGTGTTACCTGTTTTCGCCGCGCTGCTGGCCAGTCAGGCCCAAGCACATCACAACATGACGGCAGTCTTTGACTTCAACGACCGCGTCACCTTCACTGGCACGCTGACAGCTGTCGATTGGCGCAACCCC
>Ga0209415_10020682_pt1 | contig 10207 bp, 8 predicted proteins | sample PeaSoiSIISIP2007_FD_187696 | JGI IMG/M metagenome (GOLD analysis project Ga0209415, IMG submission 187696) | Peat soil microbial communities from Weissenstadt, Germany - SII-SIP-2007 (SPAdes) (version 2) | ecosystem: Environmental > Terrestrial > Soil > Wetlands > Peat | place: Germany...
GAGCCCCCTGTCGGAATCGAACCGACGACACCAGCCTTACCATGGCTGTGCTCTGCCGACTGAGCTAAGGGGGCGGTCGAGGGCGGCCACGCCGGTCCCTGCCGCCTCGATCATATCCGCACGCTGGCGCAGCCCGCGGAGGCCGCCGGACGCGGCCAGCGCCGATGCGACGGCGCTCCACAGCCGGGAGCCCCTCCCCTTCCGGCGCGCGATCTCGGGCGACCGCCCGGCCCCGGGCGACAGCGCCAGCCGGTCTTCGGTCAGCGGCGACGACGGCGCCCGGGCGGTCGTGCGGGACGTCCGCCAGCCCAGGCGGCAGCGGTGCGGCATGGGGGACGGACGCTCACACGATGCGACGGATCAGCGCCGAGGCCACTCGGCGGTACGGCGGGCGGACGAGCGCCACGTCGGGCCACGTCGGGCGCGCAAACACCGGCCGTAGGTTCGAGAACGTCTCGTAGCCGGACCGGCCGTGGTAGCGACCGGTCCCGCTCGCCCCGACGCCCCCGAACGGGAGCGAGCTGACGGCGAACTGCTCCACCGTGGTGTTCCAGGCGACGGCCCCCGAGCGCGTCGCGTCGAGGAGCCGCTCGAGGCGCGCCCGCTCGGCGGTGAAGACATACAGCGCGAGCGGGGTCGGCCGGTCGGCGACGAACCGGGCGGCCTCTTCGAGGCTGGCGACCGCGAGCACTGGAAGGACGGGCCCGAAGATCTCCTCGCTCATCAGCTCCGAGTCGGGATCGGGTCCGGCGATCACGGTCGGCGCGACGTAGCGCGCCTCGCGCTCGACGGTCCCCCCGACCACGACCTCGCCCCCGTGGGTGGCGAGCAGCCGCTCGAGGCGCGCCAGGTGGGCGTCGTTCACGATGCGCCCGTAGTCGGGGCTCGACCGGGGGTCCGCGCCGTAGAGCGTGGTGACGGCGCGGGTGGCGGCGGCGAGGAACTCCTCGCGCACGCCCTCCTCGACCAGCACGTAGTCGGGCGCGACGCAGGTCTGGCCGGCGTTGAGGAAGCGCCCCCACACGATCCGGCGTGCCGCCACCTCGACCTCGGCGTCTTGGGCGACGACCGCGGGGCTCTTGCCGCCGAGCTCGAGCGTGACCGGGACCAGCCGGCGCGCCGCCTGCTCGGCGATCAGCCGGCCGACGCGGCCGCTGCCCGTGAACAAGACGTGGTCGACGCCGGACCCGACGAGCTCGGTGGTGACCTCGGCTCCACCCTCGACGACACGGACGGCCCGTTCGTCGAGGTAGCGGGGCAGCAGCCCGGCGAGTAGGCGCGACGCCGCCGGCGCCAGCTCCGAGGGTTTGGCGACGACGCAGTTGCCCGCGGCCAGCGCCGCGGCCAGCGGGACCAGGACCAGGTTGACCGGGTAGTTCCAGGGCGCGACCACGACCACGACCCCGAGCGGATCACGGCGGATCCACGCCCGGCCGGGGTGCAGGACCCACGGCACGCGTGCCGCCTCGTCGCGCATCCACCGCGGCAGGCCCCGCCGCAGCGCCTGCACCTCCCGCCGCACCGTCGCGACGTCCGTCAGGTACGCCTCGACCGGTGGCTTGCCGAGATCGCAGCGGAGCGCCTCTTCGATCGCGCCCTCCTGCTCGCCGAGCAGCGCGACGAGCGCGTCGAGCTGGCCGAGACGCCAGGCCAGCGGGCGGGTCAGCCCCGAGGCGAACGCCGCCCGCAGCGACTCGACGGCTGTGGCTGCACCCGGCGCCGGCGGGTCCTCGGCCGGGACGCTCACGACCGCCCGGGCTCGCCCGGCGCCCGGGCTCGCGGTCGTGCGCCGGCCAGGCTCTCCGCCGGGCGGCTTCTCCGTGACCTTGAGTGCTGCAGACTCGGCCTCCTGGCTCGGCCGGCGACGGCGCGCGAAGGTTAGCTCCCGGCTCCCGGCTCCCGGCTCTCGGCTCCCGGCTCCCGGCTCCCGCCGGTCCCGGGGCGTGGCGGGCCGCGCCGTCGCCGGTCAGCTCCGGACGCTCGTGCCGCCGCTCGGTAGTGTCACCGGGATGCAGGTGCGCCCCGCAGCCGCGGCGGACAGCGAGGCCGTCCGCGCCATCTACAACGTGGAGGTGCTCGGCTCGACCGTCACCTTCGACCTCGTGCCGCGCACGAGCGACGAGCAGCGCGCCTGGATGGAGGAGCACAGCGGTGTCTACCCGGCCGTCGTCGCCGTCGACGGCGACGAGATCATCGGCTTCGCCTCGCTCTCGCCGTACCGCCCGCGACCGGCGTACTCGACCACCGTCGAGGACTCCGTCTACGTCTCGGGCGACCGGCGGGGCCAGGGCGTCGGCAAGGCGCTCCTCGGCGAGATCGTGCGGCTCGCCGGCGCGCACGGCTTCCACTCGATCATCGGCCGGATCGTCGGCGACCACGAGGCGTCGATCGCCCTCCACCGCTCGTGCGGCTTCCGGCTCGTCGGCGTCGAGCAGGAGGTCGGGCGCAAGTTCGGGCGCTGGCTCGACGTCGCGGTGATGCAGCTGCTGCTCTGAGCCGCGGCGCGGGGCGCCCCGTCTGAGGGCTCCGGCTCGCGGTGCTCAGACGTGCTCGGCGACCAGCTCCGGCTCGGGCGGGGTCGGGAGGTGCCGGCGCAGGCGCGGCCGGACCAGCGCGAAGGCGACGCCGACGAGCGCCGCTGAGGCCAGGGCGACGAGCACGGGATTGGCGATGACGATCTCGTCGACGAGGACCCGGCCCCCGGGCAGCCCGACGAAGCAGGCGATGCCCGAGCAGATCAGGATCAGCCGGCGGACCCGCCCCTCGGCGATCGGCGCCAGGAAGACGAAGCCCCAGGAGAGGTACCAGGGCTGGACGACGGGGCTCAGCAGCACGATCGCGACGAGGCTCCAGCCCATCGCCCGGATCGCCCCGATCCGCTCCGAGCGCAGCAGGAGCCGCAGCGAGAGCGCCCCCGCCAGCACGAGGGCCCCGCCGCGGGCCACCGTGAGCAGCGCGTGGGCGGAACCGCCGAGCCCGACCAGCTCGGCGAGCTTGCCGGCCGCCAGCCCGACCGCCGTGGCCGGGTCCAGCCAGGAGCGCACCGTGTCAGGGTTGGACAGGCCGCTGATCCACCCCCAGCCGAGGCCGGCGAGCTCGGAGAGCGAGGCCATCACCCCGAGCGCGATGAGCATCGCGGTCCCGAGCGGGCGCAGCCGCTCGCGCCACGTCCGCCCCGCCCCGAGCCACTCCCAGCCGATGTACACCGCGCCGATCAGGGCCGGGACCTTCACCGCCGCGCCGAAGGCGCACAGCACGATGCCGAGGATCGGGCGTCCCCTCCGCGCCAGGGCGTAGCCGGGCACGAGCAGCCCGAGCATCAGCGCGTCGTTGTGGCCGCCGGCGACGAGGTGGAGGAGCACGAGGGGGTTCAACGCGCCGAGCGTGAACGCGCTCGCGCCGTCCCGGCCGAAGGAGCGGGCGATGCTCGGCAGGGCCGCACCGAACGAGACGGTGCCGGCGAGCGCCAGCAGCCGCATGCCCTCGACCGACATCAGCTCGTTGTGACCGGTCAGCTGGACGATCCAGCCCGCCGGGACGAGGAACATCGGCCCGTACGGCGACGAGACGTTCTTCCAGAGCGGGTCGACCAGGTTGTTGAGCGGCCCGAAGCCGAGGACGCTCGGGCCGTAGCGGTACGGGTTGATCCCGTGGGACATCATCTCGCCCTGCGCCACGTAGCTGTAGAGGTCGCGGCTGAACAGCGGGGCGACGACGAGCAGCGGTGCGACCCAGGCGATGAAGACCGGGACGAGCTTGCGGACGGGCACCCCCGGGTGGCGGGACAGGATGCGCACGATGTCGTACCAGGCGCGCAGCATGAGCAGCATGCCGCCGTAGACGGCCACGACCCCGAGGAACAGGCTCTGACCCGGCTGCGGCGTCTGGTTCTGCACCGCTGGCACGGCCGGGATGCCGAAGTACCACGCGCCGGGCAGCTTCAGGGTGAACGGCGAGTCCTGCTGGGTCCCGCCAAGGAAGATCGCCACGGAGGCGATGAAGCCGAGGAGCGCCGGTCGGTAGAGGAGCCTGCCGATCCGGGTGACTCCCGGGACGTAGGGTTCGGGCGCGGGCTCCGGCCGGGGGGACGCCGCCACCATCGACCAGGCACCGTTTGACCACCCGACGACCCGGCGCACAGCGCGCCAACCGGCGACCGAGGTTCCGGTAGAGCGCAGACGCACCACGGCGCCGGACGCCCGCTCGACGATCGCGCCCGGACGAACCTCCTCGTTCCTCGGCACGTTGCGATCCTACCTCCGGCAGCCCGCGGATATCCGGCCCACCAGGCGGAATCGGCGGCCGTGCGCCACGGACACGAACCCGCGCCGGCGGGCGCACATTGAGACCCGCGCCGCGGCGCTTGGCTACGGTTCCGCCATGCACCGATGGGACCCGAGCCGCCCTGGGCCCTGCGGACGGCGCGCGCCGCGCCGGGCGCAGCAGGCCGCCTGACGGCGCTCGGCCCCGGCACCCGCCGACCCGTCCGTGCTCCGGGCCCGCATCGAACGCGCCGACGGCCGCGCGCTCGCCGTCCTGGCGGGGACGCCCATCGTCTTGATGGCCGTTGCCGCGCTGGCCGGCTACCCGCTCCTCACCGGTGACGACGTCATCCAGAACTACCCGCTTCGCGCCCTCGTCGGCGAAATCCTCCGCCACGGCCACCTGCCGGTGCTCAACCCGTACGCCTGGGCCGGGACCCCGCTGCTCGGCGGGATCAACGCCGGCGCTGCGCTCCCCGCCAACTGGCTGTTCGTCGTCCTCCCGCCGCTCGCCGCCTGGGTCCTGACCGAGGGTCTCGCCTACGCCGCCGCGGCCGTCGGCCTCTACGCGTTCTTGCGCGGCAACCGCCTCTCGCCGCTGCCGGCCTCGCTCGGCGCCGCGACGTACGGGCTTGCCGGCTTCCTCGCCTCACAGGCCGTCCATCTCGACGTCGTCCAGACCGGCGCCGCGCTCGCCTGGATGCTCGTCGCGCTGGAGCGCATCGCGCATGGTCGCGACATCCTGCGCCCCGCCCACTGCGCGCTGCTGGCGGCGTCCATCGGCTGCGTCGGCCTCGCCGGCAGCCCCGAGGCCGCCTTCGACGCCGTCGTCGCCGCCGTGCTCTACTCGCTCCACCTGCTGCTCCACGACCGGCGCCGCGTCCGTACCGGCGGCTTCTTCCTGCTCGGCGCCGCCCTCGGCGTGCTCGTCGCCGCTGTGCAGATCGTCCCCGGCGACCGGTTCGTGGCGATCTCGCAGCGCTCGGCGGGATCGCTCGCCTTCCTCGGCGCGGGCGGCATCTCGCCGCCCCACCTCCTCTTCCTGCTCGCGCCGCACATCCTCGGCGGCGGCCCGATCGGCCTCACGCCCTATGTCGGCCGGTACGACCTCGGCGAGCTGGACGGCTACTCCGGCATCGCCTCCCTCGTCGCGATCGGCGCCCTGGCGGCGAGGTGGCGCTCGCCCGGCGCGAGCCGGTGGCGCGTCTGGTACCTGATCGGCCTGGTCGGCCTGGTGACGGCCCTCGGGGGGGTGACGCCGCTCCCCCACCTGCTGCGCCACCTGCCGGTCGTCGGCCTGAGCCGCCTCCCGAGCCGCGCCCTCCTCCTCTTCGGCCTCGCCTCGGCGGTCCTCCTCGCCTACTGGGCCGCCGAGGTGCTCCAGCCGGGCTCCGTGACGCCCGAGCGCGCGCCGGCCAGGTCGGGCCAGCGCGCGACAGCGCCAGCGGCCGGCACGTCGCGAAGCGGTGCGCCCGGCCGGCCGGCGGGCGGCGGGCGCGCGGAGGCGCTCGCCGGCACCGTCCTCCCGGCGATGGTGCTCGCGCTGGTGGTCGCCCTGGCCATCGGGGGCGTGCCGGTGGCGCAGGCGATCGGCGGCCAGCCGACCGGGCCGTGGAGCGTCGCCCGCGTCATGCCCTACCTCGCCCCGACGGCGGCGCTCGCCCTCGCAGCGGCGTGGTTCGCCGTCCGGCACCGCCACCTCGGGCCGCGGGCGCGCACCGGCGCCCTGCTCGCCATCGCCCTCGTCGACCTGCTGCTGTTCAGCGCCAACCAGAGCTCCTTCGCACCGCTGCGCGCCTCCTCGCTCGACAGCCCGAACGCCTCGTCGCGCGCGCTGGCGCGCATCGTCGGACCCGCCGGTCGCTTCCTCGTCGTCGACCCCGGCCGCCTCGGGGGCGCGGTGCTCGACCAGGTGGGCGCGCCGAACCTCAACGTCTTCACCGGCGTGGCGAGCGCGCAGGGGTACGGCTCGCTCACCTGGGGCCTCTACGCCGAGGCGACCGGGACCCACGGCCAGGACGTCGCCGACCCCGCGGCGATCGCCGGGACGACGTTCGACGCCCTCGACGTGCGGGCCCTGCTCGCCCTTCCGGGATCGTTCCAGGCCCCGGTCCCATCGGGCCCGCTCACGCTCGCGGCGCGCGCGACCACCTCCCGCTACTTCGGCCAACGCGTCCACGTCGTCGCCGTCGAGCTCGGCTCGGCGAGCGCCTCGGCCGCACCGGCGGGCGCGCTCGCCGGCCTTGCACGCGAGGTGCGGCTGCTCGACGCCGCCACGGGCCGACCGATCGTCGCCGTGCCGCTGGTCGTGCCCGGCCCGGGCGGCGGCGTCACGCTGCGCTTCGCAGGCTCGCCGGCAGCCGGTGGGCTGGTACTGCCGGCGGCGGACGGCCTCCCGGCGAGCGTCCGGGTCGCCGTGCGGGCGGCGGACGGCGCGACCTTCTCGCCGACCGGCCCGCTGGCCGCCGCGGCGAGCGGGCCCCACTGGCGGCTCGACGGCACGATCGGTCCGTACGCGGTGCTCCTCGACACCCGCGCAGGCGGCCGGTTCTCGTTCCTCCCCGTCGGGCCCGGACCCGCCCCTCGCGCCGCCGCCCGGGTCGTCGCCAGCTCCCCCTACTCGCCGACCGAGCAGGTCTCGGTACGTTCGGACCGTGCCGCGCTGCTCGTCCGCAGCGAGGCCGCGCTACCCGGCTGGCGGGCGCTCGTCACCGCCGGGGGCCGCACCCGCACCGTGCCCATCCGCCGGATCGGTCTCATCCAGGAGGTGGACGTGCCCGCGGGCCACTCCGAGGTGACCTTCACCTACACTGCCCCAGGACTCACCCTTGGCCTCTGGCTCGCCGCGGTGGGTTGCGCCGGGATCGTCGCCCTCCTGGCCATGGGCCTGAGGCGCAGCCGGCGTGCGCACGCCCCCATAGGCCGTCGCCGTTAGGCAGCTGCGTTCGGGTCCGGGATCCGGACGGCGCGGGCGCGCCGGCGAGACACCGGGGAAGGACGGGAAAGAGATGCGCATCGCACTGACGAGGCGGGCACTCCGGAACCCGCCGGTCGCACAGGACGCCGGCTCGCCCCGGCGCCGCGGCCTCGGGCTCGCTGCGCTCCTCGCGTCCGGCTTCGCGCTCGCCGCCTGCTCGAGCTCGGTGGCGGCCCCAGGTCAGCGGGCGCACGCTCCGAAGACGAGTCCGGGGACCAACTCGAGCCCGGCGGCGGCGGCTACGACGACCCTCGCGCCCGGCCCGGGCATCGAGAAGGGACACGTCACCGCCATCGGCGACTCCGTCATGGTGGACTACGAGGCCGACCTGCAAGCCGACATCCCCGGCATCGACGTCGAGGCGGCGGTGAGCCGCCAGTGGTCGGCGGGCATCGCCGAGGCCGAGCAGCTACGCGCCGAGCACCGCCTCGGCGCCGTCGTCGTCATCGGCCTCGGCACGAACGGCCCGATCAGCGCGGCCGACTTCGACGCGATGATGTCGGCGCTCGCCGGGGTCTCGAAGGTGGTCTTCGTCACCGTCCGCGTCGACCAGCCGTGGCAGAACTCCGTGAACGCCGTGCTGCGCGCCGGCGTCGCGTCGCACCCCGGCACGGTTCTCGCCGACTGGACCGCGCTCGCGGACGCCAACCCCGACTGGCTCTACTCCGACGGCACGCACCTGCCGATCGGTGGCACCGGCGCGCAGGCGCTCGCCGATCTGGTCGCCAGCAAGGTGAAGGGCAGCTGAGCTCGCGACCGCACGTCCGCGCCGGGCGCGCCGGTCGCCGTCCGGTCGTGGCGGGCCGCCAGTCACCCGCGGCTGCGGCCGAGCGGCCGGTGCTCCGGGTGCGGCACGCCCGGCGACGTCGAGCGTGCGGGGATCAGGGGGCAGCCCCGAAGCGCACGATCGCCTTGATCGCCACGCCGGTCTCGGCATCGTGGATCGCCTGGTTGATGGCGGCGAAGTCGTAGAAGGCGAGAAGGCGGTCGAAGGGGAAGGACCCGCGCCGGTACAGCTCGATCAGCTGGGGGATGAACACCTCCGGCGTCGAGTCGCCCTCGACGATGCCCCGCACCGTCCGTCCTCCCGTCATCAGATGGACGATATTCAGCCGCACCTCATCCTCGGGCGAGGTGCCCCCGACCATGCCGCACACGCCGCGGGGTGCCAGGCACTCGACGGCCTGGCGCAGCACGGTGGCCGAGCCCACTGCCTCGAGCGAGCGGTCGGCCCCGGACCCGGTGATCTCGCGTATCGCCTCCACCGGGCGCTGCGAGCCGGCGTTGACGACATGGGTCGCCCCGAGCTCCCGGGCGGTCGCCAGGCGCCGGTCGTCGAGATCCACGCTGATCACCGCTCCGGCACCGCACAGGCGAGCCGCCATCACGGCGCTGAGGCCGACCGAGCCGGCGCCGAACACGGCGACGGACGTGCCGGGGCGCACGCCGAGCGAGTTGATCACCGCCCCGGCGCCGGTCTGCACGCCGCAGGCGAGCGGGCCGACGAGCTCCAGGGGCGCGTCGTCGGGCACCTTCACGACGTTGCGCTCGTGGCAGATCGAGTGCGTCGCGAACGACGACTGCCCGAAGAAGTTGCCGTGCACGACCCCCTCCGGCGACGAGAGCGGGCTGGATCCGTCCGGGCGGGAGCCACCGAAGTTGTAGCCGAAGAAGTCGTGGCAGTAGCTCGGCTGATGCTCCAGGCAGCTCGGGCAGCCACCGCACGAGTTGTAGCTCATGACGACGTGGTCTCCGGGCGCCACCTTGCTCACCGCCGGGCCGACGCGCTCCACCACCCCGGCGCCCTCGTGGCCGAGGACGATCGGCTGCGGCACCGGGTACAGCTGGTCGCGCATCGAGATGTCGGTGTGGCAGATCCCGGTGGCCACGTTGCGCACCAGGATCTCGCGCTCACGGGGATCGCCCAGCTCGAGGGTCTCGAGCGTGAGCTCCCCCTTGACGGCGCGTGCAACCGCCGCGGTGATCTGTCTCGCCACCGGTCCCCCTCTCGACCTGCGTCGCCGGCCCTCGCCCGCCGACGCTACACAGAACGGGCGCCCCTGCTCTGGCCGGCGCGACACCGCCTGCCTGCCTCCCCGCACGAAGCGAGGCAGCAGCGCCAGGGACGGCCTGGCGCCGCCAGGCGGCAGCCCGAAGCGGGCCGGTTACGCCCCCGGCTCAACGCGACGCGCGGGCCGGCGCTCGCCGGACGCAGCTGCGGGGAACGAGAGGCGGGGAGCTGGCGACAGCGACGAGCCACCCGATCTGCGCACGGGGGCCGTGGCTCGCAGCTGTCGCGACGAGTGGGCCGGGTAGGATTCGAACCTACGAAGGCTGTGCCGACAGATTTACAGTCTGCTCCCTTTGGCCACTTGGGTACCGACCCGTCGGGTCGACACGATACCGGACGCGCCGGATGGCGCGGACGGCCGGTGGCACGCCGATCGGAGCTGGGGGGACGCGCGCTAGCTTGATCGCCATGCCGAGTTTTGACGTCACGTCCGAGGTCGACATGCAGGAGGTCCGCAACGCCGTGGACCAGGCGTCCCGGGAGGTCGCGACCCGCTTCGACTTCAAGAACACCGGTGCGACCGTCGAGCTGAAGGCGGAGGAGATCGAGCTCCACGCCCCGACGGAGGACCGTCTGCGCGCCCTCGTGCAGGTGCTCGAGGAGAAGCTCGTACGCCGGGAGGTGTCCTTGAAGGCGCTCTCCTACGGCAAGGTCGAGGAGGCCTCGAAGGGGACGGTCCGCCAGGTCGTCACGCTCCAGGCCGGCATCTCGGCGGACCACGCCAAGCGGATCAACAAGATCGTGAAGGACATGGGCATGAAGGGCGTCAGCTCGCAGGCCCAGGGCGACCAGGTGCGCGTCACGGGGAAGAAGCGTGACGAGCTGCAGGCGGTCATCGCGAGCCTGAAGGCACAGGACCTCGGGATCCCGCTCCAGTTCGGCAACTTCCGGGACTAG
>Ga0209415_10020683_pt1 | contig 10207 bp, 8 predicted proteins | sample PeaSoiSIISIP2007_FD_187696 | JGI IMG/M metagenome (GOLD analysis project Ga0209415, IMG submission 187696) | Peat soil microbial communities from Weissenstadt, Germany - SII-SIP-2007 (SPAdes) (version 2) | ecosystem: Environmental > Terrestrial > Soil > Wetlands > Peat | place: Germany...
AGCGACGCGGGGTGGAGCAGTCTGGTAGCTCGTCGGGCTCATAACCCGAAGGTCGCGGGTTCGAATCCCGCCCCCGCTATGCGAGAAAGCCCCGCGAACGCGGGGTTTTTTCGTGGGCGGCCCTCGCTGACGCCGATTTCGGACCAATTCTGCTCGATCATCGGCGCTGCGCCTCGTCCCGCGTCAAAGCGAAAGCGCGACCAGGACCTGACTCGCGCATCCTCGTGGTCCGACGCGACCGTGAGCGCGGCCCTCGTTCGGACGCTCGCTCGTCCACGAAACCGGCAGTGGAAAGAGGTTGGCACCAGCTCGGCGTATGCTTCGCGATCTGCGAGCGGCTCTACACCAAAGGAGACCCGGGCCTTGATTGGTGGCAACCCGGAGCAAGGCCAAGCCCAGCTCGGCAACTCGGATGGTCGCGCGGACGAGGTGGTGCTGGCTCGTTTCCCGTGGCTGACCAACCGTCGGATCGTGTTCTTCGTATTGGGTTGGATGCTCCTGTTCGGAGTGATCAGCGCGTTCATCTCCAATCCGTTCCAGAGCGAGCCGAGCGCAACCGCGAGCCCAAACTACTGGCACGTGATGTTCCTGCACGGCCTGCTGATCGGCATGGTCGCGCTCGGCGCGCTGGTCGCCTGCCAGGTGTTCGAGCTTCATTCCAAGCACGTGCGGGTCTGGATCGCGCTCGGGGCGCTTGCCGCGACGATCCCGGTCGCGATCGGGGGGATCTTTGACAAGGCTGTCCCCGGCTACGAGGTGCCGATGTGGATCCAGATCGTCGGCTTCTTCGCGCTCGATGAGATCCTGCTGACGTTGCTGGTCGGGTTCGTGCTCGAGTACCGCCGCCGCGCGCCCGTGTCTCGTACGCTGCCGTTCCTCGGCGCGACGGTTGCCACCGCCTCGTTGCTCGTAGCCGCGGTGATGGGGCATCTCGCTGGCTGGCTGCTGGAGTTCGGGCTCACGCCGGGAGCCCTGCGCTCGTTCGCCAAGTCGATCGGCTACACCAAGGCCGAAGACTGGTCCACTGCGCTGATCGGGTCGCACTCGCACCAGATCGCAGTCGCGTCGATGGCGCTGATCGTGACGCTCCTAGCGCGCCAGTTCGGCTACGGGACTCTCAGCAAAGCCCCACGTCGGGTTGCGCAGGTCGGGCTGGTCATGGTCCCAGTCGGCGTGGTCGCCATGAGCTATGTGTACGTGCGTGCGGGCTTCAGCACCTGGGCGCCGCCGGCCTGGTTCACGTCCCACGGCGGGACCAACGGGATCGCCAGCGACGACGTGATCACCGGTGTGTTCGTGATGGGCGGCGGACTGCTCGTGTTGGGATCGTTGGTGGTGGCCAAGCTGGCTTCGCTCACTCGCTGGCCCGTCCGCGCAGCGGCGGTCTGGTCCTGGGTGCTCAGCTTCGCCACCGTCGCGATCGCCGGCTACACGATTGAGCTCAACGAGACCCACTTCGGCGCCGGCGACCCGCACGCCAAGGGCGCCGCCAATGACGCCGTTTTCACCTGGCTTCACCAGGACCTCGGGCTGTTCCTGCTGCCCGCCCTGGCGCTCGTGATGGTGGTCGTCGAGCGGCTCGTCGCCTCCCGCCACCACGGCCTTATCGGGCGGGCTCTGATCACTGGGACGTCGATCGGGTTCATCGGCTCGGTCGTGTACGTGTTCGTGGACACCGCACGGCACGGGCCTGGCTACGTCATCACCTCGATTGGGCTCGCGATCGTGGGCGCCACGCTGCTGGCAACGATCTGGTGGGGAACGATCCGCACTGGCGCGCCGCGACGGGCGGGAGCACCAGGCGGCTCAGCCCCGGCCCACCCTGCTCCCGGCACAAGCGCCTGATCGCTCCCCGAGACTGTCGCACCGCGACAAACGCGAGCGTCCCAACGGCCGCGCGTCGCTCGTCAAGGCTCTGGACGATTTGCAGCAGTCCTACGCGGCGGCAACGTGTGACGCAGCGCCGTCGGCCCCCAAGGAGGCCCCAGAGTGACCTTTTCAGCATGCCTGCTCGACGGGTCGGCTTCCACGGCTGGCCGCGGCGCACGCTGACGCGTTAGGCTCGGGCCGTCATGCGGATCGCCGCCCTAGCAGGATCGATAATCGTGCTCGCGCTCGCCGGTGCGCAGCGGGCCCAGGCCATAACGATCCAGGCCAACTGCGCGAATTTCGGCACGTTGCTCGCCGGCGCGAACGACGGCGACACCATCGTCCTGACGGGCCTGTGCTCGACGCCGAATGCGAACTTCACGCTACCCGAAAAGGCCGGCTTGACAATCCAGGGAGCCGCCACCGGCACCAACGGCTTCGACGGCACAGCCGCAATCGGCGGGCCGGCGCTGGCGTCCCCTAACGGCGTCGCCAAAGGCACCGACGGCATCACCATTCAGAACCTCACCTTCCAGAACTACACCACGCGTGCCGTGGCGATCGAATCCACGAAAACCGCCACCCACCCGTTCGCGTTCATCGGCGACACCTTTACGCACGACAGCAGTACGGACAACGGCGGAGGGCTGGCGATGATCGTCGGCGAGCCCGGCACGTGCGCGTTCACGGGCGGAACCCCGGTGACCCTGACAGGCTCGTCGTTCAGCAACGACACGGCGACCTTCCAGGCGGGAGGCGGCGCGTTCATCGACCTCGAGTGCCATGCGGGGTCGATCTCGGCCAGCATCACCAACAACGTCTTCTCCCACGACCAGGTCGCCAGCTCGGTGCAGCCGGAGGAGGGCGGCGGCCTGTGGGTCGGCCTGGGCCACCAGTTCGCGCCCGCGATCCCGTTCTCCGTCAGCCAGCAGGGCAACGTGTTCGACTCCAACAGCGTCACGCACACAGGGGGGCCCGCGGCGACCATGGCCGGCGGCGGCGAGTTCTCAGACGGGGGCGACCTGACCAGCATCGGCGATCGCTTCACCGGCAACGAAGTCGGAGGGGCGATCGCCTCGACGCAGTCCAGCGAGGGGGGTGGTCTCGCGACGGTGGACCCCGGCTTGTGCACGAGTACTCCCGGCGCCACGTCGACGGCGATCAACGTCGTGGCGGCAGCCAACACGATCGGCGCGCCGACGGGAACCGGCACCGGAGGTGAGGGCGCCGGCATCTACGCCGGGTGCTTTCCCGGCGGCGGTGGCTACCACCTCACGCTGATCAACTCGACCGTCTCGGGCAACGCGGCCTCCGGCGGAGCGGGCGCCGTGTCGGGCGTCGACGGCGAGACCAACGACTTCCTCAACCTGCAGAACACGATCGTCGATGGCAATCTCATCGGCCCGGACCTTGGGGGCTTCGGGGTCAGTACCGGCGCCAACGTCACCGCGACCAACAGCGACGTGTGCGCGATCGAAAGCACGAGCGCAGCGTTCGCCGGCACGGGCAACATCTGCGCAGCGCCGGCTCTGGTGAACGCCCCGGGCGGGGACATCCACGAGACCGCGTCAAGCCCGACGATCGACGCCGGCTCCAACAGCCTGATCGGCGCCCAGGAAACCGACGTCTTCGGCAACCCGCGTATCGTCGCCGGCAGGACTGGTGACGCGGCGATCGTCGACATCGGCGCGGCGGAGTTCCCGGCGGCGCCGGCGCCCACCGGCCCCGCGGGACCGACGGGGCCGACGGGGCCGACGGGCCCCACGTCGACCCAGGGCAGCACTAGCACCTCCGGTGGAAAGGCCACCCCCGGCGGCGTCGACGTCACAGTCGCCTGCGCGGGAACGCCCGGCCAATCCTGCTCGGGCGCCGTCACGCTCACTACAAACGAGACCGTCCAGGGCACCAAGGTGCTCGCGATCTCCAGCGCCAAGCACACGGGCAAGCCGAAGCGCCGCAGGGTAAGCGTGGTCGTAGGGAGCGCCCCCTACAGCCTGAACGCCGGCCAAAAGCTCACCCTGCATGTCAAGCTGAACGCCAAGGGCCGCGCGCCCCTCCACCGCTTCGGCAGGCTCCCCGTCAGAGTCGTGATCACCCAGCGCACGGCCAAGGGCACGATCACTGTCTCCAGCGCCAAGCTCACGATCAGGCCACCCAAGGCTAAGCACCGCAAGCACTAGCGCCGCCGTACTGGGCCTCACGCCCCGCTTTGCCGGCTGCCGGGTCCATCATCTGAAGGCCCGGACCTCAAACGAGGCCTGCGCGGACGCGGAAAAGCTGCTCAGCGCGATCCGGTGATGCGGCCGGCGCGCGGCTGGGGCGATTACCCCTCTTCTGCCTCTGCCGTCAGCTCGGCCAGGTCGAGCGCGAGTCCCAGCGCCCGCATGATCTTGCCCGCGGCGGACACGATCCGCGTGGTTCCGACGATCGGCGCAACGGCACACAGGACTCCTTGGATCTGCTCCTCGGTGACACCGGTCTCACCGGCGGCCCCCAGGTGCATCAGGTACGACGCGGGCGGCGCGTCGACCGCGACCAATGCGGCGATGCGCGCCAGTATCTGGCCCTCCAGTGGCAGGCTGGATGCTTCGATGGATGCCGCGTTGATGTTCGTGATCAGATCGAGGACCGGCGTCTCGTTTGGCGAGGCTGACATCGGATCTCCTTTGTCTCTGCGAGGTTTCCTCGACGGTAGCAAGCGCGGTCAGCCCGCCGCCTGCTGCGGCGGCGTTTGAGTCTCGCGTCGCTCCGCGTCTTCGACATCCCCGTCTGAGCTCTTCTCTTCGAACGGGTCGGCCGCAGCACCCTCCGGCGCCTGCGCCTCCAGGGCCTCCTTGACCCCGAGCAGCGCCTCGAGTTGCGCCTTGCTCACGGGAGGATATTCAGGGTTGATCTCCATCAGCGCGTGCACGAGGACGGCCCCGGCACCGATCCGCTCGAACCACTTCCGGTCGGCCGGAATCACGTACCACGGCGCCCACTCGGTGCTCGTGTTCGAGAGCATCTCGGACAGCGCGTGCTGGTAGTCATCCCAGCGCTCGCGCTCGGCGATGTCGGCCGCGGAGAACTTCCAGTTGTGGCTGGGGAGGTCGATCCGCCGCAGCAGACGCGCGCGCTGCTCCTCCTTGGAGACGTTCAGGAACAGCTTCACGACCCGAATCCCGTTGTCGCTCAGATAGCGCTCCCAGTCGTTGATCTCTCGATAGCGCCGCCGCCATATGTCGCCCTTTCTCGCCGCCTGCGGGAGCTTCTGGCGGTCGAGATTCTCGGGATGCACGCGGACGACGAGGACCTCCTCATAGTGCGAGCGGTTGAAGATGCCGATCTGGCCGCGGGCCGGCAGCCGCTGCGCGTAGCGCCAGAGGAAGTCATGGTCGAGCTCCTCGGCCGAGGGCACCTTGAAGCTGTGGACCGCGACGCCCTGCGGGTTCACGCCGCTCATCACGTGGCGGATCGTGCCGTCCTTGCCGGCCGTGTCCATCGCCTGCAGCACCACCAGGACGCCCCAGGTGTCCTGTGCGGCCAGTCGCGCCTGGTACTCAGACAGCAGCCGAACCCCCTCGGCGAGCAACGCGACGCCCTGCTTCTTCTTCTTCACGCCGGCCTTGAACGCCGGATCGAAGTCCTTGCCAAGCGTCACCTTGGAACCCGGCCTCACGCGAAACGGCTCGATGAAGTCCGACACGCGCTTATGTCTCTTGTCAGCCATCGTCTGCCCCGTTCCGACGCGATACACATCGCCGCGCGAAACGCCGATCCGGACGCTCCCGCCCGAGCCCGCACGGCGCCGCCGAGCGAACACGAATCTCCCAGATCCCGCGACGTGGAGCATCGGCGTAAACCCGCTCTGCGCTCACGTAGAAAGCCCGCGCGCTTCCGTCGAACCTTCGGTGGGCTCCTCGTTGCGGTGCGGAGAAGTACGGAAGCACGGTAGGTTGGGGCTGCATAGCGTCGGGACCATCGATTTTCGTCTGCGGCCCCGTCGCACCTCGGTGCGGTGGGGCCATGAGAGGAGGAACACGTTGATCGCCACCAGCTACCCATTTCTCGAAGTGTTCTGGACGATGCTCATCTTCTTCGCCTTCGTCGTCTGGCTCTGGATCCTGTTCACCGTCTTCGCCGACATCTTCCGTCGCCGCGACATATCCGGGTTCGTAAAGGCGATATGGGTCATCTTCGTGATCGTCCTCCCCTATCTCGGGGTATTCGTCTACCTGATCGTCGAGCACAAGGGCATGACCGAACGCTCGATCCAGGCGCAGCAGGAAGCCAAGTCGCAGTTCGATCAGTACGTGCAGTCGGCAGCAGGAAAGACGGACCCGGCCGAGCAGATCGCCAAGGCGAAGCAGATGCTCGACAACGGCACGATCAGCCCGGCCGAGTTCGAACAGCTCAAGCAGAAGGCACTCGCCGGCTAAGCCCGGTCAGCGGCTAGAAGGCTATGTCCAGCCCTGTCCGCGGCGTGACGGTCTGACCGGCGGTCTGCCTGGGAGGGGTCATGCAAGCGACGCCCGCAACGCCAGGTGGCGGCCGACCTGCGCGCGGAGCGGCATGGTTGCCGCGGATTGCCGCGGTGCTGGCGCTGCTTGCGCCGGTTGCCATGGCCGTGGTTGCGGCGGTCGCGCTGGCGGGCGATGTGGCGATCGCGGCGCTGGCCGTGGGCTTGGTGGTGGTGGCGAGCGGTGCGATCTGGTTCGCCCTGACGGCGCGCGGCGCACCGCGCATCTTCGGCGCTGCGGTCGGGGCGCTTGCCGCAGCGGGCTTGATCGTCGTGCTGTCTACTCACTGGCAGGGAGCGCTGGTGCTGGCGGTCCTGCTGCTGTTGCTCGCGGCTTTCGGTCTTGCGGCGCGCTATGCCCTGGGGCGGACAGGAGAGGCAGCTGCTCGCACAGTCGCCGCAGCGGCCGTTTCGGTTGGCGCGGCCGCCCGTAGCGCGCTGATCATCAATCGATGGTCGGGCGGTGGGAAGGCGGAGCGCTTCGACCTCGCAGGCGAGGCTCGGCGGCGGGGCATCGAGCCGATCGTGCTGGAACGTGGCGACGATCTGCTGCAGCTGGCTGAAGACGCGATCGCGCGCGGCGCGGAGGTCATCGGCATGGCGGGAGGCGACGGGTCGCAGGCGCTCGTGGCGACGGTCGCGGCGCGACGCGGGGTGGCGCACGTTTGCGTCCCCGCGGGGACGCGGAACCACTTTGCGCTCGACCTGGGTCTCGACCGCGACGATGTGCTGGGCGCGCTCGACGCCTTCACCGACGGCTTTGAGCGGCGCATCGATCTGGCGCGCGTCAACGATCGCGTGTTCGTCAACAACGCCTCGCTGGGCGTTTACGCGAAGGTCGTCCAATCCGACGCCTACCGCGACGCCAAGCTCGAGACGTGGACTCGCATGCTTCCGGATCTGCTCGGCCCCGACGCCGAGCCGATCGACCTCGAGTTCACCGCTCCGGACGGGAGCAGCTGCCGCGACGCGCCGCTGATACTCGTCTCCAACAACCCCTATCAGCTGACGCATCTGTCGGGCGCTGGCACCCGCGCGCGGATCGACACGGGCAGGCTCGGCGTCACGGCAGCGCGGGTGCGCGCCGCGTCGGACGTGTCGAGGCTCGTCGCGCTCGAGCTGGTCGGCCAGGCGGGGCGCTTCCCCGGCCTGATGTCCTGGTCGACGCCGGAGTTCGAGGTCCGCTCGGGCGGCCCCGTCGAGGTCGGGCTCGACGGTGAGGCGCTCGTGCTGGAACCGCCGCTGCGCTTCGTCTCCATGCCGGGCGCGCTACGGGTGCGCCTGCCCCGCGGAGCGGGCCTGGCACCTGCCGCCCGCGCCGTGGCGCTCTCGCGAGACAACCTCGGCGCGTTGCTGCGGGTGGCTGCCGGCAGGTGAGACGTCCTGTCGCACACCTGGTGGCGGGTCTGGTCTTCTTCGTCATGATCGGCTGGGGCGCGGGCGCGCTCTGGACCTCGATCGTCGGGTCAGGCGACCTGGAATTCGTTCAAGAAGTCGCGCGCCAGCGCTCGGCGGAGCTGACCGCGCTTGCGAAGGTCGTGACCTGGGCGGGAAGCGCCTTCCTGCTGGTTCCGCTCGCGCTCGTCTGCTGCTTCGTCCTTGTGCGGGCGGGCCTGCGCCCGGAGGCGGTCGCCGTGGCCGTCAGCCTCGGCGGCGCGATGCTCATCTCCGACGTCGTCAAGCTGCTGGTGTCCCGCCCGCGCCCGCCGGTCGAGCACCTGCAGTCGGTGAGCGGTTCGAGCTTTCCCTCCGGACACGCGACCCAGGCGAGCGCCTTCTGGTTCTCGTTGGTGCTGGCGGCGCACACGGCTCGGGCCGCGCCGCTGCTAACGCGCTCGCTCGCCGCCGTGGCGGGGCTGCTGGTGGTGGCCGTCGCCCTCTCCCGCGTGTACCTGGGCGTTCACTATCCAAGCGACGTGATCGCCGGTGTCCTCCTCGGGACGGGCTGGGCGGTGTATGTCGTGCGCTGTGTCAGGGATGCAACGTTCGGGAATCGACGCCAGGTTGCGCGCTGAGTGGCCGGACCTCTCCAGCGGCTGGACCAGTGGCTCATGGGGCGCTCCGTCCGAACGCGCTCCCCCGGCCTGAACCGGACGCTCGTTGTGCTCACGCGGGCGGCCAACTACTCTCGACTCTGGCTCCTCATCGCGGGTGTGCTCGCCGTCTGCGGAGACCGTCCCGGACGGAGGGCCGCCGGCCGCGGCATCCTCGCGATCGCGATCGCGGCGGCCGTGTCGAACGGGCCCGCCAAGCTGCTCGCACGCAGGCGTCGGCCAAGCGCACACTCGGCCCCGACGCTCATCCGCATGCCACGGTCGACATCCTTCCCATCCGGGCATAGCGCGGCGGCGTTCGCGTTCGCCACCGGCGCCTGCGGCGAGCTGCCGGGACTCCTGCCGCTGCTCGGCCCGTTGGCGGGCGCGGTGGCCTACTCGCGCGTGCACACGGGTGTGCACTACCCGAGCGACGTGGCGGCCGGCGCCGCGATCGGCATCGGCGCCGGCGTGCTCGTCACCCGCCTGGCCTCCGGCATCGAGGAGCCATGACGGCGGCCGGGCCAAGCACGGTCGAGCGCTGGATGCCGGGCGTGCGCGCGCTCCGCACCTATCAACGCGCGTCGCTACGACCTGATCTCGTGGCCGGAGTCGTCCTGGCGGCGATCCTCGTCCCGCAGGGCATGGCCTACGCGCAGCTGGCCGGACTCCCGGCGGTCACCGGCCTCTACACGACGATCGCATGCCTGGTCGGCTACGCGGTGTTCGGGCCCTCGCGAGTCCTCGTGCTCGGCCCCGACTCGTCGATCTCGCCGTTGATCCTCGCCGCCATCACGCCACTGCTGGCCGGCGGAGGCTCCGGGACCGCGATCGCGCTGGCCGGCATGTTGGCGGTGCTGGTCGGTCTCACCGAGATCGGCCTCGGGCTCGGCAAGCTCGGGTTCGTCGCCGACCTGCTCTCGAAGGAGGTGCAGGTCGGGTACATGAACGGCCTGGGGATCACGATCATCGTGGGACAGCTGCCGAAGCTGTTCGGCTTCTCCACCCATGCCGACTCGTTCCTCGACGAGGTTCGCGCGTTCTTTGACGGCCTCGATCAGACCGAGACCACAACGCTCATAGTCGGCATCGCGGTGCTGGTGCTCCTCCTCGTGCTGCCGCGCATCACCAAGCGCCTGCCGGCGATTCTGATCGCGGTCGTCGGCGCCACGGTGGCGTCCGCGGTGTTCGAACTTTCCGAGCACGGCGTGGCAACCGTCGGCGCCCTGCCTCAAGGCGTTCCGACGCCGACCGTGCCCTGGACGCATGCCGGCGACGTCGCGCCGCTGCTGATCGCCGCGATCGGCATCACGCTGGTGTCGCTCACCGACACGATCGCCACCGCCACCAGCTTCGCCGCCCGACGCGGTGACGAGGTGCAGCCAAATCAAGAGATGATCGGCATGGGCGCCGCGAACATCGCCGCGGGGCTGTTTCAGGGCTTCGCCGTCTCCACCAGCGGCTCGAGGACCGCGGTGGCCGAGCAGTCGGGCGCCAAGAGCCAGCTCACCGGCCTTGTCGGTGCGGGCCTCGTCGCGGTGCTCCTGCTGTTCCTGAACTCGCTGCTCGCCGACCTTCCACAGGCGGCCCTCGCCGCGGTCGTGATCGTCGCCGCGCTGTCGCTGATGGACGTCGGCATCCTGCGCCGCTACCTCGAGGTTCGCCGCAGCGCGTTGGGCGTATCCCTCGTCGCTACCGCCGGGGTGATGCTGCTCGGAGTGCTGCAGGGGATCGTGGTCGCCGTCGCGCTCGCGATCCTGCTGTTCTTCCGGCGCAACTGGTGGCCGCACGGCGCCGTGCTGGGACG
>Ga0209415_10020684_pt1 | contig 10207 bp, 7 predicted proteins | sample PeaSoiSIISIP2007_FD_187696 | JGI IMG/M metagenome (GOLD analysis project Ga0209415, IMG submission 187696) | Peat soil microbial communities from Weissenstadt, Germany - SII-SIP-2007 (SPAdes) (version 2) | ecosystem: Environmental > Terrestrial > Soil > Wetlands > Peat | place: Germany...
CGGATCGCCACGTCCCGGCCCGGTCCGTGCATCCGCACTGGCCGCGTCCGTGCCGCGACGCCCGCCACTCGCCAGCCGAACACACCGGCCGTGAAATCAACCATCCAGCGCGGCCGCTAACGCGGCCGCAGGCTCGCGGCGATCCCGAAGTGCCCGGCGATTGCGCCGATCAGGATCGCCCGGGCGCCCACCTCGGTGCCCGGGAAGACGATCGTGTCGCGCAGCGCGGCGCCGTCGCCGATGCTCGCGCCGTCGCCGATCACCAGCGGGCCGCGCAGGCGGGCGCCGGCGCCGATCCGCACGTCGCGGCCGATCCAGACGGTTCCCTCGAGCGACTCGACGCCCGCGAGGCTCGAGCCCTCCCCGACGATCACGCCGGGCGCCAGCTCCTCGCCGGCGACCTCGATCTCCAGCTCGCCGGCGAGCGCGTCGAAGGTCCCCTGACGCAGCTCGGCGAGCGATCCGACGTCGTTCCAGTACTCCTCGATCTGGTGCACGACGAACGGCGCGCCGTCGGCCAGCAGGGCGGGGAAGACGTGCTGCGCCCAGTCGACGAACGGCTGCGGCGGGAAGTAATCGAAGATCGCCGGCTCGAGGCAGTAGATGCCGCAGTTGCCGAGATCCGACAGCGCGTCCTCGGGCTCCGGCTTCTCCTGGAAGCCGGTGATCCGTCCGCGGTTGTCGTGCAGCACGACGCCGTACTCGCGCGTGTCCGCGACGCGGCGCGCGGCGAGCGTGGCGATCGCGCCGGACTCGCGGTGCGCGGCGAGCAGCGCGGTCAGGTCGATGTCGGTCAGCGCATCCCCGGAGATCACGAGGAAGGTGTCGTCGCCGAGCAGGTCGGCGCAGTTGCGCACGCCGCCCGCCGTACCGAGCAGCTCCGGCTCGTAGCGGTAGGTGACGGCGTCGCCAAAGTAGTCGCGGATCGGATCGGGGAAGTGGTGCAGGTTGGCGACGATCCGCTCGATGCCGTGGCGCGCGAGCAGGTCGACGATGTGCGCCATCACCGGTCGGTCGAGCACCGGCACCATCGGCTTGGCGATCTCGTAGGTGATCGGCCGCAGGCGGGTGCCGAGGCCGGCGGCTAGGACCATCGCGCGCATCAGAGCGCGGACGCTAGTGGATTCGTCCGTAGGGGCGCAGGTAGCGCTCCTGGCCGGCGCTCAGCGTGTCGATCTCGATTCCCAGCGACGCGAGCTTGAGCCTCGCGACCTCGCGGTCGACGGCCGGGGAGACCGCGTGCACGCCGGGCACTCGCCGCTGCGCCTCGCCGGCCAGACCCGCGACCGCGAGCGCCTGGGCGGCGAACGAAAGGTCCATGACCGAGGCCGGATGCCCGGCGGCGGCGGCCAGGTTCACGACGCGCCCCTTGGCGACCAGGTGCAGGCGCCGTCCGGAGAGCTCGTACTCGTCGACCAGCGGCAGCACCTCCCTTGGCGGGCCGCTCGCCAGCGCGGCGAGCTCGGCGAGGTTGATCTCGACGTCGAAATGCCCCGCGTTCGCCAGCACCGCGCCGTCGCGCATCAGCTCGAAATGCTCGCGCCGCAGCACGTCGGGGGCGCCGGTGACGGTGATGAAGATCTCGCCGAGCGGCGCGGCGGCGAGCGCGCCCATCACCTCGAAGCCCTCCATCCTCGCCTCCAGCGCCGCGACCGCGTCGACCTCGCAGACGATCACGGCCGCGCCGGCGCCCTTCGCGCGCTGTGCGATGCCACGCCCCGCGGAGCCATACCCGAGCACCACCACGGCGCGACCGGCGAGCAGCAGGTTGGTGGCCCGCAGGATGCCGTCGAGCGTCGACTGACCGGTGCCGTAGCGGTCGTTGAAGATGCGCTCGGTGAGCGACTCGTTGATCGCCAGCACCGGGCAGCGCAGCGCCCGCTCGGCCTCGAGCGCGCGCAGGCGCACGAGACCTGTGGCGGTCTCCTCGGTCGCCCCGATCAGGCCGTCGGCGGCCGCGCCCGCGCCGGCGTGGGCGCAGACGATCAGCTCGGCGCCGTCGTCGATCAGGATCTGGGGCGCGCGCTCGATCAGTTCGCGCAGCGCCCGCTCGTAGGCGGCGCGGTCCTCGCCGCGCGCGCCGAAGACCTCGGCGCCGTGCTCGGCCGCCAGCGCGGCGGCGACGTCGTCCTGGGTGGAGAGCGGGTTGGCGGCGCAGAGCGAGACCTCGGCCCCGCCGGCCGCCAGCGCGCGGACGAGGTTCGCCGTCTCGGCGGTGATGTGCAGGCACGCGGCGATGCGGCGCCCGGCGAGCGGCAGCTCGCGCGCGAAGCGCTCGCGGACCGCGGTCAGCACCGGCATCTGGCCGTCGGCCCACGCGATCCGCGAGGCGCCGGCCCGCGTCAGCGCCAGCCGGCGCGCGGCCGCGGGTGAGGGCCGTCCGGGCACGACGGGATGCTCCGTGCGCCCCGGCGGACTAGTAGCGGTAGTGGTCGGGCTTGTACGGGCCGTCGACCGGCACGCCGATGTAGGCCGCCTGTTCGTCGCTCAGGCGCGTCAGCTTCACTCCGAGCGCGTCCAGGTGCAGCCGCGCGACCTTCTCGTCGAGGTGCTTGGGGAGCACGTAGACGCGCCTCTCGTAGTCCTCGTTGTGGCTGAACAGCTCGATCTGCGCGATCGTCTGGTTGGAGAACGAGTTGGACATCACGAACGAGGGGTGGCCGGTCGCGTTGCCGAGGTTCAGCAGGCGCCCCTCGGAGAGCACGATCACCGAGTGCCCGTCGGGGAAGCGCCACTCGTCGACCTGCGGCTTGATGTTGATCCGCTCGATCCCGGGGAAGCGCTCGAGCCCGGCGATGTCGATCTCGTTGTCGAAGTGGCCGATGTTGCCGACGATCGCCTGATGCTTCATCCGCGCCATGTCCTCGACCATGATGATCCCCCGGTTGCCCGTCGCGGTGATGAAGACGTCGCCGCTCGCCAGCACGTCAGCCAGCGTCAGCACCGGGTAGCCCTGCATCGAGGCCTGCAGCGCGCAGATCGGGTCGATCTCGGTCACGACGACCTTCGCTCCCTGCGCGCGCAGCGACTCGGCGCAGCCCTTGCCGACGTCGCCGAAGCCGCAGACCACGGTCGTCTTGCCGGCGAGCATCACGTCGACCGCGCGGTTGATGCCGTCCACGAGCGAGTGGCGGCAGCCGTAGAGATTGTCGAACTTCGATTTCGTCACCGAGTCGTTGACGTTGATGGCCGGGAACAGCAGCTCGCCGGACTCCGCGAGCTGGTAGAGGCGGTGGACGCCGGTCGTGGTCTCCTCGGTCACGCCCCTGACGGCGGCCGCGATGCTCGTCCACCGGTGCGGATCCTCATCCAGTGAGCGTGCGAGCAGCGCGAGGATCAGGCGGAACTCCTCGTTCTCGGCGGACGCCGGGTCGGGCACCGCGCCGGCGCGCTCGAACTCGACGCCCTTGTGGAGGAGCAGCGTCGCGTCGCCGCCGTCGTCGAGAATCATGTTCGGCCCGCCGCCGTCCGGGAAGCGCAGCGCCTGCTCGGTGCACCACCAGTACTCCTCGAGCGTCTCCCCCTTCCAGGCGAAGACCGGCACGCCGCTCACGGCGATCGCTGCCGCGGCGTGGTCCTGCGTCGAGAAGATGTTGCACGAGCACCAGCGAACGTCCGCGCCGAGCGCGCGCAGCGTCTCGATCAGCACGGCGGTCTGGATCGTCATGTGCAGGGAGCCGGTGATCCTGGCGCCGCGCAGCGGCTGGGCCTCCGCGAACTCGCGCCGGATCGACATCAGGCCGGGCATCTCGTGCTCGGCGAGGCGGATCTCGTTGCGGCCGAACTCGGCGAGTGCGAGGTCCGCGACCTTGAAGTCCCCGGCGGTGAGAGTGGCGGGTGCGCTCATGCGGCCTCCAGTCGGTGGTTGGTTGCAGCGGCGATCAGAGCCTGGTGCTTGTCCTGCTCCCAGCGCAGCCAGTCGCCGGCCGCGACGTGATCGGGTCGGGCCGGCTCGGTCTCGAACCACTCCTCGACCGCGTCGCGCAGCCGGGAGTCCTCGCGCATCCGCCGCGCGAAGCCGAGCTCCGCGAGCCCGAAGTCGTGGCGGGCGAGCAGCTCACGCAGCGTACGCAGCCGCTGCAGCTGGCCGGGCCCGTAGAGCCGGTAGCCGCCGGCCGAGCGGGGCAGCTCGAGCAGTCCCGCGCGTTCGATGTAGCGCAGCATCCGCGCCGACCAGCCGGTGGTCAGCGCCGCCTCGTTGATCGTCAGCGCATCCATCGCCCCGCGAACCCTACCATATCTATGTCAAGGTTGGTGGTGTGGATCGGCGCATGCGCCGATCCATCGGGACGGCGCACGCGCCGTCCCGCGGCAGGGTGCATGCACCCTGCCGAACAACCAGTCAGGCCGGAGCCACGACCTCGAGCCAGTCCAGCGAGCGGCCGCACAGCGACTGCGCGTGCGCCGGGGTCACCTCGACGTAGTGCATCTGCGAGGACGGCGGCGCGAGCGCGATCGCGAACAGCGAGCTGTAGTACTCGCCGTCGGCGCTGCCCGGGGCGAGGCTGGCGTTCGGATAGGTGACCGTGATCGCGTGGGTGCCTGCCGCCAGCCTCAGCGGCGGTCCGACCCGCTCGTAGGCTCCCGGCGGATTCAGCGCGTCGCCGACCGAGCCGATCGGCCGACCATCCACGCTGACGTCGAAGCCGCGTCCAAAGCTCCCGCCGAGCCAGACCTGGTAGCCCGTTGCGGCGTGCGCGAGCGAGATGTGTGCGGTCGCGATCGCGCCCCCTGCGATCGGCGTCAGCGTGTCGGATGCGGTGTTGGGGTCCCAGGCGCCCACCCATTGGGTGTTGGTCGCGCGCACGACGTAGGGGTTGGGCCGCTCGTAGGCGAGCAGCTCGCCGCCGTCGGCGCGCGCGGTCGCGGCGAGCGAGTGCACGTAGCTGCAGGCCGGCACGGCGGCCGGGGCGATCGGGCACAGCGGCACGTTCGGCTCGCTCGGCACGTTCGAGGCGTTGCCGCAGTAGGCGTCGTGGAGCGTGTCGCCGAGCGGCTCGTGCTCGATCACGCGAACGGTGGGGTGGGCCGGCTGTTGCCAGAGCTGGTAGTAGCGCCCCGTCCAGACCGGCGCGCGCCCGTAGAGCGACGGCGGCCGGCTCTCGGTCGGCCCGAGGCGAATCACCAGCGAGCGGTAGGGCGCGAGCGTGGCGAGGCCGAAGGAGTCGATGTTCGCCCAGGCCGAGTCGGTCAGCCACGCGTTGCCGAGCGTCGGCAGATCTGGCGAGCGGTACTCGGCCGGCTCGACCGGCGCCGCGTCGCGCAGGAAGTGGCGGTCGCCGTAGATCTCGTACTCGTTGATGAACGTCGGTCCCCTGCCCTGGATCAGCGTGCTGATCGTCTGGAACTCGGACAGCCGGCCGCGCGGCGCGAGCGTCACGTTGTGGTACTGCAGGTAGTTCGACCAGAGCACGCCACCGGCGATCGCGCCGAGCAGCACCACGCCGGCGAGCACGGCCGGCGCGCGCTGCGCGTTGAACAGGATCGCCCCGCCCGTCATCCCCGCGAGCAGCACGGCGGGCGAGGAGATCGCGAGCGACTTCCCCATCACCCAGGGCACGCTGCCGGCGAGCGACAGCACCGCGACCGAGAGCAGCGCGACGCCGACGTACAGCGCGATCGCGGTGTGGCGCCGCCACAGCGTCCAGGCGAGCGCGAAGATCGCGCCGGCGAAGACGAGATAGAGCAGCAGGTGGTTGATCAGCGACGACGGCGGCGAGGGAAAGCTGCGAAAGTCGCCGTCGATCCAGATGCCGCCGAGCTGGATCGCACGCAACGCCGAGGTGAGGTTGCCGTAGGCGGTGGCGCGGCCCGGGCTCGCCAGCGCGAAGACGCTGTTCGCGTTGACGTAGACCGACAGCGTCTGCCAGGCCGGAAGCGCGAACAGCGCCGTCAGCGGGACCGCCGCGAGAACCCCGGCGAGCCGGCGCGAGCCGCGCCACCAGCGCCAGCCGAGCAGGCCGAACAGCACCACGGCGATCGGCCCCACGTAGACCGCTGCGCCGGGCCCGAGCGTCACGATCAGCGCCCCGCCGGCAACGGCGACCGGGACGCTCGCGCGCGCAGCACCGCGAACGCTGGCGCCGTCGTTGGCCAGCAGCCGGGCGCTGGCCGCGAGCCCGAGGGCGAGCAGGAACGCCGCTGTCAGCTCCTTGATCCCCCCCCACGCGGCGTAGCCGAACAGCAGCGCCGACTGCGCGGCGATGAAGGCGACGAACGCCCGCAACCAGTCGCCCTTGACGAACGGGGCGAGCAGCTCCCAGCAGCAGATCGCCAGCGCACCGGCGCAGAGCGCGAGATCGGGCTGGAAGATCCAGGCCGCGTCGATGCCGGTGATGAAATGCCCGACCCCCGGCAGCATGAAGGCGCCCGAGGGGTAGCCGGAGGTCGTCAGGTTGCCGGACATCAGCAGCTGATAGGTGGAGCTCGGCAGCGACGCCGTGGAGCGGCCGTGGGCGAAGAACTGGTCGATGAAGCCGAGCCAGGTGGCCGTGTCGTCGAGCCGGATGTAGCCGAGGAAGGTCGCCTCGCCGCTCAGGATCACCGGCGCTCCGTAGACCGCCAGCACGCCGAGCGCGGCGAGGATTGCCGGCGGCGCGAGGCTCGTTCGCCGCCACGCGCGGGCCAGGCCGATCAGCGCCCCCACCGTCACGGCCGGCGCGGCCGCCGGCGCGCTGAAGGAGAACATCGTGAAGATCCCGGCGACGACGATCGCCGCCGCCAGCCCGAGCGGGATCGCCAGCACGCCGACCTTCCGCTCCCCCGCCGCCCACTCGACGAGCGAGCCCCAGCCGAGCCCGACCGCGCTCAGCACGAGCGGGAAGAGGACCCAGGACAGGATCATCGACATGCGCGGGCCACCAGATGCGACGCGCCAGCGCGTCCGCTCGGAACGTTCACCGGAAGGCCCACCAACGGCCTTTCTCGAAACTCGCCGCTGCCGGCACAAACGTTCCGGGAAGGCTCACTAGTCGCCCGCGGAGAGCGCTTGCTTGAACTCCTCGAGCGGCGGCGCCGCGGTCGGATCGGTCCCGTCCAGCGCCGCCAGGTAGCACGACAGCAGATCGCCGAACAGCACCAGCGAGCACACCCGCTCGAGCGCGCTCTCGCCGAGCGTCGCGATCACGGCGGTGAACCTGGCGTGCGGCGCGATGTAGCGCTCGGTCAACTCGATCCGCCGCCGCAGCCGCGGGTGGCTGTCGCAGTCGTCGAGGAAGACCGCGCTGAACGGTCCGAGCGCCTCCGCGCCCATCCAACCGGCGATCTCGTTGTGATCGAGCTCGGGGATCTCGCTCGCGAACGCCGGCAGGCTTGCGTTCTCGTTGATCTGCGTCTTCCAGCGGTAGGCGATCGGGGCCGTCAGGCCGGCCCCCGTGATCACCGGCACGCTGCCGTGCAGGGCGTGGGCGAGCGCCTTCGGCGCCGCGTCCTCGCCGGCCTCGGGACCCCACCGCTCCACGAGCGCCTCCAGATGCGACGCCGTCACGTCCAGTTCCGCCGCCAGCCGCGGTCCGGCGCCGCACAGCGCGGCGACCTCCAGCGCGCTGACGAGCAGATAGGCGATGGCGGCGCGCGGCGCGAAGCCACCCGGGATCGGGATCACGGGCACCGCCGCCGCACGGGCCTGCTCGGCGAGCAGCCCGCCCGCCGTCACGACAATCCGGCGCGCGCCGAGCGCGCCCGCCGACTCGAAGCACGCGAGCGTCTCCTCGGTGTTGCCGGAATAGCTGGCGCACAGCACCGTCGTGTCCGGGGTGGTCCACGACGGCAGGCCGTAACCGCAGGCGCCGAGGATCGGGCGTGAGGCCTGGTCGGCGAGCGCCGCGCGGGCGAGCGCGCCGCCGATCGCCGAGCCGCCCATCCCGGCCACGATCAGGCCGCCCGGCGTGTCGAGCGGTTCGATCGCGGCCGATTCCACGCGCCACAGCGCATCGCTCAGCTGCTCGGGCATCCCGAGCACGTCGGCGAGCATGTGGCCGGAGTCGAGCGCGTCGATGCTGGCGCGGTCGAGCGTGCTCACACCGACTCCCCGGCGGCGACCCGCGTCCCCGCCGCAATCAGGCGGTGCGGGGTGACCTCGGCGTCCTCGCCGATGACGACGCCCCGGCCGAGCTCGACGTGGGCGCCGATCTTCGCGCGCTCGCCGACGATGCTGTCGCGCAGCACCGAGCCGGCGCCGATCTGCGCCCCCGAGAGCACGACCGAACGCTCGATCGTCGCGCCCGACCCGACCTGCACCCCGTCGCCGAGCACGACCAGCTCCCCGATCTGCGCGTCGGCTGCGATCTGGCAGCGTGAGCCGATCCCGTTCGAGCCCGGCTGCGAGCGTCCGTCGACGGCGAGCGCGCCTGCGACGATGTCGAAGCTGCCCTGGAGGTAGCGCTCAGGGGTGCCGATGTCGAGCCAGTAGCCGTCCGCGCGATGGCCGTAGAGCCCGTTGCCGACGAGCGCCGGCCAGACCTCGCGCTCGATCGAGACCTGCCGCCCGGGTGCGATCAGCTCCAGCACGCTGCGCTCCAGCACGTACACCCCGGCGCTGATCAGCGCCTCGCCGGCGAGCGTACCGCGCGGCTTCTCGACGAACTCGAGCACGGCGCCGTCCGGCGCGCAGCGCACCAGCCCGTAGGCGCTCGGATCCTCGACCTCCACAAGCGCCAGCGTCGCGACCGCGCCCGTCCGCTCGTGGGCGGCCAGCTGGGCGCGCAGGTCGATGTCGGTCAGGATGTCGCCGTTGCAGACGACGAAGCGCTCGTCGAGCAGCTCCCCGGCGAGCAGCAGCGGGCCACCCGTCCCGAGCGGCTCGGATTCCGCGACATAGCGCAGCGAGACCCCATGGCGCGAGCCGTCGCCGAGCACGGCGCGCACGCCGTCGGCCTGGAAGCCGCAGCAGAGGATCACGTCCGTGAAGTCGTGACGGCGCAGCCAGTCCAGCACGAAGACGATGAACGGCCGGTCAACCAGCGTGACGACCGGCTTTGCGACGCGGGAGGTCAGCGGCCGCAGCCGCGTGCCGCTGCCGCCGGCGAGGATCACCGCCTGCATGGCCCGCTCATCCGATCCCGATTCCCTCGTAGTCGAGGCCGGCGGCGCCGACGACGGCGGCGTCGAGCGCGTTGCGTCCGTCGATCACGACCGTGCCGCTCATCGCGGCCGCGACCGCAGACCAGTCCAGCGCGAGGAACTCCGGCCACTCGGTGACCAGCACCACCGCATCGGCGTCGGCGATCACCTCCTGGACGTTCTGGGCGTAGTCGAGGCTCGGCATGATCTTGCGCGCCTCGTCGGTCGCGATCGGGTCGTATGCGCGCACGAGCGCGCCCTCGGCCGCAAGCCGCGCCGCGAGCACCAGCGAGGAGGCGCCCCGCATGTCGTCGGTGTTCGGCTTGAACGCGAGGCCCAGCAGGCCGATCCGCTTGCCCGCCAGCGGGCCGAGCCGGCGCGTGAGCTTGGAGACGACACGCCGCTTCTGCAGCTCGTTGACCTCGATGACCGCGCCGAGCAGCTGGAAGTGGTAGCCCGAGTTTGCGGCGAGCAGCTTGAGCGCGCTGACGTCCTTGGTGAAGCACGACCCTCCGTAGCCGATCCCGGCGGAGAGGAACTTCGGCCCGATGCGCTGGTCCAGGCCGACGCCGCGGGCGACCTCGAGCACGTTGGCGCCGGTCTCCTCGCAGACGTTCGCGATCTCGTTGATGAATGAGATCTTGGTGGCCAGGAAGGCGTTGGAGGCCAGCTTGATCATCTCCGCGCTGGCGATGTCGGTGCGCAGCAGCGGCGCGTCGAGCGGCGCGTACAGCTCGCAGACGGCGTCGCCGGCCCAGCCCGCGTCGTCATCGCCGACCACGACGCGGTCGGGGCGGGCGAAGTCCTCGAGCGCCGTGCCCTCCTTGAGGAACTCCGGACAGGAGACGTAGGCGAGCTGTCCCTTGCCCTGCTCGATCAGCATCCGCCCGATCGAGCGCCCGGTGCCGCACGGAACCGTCGACTTCATCACCAGCGCGTGGTCGGCTGAGGCGGGCATCGCCTCCACCACGTCGAGCACGGCCGAGAGGTCGGCGTCACCCGCGTAGGTCGGCGGCGTGCCGACCGAGACGAACAGCAGGCGTGAGTGCTCGACGGCGTCCGCCAGCGAGGTCGAGAAGTGCAGCCGCCCGGCGTTTCGCGCGATCACCTCGGCGAGGCCGGGCTCGTAGATCGGCACCTCGCCGCG
>Ga0209415_10020685_pt1 | contig 10207 bp, 10 predicted proteins | sample PeaSoiSIISIP2007_FD_187696 | JGI IMG/M metagenome (GOLD analysis project Ga0209415, IMG submission 187696) | Peat soil microbial communities from Weissenstadt, Germany - SII-SIP-2007 (SPAdes) (version 2) | ecosystem: Environmental > Terrestrial > Soil > Wetlands > Peat | place: Germany...
GTCCGACCGCTGGGATTGTTCAGGTCCGTCCGCCAGGGCGGGCTCCACACAACCTAAGACTCACGCCAGCTGTCCGCAAAACAGTTCCCGCATCCTTCGCGCACGCGCGAGTAGACCAGAGAGGCGATAAACCTTGCACGACGACAACACTCCCCACGACACGGAATCAGTGACCTCAACCTTAACCGAGAACCCCGAGGGCTCTTCGGAAACCGCAACCCTGCAGACTTCTGTTTCAGAGATGCCGCAAGCAGCGCAACACCACGATGAAAAGCCGGCAAGTGCCGGCGTCGAGGATTTTGCTTCGGCCCTGGAAAATTTCACCACGGAAAGTGAAGAAGCTGTGCGCGAGGACAAAGTCCTCAAGGGCACGGTGCTGAAGCTCACCGGCACGCACGTGGTGGTGGATATCGGCGCCAAGTCCGAGGGCATGCTGCCCCTTTCGGAAGTTCTGGATCACGAGGGCAAACCCCGGTTCCAGCCCGGCGACGAAATCGACGTCATGCGGGATAAGGGCGAAGCCGAGGAGGGCTACATCAACCTCTCTCACCAGAAGGCACAGAAGCTGCGCGCTTGGGATGAGATTGAGAAAGCCCACGCCGAGAAGAAGCCGATTCGCGCAATTGTGATCGAACGCATCAAGGGTGGTCTCACCGTCGACATTATGGGCGTGCATGCATTTCTGCCTGGCTCCCAGGCCGACCTGCGTCCGGCTCGCAACCTTGACGCGGTGAAGGGTCAGGTTCTCGAAGTTGCCATCATCAAGCTCAACAAGAAACGCGGCAACATCGTGGTCTCGCGCAAGCAGGTGTTGGAAGGCGAGCAGAGCGAAAAGCGGTCCAAGACTCTGGAGCACCTGGAAGAAAACTCGATTCTGACGGGCGTGGTGAAGAACCTCACCGATTACGGCGCCTTCGTCGATCTCGGCGGCATCGACGGACTGTTGCACATCACCGACATGTCGTGGGGACGTCTCACTCATCCCCGCGACCTGGTCAACGTCGGTGATCAGATTCAGGTCAAGGTGCTGAAGTTCGACAAGGAGAAGCAGCGCGTATCGCTCGGCTTCAAGCAACTAACGCCCGACCCTTGGCTAGATGCAGAGCATCGCTATCCCGTGGGCGCGCACGTTGGCGGACGCGTCATCAGCGTCACCGATTACGGCGCTTTTGTCGAACTGGAGCAGGGCATCGAAGGATTGGTGCACGTCAGCGAAATGACGTGGTCCAAGCGCATGAAGCATCCTTCCAAGCTGGTGAATGTTGGCGATCACGTGGACTGCGTTGTGTTGAACGTGCATCCGCAGGAACGCCGCATTTCGCTGGGCATGCGGCAACTTGCGACCAACCCGTGGGACGCTTTGCACGAGAAATATCCGGTCGGCGCAACCGTCGAAGGTCGGGTGCGAAACCTGACTGACTTCGGTGCGTTCATCGAAATCGAAGACGGCATCGACGGCCTGGTCCACGTCAGCAATCTGAGCTGGACCAAACGCGTAAAGCACCCGTCAGAGATTTTGAAAAAAGGCGATCGCCTGAAAGCGGTGGTGTTGGCCATTGAGCCTGACAAGCGGCGGTTGTCGCTCGGCGTAAAGCAGCTTCAACCCGACGTCTGGGAGAGCTTCTTCGGACAGCATAAAGTCGGCGACGTGCTGCACGGCAAAGTCCTGCGTGTAGCCAGCTTCGGCGCATTCATTGAGATCGCCGAGGGTATCGAAGGCCTCTGCCACAACTCCGAAGCAGTCGATGCCAACGGCCAGCCTTTGACTTTGGAGCCTGGGCAGGAGCATGACTTCAAGATCATCAAGATGAGCCAGGAAGAAAAGAAAGTTGGGCTCAGCATCAAAGCCGTGGGCGAGGAAGCCTCGCGTCACGAGGTCGAAGCCTACAAACACCCAGTATCGAGCACCGGCGGATCCACCATCGGCGAATTGATGTCGTGGAAGCGGGCCGGAAACGAGGGAAATTAGGTTAACCTTAGAGTTCACAGTTCGGCGCGGGGGGCTGTATGGCTATCTTGCGTGTTTCCTTGGGCGTTCGTCTCGTCGAATCGCTGAAAGAACCTCTCGCTTTTCTCAGCAAACAGGCTCAGCGATCTTCACCTCTGCCCCTGGTGTTAATGCTTGCCCTGGTGGGATCGCCACTGCTCGCGCACTCCCAACAGCAGCAGAACGGCTCCGCTGTTCAGCCCAGCTTCATGGACCTGATTGATCATTGGCCGTCGCCTTGGGCAACCATTCCATTTTATGGGTTGAGGCTGTGGGACACGCACACCTTCTGGGCAGAAATCAACCCGGCTCAGGGAGTCTACGACTGGTCGGACGTTGACATGTGGCTGGGAGTTCACAAGCAGAAACATGTGGACCTGCTGTTTACTCTCGGCATGACTCCGGCCTGGGCTGTGAGGTTTATCAACCCAGGCTGTCATGACGGCGTCGGCGAATGTGATCCGCCCGACGACGTCAATGCCGACGGCAGCGGCACCGACCAACACTGGCAAGACTTTGTCACGGCAATCGCCAAGCACGTCGGCACCGAGGTCAATTACTGGGAAATCTGGAACGAGCCCAACAATCCACCCTACTGGAGCGGCACTTACGCGCAATTAGCACGAATGGCGCAGGATGCGCGCAGCATCATCCTGAGCGTGAACCCCAATGCCAAGCTCTTGAATCCGGGCACCAGCTCGCACTATAGCGCCGGTTTGAACTGGTGGAACGGATATGCGGCTGCGGGTGGCCTGCAGTGGGCCGATATTATTGCAGTCCACGGCGACGTCCGCCCTTCTGTCGTTGCCTGCGGCGATTACCCAGAGCCCGAGACCTTTCTCACTGTCATGCAGAACTTGCACACGGTTCTAATGCAATACGGTCAAGACAATAAGCCCATTTGGGACACGGAGGCGAGTTGGGGACGAACCGACGGGGACTGCTTCACCGATCAGGATCTGCAGGCCGCATTTCTCGGTCGTTTCTACCTCCTGCATCTTTCGCTAGGGGTTCAGCGCTTTTACTGGCGCGGGTGGATCGATGGCAACGGCGGCCTCTATAACCCACAAACTGGGTTGAACAAAGCTGGGGTTGCCTACGAACAGGTTCATAAATGGTTGATCGGATCCACGATGACCCAGGCTTGCGCGACGCAAGGCAGTTCGACTACATGGACGTGCGCTTTCACCCGGCCTGACGGCTATGAGGCGGTTGCCGTGTGGGACACTTCGCAATCCTGCAAGGGTAGCGTTTGCACGACCATACCCTACCAAGTCGGTTCGCCGTATGTGGATTACTTGACGTTGGACGGCAGCAAGATCCGTATCACCAACGGTACCGTGCCAATCGGTGCCAAACCGATCTGGGTGGAAAACTAACGAAAAGCCGCATGCAGAATTTCGGCGATATCCTTTGCGTCAGATTTCACTGCAGCAGGCCAAACACACCGACGCCGTTGGTTGTTCCCACATACACTTTGCCGTTCGTGATCATCGGCGTGATGAACTTGTTTCCTGTGCCGAACTGATCTCTTCCCCCTGACGCCTGGTTGCTGTTGTATAGCTCATGCGAAAGATTGGTCGCATCGTAAGCATGCAAAACCGCACTACTGGCGTTCTCCGCAGCCCATAAGATCGCGTTGCTGGTCCCGTTGGCAGAGATACTCGGAGTAGCGCCGGGGTATCCGAAAGAGGTTCCGGTTTTCGACGACGCAGCGCTCGCGAGCAGCGCATTGCTGATGGCAAAAGCCTTGATGTTGTCACTCACCGCGCCGTAGTAAACCGTATTGTTGAAGTAAGCGGGCATGGAAAATACAGAACCCGACAGTGCCCCCTGGAGTTGCTGGTAAACATTGTTCTTGTTCGGATTAAACTTTCCCATTGCGTCACGATCGACTACGTAGATATTCGAATCCTTGCCTGCGCCAACTGCAAGGTGCCGCGTCTGGCCGGTGCTGTCCATGAAATCGGGCAGCACCAGCGCTCCTCCCGATCCCAGGTCTTCATCAGAACCGTTTTCCGCACTTTGATTGAACATTTCAAAATAGTCAGCGACCGCCAACTGCTGGTTCGTGGTCGAAATCTTGAGAAAAGCATTTCCGAAATCGCCCTGGATCGGAAAGCCATTCGCGTCCAGTGTGGAATCAAATGTACCGTTCGCGTCGAGGAGAAAGATGTTCCCGGAAGTGTCGGCGGCCAGCCCTGCGCCACTCATCCAGACTGAACCCTCGTTGCCATTCGGAGTGACGTTCAACACGCTGACCTGCGCCAGGGTTGACCCGTTGAAGCCCATGATCCAGCCAGTGTAGGGACGGATGTCGCAATGGGAGGTCCATCCGGTGTAGACCACGCCGTTCAGCAGAAGCAGCCCCGCCCGCTCTTCGTATTGTCCGGGAGCGAATACCACATCCCCTCCCGAACTGCCGTCGCCAGTTCCGGGGAACGAAGCCTGAACATTCTGCGGCCCGCCAAATTCTTCCGCCCCGGTAGTTACGTCCAGAGCATGCAGTCGCTGGTGGTAATTTCCGGATCCATCTTTCGACATCGCGACTACGTAAATCGTGCCGTGCGGACCTGCTCCGGGATCGATGACCGGAGTCGCGGTAACGCCGATCTCTGGCGTCACCTGGCCACAGCCACGATCGTCGCTGGTGGTCTCGCCGGAGGCCAGTGTCGAGATTTGCCAGAGAAGCTTTCCGCTGTCCGCATCGAAGCCGTAGACGCTTCCGTGTTCCGTAGCGACATACAGCACGTTATGCATCCCTTGGTTCGGAATACTCACCTGCGTGAGATAAAGCGGTTGAGCGTCCACTTTCCCATCCACACTGATGACAAAAAGCTTGCCGAAACTGGAAGAGTTGACGTTGCTGACCGTGAGCATGGTTTCGCTCAGGTTCTGCCCAGTGCGGGCATTGTCGTTGTGGTACGTCGTGACGTTAGTTCCGGTCATGCCGGGAGGGGGTGTCGACGTCGACTGCTTAGGCGAGCTGCTATTGCAGCTAACCAGATGCAGAGCCAGGAGAGTCATCAGGACTGCTCCAAGAAAGCCGAAACCCGCAAATCCGGACTTCCGCCACGGAGTTTTGAATAGCGACGCAAATCTCTTCAACATCATGACCGCACTCCAGGTTTTCACTGCGAATCATGGTAAACCTCGATGACCCATAAACGACACGCCTTTTTCTTATCTCGTTCGCGGAAGCCAAGTCTATGATTGTCACTAAGTCATCGTTGCCGAATTATTGTCGCTACAAAAGGTCATCCGGCTGAACGCTTCGCCTTCAATCCGAGATTTGCACTACGTGGTTCGATCAGTCTGGCAGGATGAGTCCAACCGCCAGGCGCGACTGCGCCGCCTGTTCATGGCCGGAGGCTGGCAAGTCTGGAAGCGTCTGGTTCGAACTCCGGTGATTGTCCCGCTCTTTAACGGCTTCCGATTTCGCGCCTACCCCGACTGTCAAGCTTCGTCGGCCGTGCTCTACACCCGGATCCCGAATTTCAAGTGCCTCTCGTTCGTTAGAAAGCACATCGACAAAGGGACCCTCCTCGATATCGGAGCCAACGTCGGTCTGGTCACTCTTCTGTTGGCCGACAAGATTCAACATGCAATTCTCTTCGAGCCAAATCCAATCGCAGCCGCCCGCGCGCGAGAGAACATGGCACTCAACCAGTTCGGTTTTGAGGTCCATGCACTCGCTTTGTCGGATCAGGCTGGAGTTGTCGAGATCGAAAATGCGGGCGGTGTGGATTCGTGCAACCGGACGGTAGTCGGCTTCACCACCTCTCTTCCAACCATTTCTGTGCAGCGCGCAACCGTCGACAACTTTCTAGCCGCACACGCTGCTCTGCCGGCTCCAATTTCAGCAGTTAAGATCGACGTGGAAGGACACGAGAATTCTGTTTTGCGCGGGATGGCGGGGCTGCTTGAAACGCACCGTCCAAGACTGGTGATGTTCGAATACCTGCAGCGAACCAATCTCGTGGAAACCCTGGAGCTTTTTTCCCGGGTAGGCTATCGGGTTATGGAACTCAAGGCGGGAACGCCGACCTGGGCGACATTGCAGGTGTCGCCGCTACAGGACCTCTTCGCTTGTCCGGAAGAATTGGCCACTGAATTTATCCCAGCTTCGCGGTAGCCCACTACTTCAGATCAACCCGCAGGACGATGTTCACGATCTTTCGGTCATCGAATTGGCTCACCGTCTTGGTTTCGCTCTTTTGACCTTTGTACTGGGCATAGACTTCGTAGTCGATGTTCGGAGAAAGTTCCGGGAAGTGATACGCGCCGTCAGTGCTGATAATGTAACTCTTCACGGCATGAGTGCGCGTGTTGGAAAGGTAAACTACCGCGTCCGGTAGAGCATTATCGTGCTGATCGAGCACCTTCCCGGTCAGCATGCGCCCGGTGCTGGGCTTGTCTTTGTCCTTCGCATAAAGGCCAACCGCTGCAGTCAGGCTGAGCAGCACCACCAGAGCGCCAACTTCAAACTTTCTCATCTGGTTTCCTCCTCCAGCTTACCGGCAAGTTGTTCTGGGCGTATTGCTATTTTAGGTGCAATCCGGTGTCGACCCTCTCGTCTGCATCGACGTGGACTTTGACTTCTTCTCCTTGCAACGGATTACCATTCCGCGATTTGTAACCTTTGAGGTCAGCCCAGATCACATAATCCTGCTTGCCCGCGGGAACACGTTGGGCGAACTCGCCCTGGTGATCGGAATACAACTCCCAGCGCGCCTTTTTGTCCTCGACCCGCCGAATCTTGATTTTCACCGCGTACAGCGGCAGTGCGTCCGGGCCCCACACTGTACCGAAGATCACCGCGTAGGGTTTGTCGCGCTCGCTGGCGGAGGCGGAGTTTGCGGCAGCCGCGGCCGTCGGGCGAAGGCCAAGCATCGCCGGAAGACACAGCCCAAGAATCGCCGTTCGAAAAACAGCGCGCGAGCAAAATTCTAAGCGGCGGGGCCGCTGTGGGTTGGACTCAAGAAAGATCACTGTCCTCTGCTTCCTCCTCGTCGTCCTCCTCGTACTTCTCTTCATCGACAGGCTTCAGCTCAATGGGACTGACTGTGATGATCTCGAAGTCAGTACCGCACTCAGGGCAGGAAACAATCTCTCCCTCATCGACCTCATCTTCTACAATATCGAGGTTGGTTTCGCATTCCGGGCAATGAACCACAATGGCCTCCATTGGATTAGCACTCCTGATAATATTTAGTGTCTCTTGAGCCGAAGGTCAAGTCCTCGATTTCAGAGACGTGACGGATCGCTTCTCAAGCCCTTGGCTGGCGGCTATTCTAAGAAGGATCGTGAAACTCCAACGCTATGATGACGGAAATCGTGAGTTGGGATGCCGGCGTATCCTGGTGTGCGTCGGTTGTGTCTCGCTCCCCGAGCGGCAGTTGGGAACCTGCTAAAATGCGGAGATAGCGTGCTTCTATGTATCGCGGACGAACCCTCTCGCTGAGTTTCCCGCCCTTTACCAGAGCTGTGAAGTGGCTGGTCCTGGTGAATGCCGCAGTCTATCTGCTGCTCGAAATTCTCAAGGCTGTGGTCCCTGACTTGGGCGCAACGTTGACCCTTGCGCTCGCGCTGATTCCCGCTTATGTGATGCACGGCTGGATATTCCAACTGGTGACGTATTCGTTCGTGCACGCGGGCGTGCTGCATATTCTTTTCAACATGCTGGGATTGTGGATGTTCGGCGCTCAGCTGGAGTCCGACTGGGGACCGCGGCGCTTTCTTGAATTCTATTTCTTTTGCGTGATCGGAGCCGCGCTGACCACGATTGCAGTTTCCTACACCGGCGTGGGCGGCGTAGTACCGCAAACTCCGACGGTTGGTGCGTCCGGGGGAGTGCTCGGCATCCTGATGGCGTTCGGCATCCTCTACGGCGATCAGGAAATCATGTTGTTTCCAATTCCATTCAGCATTCGCGCGAAGTATTTCGTAGCTGGAGTCGCCTTTATCACTCTGGTCGAGGCGATCAGCGCGTCGGGGTCCGGGCGCGGCTCAAACGTCGCCTATATCGCTCACCTCGGCGGGCTGCTGTTCGGGTTCCTGTATGTCAAGTTTCTGCCCAAGCGCGGTCTCGCCTTCGGAACCACAGAACGCTATTTCGGCATACGGAATTCTTATTACCGCTGGAAGCGGCGCCGGGCGGCGCGCAAGTTTGAAGTATTCATGCGCAAACAGAATCGCGCCGTGAGTGGGACTTTCGACGAAAATGGCAACTACATACCCCCCGACGACGTGAACAAGAAAAATGGCGGATCGAAATCCGGCTGGGTAAACTAAGGAATACCACGTAGCCCAGTTTCGCAGCCTCACCCAAAGAACTTCCGAAACTCCGCCAGCACCTGTGCCGGCAATCCATCCGGCTTGGCCGCTCCCTTGAATCCAAGATCGTGCCCTGCTCCCTCGATTCGCAGCAACTGAGTCTTCGCCGGAATCAGACTTACGGCTGATTCCATCTCCTCCGGCAATCCGAAGGGATCGCGCGTTCCATGCACAAAAAGCGCGGGCGTCTGTAACTTGGGCAAGTGCTGGATGCGAAGTTGCTCGGGCTTTCGCGGCGGGTGCAACGGATAGGAGAGCAGCAGTAAACCGGTCACCAAACCGGGATCATCGGCGCAGAGCATCGTGGTCTGCCGGCCCCCATACGAGTGTCCGCCGAGAAACATCCGTCCTGAAACCATTTGACGAAGAACGGTGACGGCGTTCTTCAGGCCTTCACGGTCGCGCGCCGCGTCGCCGGGTCGAGGCGGACCGTAGGGACGCACTTGGCGATAAGGCAAGTCGCAGCGCAACACCGTGACGCCCGCCCCTGCAAAAACCTCCGCGAACGCAACCAACAGCGGAGCCCGCGAGTTCGATCCCGCGCCATGAGCCAGCACCAGCCCATCCCCAGTGGAAGTGGAAGGTCGATGAACGAATCCACGAACCTGCGGATCAAGCGATGTGTCGACGAAGGGATCGAGGCTGGGCGGCATGGTTCAGACTTACTCCGCTCGGTCAGTCAGGGCTTCTTCCAGGGTTTCGTACACTTTCACGGTGCGGATTTCGTGCGCGAGTTTGGCCCAGCAGCGCAATACTTCGGGATCTTCCAGCGCGGCTCGACGAGCCTCCTCAGATTTCCAGTAACGCAGCAAAATGTATTCGCCGCGCGATTTGGCATCGCGATAGAGCAAATCGCGGCTGTATCCACCCGCAGAAAGCGCCGCAATCAAAGCGCGCATGGTCGCCAGAGACGCTTCCTCCTGTCCAGGCTCGGGCTGGAAAATGGCAACTGAAGGTATTTCACGAAGTATTTCCTGGGACATGAGAACTATTGTCTCCGTTACGTCAAGCCCGGCTAGTCTTTTTGCGTGGCGCACGCGGGGCGCCTGCGTCTGCAGCCACCGAGTGAAGCCGCATGAAATTGGTTGAGCCCGACGCCATTTGCGTGCCGGCCACGACCCCCAGCACATCGCCCACCTTGATGCGGCCCATGCGCAGGAGTTCCCGCTCGGCGGTCGTAACCATATCTTCGGCGCTGCGTGCTGGCGCTGTATGCACCGGCTTCACGCCCCAGAAAAGATTCATCCGGTTACACACTGCCAACATCTGGCTGAAGGCATAAATCGCGGCTTTCGGACGATACTTCGAAATCATGCGGCCCGTATTCCCCGTCTCGGTGAATACCGCGATAGCTCCCATGCGCAGGTCTTCGGCGGCATGGGAGATGGCCTCACAAATCGCCTGCGCGACCGTGATCGAATATCTCTCGCGTCGTCGCCGGGGGAGCGTAAAATCCCCGGAATTGCCCTCCGCCTCAACCACAATGCGACTCATCATCGAGACGGCTTCACGGGGGTAAAGGCCGTTTGCGGTCTCGGCGGACAACATGACGGCATCAGTCCCGTCGAAAATTGCGTTGGCGACGTCGCTGGCCTCGGCCCTGGTGGGACGCGGGTTCTCAATCATTGATTCCAGCATTTGCGTGGCAATAATCACCGGCTTGCGCCACTCCGCGGACCTGCGGATCACGTGTTTCTGGATGACCGGAACTTTCTCCGGCGGCATTTCCACGCCCAGATCGCCGCGAGCCACCATTACGCCATCGGCGGCTTCAAAAATTTCTTCCAGCCGTTCCAGGCCTTGTGGTTTTTCGAGCTTGGCAATGACAGGGAGATCAGAACCATGTTCCGCGATAATCTGTTTTACCTCGCGCACATTGGCCGC
>Ga0209415_10020686_pt1 | contig 10206 bp, 11 predicted proteins | sample PeaSoiSIISIP2007_FD_187696 | JGI IMG/M metagenome (GOLD analysis project Ga0209415, IMG submission 187696) | Peat soil microbial communities from Weissenstadt, Germany - SII-SIP-2007 (SPAdes) (version 2) | ecosystem: Environmental > Terrestrial > Soil > Wetlands > Peat | place: Germany...
CGGCCCGAGCGTAGGGGGTTGACCAGCTACGGTGCCCCCGTGGCCCTGACCCCGGTGACCACCCTCAACGAGCTCCTCGACCTCGAAGAGCTCGACCGCAACCTCTACCGGGCACGCAACGAGGACAACGTCACCGGCCGGCCGACGCTCTTCGGCGGTCAGGTGCTGGCGCAGGCGCTGCGTGCCGCCGCCTTCACGGTCGACGAGGCGCGCCTCCCCCATTCCTGCCACGGCTACTTCCTGCGCCCCGGCCAACCCGAACGCCCGGTGATCCTCCGGGTGGACCGGGACCGCGACGGCCGGTCCTTCTCGGCCCGCCACGTGGTGGCCATCCAGGACGGGGACGAGATCTTCACGCTCACGGCGTCGTTCCACCGGGTCGAGGAGAGCGGCGCGCTCGAGACGCCGATGCCCGAGGGCGTGCCACCGCCGGAGGCTCCGGCTCGGGCGATCGGTTGGCACCACCGGACGGTCGAGCTCAAGATCGTGGACAAGGCGGGCGAGACCGAGGACGGACCGCCGACGAGGCTCTGGGTGCGGGCGATGCAGCCGCTGGCGGACGACCCCGTCGTGCGGGCGGAGATGAAGCGCATCGCCCGCGACGAGATGCGGCACCTCGCGCTCTCGTGGGAGGTGCACGCCTGGGTGATGAGTCGGCTCGACACCGCCGCCCGGACGCGCGTCCGCGCGGCGCAGCGAAGCGCCGTCGCCGAGCTGCTCGGCGAGGTCGCCGGCGATCCCCAGGGATCGCTCGTCCGCACGGCCGGCCTGCCGCGCGGCGCCCAGTCGCGCGCCCTGCTCGCGGCTGTCGCCACGCGGATCGCGGCGTAACCACGCCTACGGCGCCGTCACCCGCGCCCCGATCTGCCCCAGCACCTCGTCCCCCATCGCCACGCTCAGCCGCCCGTTCCCTCCCCGCCGCCCCCACCCCACGGTCACCGGCGCCGCCGCCGGCGCTCCCCCCGCGCAGCAACCCGGCGGCGCGATGACCGCCGCGAAGCTCGCGTCCCCCCCCAGCGCCCCCACCGCCCGCGCCACCGATGCGCTCGTCTTGAACGGCGCCGCGGGCCGCGCGAGCCCGAGCAGATCCTGCGGCGCCAGCCCCACCGCGAGGTCGGCCTCCTTCGCGTCCACGAACCACGCGAGCCCGGCCGGCGCGAGATCCAGCGTCACCTTCAGCGGGTCCGCCGTCCCCCGCGAGGGCGCCGGATGCGCCGCGAACATCACCACCTGCGCCTTCCCCACCCGCGGCACATCGACGCTCTGCGCCGTCCCGACCCCTGCCCCCGCGCGGAGCGGCAGCATTCGCTCGACGGCGTCCGCCAGCGCCGGCTGCGACGCCAGGTCCACGAATCCCTTCACCGTCGGGCCCATCCCCGCCGCATCCGCCACCGGCGCCCGCAGGACGAGCCCCGCCAGCGCCGGCTTCGCGACGAACGACACCGTCTCCCAGTCCCCTCGCCCCTTCGCCCACGACGCCAGCAGCTCCGCCAGCCTCGCGCCGCCCCCGGTCCCCAGCAGCGGCGCCAGCGCCTTCCCGAGACACGGCCCCATCGTGCTCGTGTCCTCCGTGCGCTGCTCCGCGGTGTCGCTCCAGAACAGCGCCATCAGCGCGTCCCGCGGCGCCTCCAGCAGCGCCGTCGGGCTCGCCGGGTGCATCGCACTCAGCCGGCGCCGTGCGCCGCTGTCCCCGGCCTTCGGGACGAAGGTCCCCACCACGTCGAGCTGGGCCTCGTCGGCGTCCGCGTCCACGCGAGCCTCGGCGAGGTCCCCCGCCCACGCCACCGTCTCCTCGATCCCCGGCTCGAAGCACCCGGCCAACGCGCTCGCGTCGACCTCGGGCGGCAGCATCCCTCGCGCCATCGCCTCGATGGACGCCGTGACCTTCGCCGCCAGGTCCGGCGCCTTCTTGCCGATCTGCGCGAGGGCCGCCGGATCCATCCGCAGCGCGAACGAGGACACCGGGAGCGGCTTGGTCGGCATCGTGCGCGCCGCGTACGCCCCGAGATCGGTGAGATCGCCCGCGCTCGAGGCGAGGACGAGGTAGCCCGCCCACGAGATCGCCAGCGCGACCGTCGGCGGCGTCCCGTCGCCCGGCACGAGCCGAGTCATCCCCACCACTTCCTCCGCCCGGTATCGCGCCGTGTCTCCCTCCACCAGCGCGGCGCGCACGCCGTCGAGGTCCTTCAGCTTCATCGCGATCGCGAACGCGACGCCGTCGCGCACGTCCCCGAGGACGATGTGAAACGGGTGGTCCCCGGCCACGAGCGGCGCCACCGCGGGATCCGCTCCCGCCCACGCCAGGAGCGCCCCGGCCGCCGTGTCGTGCAGGCGGGCGAGAGTCGGTCCTCCTCCCTTGCGCAGCCGCCCCCAGAAGGCGTCCGGATCCCGCAGCGTTCCCTCGGCGATCAGCGAGGACGGCGCCGCGACGGGACCCTCGTTCGCCGCGCGCTGCGCCGGCGTCGGCTCGTGCTTGCAGGAGACGACCAGCACGGCGAGGAGCACGAGAAAGGCGAGCCGGCGGAGCACCTCCTCTTCATACCAGGCTCACACGCGTCACCGCCCCCTCGATGACGCGTCCGCCGACGGTGACGTAGAGCCCGCCGTCGTTCCTGGCGAGCTCGAGCTTCGTGCGGCGATCGAGCATCGGCTCGAGCGCGTCGAGGAACGCCGGCTCGAACCGCCACACCTCGATCGCCTCCACGTCGTGGATCGCGCGCGAAGCCGCCTCGCGCCGCAGGAGCATCGGGTCCACATGCGTGAAGAGAGCCACGCGCCGCGCCGCCTTCGAGGCCTTGTGGAGGCGCTCGGCCGAAGGCGAGCCGATGTCGATCCACGCGAGGAGGATACCCGTCGGATCGCGCACGGCGATCGGCGGCTCGTCGGTGGAGGAGACGCCGGCCTTGCTGAAGGCGATCCCCTCCTCGTAGGAGAGGCAGTAGGCGAGGAGGCGCGTGAGGAGGTAGCGGGCGCTCTCGGAGGGGTGACGCGCGAGGCGCAGGTCGAGGCTCTCGTAGACGGAGCGGTCCACGTCGGAGAGGGTGACCTCGACGTGGTGCATGGTGGCGGTGAGGGCCATGAGGGAAGTCGATCCGTTGGAGGGCGAGAAGGAGCACGAGACTCGAGCTACGTGCAGGTGCACGAGGACGAGGACCCGCACGGCCAGTCGAGCACGATGACGCGTCCGTGCTCGACCCGTCGTGCTCCTCCTCGTCCTCCTGCGCGTGCGCGTACCTCGAGTCTCCTACTCGGGAGCCTTCCAGGGCACGTCTAGCCGTCTGAAATCATTGGCGGATAAGAAAAAGCGCATCCCGCGTTCGATTTTTCCCGGAAAACGCCGACTCCGTACCTCTACCTAGACAGAGAGGGACGAGTCACCGGGCAGTCGCCCGGGCGCTCCCCTCACGGTGACCCGCGCCGCCCCGGCGACGCGCTCGCACCGGTGAACCCGAAACGATCCCGACGGGGCCCGACGGCCCCCGCACAGGAGAGCTCCGCCATCACCATGACCCACCTCGACACGAAGCAGGACCAGGCGATCGAAACCCACGACCCCAACCCGGCCGCGCCGGCGGTCAACGACAACGCGCAGCACCCCGCGGGAAACGACAACGCGCAGCTGCGAGGAACGGCCGACACGACCGTCCTCGCCGCCCATCCCGCGTTCGTGAAGTGCGTGCGCGACACCCTCATCCGCCAGGGTCGGCGCAACTACCTCGAGGACGACATCCCCGAAGTCCAGCTCCGCGCCATCGAGGCGGCACGGGTCGGGCCGATGCCCCCGGACCTCCCCCGATGGACAGCGCTCGGGTGCCGGATCGCGAAGCTCTACGCCATCGACCTTCGCCGCAAGTGGCAGGTCCGCAAGAAGTACGACACGGGGCTCTGCGAGGAGCCCGACGCGCACGGGCCCATCGAGGTCGAGCGCGGGCGGGATCCCGTCGACACGCAGCGGTACCTCGCCGTGCTGAAGGACCAGTTCGACCGCAGCGAGATGCCGGACATGGGCGGGGAGATCCTCTGGGACGCCGCGGAGGACGTGCCGCAGGAGGAGACGGCGGCGGAGATAGGGCTCAGCGAGCAGACGGTGAAGCGGCGCCTGAGGGCGATGCGCGAGCGGTTCTCGCGGAGACTCGACGATCTGGGTCTCCGCGATGGCGTGAATACCGTGTGCGACAAATCGTCGTCGCAGGCTGATACCTAAACGGCTGGTTCACGACTAGACAGTATGAGGGGGGCGGTCGCGAAACCGGGACCGGCCTCGAGGAAACCAAAGGCGCCTCTCTCGAAACCAGGAGCGCCACTTTCGGCCCGGAAGTCGCTCCGACGATTGCGCAGGCGCCTCCTGGTTTCGTGACTCGCGCTCTGCGAGCTCGAAAGTCGACGGTTCGGAAACGAGCCTTCGCTCTCGAAGAACCAACCGTCGCTCTCGCCATCGCGAAGGACGCTCTCGCAACTGCGGAGGCTCCTCTGGCAATCGATGGCGACGCCTTCGTGATTCCCGGAGGCGCTTTCTCGAATCGAGAAGGCGCCTTCGTGAATCAGGAAGCGAGCTTCGGAAGCAAGACGTCGCGGCTGCAACTGCGAGAGCGCGGGTTGCGATTCAAGAGCGCGCTCCGACGAAAGCAAGAGCGCGAATCACGAAACCAAGAGCGCGGCTCGCAATTCATCGGTCGAGAGCATCGAAACCTCGGTCGAAACCGGCGGCTGCAGAGCGCGAGGGCGAATTTCAAGAGCAACGTTTTCAACGAGAAAGAGCAAGGAGGTGTTCCAGCAGGCACGTTCGAGATTCAAATTCGGTCAATCGTCACGAAACAGCACGTCCACAGAAGAAGAAAGATCCAATCCAAATGGCGACTACAACCATCTCGATTCATCGCGCTACGGTTTCACTCAAGCTGCCCGCCAAGGTGGCGGACTTCATCGCGTATGGCACGGGCATCGTGCACGCGATGACCAACAACCCGGCGTTTCCTGCGCCGGTGCCCGCGCTCTCCGCTCTCTCGGCGGCGTTGAGCGAGCTGCAGGCCGCCGAGACCCTGGCGCTCACGAAGGCCAAGGGAACCGCAGCGGCGCGCAACGACAAGCGCGCCGTCGTCGTCTCGCTGCTCCAGCAGCTGCGGGGCTACGTCCAGGCCGTGGCGGACGCCACCCCGGAGAACGGGGCGACGATCATCCAGAGCGCGGCCATCGCCGTGCGCAAGACGCCCGTGAGGACCACACGGGTCTTCGCCGTCAAGCCGGGGGCAGTCTCCGGCGCGGTGAAGATCACCGCCACGATCGCCGCTCGCCGGGCGTCGTACGAGTGGCAGTACAGCACCGACGGGGGCAAGACGTGGGTGAGCGCACCCGCCACGCTCCAGGCCAAGACGACGGTCACCGGACTGCCGTCAGGGGCCACGGCGCAGTTCCGGTTCAAGACGGTCACGAAGACCGGCGAAGGGGACTGGAGCCAGGCGATCGGGCTGCTGGTGAAGTAGGGAGCGCGGCGCGGCGAGAAGTGGAGGCGGGACGTCGGAGGCGCCCCCGGGGAATGGGCCCCGGGGGCGCGGTGTCTGGGCCCTCAACCATTTCCGGCGCCGAGGAGCTTCGGAGCTTCTGCCAGGAAGAAGGCCTTGATCGCAGCCCACCCGCTCGCGTCGAGTCCCGCCGGGAGCACGGGGTCCTTCTCCGCGTCGGCGAAGTACGTGAGCGCGCGCAGTACGTGATAGAGGTCGGCCTCGCGAACACCGAACCTCTGCAGGTAGGCCTCGCAGCATTCGCGCAGCGTCAGGCCGCTGCACAAGACTTCGCGCAGATCCCAGAAGTCCCTTCGCAGGCCGCGTCGCGAGATGGCGGCCAGCTTCATGGCCGCGAGGTCACGAAGGCCCGCGAGTCCCAGGCCGAACGCCTCGCCGGGTGGCTCGATGAGTGGATACGGGTAGCGCACGAAGTCGACGGGCAACCCGTCGCACAGGAGGTGCAGCGAGGCGTCCGTTTGCGACACCACCTCGACTCGATCGAAGCCGCGAGCCACGGCCGACTTCACGGCGTCGAGGTCAGCGTCCGGTGTTCTGCTGAAGAAGTCGAGGTCGAGGGAGCGACGGTGCCCGAGATGAACGCCGAGGGCAGTGCCGCCGGCGAGATAGAAGCTCGCCATCAGGGGCAGGGCGCTCAGACGATCCAGGGCGCGGCGCTGCTGGTCCGAAAGGCCGGGGGAGTCGCCCATGGCTCGTTCTCCGCGTGAAAGTAGGCCCGCCAGAACCCGCGCGTGCGCTCGCTGATGAGAGGGTGAGCGGTCTCGCGGAAGAAGCGCAGGATGCGGTCCGTGCCGTAGAGGGCTAGGAGCGCGCGGACGTCCTCCATCCGCCCGTTCTCGAGGACCCGCGGCAGGACGGCGTCGGCTTGCGTGGCGGGATCGAGCCCGTCGAAATCGACGTCCCAGAAGAGCCAGCGCAAGCTTTCGGGGAGGCGACTCACTTCCCTCTCATGATAGCGCATCCAGCGACTGACACCCCCTCAGGAGCCCGGCAGCGCCGGCTCCTTTCCCGTGTCACGCGCATCGGCACGCCAGGCTACGGGTAGTAGCTCTTGCAGCGGCCGCCCGAGCAGCTCTTGCTGGGACAGTCGGAGTCGGAGCCGCAGTTGCCGCACTGGCCCGAGCTGCACTTGCCGTTGCCCCTGCAGTCGGAGTCCGAGCCGCAGGCGCCGCACATGCCGCTCGAGCAGTGCCCCGTCTTGCAGTCGGAGTCGGAGCCGCAGTGGTTGCACGTCCCGCCGCTGCAGTGGCCGTGGCCCTGACAGTCCGAGTCGGAGCCGCACGAGGACATGGGCTCGGCGGGACCCGCGAGCGACGGCTCGGCGCGAGACACCTGGCCCCCGAAGAGGATCCCGCACGCGACGAACGCCACGACGCCACCGATGCGAATGTTGAAGCTCATGTCCACCTCCTGGGCGCGCATCGTGCCCCCGGTCGGCAGCGCCGTCGAGAGGGCATCCACGTCCTACCGCCACCAGCCGGTCGTGAACGGAGACCCTTCACGTCTGCGTGAGACGAGGCGGAGAGGTCGCTGGCGGTGCACTACGGTAGGCGCTTTGCGGGTCGCGGGCCGGTCGCTATGCTCCCTCGAGATGGCGCGCGATACGGCGGAAGCGGCCCGCGAGGCGGTGATCGACGCCACGCGCCGGATGTCCCCATCGCAGCGAGTGCAACGGGCCGTGGAGATGAGCGAGGATGCGCGCCGAATCTCGATCGAGGGGGAGCGGCGCCGGCATCCCGAGCTGACGGAGGCCGAGGCGCGTCAGATCGTCCTCCGGCGCATCTGGGGGGCCGAGCTTGCCGCGCACGTGCCCCCGGTCGGCCACCGCTCGCGATGACGGAGGTGCGGGGACTCCTGGAGCGTCTCGTCCGGATCCTGGACGGCGCGGGCGTACCGTTCATGATCGCGGGCTCCTTCGCGAGCACGGCTCACGGTTTCCCCAGGACGACGCAAGATCTGGACGTGGTGATCGATCCGCCGAGCGTCCTGGAGCTGGACGCGCTCATCGCCGCCATCCCGGCGGCGGACTACTACGTCGATGCGGAGACGGCGCGGGACGCACTGCGAAGAGGCTCGATGTTCAACGTCGTCGACCACGCGTCGGGCTGGAAGGTCGACTTCATCGTCCGCAAGAACCGAGCGTTCAGCCGCGAAGAGTTCGCGCGGCGCATGCCGATCCTGCTGCTCGACGTTCCGGTCTTCGTCGCCTCGCCGGAAGACACCATCGTGGCCAAGCTGGAGTGGTCGAAGCTGTCGGGTGGGTCGGAACGCCAGCGCAGGGACATCGTGGGGATTCTCGTCACCGTGGGCCCGCAGCTCGATCGGCCGTACATCGAGCGGTGGGTTCGCGAGCTGGATCTCGCGGACGAGTGGCGGGAGGCGCAGGGGACCACGGCGTAGACGGCGACGCGGACGACGGTGCCGATGACGCGGTTCTGGTGGCGACGAGCCCAACGACGAAGGCCGCTGCGCAAGACTTCGCGCAGATCCCGGAGGTCCTCCGCAAATGGCGACAACATCCTCGGCCGAATCCTGCGTTCGACATGTGCGCCCCAGAAAAGCATAGCGATCACTATTGGACGCGCCGGCCCGTCCGCTCCTCATCCTCCGCTTGTGCGGCGCGAAGTACGGCGATGGGCAGGATGTTTGGACGGGGCTATGCTTGGCGACCTTGGTGCAGAATGCGTGGCACGACGAACGGGACTTGGAGTTTCTGGGCCGTCGTCGCCGGGATAGCGGCTGTCTCCGCGTGCGGAGGCCGGACTACAGGGGCTCCTTGCTCGAACGATACGAACTGCACGGGCGGCCGCGCCTGCAACCAGGGCCAATGCGGTGACATTTCGGACGGCGGTGCATCCGAGGGTGCAGGGGTCGACGCTGCAAGTGGAAGGGATGCCGGGAGGCTGAGGCTGATGCGGGCTGCCAGCCGACCGGCGACCCGGCGGTAGTCGTGTCCCCTGATGCCCTATTTTTCGGCAACGGCGGGCTGGTTGGTTGCGGAACGCAGGCGCAGCCGCTGACCATCACGATCACCAACGAGACGTGTGCAGCCTTCAACTACACGAGCGTGCTGCCCACCGGCAGCATCTACTACGCCGTCGCGCCTGAGCATGGCGCGGTCGCTCCAGGCCAGACGCAGGCCGTGCAGGTGAGCCCCAGCCCCATCCCTCAGGTCTCTGAGGTCACGCCCGATCTGTACGAGGGGACGTTGAGCATCACGACGACGGCTCCTGGCGACACGGGCCATCTCGTGCAGCTCCACATGACCGCGTACGGGGCGATAGTGGAGTCGAGCCAGTTCGGGTCGGTGATCGCGTTCGGCGCGGTCCCCGCCGGGCAGACCGCGTCGCAGCAGTTCAGCGTGACCAACAGCGGCAACGCCCCGACGACCATCTCTTTCGATGTCGGCAGCCAGTACTACTCGGTCAACGCGCCAGACGGGGGCGCGCCTACATTCCCCATCGCGCCGATCCAGGCCGTGACCCCCATCGTGAAGTTCTCCCCTCTTGCGGTTCAATCCTACACCGACATGATGTGGACCTTCGAGGGTGTGCAGCCATGCTCGACACCCCCTGCGCCCATACAGCTCACCGGCTCTGGTGAGTAACGGCAGTGCTTGTTTCGGGCTTCGGGGTTTCCACGGTGGCCGGGTTGCGGCAAGCGCCCGCACATGCCGACCCAGGAGACAGCCCTCAGCCGCCACTTCCACCACGACAGCGAGTGCGCGTTGACGCCGGCCTCCGCCGCGTACTCCTTCGCCGTCAGCCCGCCGTCCCGCCAGCGCTCGACATGCTTCGCCCACGTCTCTCGCGATGCCCGCTCCATCTCGGCCTCCGCGATGAAGACCTACCTGAGCCGGGCCTCGGCGTCAGGAACGCGACTCGTCGAACGGATACCCCCAGCTCCGTTCAGCCCGGAAGGGTGGACAAATGGACCCCATCCAAGACACACCGCGACGCGCCCGCCGCGGTGGCCTCGACTCGACGAGTGCACGCGCCCGCCGAGCAACTTCCTCGACCTGGCATGGTAGCGCTGAGCGCCATCGCCCTTCCCTCACGCCGACGGTATCCGGCTCATCGCCCTCTCCGCGAGCGCCGTGATCGTGAGCGACGGATTCACGCCGGGATTCGCCGACACGGCGGAGCCGTCGATGACGTAGAGCCCCTCGTACCCGAACACCCGGTGCCCGGCGTCGATGACCCCCTCCTCGGCCGACGCCCCCATGCAGCATCCTCCGAGAATGTGCGCCGTCGTCGGCACCCCCAGCGCCGTCTCCGTCACCAGGCTCACGGGCAGCCCCTGCAGCTTCTCGGCGACGCGACGCGCGAGATCCGTCGCCTCGGGGATCGACGCCGTCGGCGCCGGCCCGTCGCCGAGCTCCGTCGTCAGGCCCGTCGCGAAGCCCGTCGTCAGCCCGCGCCCGAGCTTCATCCGCAGCGAGCCCTCCAGCGTGCGCATGTAGAGGAGGATGACGCTGTACTTCGCGAAGTCCGGCACGAAGACGGCCCGCATCAGCTTGAGCGGGTGACGCGCGACCGTGCCGACGAGGTTCGCCATGCGCGTCCAGAACGACGCCCCCGCGACGTGCGGCGCCGCGAGGAGGCGGAAGAACCCCGAGCCCGCGCCGTACCGCGTCGGCTCGAGGTGCGAGTGCTCGTCGGTCTCGAGGATGGAGCCGATGGCGATC
>Ga0209415_10020687_pt1 | contig 10206 bp, 9 predicted proteins | sample PeaSoiSIISIP2007_FD_187696 | JGI IMG/M metagenome (GOLD analysis project Ga0209415, IMG submission 187696) | Peat soil microbial communities from Weissenstadt, Germany - SII-SIP-2007 (SPAdes) (version 2) | ecosystem: Environmental > Terrestrial > Soil > Wetlands > Peat | place: Germany...
TGGCCTCGCCGCGGGTCACGGCGGCGAGCGCGGTGCGCGCGACCCCCGCCAGCGCGGCCTCGCCGGGCGAGCGCGGCGCCGGCATCTTCATCACGTTGAGGATGAGACCTTCGTTGAGCATAGTGCGCATGCGGTTGGCGACGACGCGCGTCACCAGCACCGGCAGCGTCAGCTTGCGCGAGACGAGATCCTCCACCTCCGCGATGCTCGCCCGGTCCTTGAGATCGTCTGAGGAGATGGGAATGAGGTTGATCACGACGTCGAGGCCGCCGAACGCCTGGGCGGCCGTCTGCGCAAAGCGCAGGGCGGCGTCCTGGTCGGTGCAGGCTTGGGTGAAAACCTTCACCTCGGTCGCCGTCTCGGCGAGCAGCGTTGCCAGCACATCGTTCTCGGGCGCGTCTGCCGAGGCATGCACGATGAGACGGCCGCGATGATCCGCAAAAGCCCGGGCGACATCGACGCCGCAGTCGGGCGAAAGGCCGGTGATGAGCACACGCACGCCTGCCAACTCACCGTAAATAGACGCCTTCGGATCTCGACCAATCACTGTCATCAGCATCAGGCTTCCCCTTATTGACGCCGGGACCGTGAGGGAACGCCCGGGTACACTGATAGCACGCCGATTCGGCTAACGAGTTCTAAATGCCAAGCGGATTCGGGTTTGCTGCGGGCCGGGCGGCGGCGCCATTGAGGCGCGCAGTGGCAATCTCCAGGCACGGCCCCTAAGTGATTGATGTGCCTTGCGGCCTCAGTCCCGCAGCGAATCGCCGCCGCCACGAGAAAGCTGTTGGAAGTGGCGTTGTCGTCATTGCGCTCGGCTAGGGCCGACACAAAGCTTGTCGCTGACGAATCGGCAGAGGCTGGTGGAAATCTTCATGGCGAGCATCGACGACAGCGGAACCGGCATGCGCAACCAAGGCGGCATTGCGGACCTCATCGTGAAGGGCGCCATCGCGCTCGTCACGGTCGCATTCTTCATCGGCGCTTACCTGCAGTTCCAGGTCACGTTCTGGCTGGCGCTCATCGCCGCCTTGTCGGTGTACATCACCCTCTTGATGCTGCACGCCCTGATGCGGCGGTCCGAGCGGGTCGAGGCGCTCGCCTCCGAGGTCACGCGACTGGAGGGCGAGCTCTCGCGCATGCTCCCCGACGAGGAGGAAGCCGCCGCCGCCGCCGCCGGTTGGCACAGCTCGCCGCTGACGCTGCGCACTCCCGCGCCGGCACCGGCACCGGTCAAGGCGGCTGCGCTCGCCCCGAAGCCGCAATCCAGGTTTACGGCGCGCGCAGGCGCACCTGCCACCCCGCCGTTCCCGGCTGCCGCCGCCGCGCCGGCACCCACGCTGTCCGTGCCGCCGGCGCCCGTGGCATCCCAGCCCGAGCTGTCGCCGTGGCCCGACGCCTCGGGCGCCAGCGACAACATGCAGGACTACTGGGCCTTCCGCCCGGCCAAGCCCACGCTGCCCGAGACATCGAAGGCGCGCCGCAAGGAGGCGCCGCCCGCCACCGCCGAGCGCGAAGCCGATCTCGACGCCGTGCAGAGCATGATCAAGCGGCTGTCGGACGAGGTGAACCTCGGGGCCGACGCCGCCGGCGAGCGCTCCGCGCCGAGCCCGGAGACCATCGCGCGCGTCTCCGTCGACGCGCTCAACACCACCGCGAGCACCATGCGCGCCGCCGCCGCCCCCAAGGCACCGCCGGCTTCATCTCCCACTGCGGCGCGCGGCGCGCCTCCCTCCATGCCGCCCCCGATCGCGCCCGCGCACGCGCGCATGTCCTCGCTGGCGTCCGCGCTCGCGGCGGGCCGCATGGACACCCTCGTCGAGCCGATCATGGGCCTCGGCGACCACCACGTTCACTATTATGAGGCCAGCGTCTGCCCGCGCGATGAGCGCAGCATGCCGCTTCCGGCCCCCGCCCACGACCGCCAGCTGGTGCGCACGGGGCTCGCTCCGCTGCTCGACGGCGCGCGTCTGCAGCGCGCGGCCCAGGTGTGCCGGTCGTTCGCGCAGCAGCGGCAGAAATATTGCGTGCTCGCGGCCGCGAGCGGCGAGGCGCTTGCCACCGACGTCTTCCTCGACGCGCTCGCCGCAGCCTACCGCGAGCGCGAGGCGCTGGCGGGCGAGCTGGTGCTCACCTTCGCGCAGGCCGACGTCAAGTCATTCAGCGGCACCGAATGGAGCAACCTCACCGACATGCGCGACCTCGGGTTCCGCTTCGGTCTCGATGAGACGACGGACCTCGACTACGAGTTCACGGCGCTCAGGGCCGCGGGTTTCGCGTTGGTCCGGATCGACGCGGCGACCTTCCTGCAGGGACTGCCCGCCGCGGCCGCTGTCATGCCGCCCGCGGAGGTCTGCCGGTCGCTCGCAGAGGTTGGGCTGATCACCATCGTTACGGGGATCGACAGCGAGTTGACGCGGGCCAATGTCGTGGCAAGCGGCGTGTCGCTCGGTCAGGGCTCGCTGTTCGGTCCGCCGCAGACAATCGCCGGCGACGCGCTCGGCACCGCGGCCGCTTGAGCTTGGGGGGCGATGCCGCTACTGAGGCGGCATGACCGGACCTCTCGAGCCCATAGCGATCATCCACTCTGTCGCGCCGCTCGCCGCGAGCACCTCCGCGTGGCTCGTCGACATCTGGGGCGTGATGCACAACGGGGTGCGGCCGTACGTGCCCGCATGCGAGGCGTGCCAGACCTTTCGCGACGGCGGCGGCCTGGTCATGCTCGTTTCGAACTCGCCGCGCCCGCGCGAGAGCGTCATCGCCCAGCTCGATCGCATCGGCGTGCCGGGCACCGCCTATGACGCGATCGTCAGCTCCGGCGACGTGGCGCGCACGCTGATCGAGTCGTATGCCGGCCGCTCGCTCCTGCACATCGGCCCCGAGCGCGACCTGCCCATCTTCGCCGGCATCGACGTGAAGCGCGTCGGTGCCGATGCCGCCGACGCCGTGGTGTGCACAGGGCTCGAGCACGACGAGCGCGAGACGCCGGACGACTACGGCGCGACGCTGGCCATGTGCGCGGCGCGCGGGCTGCCGATGATCTGCGCCAATCCCGACCTGACGGTCGAGCGCGGCGGCCGCATCATCTATTGCGCCGGCGCCATCGCCCAGGCCTACGAGCGCCTCGGCGGCGCGGTGGCGTATGCGGGCAAGCCCTACCTGCCGATCTACCAGCTCGCGTTCGCGACGCTGGAGCGCCTGCGCCCGGGGAGCAGCGACCGCTCGCGCCTGCTCGCCATCGGGGACGGCGTGCGCACCGACCTCGCCGGGGCGGCGGCGGCGGGCCTGCGCGCGCTGTTCGTGGCGAGCGGCGTGCACGTGGCCGGCGAGCTCGATGAGGCGGCGCTGAGGGCGCTGTTTCCGCCCGGATCCCCGCGTCCGATCGCGGCCATGCCCCGGCTGGTCTGGTAGCCCGGCTAAGGGGGCCGGGCTCGCTTGACGCCGCCCGCCCGCGGGCCGATCTATCGGCAATGCCCGACAAGACCACCCGCGAGCCGCAAGACGAGGCGCCGGCGAAGGACGCCGTGCCGGTAAACGACACCGTGCCGGCCAAGGATCTTGCGCCGGAGGGTGCGGCCGGCACCGCCAGCGGTCCCGCCGTCATCGCGGCCTACCTGAAGCTGCTGCCGTCCTCGCCCGGCGTCTATCGCATGCTCGATCGCGAAGGCGCGGTCATCTATGTCGGCAAGGCCCGCAACCTGAAGGCGCGCGTCGCTAACTACCAGCGCTTCGGCGGCCACACCAACCGCATCGCGCGCATGATCGCGGCCACCGCGGCCATGGAGTTCGTCTCCGTGCAGACCGAGGCCGAGGCGCTGCTGCTCGAAGCCAACCTCATCAAGCGCTTCCGCCCGCGCTTCAACGTGCTGATGCGCGACGACAAGTCGTTCCCCTACATCCTGATCGCACGCGACACCGCGGCCCCGCAGATCATGAAGCACCGCGGGGCGCGCAACCGCAAAGGCGACTATTTCGGGCCCTTCGCCTCCGCCGGCGCCGTCAATCGCACGATCAATATGCTGGAGCGCGCCTTCCTGCTGCGCTCTTGCTCCGACAGCGTCTACGAGAGCCGCACGCGGCCCTGCCTGCTGCATCAGATCAAGCGCTGCTCGGCGCCGTGCACCGGCGAGATCGCGCTCGACGACTATGGGCGGCTGGTCGACGAGGCGACGCGTTTTTTACGCGGCGAGAGCCAGAACGTGCGGCGCATGTACCAGGGCCTGATGCAGGAGGCCTCCACGCAGCTCGAGTTCGAGCGCGCGGCGCGCTATCGCGACCGCCTCGCCGCGCTCGCGCACGTCACCGCCGATCAGTCGATCAACCCGGAGGGCGTCGAGGAGGCCGACATCTTCGCCGCCGCCCAGGACGGCGGGCAGACGTGCATCGAGGTGTTCTTCTTCCGCACCGGACAGAACTGGGGCAACCGCGCCTATTTTCCCAAGGCCGACCGCTCGCTCCCGGTCGAGGAGGTGTTGGACAGCTTCATCGCGCAGTTCTACGACGACAAGCCGGTGCCCCGCCTCATCCTGCTGTCGCACGACGTGCCCAACCGCGAGCTGCTCGCCGAGGCGCTGTCCACCAAAGCCGAGCACAAAATAGAAGTTCGCGTGCCGCAGCGGGGCACCAAGTCCGGCGTCGTCGAGCACGCGCTCGCCAACGCGCGCGAGGCGCTGGGCCGCAAGCTGGCCGAAGGCTCCTCGCAGCGCCGCCTGCTCGACGCGCTCGCCGAGCGCTTCTCGCTCGCTGCCGCGCCGCGCCGCATCGAAGTGTTCGACAACAGCCACATCCAGGGCACCAACGCCGTCGGCGCGATGGTCGTCGCCGGGCCGGACGGCTGGGTCAAAGGCCAGTACCGCAAGTTCAACATCAAGTCGGAGACCCTGCGCCCCGGCGACGACTACGCCATGATGCGCGAGGTGCTGACGCGCCGCTTCCGCCGCCTCGCGGTGGAGAACGGCGAAGGTGGCGTGCCCGAGCCTGCCGCGGCCGCCGACACCGTGATCGCCAATGTGCTCGATGCGATCGGTCTCGGACCGGAGCCGGCCGACGACGATGTTTTTCCCGATCGCCCCGACCTCGTGCTGATCGACGGCGGCGCCGGGCAGTTCGCGGTCGCCCGCGAGGTGCTGGCCGACCTCGGGCTGCACGAGATCTGCCTGATGGGCATCGCCAAGGGCCCCGATCGCGATGCCGGGCGCGAGCACTTCTACCTCGCCGGCCGCGACCGCCCCCTCATGCTCGAGCCGCGCGACCCCGTGCTCTACTTCGTGCAACGCCTGCGCGACGAGGCGCACCGCTTCGCCATCGGCACGCACCGCGCCAAGCGCTCCAAGGCGATCGGCTTGAGCCCGCTGGACGAGATCGCCGGCATCGGCCCGCGGCGCCGGCGCGCGCTGATGCAGCATTTCGGCTCGGCTAAGGCCGTGTCGCGCGCGGGCGTGGAGGACCTCAAGGCAGCCGACGGCATCTCCGCCGAGATGGCGCAGCGGATCTACGATCACTTCCACGAGCGTGACGGCTGAGAGCGGGAAGGCTCAAGCGCGTGCGCGCGCGACTTCGCGCGGCCGGGCGATGCCGGCCACTGCGCGCGACAGCGTAACCTTTCAAGCTTGTCGCCGTAGCCTTAGGTCGGCGACGGACCGGCCGTGGGCGGGAGCACGATGCCCTGCAGCCAGTAGTGCCAGGCGACGTAGAACACGGCGAAGAAGACCGCCGTGAGAATGGAACCCACCAGCCGGTTTCCGAGCGCGACCACGTTGCCGACGATGCCGGCGAGAAACGCGATGGCGGACAGAATCCCGACCGAATGCCAGTCGACGGTTGCCAAATCGAATGGAAGTTGAGGCATACGTACGACCCCCCTAAAAGCCCTTTGGCGGGCTGTTTCTGTACACGAGCGCCGGCAGTTTCCGCCAACCCGGCCGCATATGCAAGGCCGGGGGCGAACCCTTTGTGCGCGTCGCCATCCTGACCCGCCGCGATGACAGCGCTCTTGCGGAATATGTTGCGAACGCTGTGTCTTAAGCGACACCGTGCGAGCGCAACCAGGCCAGCATGCGCGCCCAGCCGTCCTTCGCCGGTCCCTCGCGGTAGCTCGGCCGGTAGTCGGCGTTGAACGCGTGCGGGGTGTCCGGGTAGATTACGAATTCGCATGTCTTCCCCGCCGCTTGGCAGACGCTGCGCATGCGCTCGATGGTGTCGACGGGAATGCCCTGGTCGGCGCCCCCATAAAGTCCGAGCACGGGCGCATGGAGCTGCGCCACGAGGTCGATCGGGTGCTTTGGCATTTGCGGGCTCGGGTCGCCGACGAGCTTGCCGTACCAGGCGACGCCCGCTTTCAAGCTCGCGTTGTGCTCGGCGTAGAGCCATGTGATGCGGCCCCCCCAGCAGAACCCGGTGATGCCGAGGCGCGTCGTGTCGGCGTGGCCAGTGCCCTTGGCATAGGCGACGGTCGCGTCGAGGTCGGACATGACCTGCGCGTCCGGCACCTTCGACACGACGTTCTTGATGATCTCCTGAATGTCATTCATGCCGGCGACGCTGCCTTGACGCGCGTAAAGCTCGGTCGCGATGGCCATGTAGCCGTCCTTGGCGAGGCGCCGGCAGATGTCCTTGATGTGCTCGTGCACGCCGAAGATCTCCTGCACGACGAGGATGAGCGCAAACGGGCCGCCCTTGGCCGGCATGGCGCGGTAGGCCGGGATCTCGCCGTCGGGGACGGGGATCTTCACCTCGCCCGCTTCAAGCCCGTCGCTGTCGGTGGTGATCGCGGTCTGCGCGCACACCGGCTGCACCGCCGCGGCAAAGCCCACGGCGAGGCTCGTGGCGAGCATTTGGCGGCGATCGAGATCGCGCTTCGCCGACAAGCTGCGCTTATCGCTCTCGAAATCGTGCATCGACTTTTCCTCGCGCTGACCGCCATGGGCCGGCGGTGCCTATGACACGGCCCGCCAGACCGTGTAATCCCAATTCTGCCGCGCTCGTTCCCGATGGTTCGTTCTCGCGGAAACGCGGCGCAGACCCTCGCCGTTGACAAGGGAAGCAGGCGAGCATGGCGTCCACCGACAAGACGTTGGCCAATTTGTCGGCGTGGATCAGCCTCGCCGCGCTAGCCGGCCTCGTCGTAATCCCGTTGTATTTCAGGCACGAGGACGCACGGCCGCTTCCTGCGGTTCCGCGCACCAAACCCGCACCCACTGTCAACGCTCCGGCCCCGCCGTCTCCGTCGCCGTCCCCGAGCGCGCAGGCTCCCCCGGCGAAGGCCCCGCCCGCAACCGTGCCGCCCACGGCCGTGCCACCCGGAACCGTGCCTCCGGCGAACGCGCCGGGAACCGTTCCTGGCGCGGGCGCGCCGGCGCCGGCAACACCCGATGTGTGGTCCGATGCCGAGCAGGTCGCGGGCCTGCGCGATTGCGTGCGCCTGCTGGCGCCGCTGGCGCTGGAGGTCGACCTCGACATGCCCATGCGGCACGGACAGTGCGGTACGCCCGCGCCGGTCCTGCTGCACAGCGTCGGAGAGGCGGAGAAGGTCGTGTTCGATCCCGCGCCGCAGATGAATTGCCGCCTCGCCGGCGGGCTCGCGCGCTGGGTGGAGACGGTGCTTCAGCCCATCGCCAAGGAGATCCTGAAGTCGCGCATCGTGCGCATCGTGGGCGCGTCGTCGTACGCCTGCCGCAACATTTACAACAGCCCCAACCTGCCGCTGAGCGAGCACGCGACCGGCAACGCCGTGGATATTGCCGGCTTCGTGACCGCGGACGGGCACATCATCACGGTCAAGCACGCGTGGGGGCCGACGGAGCGCGACATTGCGGCGGCGAAGAAGAAGGCCGCCGAGGCCGCCGCCAAGGGAGTGGCAAAGGGCGACGCCAAGCCCAAAGACGAAGGCGCGCAGCCGGCCAAGCCGGAGGCCGGCGGCGAGGACGCGGCCAAGAAGGCGGCGACGGACAAGGAGAAGGCCAACCTGCACAAGGCCGGCCTGAAGACGGCGGACGCGAGCCGCCCCGCAGCCGGCTTAAGCGGCGCCGTCGTTGCCTCCACGACGCCCGAGGCCACGTTCCTGAAGCGGCTGCACCACGGCGCCTGCAGCGTGTTTGGCACCGTCCTCGGCCCCGAGGCCAACGACGCGCACCGCGATCACTTCCACCTCGACATGAAGGAGCGCAAGGGCACGGCGGGGGTCTGCCACTGAACGCTCTCTGCCGAAAAAGGCAGGCACCGGCTGGGTTTGCCCACGAGCTGCGGCGGGAGAGCCGTGCGCGCTTCGTCATTGACGGACCGTCGGCCGGATGCTGTACCAAAGGGCGATGGACCACGTGGCCGCCACCCGTCCGATGCCGATGAGTTTGCCCAACGTATTGACGTACGGGCGCATTCTGGCCGTACCGGCCCTCGTCGGCTGTCTTTTCTTCCTGCAGGGGGATGTCGCACGCTGGTCCGCTTTCGCGCTGTTCGTGCTGGCGGGGCTGACCGACTGGCTCGACGGCTATCTCGCGCGCATGTGGGAGCAGCAATCGACGCTCGGGCGCATGCTCGACCCCATCGCCGACAAGCTGCTCGTCGGCGCGGTGCTGATGATGCTGGTGCACGACAACACCATCACCGGCTGGTCGATCTGGGCTGCCATCATCATCCTCGTGCGCGAGATCCTGGTTTCGGGGCTGCGCGAGTTCCTGGCCGAGCTCAACGTCAAGGTTCACGTGACGCAGCTCGCCAAGTGGAAGACGACGATGCAGATGATCGCGCTGGCGGTGCTGCTTGCCGGCCCTGCAGCGGAGAAAATCATTCCTGGCATCACCACCGCCGGCATCGTCATCCTGTGGATCGCGGCGCTACTCACGCTGTGGACCGGCTACGACTACCTGAAGGCCGGCGTGGTCCATGCCATGGAGCGCTAGGCGCACATGAGCGAGGATAGAACGAGGCGCGTGAAGCTTCTCTACTTCGCCTGGGTGCGCGAAAAGGTCGGCAGCGGATCGGAGGAGATCGAGCTGCCGCCGGAGCTCGATACCGTATCCGACCTGATCGGCTGGCTGCGCGCGCGCGGGCCCCAGTTCGAGCAGGCCTTCGCGCGGCCGCAAGCCATCCGCGCCGCCCTCGACAAGGTGCACGTGAAGCCGGCGGCGCGCATCGCCGGCGCACGCGAGATCGCGTTCTTCCCGCCCGTCACCGGAGGCTGAGGCGCATGGCCGTGCGGGTGCAGCGCGAGGATTTCGACGTCACGGCTGAGACGGCCGCATTGACTGCGGGCGATGCCGACATCGGCGCCATCGTCACCTTCACCGGCCGCGTCCGCGCAGATGGGGGCAGCGTCGCCACCATGACGGTCGAGCATTATCCGGGCATGACGGAAGCCGAGCTCTCCCGCATCGAGGCCGAGGCGCAGGCGCGCTGGCCGCTGCAGGCAAGCCTCATCGTGCACCGCGTCGGCGAGCTCAAGGCGGGCGACAACATCGTGCTCGTGGTCACGGCTTCCGCGCACCGGCAGGCGGCGTTCGAGGCCGCGGGCTTCCTTATGGACTACCTCAAGACGCGGGCGCCCTTCTGGAAGAAGGAGACGGACGCTGCGGGGAAAACCGCGTGGGTGGAAGCGCGCGACCACGACGAGAGCGTCGGGCGCAGGTGGTCGTGAGCGATTGGACGGCGCTCGCCCGTGTGCGTGCAGGCGCAACCCTTCGTTAGCGGATTGTTAGCTGTTAGCGAAGTTTTAAGGGTTGGGGGCGATAACCCTAACAATGCCTGAAGGTGGACCGCAAAACGCCATCATCTCGGGCAACCTTGACCGTCCCACCACTTGATTTGTACCGCGTAGACGGGGGTCAGACGTCATGGTTTTCGGTTTGCCGCGACCTATCTGCGGCGGGATCATCGTTGCCCTTTCCTTAACGTGCGCGCACGCGCCGTTGCGGGCGGAGACGCTTGCGACCGCACCCGCCGCCACGGAAAGCCCGCGCGCGCCCGCCCCCGGAAAGCTGCAGGGCAATCACCTGCGCACGCGCTTCGTCATCGGGCTGCCTAAAGCCGCCGGGTTCCAGGTCTTTTCGCTCACCGACCCCAACCGGCTGGTGATCGAGGTCGACGAAACGAAGCTGCGGCTGCCCGCGCAGCCTGCTGCGACCCCGGTCGGCGTCGTCAAATCGTTCCGCGCCGGCGAATCCGGGGCGGACAAGACGCGCGTCATCCTCGAGGTCACCGAGCCGATCATCG
>Ga0209415_10020688_pt1 | contig 10205 bp, 5 predicted proteins | sample PeaSoiSIISIP2007_FD_187696 | JGI IMG/M metagenome (GOLD analysis project Ga0209415, IMG submission 187696) | Peat soil microbial communities from Weissenstadt, Germany - SII-SIP-2007 (SPAdes) (version 2) | ecosystem: Environmental > Terrestrial > Soil > Wetlands > Peat | place: Germany...
AGGCGCTGACCGATGCGCAACTGCCGTTCCTGAACACCGCGGCGCTGGCCGGACTGAGCACGGCGGAACTGTTCGCCATGGCCACCGATCAGATCGACGCGTTCGGCACGGCGCAGATCCAGGCGCTGGGCACCGATCAGATCCAGGCGCTCGGCACCGACCAGGTCCAGGCGTTGCTGACCAGCCAGATCCAGGCGCTGCTGACCAGTCAGATCCTGGCGCTGACCACCGATCAGATCCCGGCGTTGGGCAGCAATGAGACCCAGGTGCTGAGCTCGGCGCAGGTCGGCGCGTTGAGCACCGATCAGGCAGCGGTGCTCGGCACCACCCAGGTGCAGGGGTTCAGCACCGACGGGATCGGCGGGCTGAGTTCTGCCGATATCGTTGCCATGCAGACCGCATCCGTCGAGGCTTTGAGCGATACGCAACTGCCGTTCCTGAGCACCGCGGCGCTGGCCGGGCTGAGCACGGCGGAGCTGTTCGCACTGGGCACCGATCAGATCGACGCGTTCGGCACGGCACAGATCAAGGCGCTGGGCACCGGCCAGATCCAGGCACTGGGCACCGCTCAGGTCCAGGCAATGCTGACCAGTCAGATCCAGGCGCTGCTCACCGCTCAGATCCTCGCGCTGACCACCGATCAGATCCAGGCGCTCGGCAGCAATGAGCTCCAGGCAATGACCTCGGCGCAGGTCGCTGCGCTCGGCACCGCGCAGATCGCCGCGCTGGGCAGCACACAGGTGATCGGCTTCAGCACCGCCGGCATCAGCGGACTGAGCTCGGCCGATATCGTTGCCATGCAGACCGCTACCGTCGAGGCACTCACCACGGCGCAGATTCCGGCGCTGACCACCGCGGCGGAGGCGGGGCTCAGCACGGCGGAACTGGCCGGGCTGACCACCGCTCAGGTCCAGGCCTTCGGAACCGCGCAGCTCGCCGCGATGACCACGGCGCAGTTCCAGACCTTGGCCGGCGACTCGATCCAGACGCTCACCACCGATCAGATCGAGGCGATGGGCACCGCGCAGATCCGGGCGCTGACCATCACCCAGATCCAGGGGCTGGGCACCTCGCAGCTCGGCGTGCTGAGCTCGACCCAGGCCGCCGCGCTGAGCACCGTTCAGGTGGGGGTGCTGACCTCGGCTCAGACGCCGGGGTTGAGCACCGCCGCCATTACCGGGCTGAGTTCGGCCGATATCGTCGCAATGCTGCCCACGGCCTTCGAGGCGTTTGGCACGACGCAATTGCCGGCCCTGACGACCGCGGCGCTGGCCGGGGTGAGCACGGCGGAACTCCTTGCGCTGGGCACCGATCAGATCGACTCGCTGGGCACCAACCAGATCGCCGCGTTGAGCACGTCACGGATTGTCGCATTGGGCACTGCCCAGGTCCAGGCGTTGGAAACGTCGCAGGTCCAGGTGCTGGGCACCGCTCAGATCAAGGTGCTGACCACCGCCCAGGTCCAGGCGCTGCTCTCCACCCAGCTCGCCGTGCTGGGCTCGGCCCAGGTCGCCGCGCTGGGCACCGCGCAGACCGCCGTGCTGGGCATCACGCCGGTGGCCGGCTTCAGCACCGCCGGGCTCGGCGGACTGAACGCGGCCGATGTGGCCGCGATGCAGACCGCTTCCGTCGAGGCGCTCGGCACGGCGCAATTGCCGGGACTGAGCACCGCGGGGGTGGGCGGTTTGAGCGGGGCCGAACTGTTCGCGATGGGCACCGGCCAGATCGACGCGCTGGGCACCGCGGAGATCGCCGTGCTGACCACCGCGCAGCTCGTCGCGCTCGGCACCGGCCAGATCCAGGCGCTCGGGACGGGGCAGTTCAAGGCGCTGGGCGCGTCGCAGATCAAGGCGCTGACCACCGGTCAGATCCAGGCGCTGTCCACCGGGGAACTCTTCGTGTTGAGCTCGGCGCAGGTCGCCGCGCTTGGCACCGCGCAGGTGGCGGTGCTGGGCACTGCACAGGCGATCGCGCTGAGCACGGCCGGGTTGTCGGCGCTGAGCACGGCACAGATGACAGCTCTGAATTCGGCGGATGTGCTGGCGCTGACGACGACGCAGTTCGCGGCACTGTCCACGGCGGGAATCTCCGCCCTGTCAACCGCGGAGACAGCGGCGCTGGGTGCCGGAGACATTTCGGCCCTGACGACGCGGCAGGTGGTCGCGCTGTCCACGGCGGACATCTTCGCGTTGACCAACCCGGAGATTGTCGCCCTGACCACGATCGACATCCCGGCGCTCACCACGAAACAGATCCTGGCACTTGGAACGGGTCAGATCAGCGCGCTCGTGGCGGCCCAGATCGACGTGCTGACCCCGGCTCAGTTCGGCGTGATGACTGTTGCGCAACGCTCTGCGCTTAACTGACGGGCGAGGTAACTGACGGGCGATAGCGGGAGGCGCATCCGCATTTGCGGTATGACTGGTTGGCTCGACCATCCAGTCATACCCGGATGCGCCCGCGTCGGGATGGCCCGGCGCGCACCGACACGACCGCGCCACACAAGAAGCTGCCGTTCCCCGCGTGTGACCAGCCCGCAGCACGCACCAGGCGGGAGCTGCCCGACCGCCCCGCGCCGGTTGTTGCGCAACCCGCGCTAAAACATATCGGGCGTGATCACGTTCTGCGGCGCCGGGCCCAGCAGCGCCGCGCGCATCGTCTCGGCCGACTTGATGCGGATGTCCTCCCACGCCTCCGGCGTGAAGTACGCCGAATGCGGCGTGATGATCAGCCGCCCTTCGCACCACGCCTCGCGCGCGCGGTAGGCACGCAGCAGTTCCGGCACCGGTTCGACCGGCGGTTCCACCGGCACCACGTCGAGCCCGACGCCCGCCAGGTGCCCGCTGCGCAACGCCGCCGCCAGCGCATCGACATCGATGATCGGCCCGCGCGCGGTATTCACCACCACCGCACGCTCGGGCAGCAGCGCCAGCTCCCTTGCCCCGATCATCCCGTGCGTCGCCGGGGTCAGCGGTGCATGAATCGATAGCGCGTCGGTCTGCCGCAGCAGCGCTTCCAGGCTCGCCGCGCGTTCGACCCCCACGCCCAGCTCGGCGCCGTTCGCCAGGTAGGGGTCGAAGAACACCACGCGGAACCCCAGCGCCTTCGCCCGCAGCGCCGCCGCGGTGCCGATCCGCCCCAGGCCGACGATCCCGAAGGTCTGCACCCCGGTGCGCCGCAGCAACGGGTGGCGCACGAAGTTCCACGCTGCCGGCGGATCCTTGCGTTGCAGCTCATGGTGCAGCAGCAGCCCGCGGCGCAGCGCCAGCGCCAGGGCGATGGCGTGATCCGCCACCTCGGTCGTGCCGTAGTCCGGCACGTTGAGGATCATGATCCCCCGTTCCGCCGCTTCCCGGCGGTCCAGCTTGTCGTACCCCACGCCCATCCGGCAGATCGCGCGCAGCTTCGGGAAGCGCCGCAGGTCGGCCGCCGTCACCTTGAAGGTCAGGATCATCAGCCCATCCGCCGCCGCGCAGTCGGCATCCGACAGATCGGCGACGGAATTGGTCGCTTGCGGAAACACCACCCGCACATCGGGCCCGTAGATGCGCCGCTCGACGCTGTCGTCGGGATAGAGGTTCTGGGAATAGAGCACGGTGAAGCGCATGGCGGCGGTCCATCTCCTTGATCTGCCGTACGGCCTGCCTTGGGGTCTGCCCAAGGGCCCACCCCGGGCCCGCCCCGGACCCTGACCAGCGGGCGCTCCATGGCAGCATTCCGGCCCGGTTGCCAGGGCACCGGGGTGCGGGCAGTGTGATCGCGCGCACGCCAAAGAGGGAACCACCGAGGATGAACGGCGCCGAAAGCCTGGTGCACACGCTGCTGAAAAGCGGGGTCGATACCTGCTTCTGCAACCCCGGCACGTCGGAGATGCATTTCGTTGCGGCGCTCGATCGCATCCCTGGCATGCAGTGTGTGCTCGGCCTGTTCGAGGGCGTGGTCACCGGCGCGGCCGACGGCTACGCCCGCATGACCGGCCGCCCCGCGGCGACCTTGCTGCATTGCGGTCCGGGCCTCGCCAACGGCCTGGCCAATCTGCACAACGCGCGCCGCGCTCTCACCCCGATCGTCAACATCGTCGGCGACCAGGCGACATACCACCGTCCGCTCGATGCGCCGCTGACCGCGGACACCGAGGGCTGGGCGCGCGGCGCCTCCGCCTGGGTGCGCACCGCGACCACCTCGGCGACGGTGGGCATCGATGCCGCGGTGGCGGTGCAGGCGGCCCGCACCTATCCCGGGCAGATCGCCACGCTGATCCTGCCGTCCGACACCTCGTGGGACGCGGGCGGCATCGTCGCCGATGCGCTGCCGGTGCCGCCGGCGCCCCGGTCCGATCCGGCACAGGTCACCAACGCCGCGCGCATCCTGCGCCGCGGCGAGCCGACCGTGCTGATGCTGGGCGGCAACGCGGTGTCCAGCCCCGCGGCGCTCGAGCTCGCCCACCGCGTCGCCGCCGCCACCGGCGCCCGCCTGATGGCGCAGGGGTCGAACGGCTGGCTGGCGCGCGGGCGGGGCAGGGTGCCGGTCGACCGTGTCCCCTATGTCGTGGACACCGCGATCAAGCTGCTGGCCGGCACGCGGCAGATGATCCTGGTCGGCGCGCGCAAGCCGGTGACCTTCTTCGCCTATCCCAACAAGCCCGGCACCTCGGTGCCGCCGGATGCCGACGTGCACATCCTGGCGCGGCCCGACCAGGACGCCGCCGAGGCACTGGCGCGGCTGGTCGAGGAACTCGGCGCACCACGCGCACCCTTGCCCGACCCCGGCCCGCGTTCCACCCCCGCGCGCGGCGCTCCGACGGCCGAGGCGGTCGCCGCCACGGTCGCCGCCCTGCTGCCGGACGACGCGATCATCATCGACGAGGCCGTCACCTTCGGCCGCGGCTTCTTCCCGCTGACCTATGCCGCCGCGCCGCACGACTGGCTGACCGGCACCGGCGGTGCGATCGGCAGCGGCCCGCCGCTGGCGACCGGTGCGGCCATCGGCGCGCCCGGCCGGCGCGTCATCGGGCTGCAGGCCGACGGCTCGGCGATGTACACGCTGCAGGCCCTCTGGACCCAGGCGCGCGAAAACCTCGACGTCACGACCATTCTGCTGTCGAACCGCAAATACCAGATCCTGATCGGCGAGCTGGCCGCGGTCGGTGCCAATCCGGGCCGCACCGCGCTCGACATGCTGGACCTTGGCAATCCCGACCTTGACTGGACCCGGCTGGCCAACGGCATGGGCGTTGAGGCCGCGCGGGCGGAGACCTGCGAGACCCTGGCCGACCTGCTCGCGCAGTCGATCGCCCGCAAGGGACCGTTCCTGATCGAACTGCTGATCTGACAGCCCGCGCGACGTGTCCGGTGCCCGGCCAATCCCGGGCGCGACAAGCAACGGACCAGCCATGCCCGCCGGCGCGGCACGGCGCGTGATCCGCGGCATCGCGAACGTTCCCCCCTCGGCTGGTTAAAGTCCGCTTGCCTGCCTACAGTCCGCCGGCGCACGGCCTGCCGCGGAAGCAGCGGCAGGCCGGCGTGCACGGGAGGATCACGATGCCGTACATGTCGGGCAAGGCCGCGCTGCTCGAGCTGCTGAAGCAAGAGGGCGTGCGCATCATGTTCGGCAACCCCGGAACGACCGAGCTGCCGTTGATGGACGCGCTCGCCGGCGAGACCGAGCTGCGCTACGTGCTGGCGTTGCAGGAAGCCCCGGCGATGGCGATGGCCGATGGTTACGCCCAGGCATCGGGCGATCTCGCGGTGGTCAACCTGCATGTCGCGCCCGGCCTCGGCAACGCCATGGGCATGCTGTACGACGCGCACAAGGCCGGCGCACCGATCCTGGTGACCGCCGGGCAGCACGAGCAGACCTTCAACATCACCGAGCCGCTGCTGTGGGCCGACCTGCCGCGCATCGCCCAGCCGTTCGTGAAATGGTCCGCCGAGGTGCGCCGCCTCGCCGACCTGCCGCTGATGATCCACCGCGCGGTGAAGACTGCGCTGGCGCCGCCGACCGGGCCGGTGTTCCTGTCGCTGCCGGGCGATATCATGAACGCCGACGGCGAGCTGGACCTCGGCGCACCCACGCGCGTGGCCACCGGCATCCGTGGTGATGCGCGTGCCATCGAACAGGCGGCCGTGCTGCTGGCGCGCGCCGAAAATCCCGTCATCATGGCGGGCGACGCGGTGCCGCAGAGCAACGCGCTGGCCGAGCTCGTCGCGCTGGCCGAGCTGCTCGGCGCCCCGGTCTATGACGAGGGCATGGCGAGCCGCGCGATGTTCCCGTCGTCGCATCCGCTGTATCGCGGCACCTTCGCCCGCCTCCCCGCGGTGATCCACGGCCTGATGAGCCACCACGACCTGCTGGTCTCGATCGGCGCCGATCTGTTCACCCTCTCCCTGCCCGGCGAGGTCGATCCGCTGCCGGAGGGCATGCCGATCGTTCATCTCGACATCGATCCGTGGGAGCTGGGCAAAAACTACCCGGAGAAGGTGGCGATCCTGGGCGATCCGAAGGCCACGCTGCCGGAGCTGACCGAGGCCGTCGCGCGGGCCCGCACCGGCGCGGAAACCGACCGCGCGCGGCACCGTCTGGCGGAGATGCAGGCGGCGACGCGGCAGAGCCTGCTGCATCTGCGCGAGACCGCTGAGTCCGCCGCGGGCCGCACGCCGATCCATCCGCTGGCGCTGATGCAGGCGATCGCCGATCGGCTGCCGGCCAACGCGGTGGTGATCGACGAGACGGTGTCCTCCGGCACCGGGCTGCGGCGCTTCCTGAAGAGCGACGATCCGCAGAGCTTCTTCGGCCTGCGCGGCGGCGGCATCGGCTGGGGCCTGCCGGCGGCGATCGGCGCCAAGCTGGCCCTGCCCGATCGCCCGGTGGTCGCCCTGATCGGCGACGGCTCGGCGCTGTACACCATCCAGGGCCTGTGGACCGCGGCGCACGAGAACCTGTCGATGGTGTTCGTCATCATCAACAATTCCAGCTACCGCATCCTGAAGCAGCGGGTGAACGCGATGAAGGGGCTGGCGGCGCAGACCGACACCTATGTCGGGATGGACCTGGTCGACCCGGCGGTGGATTTCGTCGCGGTCGCGCAAGGGCTCGGCCTAAGCGCGCATCGCGCCACGACGATCGCCGGGGTAAAAGACCTGCTGGCGACGGCGCTGAAGGCCGACGGCCCGACGCTGATCGATGTGATCGTGGATCGAAACTGGAAGCCGGTGTGACGTGTCGGACACGCTGATCCTCGACACGATCGAGGCGTTCCTGGCGCGCGACGTGGCACCGCACGTGCACGCGCTGGAAAAGTCCGACACCTGGCCGGCGGACATCGTCGCGCGGATGCGCGAGCTCGGCCTGTTCGGCGCCACCATCGGCGCGCAGTACGGCGGCCTCGGCCTGCCCTGCGCCACCTATGCCGCAATCGTCGAACGCATCGCCCGCGTCTGGATGTCGCTGACCGGCATCTTCAACTCGCACCTGATCATGGCGGCGGTGGTGGAGCGGCAGGGAACCGAGGCGCAGAAGCGTGATTTTCTCCCGCGCTTCGCCAGCGGCGAACTGCGTGGCGGCCTCGCCCTGACCGAGCCCGATTGCGGCACCGATCTGCAGGCGATCCGCACCACCGCGCGGCGCGACGGCGATCATTACGTCATCAACGGGACGAAAACCTGGATCAGCAACGGCATCCACGGTGCCTGCTTCGCGCTGCTGGTGAAGACCGATCTTGCCGCCGAGCCGCGCCATCGCGGCATGAGCCTGTTCCTGGCGGAGAAGGGCCCCGGATTCATCGTCAGCCGCAAGCTGGAGAAGCTGGGCTACAAGGGAATCGACAGCGCCGAACTGGTGTTTGACGATTATCGCGTGCCAGCGGACCGGTTGATCGGCGGGGTCGAGGGCTTCGGCCTGAAGCACGCGTTGTCCGGATTGGAACTGGGGCGGATCAATGTCGCCTCGCGCGGCGTTGGCATCGCGCAGGCGGCGCTGGACGAATCGCTGCGCTACGCGCAACTGCGAAAAACCTTCGGCAAGCCGATCGCGCAACATCAGGCGATCCAGTTGAAGCTCGCCGACATGGCGACGCGCACCGAGGCGGCGCGGCTGCTGACGCAACGCGCGGCCGAACTGTACGACCAGGGCGTCCGCTGCGACATGGAAGCCGGCATGGCGAAGCTGTTCGCCACCGAAACGGCCCTGGAGAACGCCATCGAGGCGATGCGTGTGCATGGCGGCTACGGCTACTCCACCGACGCCCCGGTCGAGCGGCTGTATCGCGACGCGCCGCTGCTGGTGATCGGCGAGGGCACCAACGAGCTGCAGCGCATCATCATCGCCCGCCAGCTCGTGCAGCGGAATCCGGCATGATCAGCACTCCTTATCAAGGCGGAACGCACCGTTCTCCCCACGTCATGACCGGACTTGATGCGGAATCCGGCGTGACCAGCACTCCTTATCATGGCGGGACGTACGCTTCTCTCCACGTCATGGCCGGACTTGATCCGGCCATCCTCTTCGTGCCTGCGGCACGGGAGAACATCGACGACCCGCACCGACCGCAGCAAGCGGATGGCCGGATTGATCCACGGGTCGAGCCCGGGGACGGCCGTGACGTGCGCCTATGATGCTGCCCCTATCCGGCCTCCGCATCCTCGCGGTCGAGCAATACGGTGCCGGACCGTTCGGCTCGATGCAGCTCGCCGACATGGGCGCCAACGTCATAAAACTTGAAAACCCGGCCGAGGGCGGCGACGTCTCGCGCCAGGTCGGGCCGCATTTCCTCGGCGCGCACGACAGTCATTTCTTCCAGGCATTCAACCGCAACAAGCGCTCGGTCACGCTCAGCCTGCGCACGGAGCAGGGCAGGGCGGTGCTGCGCGACCTGGCGCGCACCGCCGACGGCGTGTTGGACAACCTGCGCGGCGATCAGCCGGCGCGGCTGGGCGTGACCTATGACGACCTGAAGCGGGAAAACCCCCGCATCGTCTGTGCGCACCTCTCGGCCTATGGGCGGGACGGCAGCCGCGCCAACTGGCCGGGCTACGACTACCTGATGCAGGCGGAGGCGGGCTACCTGTCGCTGACCGGCGAGCCCGACGGCGCGCCGGCGCGCTTCGGCCTCTCCGTCGTCGACATGATGGCCGGCGTCTACGCCGCGCTGGCGCTGCTGGGCGGCATCGTCGCGGCGCGCGCCACGGGGCAGGGCAGGGACGTCGAGGTCAGCCTGTTCGACACCGCGCTGTCGAACCTGACCTACCTGGCGACCTGGTTCCTCAACGAGGGCCACGCCCAGGGCCGCGAGCCACGTTCCGCGCATCCGTCGCTGACCCCCAGCCAGCTCTACCGCACCGCGGACGGCTGGATCTTCATCATGTGCAACAAGCAGAAATTCTGGCCGGTGCTGTGCGGCAAGCTCGACCGGCCGGACTGGGCGGACGACCCGCGCTTCGCGACGTTCAAGGCGCGGCTGGCCAACCGCGCCGTGCTGACCGACCTGCTGGACGCGGCCTTGTCGGCCCGCCCGACCGCGGACTGGCTGGCACATTTCGCCGGCGAGGTGCCCGCGGCGCCGGTGCACGACATCGCCCGCGCCCTGACCTCTTCGTTCGTCACCGGCGAGGACCGCGTCTGGTCCTATGCCCATCCGGAGCGGCCGGACTTCCGCATGGTACCGCCGGCCTTTCGCCTGCCGGGGACCGCCATGCCCCGCAACGCCGCGCCCGCGCTCGGCGCGGACACCGACGCGGTGCTGCGCGAGATCGGCTACAGCACAGACCGCATCACCGCGCTGCGCACCGCCGGCGTCATCTGACCCACGCCGCGGCGCCACGGGGAAGAATCTACTCCCTCCCCCCTTGAGGGGGGAGGGTCGGGGTGGGGGGTAACAACCGCACGGTGCCGAAACCAGCGCGACTGACGCGACCCCGCTCCGTCCCGTGCGCTCTCGCGTCCGCCAGCAAGACGCGCCAACGTCAGGTCGGGCGTGACGTACCGTCGCTCCCCCCTGTACTACTAAACTAACCCCGCGAATCACCGCAACCCGCGACGTATTTCCGCCAAGCTGCCGGGAAGTCGCCGATTTGGTTGGCGGTTCCGTCCAAGCGTTGCATATGGAGAGCAACGCCATAACGATGACGCGGTCGCGTACGGTCAGGTGATAGCGGTTGCGCCCGGGAACCTGGTGACCAGCGGATGCGCGCAGAAGAGCGATCCGGCGC
>Ga0209415_10020689_pt1 | contig 10205 bp, 11 predicted proteins | sample PeaSoiSIISIP2007_FD_187696 | JGI IMG/M metagenome (GOLD analysis project Ga0209415, IMG submission 187696) | Peat soil microbial communities from Weissenstadt, Germany - SII-SIP-2007 (SPAdes) (version 2) | ecosystem: Environmental > Terrestrial > Soil > Wetlands > Peat | place: Germany...
CCGCGCGAACTTCCAGCCGTCGATGACGCCCGACGATAGTCCGAGTTTACCCGGACGATGCAGGCAACGGACCGGGTAGCGCGAGCCGAGCGCATCGACGATCCCTCCGGTCCCATCGGGCGAATTGTCGTCGACAACGACGATCTCACCGTCGAGACCATTCGCGCGAAACACCTCGTCGAGCGCGGCGATCAAACGCTCGATGCCGCCGGCCTCGTTGTACGTGGGGACGATGAGCGAAAACTTAAGCAAGCTTCTTGATCGTCGGAAACTGCCTGGGCTCGAACCTCGCGGTCGTCTCGAAGAACGCCGGATCGGAGCACTCCAAGATAACGCCGCGCTCCTCGAGCGATTCGACCTCCCTCGTCGGGACCAAGATCGTCTCGCCACGCGATTGCCAGGCGACGGCAAGGTATTCCGGCAAGCGTGAGTCGCCCTCCGTATAGATACCCTCGACGCTTCCGACGCGTTGCTCGCCGCAAAAGACCGGCGTGCCGGGCGCAAGCGTTTCAAGCCTTCGCGACATGATCAACTCGCCGTTCTACGCACTTAAAGATTGTCCGTTTCATACAGCACCGCCGCCAAGACGATCAATCCCGCCGTTTCCGTGCGCAATATGCGCGGTCCAAGCGCAATCGGCGTCGCGCCCGCGGCGATTGCGGCTTGAGCCTCGTCGTGCGCGAATCCGCCCTCCGGTCCGACGATCACTAAGATCCGCGCCGCGTCGTTGACCAGCGGACCGAGCCGTGAGCGCAGCGCTACCGGCTCGACGGCTTCCCACGGAAGCAGGATCGCATCGTAGCGGCCGAATGTCGGGAGCAGTTCGTCCCATTGCGCAATCTCCGCAATCGGCGGGACGCGCGTCCGGCCGGACTGCGCCGCGGCGCTTCTAGCGATGCGCCTCCAGCGCTCGAGTTTCCCGGCGCCGGTTTGGCTCCCGATGACGCGGCGCGTCCGCAGCGGGACGATCGCCGCCACCCCAAGCTCGATCGTTTTCTCGACGACGTAGTCCATCTTCTGACCCTTGGGGATCGCCTGCGCCAGCGTCACCTCGACCGACGGCTCCGAGGGCCGATCGACCCGTTCGTGCAGCCGCACGAAAGCACCATCGTCGCTGTCGACGACGGCCGCAAAAACGCTCCCGGCGCTGTCGATGACGACGATGCGTTCGCCCTTATGCTTGCGCAAGACGTGCGCGACTTTGTGCGCGTCGCCCCCTCCGAGCGCGACGCGCGCGCCCTGATCGTAAGTGCCCTCGACGAAGAAACGGTCGCGGCTAATCGACGCGGAACGCGTCCTTGACGCGCTCGAAGAACGTTTTCTCCTCACCGATCGCGCCGCCGCCTTCGCGTGCAAACTCCTCGAGCAGCTCGCGCTGCCGTTTCGTCAGCTTCGTGGGGACGACGACGTGCACGGTCACGAGCTGATCGCCACGAGGCCCACCGCGGACACTGGGCATCCCACGCGCCGGCATGCGATACGTCGAGCCGCTCTGCGTCCCCGCGGCGAGTTCGAGCGGGACATCGCCTTCAAGCGACGGGACGGCGACCGTCTCGCCGAGCGCAGCGTGGACGAACGAAACCGGATAGTCGAGAAAGACGTCCAGCCCCTCGCGCCGGAAGAGGGCGTGTTTGCGGATCGCTATATAAACGTAGAGATCGCCCGTGGCGCCGCCGCGTAACCCGGCCTCGCCGGCACTACCCATGCGGATGCGGCTGCCGTCATCGACGCCCGCGGGAATCTTCACGGTCATGGTCCGCTCGGTCTGCACGCGCCCCGCGCCCTTGCATGTCTCGCACGGCGTCGGGATCATCGCACCCTCACCCTGACACTTACTGCACGTGACTTGCGTGACGAATTGACCGAGGGGCGTTTGGCGAACCGACCGCTGGATACCGCTCCCGTTGCAGCGATCGCATGCGGCAACTACGGTCCCGGGCTGCGCGCCGCTCCCCTTGCACGCCGCGCACTGCGCGAGATGATGATAGGTGATGTCGCGTGTCGTCCCGGCGAACGCTTCTTCGAGCGTGATCTCGACGTCGCAGCGCAGGTCTTGCCCGCGCGCAGGTCCGGAGCGGCGCTGCTGCTGCGTCCCCGCTCGCGCCTGGCCGAAAAACATGTCGAAGATGTCGCCGAAGCCTTCGGCGAAGCCGAAGTCTCCGAAGCCGCCCGGCGCTCCGGCACCGTTGCCGGTGTGCCCGTAGCGGTCGTAGAGCTGCCGCTTCTGCGGATCGGAGAGGACCGTATACGCTTCGTTGATCTCCTTGAAGCGCAGCTCGGCCGCGACCTTATCCGTCGCAACGTCGGGATGGTGCTTCCGCGCGAGCTGGCGGTAGGCACTCTTAATATCGTTGTCCGACGCACCCCGCGGTACGCCGAGGACCTCGTAGTAGTCCGCGGGCATGGGTTTTACCTAATCTCTACGTCTTGTAAGTGACGCCCGAGCGAGTCCGCGGTTCCTGAGGCGAGGGCGAGGAGCCTCCCGTACGGCATCCGGCGTGGCCCCAGGATTGCAAGGACGCCGATCGCGTCGCCGCCGTGCCGATAGGGAACGGTCACGACGCTGCACTCGGCGATTTCGTCGCTCCCGAGCTCGTGCCCGATCTTGATCGAAGCCACGTCGTTCGTCAGCGAATCCGCCATGAGGTCGTAGAGCGTCTTCTGTTCTTCGACGATGCGCAGGATCGATCGCAGCTTCCGCAGATCGTGGAACTCGGGTTGGTCCAACAGATTTTGCGCGCCGGCGAAGAGGATGTTCGGATCCTCCGTATCGCGCGCGCTGTGGAATGCGTGCTCGATCGCAGCGCGTAAGTCGTCGCCCAAATGCATCTCGACGACAGCCGCGCGAATCTCGTCGCCGACGTCGGAGATTCGTTTTCCACCCAAGCGCGAGTTCAAAACATTCGAAAGCCGCGTGAGCTCGTCGGCTTCGACGTCGCTCCCCAACTCGAAGAGATGCTGCGTGGCGACGCCCAGCGAGGTCACGATGATCGCAAAGCCCGTCCGGGGGCTCAGCCAGATCAGCTGAATGTGACGAAACGTCTGCGACTCGCGCGCCGGCGCGATCGCGATCGCCAGATTCTTGGACAGATTTGAAAGCAGCCGGGTCGTCTGTTCGATCACGCCTTCGAGCTCGCGGCTCGCCGCGCGGAACTCGTCGTGAATCCGGCGCTGGTCCTCGCTCGCCAAGGCTTCGGGGCGCATCAGCTGATCGACATAGGTCCGGTACCCGGCATCCGATGGAATCCGGCCGGCGGACGTATGGGGCTGGACTAAGTAGCCGCCCGCCTCCAATTCCGCCATTTCATTGCGGATCGTCGCGGAGCTGACGCCCAAATTGTATTTCTGCGTGAGCGTGTTCGAGCCCACCGGCTCGGCCGTCGCGATGTATTCGTAGACGACCGTCGCCAAGATAAAAGCTTTCCGCTTATCGAGATCGATCGGATTCCTCATGCACTGGAGTTAGCAGTCTTGGCAACAGACTGCCAATCACGGACGAGCGTAACAGAAGGCCTTCCTAGGGTCAAGTGCTTGCGTCGGGCTTCAGGGCTGCCTCTATCGCCTGGTGGAACGAATCCCACTCGAGCTCCCCGATCGACAGGTACCCCACCGTCCCATCCGGGCGCACGACGAGCGTCACGGGGATCTCTTCAATCGTATAGGATTTGAAGATCACGCTGCTTGTGTCTTCCGCTAAAGGGAGCCCTTTGAGGTGGTGATGCTCCAGGTAGTCGCGCGCCAGCCCGTTCTTCTCGTTGGAGAGGGTGATGAGACGGATCCGGTCGCCGAACTCGTGTTGCACGCGTCCGAACATCTCGAGCTCGTCCAGGCACGGGAGGCACCACGTCGCCCAAAAATTGATGAGGACCGGCTTTCCGGCCAGCGCCGTCAGGTGCGTTGGCCCACTCCCCGTGTCAAAGATGAAGTCGGGCGGAGGCGCACCGATGGTCACCGCGCGCAGCGAGTCCTTGACCTCGGCCCTGCCCGCCCCGATGAGACAAACTGCTCCCAGGAGGGCGGCTATAAGCCGTGATGCGCGAAGAATGCGACCGTCTCCGAGATCGGCCAACCGAAGAAGACGGCTGAACCGACCAAGGCTTCCCAAAGCGGCTGGGTATCATTCATTCCCAGCACTGGGACGATGACGTTGGCAAGGACCAGCCAAACGGCCAACCCGTACGCAAGCCCCCACACAAGCGACGTGGGGGAGCGGAGCATCGAAGGGAAGACCCGCGCGAGCGTCGCGTAAACGATCCCACACACGGCCGAGCCCAGAAAGTGCAGTCCGGCGCCGAACGCGTCGACGAGCATGCTCGACGGATTGGCTTTGTCGCCCATGAACGCCGAGGCCAGGAACGCAAACCACTGCGCCAAGGTCGTATCGTGAAAGATCGCTCCGCGCACGACGAAGACGAACAGTAAGAAGACGACGCCGGCGGCGAGCCCCCCGTACAACCCGGTCGTCCAGCGCGCCCGCCGCGGACGCTCCGCCGCAACTGCCATGAGTTGAGGTTCGGCACTCCCGCGAAGCGATTCCCTCGCAGGGCCTAGTCAGCCTGAAAAAAAAGCCCGGGTCATGACGATAGATGCGCAAAGCGGTTCCCAAGCGATCGAAGCCCTGCTCCTCGAGCAGCGGCGTTTCCCGCCTCCCCCGGCGTTCGCGGAGAACGCGAACGCAAAGGCCGGGATCTACGAAGAAGCGGAACGCGATTACCAGGCGTTCTGGGCATCGTGGGCGCGCAAGCTCGAGTGGAGCAAGCCGTTCACCAAGGTTCTCGAGTGGGACGAGCCGTTCGCCAAGTGGTTTTACGACGGCAAGCTCAACGCGTCGGTCAATTGTCTGGACCGTCACGTGCGGGCCGGCAAAGGCTCGAAGATCGCCTATTATTATGAGGGCGAGCCGGGCGATCGCTGGACGATCACCTACAAGCAGCTGCTGGACGACGTCTGCAAGTTTGCAAACGGCCTACGCAAGCTCGGCATCAAGAAAGGCGACCGCGTCGCGATCTACATGCCGATGATCCCGGAGCTGCCCGTCGCGATGCTGGCGTGCGCTCGAATCGGAGCGCCGCACTCGGTGATCTTCGGGGGCTTCTCGCCCGACTCGATCATCGATCGCGTCAACGATTCGGAATGCGTCGCGCTGATCACCGCCGATCAAGGCTGGCGGCGCGGGACAAAGGTCCCGCTCAAAGACAACTGCGACGCCGCTATGGAAAAGACGCCGTCGCTGCGGCATTGCATCGTCGCCAAACGCGTCGGCGATCCCGTCGAGATGAAGTCCGGACGCGATCTGTGGTGGGACGACGTCGTCGAAGGCCAATCGACGACCTGCGAGCCCGAAGAAATGAACGCCGAAGACCTGCTGTATCTGCTCTATACCAGCGGCACGACGGCGAAACCGAAGGGGATCAAGCACTGCACCGGCGGTTACCTCACGGCCGTCACCGCAACGCACAAGCTGATCTTCGATATCAAGGACGACGACGTGTTCTGGTGCGCGGCCGACATCGGCTGGGTGACCGGTCACTCGTACATCGTCTACGGCCCCCTCGCAAACTGCACGACCAGCGTGATCTACGAAGGGACGCCGGACTATCCCGAAAAGGATCGCCTCTGGTCGATCATCGAGCGCTACAAGGTCAGCATTCTCTACACCGCCCCGACGGCGATCCGGACGTTCATGAAGTGGGGACCGCAGTATCCGAATACCCACGATCTGTCGTCATTGCGGCTCTTGGGGACCGTCGGTGAGCCGATCAATCCCGAAGCATGGATGTGGTACCAGGAGCACATCGGACATGGTCGGTGCCCGATCGTCGACACGTGGTGGCAAACGGAGACCGGCTGTGCGATGATCACGCCTCTCCCGGGGATCACGACGACCAAGCCGGGCAGCGCAACGCACCCGTTCCCGGGCATCGGCGTCGACATCGTCAACGAAAAGGGCGAGAGCGTTCCTCTGGGCGGTGGCGGCTTTATCGTGCTTACGCGCCCGTGGCCCTCGATGCTGCGTGGAATCTGGGGCGACGACGAGCGCTACAAACAGACGTATTGGTCGAAGTTCGAGCACCGCTACCTTGCCGGCGACGGCTGCAAGCGCGACGAAGAAGGCTACTACTGGTTCATGGGCCGCATCGATGACGTGATGAACGTCAGCGGCCATCGCATCTCGACGACCGAAGTCGAGAGCGCGCTCGTCGATCATCCCAAAGTCGCCGAAGCCGCCGTCGTCGGCAAACTCGACGAAGTGACCGGTCAAGCGATCGCGGCGTTCGTTTCACTCAAAGGCAACGAAGCCGGGACGAAGGAGCTGGGCGAAGAGCTACGCGAGCACGTTGGAGAAAAGCTCGGGAAGTTCACGCGCCCCAAGCATCTGACGTTCACGCCGGAGCTGCCGAAAACGCGCAGCGGCAAGATCATGCGGCGGCTGCTCCGCGATATCGCGGAAGGCCGGATATTGGGCGACACGACGACGCTCGCCGATTCGACGATCGTCAAAGAGCTTCAGGAACGCGCGAAAACCGAGGTCAACCAGGAGGATTAGCGCGCTTGTAGCCTTCGATCGTGATCTCGTGGCGCCGCGAGGTATTTTGGTATGCGCCGCACTCGCAGCGCAGCCACCGGTCGACCAAGACCTGGCGCTGGCGCGGATAGATGAACGTCGCTTCCGCCGGGCCGGCGACCGCTTTACCGCAATTCCAGCACAGCGGCGCCTCCTCGGCACTCTCTACCGGGATGAAGCGGATTCTTTGACGATCAGCGCTCACGGCGAACATACCTGCACGATTCCCTCTACCTAGTTTTCGGCAGGTTCGTTGCGCGCGGATGAGTGATCCAACGCAATTCTCACGCAAAAAAGTCGTCCAGCTCACGAAAATCGTCGATGCGCCGCGCCGGCGGTAACGCATCGACGATCGTTTGCCCGTAGCGCATCCCGAGCGCCCGTCCATCGAGCAGGACGACGAGACCTCGATCGGCTTTCGAGCGGATCAGCCGCCCGAACCCTTGCTTGAGCCGCATCGTCGCCATCGGGATCATGAATGACTCGAAGCTGTTGCGGCCGCTCGCTTCGATCGCGGCAAGCCGCGCGGCGATGACCGGATCGGAGGGCGAGGGGAACGGGAGCCGGTCGATGATGACGCATGAGAGCTGATCACCCGCAACGTCAATCCCTTCCCAAAAGGTCCCGGTCGCGAAGAGCACGGCGTTGGGCGTCGTGCGAAACCACTCGAGCAGGAGCGGGCGCGGACGATCGCCCTGCATTGCGGTCGGAAACGCAAGCCGTTCGCGCAAGAGCCCGTAGATCTCGTTCAGCCGGGCGTACGACGTAAACAGCACGAATGCGCGGCCGCGCGACCGGTCGACGGCTTCTTCTATCAAGGCCGCGGCGCGCGCCGCAAAATTCGCCAACTTTGGATTGAGGTTCGGCGGCGCGAGGAGCAGCCGCGCTTGCACGGGGTAATCGAACGGCGACGGCGCGACCAGTTCCTGAGCCTCCTCGAGCCCGAGACTTTCTTTGAAGAATTCGAACGACGTGCCGTCGGCGATGGTCGCGCTGGTCAGCACGACGCTCGGCGTCCGCGCGAAGAGCGTCGCGCGCAAAAAGTCACCGACCTCGAACGGAGCGGCATTGATCTCGTATCTCGCGTCGTCGCGCTCGATCCATGCGATCGCATCGGCGTCGCTTCCGGCTGAGGCCGCCTGGACGATGCGGTCGATCGTCCCGATGTGCGCCACGATGCCGCGCTGCGCCAAGTCGCGCCGCCGCTCGACTTCCGCCGGATTCTCGGTCGGCCGCCGCAAGGCGCCGATCCAGTTCGCATCCAGCCAATTCTCGAGCTTGTAGAACGCTTCACGCAGCTCGTCGAGGATCGGCTCGACCGCGTCGTTCGCGCTGACCGGATAGCGATCGCCCGACACCTGCGCGAGCGTCGCTGTCAGCCGGCGCATGATCTCTTCGATCTGCAGGTCGTGTGACGCCGGGAGATGATACGTGCGATGGAGCCGGCGCAGGACGCGCCCGACGCCGCTCGGCGAGAGCGTCGCGGTCAAAGCCGCCATTGCGTAGCGCTCACACCGATGCGCTTCGTCGAGGATGACGTAGTCGTAGGGAGGGAGCAGGCCGCCGCCCATCGCGAGGTCGAGAAAAAAAAGCGCGTGATTGACGACGACGACGTCCGCATAGCGCGCCGCATCGCGCCGCCGAAAGAAAAAGCAGTCGCCGAAGCGCGGGCACAGCTCGCCGACGCAATCGTCCGCGTCGGCGTCGAGCTCTTCCCAATCGCCGGCCGCCGGGATGAACGACAGCTCGGCGCGGTCACCGGTCGCCGTGCGCTCAGCCCATGCCCAGAGGCGCTCCATCGATGCGGACGATGCGACCAGCCGCTGCGCGCTCATCCGATCGAACTTCTCGCGGCACAGGTAGTGATTGCGCCCCTTGAGCAGCTCGACCCGCGCCTCGATGCCCAGCGCCTGCTTCACGAGCGGCAAGTCTTTTGTGACGAGCTGCTCTTGCAGCGCGATCGTCCCGGTCGAGATCACGATCTTCTTCCCGCTGCGCAGCGCCGGGACGAGATAGGCAAGCGACTTTCCGACCCCGGTCCCCGCCTCGACGATCGTATGCGTCTGCTCGAGAAAGCCGCGCTCGATCAAGCGCGCCATCGCGACTTGCCCCGGGCGTGCTTCGAAACCGGGCAGCGCACGCGCAATCGGCCCCTCGGCCGCGAAGAGATCGTCGATCGTTTCGACCGCGCTCATTGGAGCTCTTGTTTCGTCTCGCTCCCGTGCGGACCATCGCGCGCCGAGTCGTAGAGTGCTTCGCCTTCGATCGTGTTCGGGTCGTAGTGAGTTGGCTGCGCGACCGGCGCGGGGCGTAGCAGGCGACGCGGCATCAAGATGAAACCCGCGATGAAGCCGCTGAGCAACCCGCCTATGTGACCGGCGTTCGAGATGTGCGTGGGCGCCATGAACCCAATCAAAAGATTGAGGATGATGATCCCGATGTTGCTCGTGACGAGCGAGCGGCCGCGCTCACCGAGCATGATCCCCGCCGCCGTCAGCGAGCCGAAGATCCCGAAGATCGCACCGCTCGCACCGACGGTGATCTCGTTGAAGGTGAAGTCGTAGATCGCCCAGCCCCCGCCGAACATCGATATGAAGTAGAGCAGCAGCATCCGGTTGCTGCCGAAGATCTTTTCCGTGAACAGGCCGATCTGCCAGAGCGCGACCATGTTGAAGAGAATGTGGAGAAAGCCGCCGTGCAGGAACGAGCCCGTGACGATGCGCCACCACTCTCCCGCAGCCATCAGCGGGCCGTACATGGCGCCGTGGTTAATGAGTGCTTGATCGCTGTCCAACGCGCCGGTCGCGAGCTCCCAGAGATACGCGATGACGTTGATCCCGATCAGATATCGGGTGTACAAGGGCGCTTAGACGACGGTGATCATGCGCGCGAGCTCGAGCGAGATCGCATGCCGTTCGCCGTTGATGGCAACGGTCAGCGGTCCACCGAGCGGCGCCTTTTCCACAACGTGGACGTCGACGCCGGGTCGCATCCCAATCTCGCCGAGGTAGCGCAAAATCTCCGGGACCTCCTCGGTCACACCGTGGATCATCGCGTGCGCGCCGGCTTCGATTTGCGCAAGCGGCGCGCCCAGGCGTTCCGGCTCCGAAAGATCGGCGGGCGGGATCGGATGGCCGTGCGGACAGGTCTTCGGATCGTTCAAAATCGCGACGAGACGCTCTTCGACGCGCGACGAGATCGCGTGCTCGAGGCGGCAGGCTTCGCCGTGGACTTCTTCCCACGGCATCCCGAGCACGTCCGTCAGCAGACATTCGGCCAGCCGGTGGCGGCGCATGACGCGGACCGCGATCTCGAGACCCTTACGAGTCAGCTTCGCATCGCCGCGCGCACGGTGCTCGATGTAGCCTTCGTTGGCGAGCTTTTTGAGCATGCCCGAGACCGAGGCGGGCGAGACCCCGAGCTCGGAAGCAAGCGCAGAGGTGGTGACCCCCGGTCCCTCGTGCTCCAAGCGATAGACGGCTTCGAGATATTCTTCGGTTGCCTCGTCGAAATGGGTGTGGCCGGCCATGCCGTTTTGATTCGACGACAGCCCGAAGCGGCCATTGTTAGCCCAAAGCCGTGATGTCCGGTGTTTCCCAAGCCAGCGTGTCCGCGTCGGGGCTGCGTTTGGTCGGGGTTG
>Ga0209415_10020690_pt1 | contig 10204 bp, 8 predicted proteins | sample PeaSoiSIISIP2007_FD_187696 | JGI IMG/M metagenome (GOLD analysis project Ga0209415, IMG submission 187696) | Peat soil microbial communities from Weissenstadt, Germany - SII-SIP-2007 (SPAdes) (version 2) | ecosystem: Environmental > Terrestrial > Soil > Wetlands > Peat | place: Germany...
GCGCCCAGGTACTCGCCGCGGCGCTCCTTGGAGATGACGCTCTCGTAGATGCGGCCGGTGGTGAAGTTGTTCTGGCGGGTCATGCGCGCGCTGGTGAAGCGCTCGTAGTGCCCCAGGTCGAGGTCGGTCTCGGCGCCGTCGTCGGTGACGAAGACCTCGCCGTGCTGGTACGGGCTCATCGTGCCCGGGTCGACGTTGATGTACGGGTCGAGCTTGACGTGGGTGACCTTCAGCCCCCGGGCCTCGAGCAGGGCGCCTATCGATGCGCTCGCGAGCCCCTTGCCGATGGAGGAGACGACCCCGCCGGTGACAAACACGTACTTGGTGGGCTTTCGGCTCATGACGGGGCCCTCCCAGCTGGACGGCTGCAGGGCCGCCGAAATGGCGCGCCACTCAAGCCCAGCTGACACGCGGGAAGTACCACAAGGACCCCCCCTGCGCGAGGCAGAGACCGCGGCCTGGTTCGTGCTACTTTAGAAGCTCGCCCCCGAAATTCCGGAGGACGCCGGCCCATCCCGGCGAGAGAGGCGAGCCGTGCGCGGAAAGCTTGGTGATCTCCCCACGATGAAGGTGGAGCCGACGGGTCTCCAGACCTACGCCCGCAAGGCAGACGCGCGAGTCCGCGTGGGACGCTCCCCGAGCGCACCGGACATCCAGGTGTGCGTCGAGTACATGGAAGATCCCCCCACTGCGGTGCGCAACCACAGCACCCTGAGGCCTGTACCAAGCAGCATCGAGGGGGCGAGCCCCGACGCCGTGCCGGTGATCGCGGTGTCTCGCGAGGACCTGACCTGGTTCGAGCTGGAGGAGGACGCGCACGCCCTGCTCGCCATGATCGACGGCCACACGACGGTCGAGGAGATCATCGGGGGCGTCGCGATGGAGCCCGAGCGTACGGTGCAATTGCTCAGGGAGCTCGAGGTGCAGCGCGTCATCGCCATGGCCTAGCTCGGGCCCCGGCCGCGCCGTATGCTCCGCGCCCATGTCCGGCGCATCCCTCGGCATCATCGGTTATGACTCGTTCCACTTCGTGGTGGAGAACCTCGCGCGCTCGCGGTCGTTTTACACCGAGAAGTTCGACTTCAAGGAGGTCGCCCGGGGGAGCGACGAGCTCGTGGCGCGCAGCGGGCAGCAGTCGGTCGTCTTCGGGGCGGGCGACGTGCGCGTGTGCGTGTCGACGCCGCTCGCGCAGCACTCCAGGGCCGCGCGCTTCCTGAAGCGCCACCCGGCGGGCGTGATGAGCCTGGGCTTCCGCGTGAAGAACCTCGACGAGACGATGAAGTTCCTCGACGGCCGCGGCGGCACCTTCCTGAGCGACCCGCTCGTCGACAAGGACTCGCGCGGGGGCACCTACCGCGCCGTGGAGATCGCGACGCCGCTCGGCGACGTGGCGTTCCGCTTCGTCGAGCGCAACGACTACCGCGCCTTCGCGCCCGGGTTCATCGACTCGGGCGTCGGCAACCACGGCCGGCCCGAGAACACCTTCGGCATCCAGGTCGTGGACCACGTGACGTCCAACGGCCTCACGATGATGCCCATCATCGGCTGGTACAAAGACGTGCTGGGCTTCGAGCCGTTCTGGGAGATCAAGTTCCACACCGAGGACGTCGCCAAGGCGTTCGCGCACGGCTCGGGCCTCAAGTCGATCGTGATGTGGGATCCCGTCAGCCACGTGAAGTTCGCGACCAACGAGCCGCTGCGGCCGCACTTCCGCGACTCGCAGATCTACAAGTTCGTCGACGACAACCAGGGCCCCGGCATCCAGCACATCGCGTTCAACGTGGCCGACATCATCTCGTCGGTCGAGGAGCTGCGGCGCCGCAAGGTCGACTTCATGGACACGCCGGCGGCTTACTACCGCGACCTGCCGCGCCGCCTCGACGCGCTGGGCATCAAGAACGTGAAGGAGCAGCTGTCGCTGCTCGAGAAGCACCAGATCCTGCTCGACGGCTCGCAGGACCGGTACATGCTCCAGATCTTCCTGCGCGAGGCCAAGGCCCTGTACGCCGACGAGCGAGCCGGCCCGTTCTTCTACGAGATCATCCAGCGCTGCGGCGACGAGGGGTTCGGCTACGGCAACTTCCGCGCTCTGTTCGAGAGCATCGAGCGGGCGCAGAAGGCGCCGGCGGGCGCCTAGATGATCGACCGGCAGAGCGCGGGGATCATCCCCGACAAGCCGCACACGGTCTGCCGGGCGCCCGACGGCAAGATCCTCCACGAGGAGATGTTCACGCGGGGCGGCTTCAGCGGGCCGTTCAGCACCTTCTATCACAGGTATCCCATCACGGCGCACCGCGAGGTCGCCGTGTCCAAGCGCGGGTGGCCTGCGCCGCACGTCGATCCGGCGGCGCCCTCGCCGCTGCGACGGCGGCTGTTCCTGTCGGATCGGGTGCCGGTGGGCGGGATGCTCGTCGACCGGCGGCTGCCGGTGATGTTCAACCGGGACGTCACGGTGCTGCTGGCCCGGCCCGACGTGACCGACGACGTGTACTTCGCCAACGGCGACGGCGACGAGCTCTGGTTCGTCCAGGAGGGGCGCGCGCGGCTCGAGTCGCCGTGCGGCTGGCTGCCGGTGACCGCCGGCGACTACGTCTGGATACCGCGATCGCTGGTGCACCGCTGGCACGTCGAGGCGCCGATGCGTCTGATGGGCTTCGAGGCGCACGGCGGCGTGCTCATCCCGAGCTCGTTCCGCAACCCGGTGGGGCAGCTGCGCATGGACGCGCCGTACACGCACCGCGACTTCGTGCGGCCGACGGGGCCCATCGCGACGCCCGACAAGGTGCAGGACGGCCCCCGCGAGCTGCTCGTGAAGAAGGGCGGCGTCTTCACGCGCTACGCGCTGGAGAGCCCGGCGATGGACGTGGTCGGCTGGGACGGGTTCGTCTACCCGTTCGCGTTCGCCATCGAGAAGTACCAGCCGAAGACGGGCATGGTGCACCTGCCGCCGACCATCCACTCGACCTTCGAGGGGCGGGGCTTTCTCATATGCTCGTTCGTGCCGCGCGTGACGGACACGCACCCGCAGGCGATCCCGTGCCCGTACCCGCACTCGAGCGTCGACTGCGACGAGGTCCTCCTGTACCTGCGCGGCAACTTCACGAGCCGCCGCGGCGTGGGGCCCGGCGCCATCTCGCTGCACCCTGCGGGCGTCGCCCACGGCCCGCACCCGGGCGCCTACGAGGCGAGCATCGGCTCCACCCGCACCGACGAGCTCGCGGTCATGTGCGACACCTACGAGCCGCTGGTGCCGACGGCGCAGGCCGCGAACCTCGAGGACGCCGGGTACCACGACTCGTGGCGCACGCAGTGAAGCTCACTTCAGACTTGCGAGCCCGAGCCACCTGCCTTCGGCGCTCGGAAGGAACGACCGCGCTCGGACGCTCGTGACGACGACCTGGTCCTCGTACCAGAGGGGGATCCAGTGCATCGAGTCGCGGTTGTAGCGCTCGACCTGGGCGTAGATGATGCGCCGCTGGCGCGGGTCCATCGTGCGGTCGCCGGCGTCGAGGGCGTCGTCGAGCGCGGGGTCGCGCACGCGGCCGCGGTTGCCGCCGGCGGGCGGGATGAACTTCGAGTGCAGGAAGTGGCGCAGCACGTTGGGCTCGGTCATCTCGGGCAGCTGCAGCAGCGCGAGGTCGAACTCGCCTGCGTCGAGGCGCGCGATCATCGTCCCGAACTCCAGGGGCACGACCTCGGCGTCGATGCCCAGGTCGGTCAGCCCCTGGGCGATGAAGCGCGCGACGTCGCCGCGCAGGCGCTCGGTCGACGTGAGGATCGTCACGTGCCACGGCGCCGTGCTCGTGCGGCCCAGCAGCACCTGCGCCTGCTGGCGATCGTACGGCAGCGCCGGGTCGTCCACGTGCGCCCAGCTCGCCGGCGCGATGAGCCCCGAGGCAGGCTGCGCGCGTCCGTCGAACAGCGTCCGGCAGATGTGCGCGCGATCGATCGACAGCGAGATGCCTGCGCGCACGTCACTTCGCGCGAGCGGCCCGTGCTCCTCGTTGACCACGACGTAGGTCAGGTTCGCCCCCGGGCGTGACGCGACGGCGAGGCCCGGCTCGGCGGCCAGCGCAGGCAGGAGCGTCGGTGACACCAGGTTGACCACGACGTCGGCGCGGCCAGCCTCGAGGCGCAGGGCCCGCGCGTTCTCGTCGTGGACGGTGCGCACCTCGATGGCGTGCGCCGGGCGCGGCAGCGCGCCCCCCTCGGCAGGCGCGAGCAGCAGATCGCCCCGTGCCGAGCGCGCCATCGTGTACGGCCCAAGGCCATCGAGCGCGCCATCCGGCGCCGGTGGGCTCTCGGCCTGATCCGCCCGCAGGATGGGCAGCTCCAGGTCGGTCAGCAGCGTCGCGTGCTCGCGGGCCAGGCGCACCACCACGAGGTGGTCGCCCTCCGCCTCGGCCCCCGCGATGGCCTCGACCATCCGCGCGTGACGCGACCCGACCTGCGGCGACGCGAAGGCGCGTAGCGTGGCCACGACGTCACGGGCGCCCAGCGGCGCGCCCGAGTGGAATCGGACGTCGTCCCGGAGCGTCACCTCGAGGGTGAGCGGGTCGCGCCAGCGCCAGCCTTTCGCGGCGTACGGCAGCGGCTCGAGCGAATCCGGGTCCAGCCGGACCAGGCCCGCGTGCACCAGCCGCGTCACCCGCATCCCCACCAAGTCGGTCGAGTACCGCGGATCGAGCGTCTCGGCGTCGTTGGACACGAGCATCTCGATGGGCCGGTCCGGGCCGTCCCCGGCAGGCCGGTTGCAGCCCGGCAACACGACCGGAAGCCCGAGCGCTAGGCAGATGGCCCCCGCCGGGATAAAGCGGAGGCCCATGAGGCGCGCCATCGCGGTCTTCCCCCTCGCCGGCGCGCTGCTGCTGGCGTCGCCGGACGTGCGCCCCGATCCGCCCGTGCCGGCGCCCTCGGTGACGGGTGTGGCCCCGCCCGCGACCGACCGCGTGCCGGAGCTCGACGCGGCCGTGCACGCCATGGCCTCTGACCGGGTGCTCGACGGCGCGCAGGTCGGCATCGCGGTGCTCGACGTCGATTCGGGGCGGCTGCTTGCGTCGGTCAACGAGCACCTCGCGCTGAACCCTGCGTCCAACGCGAAGCTATACACGGCCGCGGCCGCGCTCGCGACGCTCCACGGCGATCACCGCTACGAGACCACGCTGACCGGCCGGCTCGACGGGGACGCCGTGACCGGGCCCCTCGCCATCCGCGGCTTCGGCGACCCGTCGCTGTCGACCGCCGACCTCTGGGACATGGTCCAGGAGCTCAAGGGCTTCGGGGTCAAGCGCGTCGAGGGCGACATCGTCGTGGACCAGCGGTTCTACGACGAGCAGACGACCCCCCCGGCGTTCGAGCAGCAGCCCAACGAGTGGGCCGCCTTCCGGGCCCCGGTGAGCGCCGTCGCGCTCGACGAGAACTGTCTGACCATGACCGTGCGTCCCACGTCCCCGGGCAACCCCGCGCGCGTCGAGTTCGACCCGCCGGGGTTCATCGACTCGGACGGGACCATCAAGACCGGCGAGGGCGGCGGGGCCGACACGGTGGAGCTCGCGCTCGCCGGCAACGGCTCGCGGATGACCGCGCACCTGAGCGGCTCGGTGGCAGGCGACTCACGCGTCGTGCGCTACACCCGCCGCGCCGAGGACCCGCGGCTGCTCGCCGGCTTCGCCCTCAAGGCGCTGCTCGAGAAGGCGGACGTGAAGGTCTCCGGCGAGGTGAAGCTGGGGAGCGCGCGCGGGCACACGCTCGCGAAGCACCTGTCGGCGCCACTGTCGCAGCTACTCTACGCGCTGGGCAAGCAGAGCGACAACTTCTACGCCGAGATGGTCTTCAAGACCCTCGGCGGCGAGGGCAAGTCCCGCCCGGCCAAGAGCGCCGACGCGGCCGACGTCGTCACGAGCTTCCTCGGGCGCATCGGCGCGAGCGATCCGGGCGTCGTCATCAAGAACGGCTCGGGCCTGTTCGACGCGAACCGCGTGACGGCGTGGTCCACGGTGGAGCTCCTGCGCTGGGCGTACCGCGACCCGGGCGTGCAGCCCGAGTACCTCGCGCAGCTATCGGTCGGCGGGGTCGACGGCACGCTGCACAAGCGGTTCCGCCAGGAGCTCACGCGCCGCCGAGTGCGCGCCAAGACGGGCACGCTCGACGACGTCATCTCGCTGTCCGGCTACTACCTGCGCGACGCCGGCCGTGGCCCGGTGGCCTTCTCGGTCCTCTTCAACCACGTCGGCGGCAAGCAAGACGGCGCGCGGCACGCCGCCGACCGGCTCGTGGAGCTGGTTGCGCGGTATGCGTCGCGGCATTGACTCCACCCCCCCAGCCCCCCGCCTCGCAAGCAAGGCGGGGGGAGCGTGAAGAGAAGCGACCGCGCTCGGTGACTACCGGACGACGAGCGACAGGGGCTGGCTCCAGTCGGTCGGGCCGGTCTTGACGATCGCGCGGAACCGGAACTGCACCGTGGTCGCGACGGGCAGGCCCGTGATCGTCGCCTTCGCCTGCGTCGTGGGCGGGGCGTCTACCCAGGTCTTGCCGCCGTCGGTGCTGTACGCCCATTCGTAGGAGCCCCGCCCGCCGGCCGCCTTCACGACCAGGTGCGCCGACCCCGAGACCGGGCCAAGCTTCACCGCGAAGGCCGGCTTGACGCGAGCCGCCGAGCGGCGGACCGCGAGGCTGGCGCTCGTGATGATCGCCTCGGACAGCTCGAGGTTGGCGTCGGCGGTCTGCTGCACGTACCCGGTCAGCGTGTGCAGGTCGGCGACCAGCTGTGTGCGGGCGGCGTCGCGCGCGGCGATGGAGCCTGGCGCGCGGGTCTTGGTCGCCGCCTGCGCCGCGTCGAGCCCGTTGCACGACGCGGTCACTTTGGACAGCGGCGGGTTGGGGCTCGGAAAGTGCGCGTTGCCGTTCATGGCGGCGAGGATCGCGCGCGCATACGCGAGCAGCTGAAGGACGGGACCGGGGGTCTTGCGAACGACGAAACAACGATGCGGGGCTTGGCTGGTCATGATGACCACCTCCTTGTCCCCCTAACCGCTGGTTCCGGTTTTTCCGGGCTCGGGATCCGCAAGCTCCTCGGGAAGTGCCAGCTCGCCGAGGCCGCGCGCACAGACAACCTCGCGGAAACGCTGGCGCATCGTGTCGAGGCGCCCGCGGACGGCCTCGTCGGTGATCCCAAGGTCGCCGCCGATGGCGCCATAGGTTGCGCCCGCCGCGACCTGCTGGAGGATCTCCATTCCACGCTCGGGCATCTGTCCGACGCGAAACAGCTCATCGAGGATGCCGAGCAGACGCGCCACGTCCCGCGGGTCCCGCCTGTCGGCGTCCGGCGGGGGAGTGTGAAGCGAGTCTGGATCCCTCTTGGACCTCGGCGCGGCCAGGACGTCCTTCGCCAGCCGGCGGAAACGGTCGACGCACGCGTCGCGCGCGATCTTCCGGCAGAAGGCGGCCATCGCCGCGGGCGTGTCGGCCTTCACGCGACCGCGGGCGATGGCGATGACGGCCTTGAGCCGCACCAGGCCGAGGCCATCTTCGAGGTCCCTGTCAGGCCATCCTTTGGCGCGAAGGGCGCCGCAGACGGCTTTGTCGACACTGGGATCGGTGAGCAGCTTGCAGAGGGTGGGGTCGGGTCTGCGATCGGTGTCCATCTAAAGGGTGACTCGTTCGCGCGAGGCTCCAACGGAGAAGAAAGTTTGGCCGAGACGCGCTGGGGACCTCCGGGAGTGGCGACACGGCGTGCAACGACCGCGCGACGTCGTGTTTCCGCGACTCGACGCCGTGCCGCCGCCGCGGCACGCCGTGTCGTCGTGACGATCGGGCGTGCAGCCTGGACAATCGGGCGTCCCGCCGCAATTCGACGCCGTCTCGCCGCGACTCGACGTCGGGCAGTCCCGGCATCACGCCCGATTTCGTCGGCTCCGCGCCCTCGAGTGGCGACAGGACGCCCTGGAGTCCCCTCACCACGCCGTGCCGCCGCGACGAGACGCCCGATTGTCTCGGCGCGACGCACTCTTGTCGCGGATGCACGTCGTAAAGTCGCCGCAAAAGGACCTCGAGCTACGACTGCACGCCGTTCCCTCCCGACGAGACGCCCTCCCGCACCCGCTGCACGTCACGGCGCGCCCGCAGCGAGGCCGGGCGGGCCCACCCGTGCCAGCGCTCCCCCCGCCTTGCTTGCGAGGCGGGGGGCGGGGGGGTGGAGTCTCCCGCGGGCATTCCGCGGCACCAGGGTGACGTCGACGACTCAGGGCAGCGCGCGGATGATGCCCGTGTAGTCGGTCCCCGTCGCGGTGAAGCTGCCGAATCCCTGCGTGAACGTGACGTAGTAAATCGAGCCGGCTGTCAGCCCAGTAAACGTCGTGTCGACGATGCTCCCCGTCTCCGCCGCGGTCGTCCCGGTGACCAGGGTAGTGCCGTCAGTCGTCAGGGAGACGACGGTGTCCGTATTGAGGTCGCCGCTCGCCTGCACACGCAGGCTCGTCGTGCCCGTGGGCATCGTGACCTTCACCCAGTCCCCGCCCCCGCTGTTGTTGGTGAGACTGCCGGCCGTGAGGACGAAGGGGAACGTGGTGGCATGGATCGCCGTGCCGGCCGTGCCGTCAGTGGCAGTGGCCGCAGCCGTGGACGCCACGGCAGTCGCCACGACCCCGGCGAGGCTGAACGGTCCCGTACCGCCGCTGTTGTCCCAGGTGATCCCGTAGAACGCGGCGGTCTGCGAGGAGACGTAGGAGAACGTTCCGGGAACGCCCGAGCTGCACCCAGCGCCCGTGATGATGTCGGCCCACTTCCCGTCGGTCGGCAGCAGGAAGAGCGCCGGCGTGGCGGTAGCGCTCGTCGTCGAGATGCCGAAGTCCAGAATCGTCTGCGACGCGGATGCCGGAGTGAACGAGTAGACGCTCGTGTCGAATGGTCCGCTGGCGTTCCCGCTGACCGCCGTGCCCGCGACGAGCGCCGTGGGAGTGACGGCCGCGATGTTCAGCGCCTTGGGCGCCGGGAAATCGACGTCCTGCGCCGTCACGCCCGGCGGCCCGCTGACGATGTCGAAGTCGTCCATCGCGGCGGGCGTCGGGATGTCGATCTGAAGCTCCACCTGCACCGCGAAGGCGGTCGTGCCGGTGGTGAGGATCGATGCCGTGATCCCGCTGCCAACCGTGATGGCGAGGTTGGAGTAGTTCCCGTTCGCGTCCAAGGTCAGGTCGAACGGGGTCGTCGTGTCGAGCGTCTTTGCCGTCCCGATGACGTTGCCGCCCTGAGCGAGGTTGCCCTGCCAGCTGAGCGAGAGGGGCGACGCCACGTTGAACGCGCCCTTGTAGGTCGTTACGCCGCTTGCATCGGTGACCGTGACGTCGTGCAGCTTGAGTGTCGCAGCCTGGTTCGCCGTGATGTTGACCACGAGCCCGGTCGGGCTCGCGACGGTGATCTTGTTGATCTTGATGGCGGGGTCGCCGAAGTCGACCTTGGTGGCGCTCGACCAGCTGGTGCCGTAGCCGCTGATCGTCACGTCGATGGTGCGCGCCAGGAACACGTGGTCGGGCGTGACGGCGCTGATGCTCTGCGGGATCGCCCCGTCGAACCCGGCGCCAGGTGCGCCCGCCTCGCCGGGAGCGCCAGGAGCACCGGCTTCGCCGGGCTCGCCCGCAGCGCCCTGCGGCCCCGCCGACCCGCCGCCGCAAGCCCCGAGCGATGCCACCAACCCCACGACGCCGAGCACCAAGAAGCGCTTCATCACGGACCTCCCTTTGAAGAGGCCCGTGATGTAGTACATCCGCGCACCAAAGCAACCGGGCTGCGCACGATTGCGCCCTCAGCGGACGACGCAGTGCGCCGCGTCCGCGCCTCGCTCTTACTCGCGCATGTGTTTGCGGATCTTGCCCAGCGCCTGCTCCTGCAGCTGCCGGATGCGCTCGCGCGACAGGTTGTACTTGTCGCCGATCTCCTTGAGCGTCAGCTCGTCCTCGTCGTCGAGCCCGAAGCGCCACCGGATGATGCGCGACTCGATGGGCGTCAGCGTCGTGAGCAGGCGCCGCACCTCGGCGTTCCACTTCTGGTTGGCCAGCGAGTCGTAGGGCGACAGCGCGCCCTCGTCCTGCAGGAAGTCGATGAACTTGCGCCCGTCCTCGTCGCCCACGGGACGGTCGAGCGAGAACGGCGTCTCGGCCCAGGAGCCCTTCACCTTGTCGAGCTTCTCCTGCGGGATGCCCGTCTCGCG
>Ga0209415_10020691_pt1 | contig 10204 bp, 6 predicted proteins | sample PeaSoiSIISIP2007_FD_187696 | JGI IMG/M metagenome (GOLD analysis project Ga0209415, IMG submission 187696) | Peat soil microbial communities from Weissenstadt, Germany - SII-SIP-2007 (SPAdes) (version 2) | ecosystem: Environmental > Terrestrial > Soil > Wetlands > Peat | place: Germany...
TACTTCCGGCTGCGCGCGGTGATCACTATTGGCACTGCGCGGTTCACCTTGTACAGTCTGCTGTACCGCGATCTCAGCGGGCAGATTCGGCCCATCATCAGAACCTTCGGCACGGAATAATCATGGCGGAATGGCTCGTTCTGCAGCTGGCGCGCGGTCCCGAGGAACGCTGCGGCTGGATGCTCGCCGATGAGCGCGGCCAGCCGCTGAGCGCGCCGCGCGTCGGCGTGCTCGCGCAAGCGTGCGATGAAGCCGCCGGCCGCCGCATCGCGGCCATCGTGCCGAGCAGCGACGTGCTCATGACCGAGGTCGAGCTGCCGCAAAAGAGTGGCGTGCGCCCGCAACAGATCGCACCGTTCGCGCTCGAGGAACAGCTCGCGGCCGACATCGAGACGCTGCATTTCGCAGTCGGCGCCCGTGACGAGCGCACCGGTCGCACCGCCGTGGCGGTGGTCGCCCGCGCGTTGATCGATCAGTGGCTGTCGGCGCTCGCGGCAGAAGGTCTGACGCCGGCGGTGGTGTGTGCGGAAGCCGCGCTGCTGCCCGACAACCCCGGTCACACCGTGATGATGATCGACGGCGATATGCTGAGCGTGCGCCGCGCCGGACAGACGCCGCTGGCGCTGCCGGCCGCGGACTTGGCGGCCGCACTCGAAGCCTCGCTCGGCCCGGAGCTGGGCGGCGACAACCTGATCATCTACGCCACGCCGTCGGACTGGCATCGCCACTCGAGCCAGGCCGAGGCGCTGCGCAGCCGTTGCGCCAGCCTCAAGGTGCAGCTGCTCAATGCCGGGCCACTGCCACTGCTCGCCCCACAGCTCGCAGGCGGCCAGTTCATCAACCTGCTCGCGGGCGATTTCGCGCCCAAGAGCTCATTCGGCAGCGACTGGCGGCGCTGGCGGCTGGCTGCGGTGCTCGCCGCGGCGCTGCTGGCAGTGCATATCGGCGGCCTGTCGCTCGAGCTGCTGCAGCAGCAGCGCAGCGAGCGCGCGCTCGATGAGGCCATCGGCAACGTCGCGCGGCGCGCGCTGCCCGGGGATTCCGGTACCGGTGCCGTGCGCTCGCGGGTCGAGCAGCGTCTGCTCGCGGCGCAGGGACAGTCGGGCGGCACAGGCCTGCTGCCGGCGCTGGCCGCGCTGGCGCAGGCGGTCAGCAGCGTCAACGGCGCCTCGGTGCAGGTGCTGAGTTTTCGCGATGGCGGCCTGGATCTGCAGCTCAAGGCGGGCGATGCCTCGAGCCTGGAGCGCGTCGATCAGGCGCTGCGCAGCAGCGGCTGGCACGCGGAGCTCACCTCCGGAGCGGCCGCCGGCTCGGCCTACGAGGGACGCATCGAGATGCGCCCCGCCGGTAGCGCCACGACCGCGAGGCGCGGCCGATGATCGAGCGGCTGCTGCAATACCTGCAGCGACTGGAGCCGCGCGAGCGGCGCATGCTGCTGTTCGGAGCCCTCGCCGTGCTGGTGCTGATCGTGCTCGGCATCGTGCTGCCGCTGCAACGGAGCGTCGCCGCAGCCCAACAGCGCGTCGAGCGCAAGCGCGATGATCTGCAGTGGCTGCGCTCGATGGCCCCGCAGCTCGCGGGCCTGCGCAGCAGCGCCCCGCCGCGGCTGAACGAGTCGCTGGTGGTACTGGTCGATCGCACCGCGCGGGAATCAGGTCTGGCAAAGAGCCTGGTCGGCAGCCAGCCGAGCGGGGATGGCGGCCTGAACGTGCGCTTCGATCAGACGCCGTTCGATACGCTGGTTACCTGGCTGTCGCAGCTGCGTGAGCGCTACGGTGTGCGGGTGGATTCCGCGACCATCGACGCCGGAAAGGGCGGCGGCAACGTCACCGCGACGCTGGTACTGCACGCAGGCTGATCGTTGCGAACCGCGCTCATCCTGGCGGTCGCCGTATTTCTCGTCACGCTGCTGGTGCGCCTGCCGGCGCAGCTGCTGCTGCCGCTGCTGCCGGCGGAAGTAACCTGCGCCGCGCCTGCCGGTACGATCTGGCGCGGTCGCTGCGAGCAGCTGCGCGTCGGCACCTGGTCGGTGGGGCAGCTGTCCTGGTCGCTGCACCCCGTCGCGCTGCTGCGCCTGCGGGTCGCGGCCGATGTTGCTAGCCAGGATCCGGCAGTGCGCGCACAGGCTCAGCTCGAGCTGGCGCGCAATGGCGATCTGATGATCAGCGCACTGGCCGCGACAATCGCGGTACCGGGCGGCTCGGGGCCGGTGGCCGCCGGCGCCAGCGGCACGCTGCTGCTTGCGATCGATTCGGCGCGCGTGCAGCGCGGGCACCTGGTCGCGGTGCAAGGCAAGGTCGATCTGCAGCAGCTGCGGATCGAAAACCCGGCGGCTGATCTGGGCAGCTTCGAGCTCAAGTTTGCGCCGGCGAACGAATCCGGGCCGATCATGGGACAACTGAGCGACACCGGCGGCCCGCTGTCGGTGGTCGGCCTGCTGCAGCTCTCGCCGAGCGGCAGCTACGACCTGGAAGGCAGCATCGCACCGCGGGCGAACGCGGGCGCGAACCTGACGCAGCTGCTGCAGCTGCTGGGGCCGCCCGATCCGCAGGGACGGCGCGCTTTCTCGCTCGCGGGCTCGCTCTAGAGCCAGAGCGCCACACCGCCCGGGGGGACTGGCGGGCCGGTGCGCGCGCGCTGCTTTAGGCCGCGGCGGCATCGAGCTCGCGGAACACCCCGAGCAGCGGAAAATACAGCGCCAGGCGCACCGGCTGGCCGAGCGGCGCGGCCAGCGCGGCATAGCGCAGCAGTTGCGGTCGATAGCGTTCGGCTTCGCGGTCGATGAACTCACGCTCGGCGCCGCCCTCGTGCGTGCTGGTCTTGAAGTCGACGATCCAGCGCTGCCCCGCTTCGTCCACCAGCATGCGGTCGATGATGATAGTGACCACGCGACCGTCATGTATTCCGGTCAGACGCCACTCGCTGCGCGCCTCGCGGTGCGCGCGCGAGAGCAGCCAGCGGCCACGCGGATCGGCAAGGGTTCGCCGCAGCGCCTGCTGCACGCGCGCGCTGGCGGGCGCGCGCTCTTCCGCGGCCACTCCGAGCTCGGCCAGCCAGCCGCTGTAGTCGGGCGGCGCGCCGGACAGCGTGGCGGGCAGCTCGGGTGCCGTGGCCAGGCGGTGCAGCTCGGCGTGAACGATGGTGCCGACCGCACGCGCGGTCAAGCCAACCCAGCGATACTCCGGCGTCTCGATCAGGTCGGGCGATGCCAGTCGCAGCCGCCGCAGGGCGGCCGCCGCGGTTGCCGGCGGCCGGGGGGTGGACCACTGCGCCGGCAGCCGCCACAGTGGCGGCAACTGCGCGTCCGTGCCCGACGCGGCTGCCTGCGACGATGACTGCGGCCTGGCGGGGGCTGCGCCCGCCGGCGTCAGGGCCAGAAACTGCTCGCCGATTGCCGGCCAGAGAATATCGAGCAGCGAGCCGGCGCGCGGCAGCGGCTGCTCCGCAGCGCTGGCCGGCAGCGGCAGCTCACCGAGCAGATGCAGCGCGCTGCGCGCGCGCGTCGCGGCGACGTACAGCAGGCGCACGCGCTCGAGCCGCGCGCGCTCGCGCCGCAGGCGCTTGATATAGCCGGCCAGTGAACCGCGCGGTTCCTGTTCAGTGGCGCGAATCGGCGCCAGCAGCAGGTCGGTGCCTGCGCTGGCGCGTGGCAGCTCGATCCAGTGCAGCAGCGGATCGCGGTCGATGGCGGTGCGGCGGCCGAGTCCCGGCAGAATCACCACGTCCCACTCCAGTCCCTTGGCTGCATGCACGGTCATCAGTTCGATTGCGCCGGGTTGAGGCGGTGCGCCGGAATACAGCCGTTCGGTCAGCTCGGCGAGAGCCTCGCCCACCAGGCGCTCCGGATCATCGTGCAGCGCCAGCGCATCGATGAAGCGATGCGCGTCGAGCCGATCGACTTCGCTGCGATGGATCGCGGGACCCGCCAGCCGCAGCCAGCAGTGCTCGACGCGCTGCCACAGTGCCAGGGCGCGCTCCGGCCCGAGTATCGCGGGCGCCAGCGCGCCGCACAGTCGCGCAACCCGCCGCCGCATCGCATCCGCCACCTCATCGGATGCGCCGCGCGCGTCCGGGCTGCGCCGGTCCTGCTGGGCAGCATGGTGCGGCGGCGCCAGGCGCGACTGCAGCCACTGGAACAGGTCGGGGTCGGCTGCGGGCAGCAGCGCCTCGAGCTCGGCCAGCGTCAGGCCGCACCAGGGGGCACGCAGCAGAGCGAGCCAGGCGCTGCGGTCGCCCGCGTGCAGCAGCGCGCGCGTCAGCGCCGCCAGGTCGCGAATCACCGGCCGGTCGCGCAGCCGCTCGAGGTCAACCCCGCGCAGCGTGAATCCCGCCGCGCGCAGCTGCGCGGCGCTCAGCGCGACATGCTCGCGGCTGGCGACCAGCACCGCAATGGCCGCCTGTGGGTCGCGCGCTCGTGCCGCACGCACGATCTGGACCACGCGCGCGGCCTCCGCGGCCTGATCACCGGCCTGCAGCCGGTGCAGCGTCACCGCGGCGGCGGTCCCATCGGAAGCAGCGGGCGTGCCCGCGGCGCGCGCGGCGGGCACCGACGGCAGGTAGCGGATGGCCGCCCGTCGCGCATCGTCATCGGCCGGGAACAGGCGGGTGAATTGCGCGTTCACCCACGCAATCAGCGGCGCGCCGGATCGGAAGTTGCGGCGCAGCTGCAGCGGCTCAAGGCCGATCTCGCCGACCCCGAAATCACGCGCCCGCAGGAACAGGCCGACCTCGGCCTCGCGAAACTGATAGATCGACTGCATCGGATCACCGACCACGAACAGCGTGCGGCCATCGCCGCGCTCCCAGCTTGCCGTCAGCGCCTGCAGCAGCTCGAACTGCTCGTAGGACGTATCCTGAAACTCATCCACCAGGATGTGGCGCAGCGCGCCGCCGGCACGCAGCGCGAAATCGCTCGGCGCGCCCTGCTCGCGCAGCGCCTCGCGCGCCGCCGCCGCGACGTAGCTGTAGTCCACTGCGGCGCCATCGGCGAACACCAGCTGCAGCTCTGCGGCCGCTCGCACCAGCAGCAGCGCCAGGGCCTCGAGCGCCTCGCGATCGGCGGCTTCGAGCCGATTGTCCGGCAGCGCCCGCACGCGTTTACACAGGGCGAGCGCGCCCGGCAGTGCATCGAGCGCCTGGGTCCACGCCGCAATGCGCTGCTTCATGATGCGATCGTTGCGCTCGAATCCCTCACGCCTGGTAAAGCGCAGCCGCCAGCCCTGCTCGGTCAGCGCCAGCTCGCACAGCGCGCGCCAATGCGGCAGAGTATCGGGCTCCCCCGTCAGGGCAATCGGGCCCGCAGGCGCGGCAGCAGCGGGCGCGGCAGCAGCGCCCGCGGCGCGCACGCGCCAGGCGTGCCCCAGCAGGGCTTCGCCCTCGCGCAGCAGCGCCGGCGGCAACAACGCCATCGCGGCTGCCAGCTCGGTGCGCAGCGCCGATTCAAGGCCATGCAGCACGCGCGGCACGAGCCCGCCGTCGCTTGCCTGCAGCAGCCGCGGCAACCAGTGCGAGCGTCTCTCGAGCATCTCCGAGAGCAGCTGCTCGAGCCGCGGCCAGCTGTTGTCGAGCCGGTCGAACAGCAGTTCCGCCGCCGCTGCGGCCGCCGGCTCCTCGCCCGAGAGCTGCAGGCAGCGGCGCGCGGCCCGCCGATACAGCGTCACCGGTGCCGGCGCGATCTGCAGACTCGGACCGGAGCGCGCCGCGACCGGCAGCTGCGTCGCGAGCCAGTGGTTCAGCGCGTCAATGGTCTCGATGCGCAGCCGCGACGGATGCTGCAGCAGATTCCAGCCGCGCTCGGCATCGCGCGCGCGCGCCGCCTGCAGCAACTGCGGCGCAATGCCCGGCACCGTCTGGCCGGCGCCCGCCGCCTGCAGCGCCGTCAGGATGCGGTGATGCATCTCGGCAGCCGCTTTGCGCGTGAATGTGATGGCGAGGATCTCCTCGGGCGCCTCCACCGCCGCCAGCAGCGCCAGGAAGCGTGCGGTCAGCACCGTGGTCTTGCCGGAGCCGGCCGGCGCCTGCAGCAGCATCGAGCGCTGCACGTCCAGCGCCTCGCGCCGGGCGCGTTGATCGAGCTCGAGCGCCGCCGCGTCGGGCAGCAGGTCCGAAGCATTCATGGCAGGCCACATTGCAGCGCCTCGGCTGCCTGCGCCGCCTCGCTCTCGCCGGCGGCGGCGAAGCTGGCCGCGGCCAGCACCTGCGCGTCGACCCGGCAGAGCATCTGCAGGTGGCAGTACTCACAGGCGCCTGGCTGTGGCTGCACCGCGGCGTCGCCGTCGAGGAACTCGCGCACCAGCCGCTGCAGCTGCTGGCGCCAGCGCTGCAGCAGCGGCGGCCACGCCGGCTCGCCGCCGGGCACCGCGGCAATCCGGGGCAGCCGCCCGGGCCGATCCGCCAGACCGCGCAGTTTCAGGCCCTCGCGGCCCAGGTGCAGCGCCGCCACCGCCGCGACCTCATCGCCCATGGCCATCGCATACGCGGGCAACTGCGGCTGTGGTGGCCGCTCGGCGAAGGCATCGAATGTCTTCACGGCACCGCTCTTGTAATCGATCACCAGCAGCCGCCCATCCTCGAGCCGATCGACCCGGTCGAGCTGCAGCCGCAGCGATGCGCCGGCGATCGCGCAGAGCAGCTGCGACTCGATCGAGTGCGTCTGAAAGGCCGCACGCGTGAGCTCCCAGTCGATCAGTCGGGCCAGCACGCGTTCGGTGCGCACGCGCTCGCGCCGCAGCAGCTCCGGCGCCAGGCCGCCGGGCCGGCGCGCGACAATCTGCTCGATCGCGACCTCGACGCAGTCGCGCATCAGCACGCTGGTGGCTTCGGGGCTGCGCTGATGCAGCGTCGCGGAATCGCCGGTGGTGCGCCAGAACAGCTCGAGTGCGCGGTGCAGCAGCTGGCCGCGCAACCGCGGATCGATGCCGGGCCGCGGCGCCGGCAATGGACGGGCCTGCAGGCGCAGCTCGGCAAAGCCCCGGAACGGACAAAGCGACTGCAGTTCGAGCAGCCGGATGCCACCCGAGAGGCCCCGTTGCCGCGGCCAGCGCGGTCCACGCTCGTCCCGCCAGGGCTGCAGCGGCGGCGCCTGTGCCGCCAGCCAGGCGTGCAGCTCAAAGCCGCTCGAGTCCCCAGGCAGCGCCGCGTCGGCCGGCGCAGCCGGCGCCGAGGGTTCGTCCAGCAGCGGACTGCGATCGCGCGGCAACTCGGCCTCGCTGCGCGACCAGCTCCACACGCAATGCGCCGCGCACTGCTGCCATTGCCGCATGCGCTGCAGCGCGAGCTGCAGCTGGCCGCCCGGGCTGGCCTCGGGCAGTCCGATGTCCCGTTGCAGCAGCGGCGGCAGCAGCGCATCGGGCTGCGCGGCCGGCGGCCAGACCTCGGCCGACAGCCCGGCAACCCGGATGCCGTCGTAGCGCACGATCGGGTCGTCGAGACTGGCCGTGACGGTCACCGGCACGTCCTCACTGGCCGGCTCGAAGGCGATCCGCCGCGCCATTTCGCGCAGCAGGCGGCTCGCCTGCGCACCGTCGAGCCTGCCGGGCGGCGCCGCGATCGCCGCGAAGTCTCCCAGCAGCTCATCAAAGCGCATCTGCACCTGCTGCTCATCGCTGCCGAGGCTGACCTGGCCTGGCCAGCCGCAGCGCTGCAACAGCTGCGCGAACGAGCGCGCCCACAGCGCCGGGGTCGCAAAGGTTGGCGCCGCCGCGGCATCGAGCGCCGCGATCAGCCCGCGCAGCGCCGCGGCAGCCGGCTCACCCAGCGCTGCGCCCACCGACGCCGCCAGCCGCCCGAGCATGCCGCGCTGCACCTCGCCCAGATTGTGTTCGCGCAGCCACAGTTCGATCCGCAGGCATTGATTGCGCTCGAACGCGCCCAGGTGCGCCGAGCGCAGCACGGCGCTGAGTGGCTCGAACTGCGCGCCCTCCGCGGCAACGGCAATCAGCTGCAGCGCGGTTGCCACGAGCGGATACGCATCCAGCGGCTGACCACCCTCGAGTGCGAACGGCGCATCCCCGGCGCGGGTACCAGCGGCCAGCAGCGCTTCGAAGTCGAGCCGCTGCGACAGCACCCGCTGCCAGACATGGCGCTGCTGCGCCAGGCCGGGCACCACCAGCAGCAGCCGCGCCTGCGCATCGCGCTCGAGCAGTGAGGCGCACCAGTGCGCCGCCGCTTCGGCCTCCTGCAGCGGGTCGTCATAGCCCATCACTTGCGCCGCGCTGCCCTCTGGCGGCGCGCCGCGGTCCAATGGTGGCCCGGCCACGATCCGCGCCCCGTGCTGCTCGAGCCACTCTCGGCGGGCATGGCCCAGGCAGGCAAAGCCGGTCAGCAGCAGGCGCGCCGAGGGTCGCAGGTGTGCGGCGCAGTCGCGCCAGGAGCCGCCACCCATCGCATCCAGCTCGGTGCAGCGGCGACTGAAGGCGGCCCGCGCCTGCAGCAGCAGCGCGGACTCCGCCGTCGTAGCGCGCGGCAGCGAAATGCCGAAGTCCTCGAGCCGGCCGAGCGCGCGCCGCACCGGCTCGATCAGTGCATCGGGCCTCAGCACCGCCACATCGGCACAAGCCGCATGCACCGCCTCGCGCCACAGCAGCCATTCCTCGGCCGCCGACAGCCGCCGGCGCGACAGCTCGCCGCGGGCGCGCGCCGCATCGAGCTCGCGCTCGATCCATGCGCCCCAGGGCAGTACGTCCGGGCTGTCCCAGACACGCAGCCCGGCGCGCAGCATGGCGTTGCTGTGCGCCACACGCACGGCGGTGGCGCGCTGGCGGCTCGGCACGACGAGCGTGCCGCCGCCGTTCAGATGCTCAAGTAGCTCGGAGGTAAGCTCAAGCAAATCAGATCGATATCAGGTAAATTTGATGTTTTACTTAAACCTAGCCTGCGCCTCGACCACGGTGCTTCGGTCGGTGTCCGGCGCACCGGCCGCCGCCGTGGCGAGCAGATTCTCGATGCGCTCGAACACCACCTGCAGGGTCGCCGCGTCGGGCAGCGTCGTGACGCGAAAGTGATTGCGATAAGGCACATTGAAACTGACGCCCGGTGCGACCAGCACATGCTTCTGTTCCAGCAGGTCGAGGGCGAACTGCTGGTCATCGAAGTCGGGCAGCATCTGCGTATCCACGCTGATGAATGCGTACATCGCCCCCTGCGGGGCCGCCAGGCGCAGGTAGCGGCTGGCTGCGGTGGCTTCGAGGATCGCCCGCCGCGACTCGTACAGCCGGCCGCCCGGGCTCACCAGTTCGCGAATGCTCTGGTAGCCGCCGAGCGCGGTCTGCACTGCCCATTGCGCCGGCACATTGCTGCACAGTCGCAGCGAGGACAGCAGTTCGAGCGCCGTCAGGTAGTCGGCCGCGCCGCGCAGCCGCCCGGAGAACGCAGCCCATCCGACCCGGTAACCGCAGGCGCGATAGATCTTCGACAGTCCCGACATGGTCGCGCACAGCGTGTCGCGCACCAGCGTGGCCATCGGGATCGACTCGGCGCCGTCGTAGACCATCTGATCGTAGATCTCGTCGCTGAACACGACCAGCTGCTGGCGTTCGGCCAGCCGCGCGATCGACTCGAGCACCGGGCGCGGGTAGGTCGCGCCGGTCGGGTTGTTCGGATTGATCACGACGATGGCGCGGGTACGCCGGCTGATCAGTGATTCGATCTCGGCCGGATCGGGTACGAAGCCGTTTTCGGGCCGGCACGGATAATGAACGGCGCGGCCGCGATTCAGATTGACCGCTGCGGTCCAGAGCGGGTAGTCGGGGCTCGGCACCAGCACTTCGTCGCCGTCGTTGAGCAGCGCGCGCAGCACCAGGTCAATCAGCTCGCTGACGCCGTTGCCGATGAACACTTCCTCGGCGCTCACCCCGGTCACGCCGCGCGCCTGCTGCTGCATCACCACGGCTTCGCGCGCCGGGAAGATACCCTTCTGGTGACAATAGCCTTCACTGTCGGACAGATTCTCGATCATCGCCAGGCGCATGGTCTCGGGCGTGCGAAAGCCGAACAGGCGCGGGTTGCCGATATTCAGCGATATGATCTCATAGCCCTGCCGCTCCAGCTCATGAGCACGGCGCGCCAGCCGCCCACGGATCTCGTAGCGCACGTTCTTGAGCGAGTCGCTGGGTTTCACGGTGTGATCGAGGCTCATGGGCGAAGCCTAACCTGTCTCGCCGCCGGACGCATGTCGGGGGCTCGCGCTGCGTGCCGCAGCGGTATG
>Ga0209415_10020692_pt1 | contig 10203 bp, 7 predicted proteins | sample PeaSoiSIISIP2007_FD_187696 | JGI IMG/M metagenome (GOLD analysis project Ga0209415, IMG submission 187696) | Peat soil microbial communities from Weissenstadt, Germany - SII-SIP-2007 (SPAdes) (version 2) | ecosystem: Environmental > Terrestrial > Soil > Wetlands > Peat | place: Germany...
GATCAACGTTCTGCTGATGTCGGCACTTGCCATGTCCGGCCTCGCAGTCCATTTCGCGCCGGCGCGCTTTGCCTATTTCGATGTGGCGCACCGCGTCCACGTCATCAGCGGCATCGGTCTTTGCGTCGCGTTCGCCGGATTCCTGGTCGGCAATGTCGTCACCGGAAATTGGCGGCAATACTTACCTGAGAGGACGGGATTGGCGGCGCGAATCGTTTCGCAGGGGCGTTTCTATCTTTGGGGTATTTTCCGCGGTGCGGATCACCCGTTCCCGACGACGCCGGAGCATAAATTCAATCCGATGCAGCAGATCATCTACGCCGTGATGATGTTCGCTGTCATGCCGCTGTTGGTCATCAGCGGACTGCTCTTGCTGTTTCCCGAATGGGCGCCGGACCGCGCGCTGGGAATCGACGGACTGGGACCGGTGGCGATCATCCACTTTCTGTTGGCGTCCTCGGTGATTCTGTTCGCTATCGCTCATCTTTATCTGGGGACGACCGGGCGGAAAGTGACCACTCATCTGACGGCGATGGTGACCGGTTGGCATGAGGGGTAGGGGGTATGGGGTAGGGTAAACCCTAATGCGTCCAGGGCTTGTCCCAATACACAGGAACAAAAAGAACCGTCAGAATTTCCAAACGTCACAAGTTCCTCTTTCCTGGGAATCCGGATGGATCGATCACGCCGCGATATTCTGAAAAATCTGGGGCGGATCACCGTCGGCATTGTCGCTGCGTCGGCCCCTGCCTCGTCGGGAGCGACGGAGCCCCGTCATGGCGGCGTTTCCGGGCGTCGCTGGGGCATGCTTGTCGATCTTGGCAAGTGCATCGGCTGCCAGGCTTGCACCGTCGCTTGCATCATGGAGAATCAGGTTCCGCTCAATTCCTTTCGCACCTTCGTTTCCACCTATGAGGTGACCGACGGCGCGCGAACAGGAACGTCACTGTTGCCCCGATTGTGTAACCACTGTTCAAATCCACCCTGTGTGCCGGTGTGTCCGGTTGGCGCCACCTATCGGCAGTTGGATGGCGCGGTGGTCATCGACAGTGACCGATGTGTCGGTTGCGCCTACTGCGTTCAGGCCTGCCCTTATGACGCGCGATTCATCAACCATCAGACGCGTACCGCCGACAAATGCACTTTCTGTGGCCAACGTTTGGCGGCTGGTCTGTTGCCGGCCTGCGTTGAAACTTGCGTGGGCGGCGCGCGCGTCTTTGGCGATCTGAACGACGAAAGCGGCGAGCTCAGTCGCACTCTTGATACGCGTCGCGCCCAGGGGTGTCATCACCGCCGGCACGCCGGGCAAGGTGGTGAGCAGGCCGACCAGAGTCGACAACCCGCACAGATGGGTAAAGCTGGCCACGGGCCGATCCGGCGCCAGGGCCAGGATGTTTAATACCCACACCGCCAAACGCTGGCCCAACCCGGCATGGGCCACCAGAGCACCCAGGCTGATGATGCCGGCGACATAGAACACCGGCTCCAGGTTGATGCTCTGCAACGCCTTGGGGGGCAACAGGCCGGAGGATGGCAGCAGACAGACCACGGCGGCGGCCATGCCGACCCAGGCCGGGGCTATGTGGTGCCAGCTATCGGTGGCCCAGAAGCCCAGGGCAACGGCCAACAGCAGGGACAGACGCCGCTCGGCCGCCGACAGCGGTTGGGCGGGGGCTGCGGCGGGGCGATCGGATGTCCCGGCCTCGCCTCGGTACAGAATCAACAGTACCCCGATCAGCACCAGGGCCTTTGCCAAGCCGAGCACCGGGAAATGTACCAACAGATAGTCGCCGAAGGCCAGCGGTTGCCCGAGGCTGGTCTCGACAATCCCGGCCAGAACGTTGTTGGGCACATTGGCCGGCAGGATGGCCGAGGACGGCAGATAGGTGCCGAAAATGCCGCCCAGCAGCAGTCCGTTGTAGCCGCGGCTGCCCTTGGCATGGCCCAGATGTTCGGCCAGGGCGGCGAGGATGGGCAACATCAGGGCAATGCGCCCCATGGCGGACGGCATCAGAAAGGCCATGGCCAGCCCAAATAGCACCACGCCGATCATGGCTCCGCCATAAGTGCGCCCCAATGTCCCGGCCAGGCCGGCGGCCATGCGGTCGCCCAGTCCGCTGCGTTTGATGGCGACGCCCAGCACCAGTCCCGAAAAGATCAACCAGAACGCCGAGGACACCAGGCCGGAGAACACCACCTCGGGGGGCGCGATCTTGGCCAACATGGCGATGGTGAAGAAGATCAGTGCGGTCAGCGATTCGGCGACCAATCCGGTGGCCCACAAACCGATGCTACCAATCACCAGGGCGGCGGCGCGGGCATCCGCCGCCGGCAGGCCGGTCGGTGGCGTCATGGCGACCAGCAGGGCTGCGGCGAGGAGGCTAACCGCCAGCATCAGCGGAACGCGGCGTGGCAGGGCAAGGACCTGGGACATGGAAACCTCTATGGAGAACAACGGGGCGACCGAGAAAATCTCCCATGTTTGCACTTGGTCTGAAATTCCCGAAAATTTGGCATCGCATGTGCTAATATGCACAGATGTCACCGACAAGACTTGCCCAGCCTTCGATTGGCGACCCGTTGCCGCTATGGCACAGTGAGCGTGTGTTTGCGCACACCGGGAGGAGAAAATGGACTGGGAGACTCTCAAGTACTTTCTGGCGGTGGCGCGCGAGGGCACGCTGGCCGGTGCCGGCCGCTCGCTCTCAGTCAAGCATTCCACCGTGCTCCGGCGCATCGCCCAATTGGAGGAGGCCCTCGGCCTCAAGTTGTTCGATCGCCATCCCAACGGCTATATGCTCACCGCCATCGGCCGCGAGATGCTGGAGCCGCTGGTCCGCATCGACGAGGACCTGGTGGTGCTGGAGCGCCGCCTGTCCGGCCAAGACTTGCGCCTGACCGGCACCGTCAAAGTCTCGACGGTGGGCGTGCTGGTGCCCTGGATAGCCGATTCGCTGATCGAGTTTCGCGCTCTTTATCCCGGTATCCGGGTCGAAATCGCCATTTCACCCACAGCGGTTAGCCTGGCGCGGCACGAAGCCGATATCTCGATCCGCGTCAGCCGTACTCCGCCCGAAAGCCTGGTGGGACGGCGTATCGCCACCTTGAGGCACGGTATCTATGCCGCGCGGACCCATGCGGCGGCAGAGGAATTGGCTCCCGATCCTGTGCACCACGACTGGATTGGCTACAGCGACGGCCGCGGCGACCTGTCCCAGGCCGAATGGATGGCCGCCCATGTGCCCCACGACCGGGTTGTGCTGCGCACCAACCATACGGGCATGCTGGTCGCAGCGGTCAAGGCCGGGTTGGGGTTGGGGGTGCTGCCCTGCTATCTGGGCGATGTCGAACCCAATCTGCGGCGCCTCCAGACCATCGAGGGGCTGGGCCAGGAAATGTGGATTCTGACCCATGCCGATCTCAAGCGTACTCCCCGCATCCGAGTTTTGATGGACCATCTGGCGAGAGAGCTGTCGCGTCGTCGCGATCTCATCGAGGGGCGGTTAATTGACGAAACCGGCGACTGATCGACGCCTTTCTTCCGACAGTTTATGTGCAAAACTGCACATCACTTCAGTCCTCGTGGTGGCGTATGCCTGAAACAACACCACGATGACAGGAGAGAGTGATGAGCAAGAACGATATGTCGGGGCCAACTTTTGACGCGTGCTGCTCGCGGCGTGGCTTCCTCACCGGGGCTGTCGCTGGAGCTGCAGGGTTGGCGACCTTCAATCCGGCGACTCTGCTGGCCCGTGAGTCCATCATGCGGATGCCGGAACCGACCGTCGTCGCTTCGGGCAAAAAGGTCGACATTGGCGTGTGCCGGTCGATCAAGGTTACCTGCATTTCCGAGGTCGGCTGGCACAACAACGATCGGTTGAACGCGGATGTCAAGTCCGCTGGCGGCTGGGACACCAACCAGTGGGACGTGCCGTGGAGCGCCGAGAACGCCGGCGGCAGTTGCAGTCTGGTCGAGGTCGAAGGGCTTGACGGCAAGCATACAAGGCTGCTGATCGATGTCGGCTGGAACCAGGACTATATGAAGCGCCGCTTCGCCGAGACCGGTGTCGACAAGATGCTCGTCGACGGCACCATCGATGCCCTGTTCCTGACCCATGAGCACGTTGACCACCTGTTCGCGTTGCAGGCCGTGCTGGACATTCGCCGCGACATTCCGATTTACATCCCGGCCACCTTTCGCCCCGAAGCCTACCGCTTCATGGCCGGGACCGATTTCCCTGTCGCCGGTGCCCGCAACGCCGTTACCCATACCGGTGAACTGATCCGGTTGAAGGCCGGAGGCGTCAATCCGATCACCCCCGGTCTTGCCGCCGTGACATTCGACCTGCCGATCATCCTGCAAACCGAGGGCGAGCAGTCGCTCTACGCCAATGTCAAAGACAAAGGGTTGGTGGTCATCACCGGCTGTGGCCACCAGGGCCTGCCCCGGATCATGGAGGTCGCCGCCAGCACGTTGACCGCCGCCGACAAGGTCCACGGTCTCTACGGCGGCCTGCATATGGCGCCCTTCGGCCCCCTCGCTCCCGCCCAGGAGGCCATCATCCGCGATATGCCAAAATTTGGTTTCGAGCGTATCGCCTGTAACCACTGCACCGGCCTGCCCGCCGTGGAACTGATGACGAAATTGGGCTTCCCCATTGTCAGGGGAACCGCCACGCAGGGATCCACCAGCGATCTTTATGTCGGTAACGGGGATTCTGTGACGTTTGGGTGAGGCAGATCGGTCCTCGCGACGGGCGCGCCCCGCGCTGCCAGATCGTGGCGCGGGGCGGGCTTCGGATGCTCGGCGATGCGTGCCGCTTTTGGCGATCAACCAGTCAGCGTCACAACGGCTCGCAATCCGCCACCCGGGCGATTGGACAACAGGATCGTTCCGCCATGGTTGTGCACGACCGATTGGGCGATGGACAACCCCAATCCGCTGCCCCCCGTCTCAGAGCTTCGCGCTTCGTCAAGCCGGAAGAAAGGCTCGAAAACCTGACCCAGAGCCTCCTCCGGAATGCCAGGACCTTCATCGTCAATGGCTATCGCAATACGTCCTTCGACCTTTTCGATCTCAACGTGGGCTGCCTTGCCGTATTTTATCGCGTTGTCGATCAGATTGGTCAGCGCTCGTTTTAGCGCCGCCGGCTGAACGATGGACACCACCGGAACAGCGGGCGCCATCGTAACCGCCAGTCCGGCGTCGGCCATGTCGTCAATGATACTGGCCAACAAAGCCGTGAGGTCGGTCGGCCGCCGAGGTTCGGCCTTGCCGGCGTCGCGGGCGAAGTCCAGGCTGGCGGCAAGCATCGCCTCCATGTCGGCGATGGAGGCCAACATCCGGTCGCGATTTTCGCCGTCATCGACCGTCTCCGCGCGCAGCCGCAATAAGGTCAAGGGTGTCCGTAGATCATGTGAAACCGCAGCCAGCAACCGGCTGCGATTTTCAATCAAGCGGCGCAAGCTGAATTGCATTTCGTTGAATGCGTGTGCGGCACGTCGCATTTCGATGGGGCCCCGCTCGGCAAGCGGCGCCGTAGCGACATCGCGACTGAAACGTTCGGCGGCGTCGCCCAGCATCCCCAGGGGGGCGATCACCCGGTGGACCGCCCAAGCCGAGGCGATCAGCACGGTCATCGCCATAACCGCCAGCGACGCGAAGAACCACCACGATCGCGCGGGCGTCTGATCGGCGATCCCAGTGGCAAACACCAACCACCTCCCATCGCTCAACCGAACGCCTATCGACAGCGGCCGGCCGGACGCCAGGGTCATCGCATGGGCCATCCGTCCACGCCCCAGACCCATACCCATGCCTCTTCCCATTCCCGGCCTCATCTCATTGAGGTCGGAGATTGCCGGTTGGGTCGAGGAGCCTGAAGCCGTTCCCCGGGAGGACAGGGGCACTCCGGAGAGTGCGACCAGGACGCCGGCTGATTCTCGAAGGGTCAACTCTTCGGACAGATAGGCCTTGATCGCCGATGCGGCCGGATTGTCAATATCGGCCGCGGGGACGTTGGGCGCATTGTCTGAGAGGGAAACGTGAAAACCAGGTTCGTCGAGAACATCCACCATGCGTCGACGGGATTCGGGTGGACTTTCCTCCAACAGCCGAACCAGATTGGCAACCCGCTGCGCTGCCGCCATTCCGCCGACCACCCGCACCGCTTCCTCTCGGTCGGCGCTATAGATCCAGACGCCGACAAATTGGGAAAGGACCAGCCCGAACAGGACGATGAGCACCGTCTGGCCGAATAAGCTGGCCGGCAAAAGCCGTTTCATTCGACCCGCACCGGCACGGCGAAAATGTAACCACCGCCCCAGACTGTCTTGATGATTTTCGGATCGGCGACGTCTTGCTCCAATTTCTTGCGCAACCTGCTGACCTGGGTGTCAATGCTGCGATCCAGCGGATTGGCCGAGCGGCCACGCGCCAGATCGAGAAGCTGATCTCGGCTGAGCACCCGCTGCGGTCGCTCGACCAGGGCGACCAGCAAATCGAACTCGCCGGTACTCAACGGCACGACGACACCGTTGTCGCCGACCAGTTCCCGCGCTTCGACCATCAGTTTCCAGCGATCAAAGCCATAAGTCTTGGACGAAGACCCGCGCTTTACCTCCTCGGAACGGCCCCGGCGGAGAACGGCGCGGATCCGGGCAACCAGTTCGCGGCTGCCGAAGGGTTTTGGAAGGTAGTCGTCGGCGCCCATTTCCAGGCCGATCACACGGTCGACTTCTTCGCCCTTGGCGGTGATCATCAACGACAAGGATGTGAGCGGTGTTGTTCATCCGTCGATCTTAAGCTTCCAGGCAGCCCGAAGAACAAAAAAACTGTAGCAAACTGTGTCACTTGGCGAGCCTGACACACTTTGTCACAACTTCGCTGACGCGTGAAAAACTTGAGAGACATATCGGGCTTGGAATGCTTGTGACCGGCGAGAGACGCCGGAACGCAATTCAGGAGATTTTGATGAAATCGATCCTTCGTTCGGTCGGAACCGTTGCGGCGATCGTAACTGTCGTCGGGTTGTCGGCTTGCGCAAATGCGGCACCGCCCGAGAACTCTGCCCTGCCTTATGCCGGCGCCCCTTGCGCCGAAGGATATGGAACGGGAATGGGGATGGGACATGGCCGCGGCTCGGGAATGTTCGGCCGGTTTGCCGATCCGCAGCAAGTCGACGGCATCAAGTCACAGATTGGCATTCGGTCAGATCAGGAGGCAGTCTGGAATGCTTATGTCAAAGCGATCCAGGATGCCATGGCGGCCCGATTGACTGATCGCCAAGCCATGGGGCCGCAAGCGATGCAGGCGATGTCGCCGGACGATCGTCGCGCCTTCATGCTCAGCAAGCAGGAAAGCCGCCAACAATCGTTCCGCACGGTTTCCGACGCGGCCAACGTCCTCCTGGCATCGCTCGACGATGGTCAGAAATACCGCGCACAGGGGCTTCTTGCCGGTCTCGCTGGTCCAGGTCGGATGGGACATGGAATGATGGGCGGGGGAATGATGGGGGGCGGACGAGGCTGGTGACGTAACACAAACCTTAGGAATCATGCCGGTATTTGCATTGGGTGGCGGCTTTGCCGTCACCCAATGGCTAGGTTTTAAAGACACGCCACAATCCAAACATTTGACGCGTTGGTCTTGGTTTCTGCGGACGATATTCAAATGATCGACAATACCACCGCTATTTCGCTGTCATCGTCGATCAAAAGAACTTTTACCATGGTGAGAGGCTGATGCTTTCGTCCGCGATCTCAACGGTAAAACGACCGCACGAGGCGCTTTCCTGCCAAGTTTTACATAACTTTACATCGGCTTAACCGCACCTAACGTGGCGCCCGTTATATCTAGCGCGGATGCTTTGTGAGAAGCCGGTTGCGTTAAGACGAATGGAGTACGGCGGACATGGCTTTGTTTGGCGGCGCCCTGCTGGCTTCTTGTGGCGCCGCGTCAGGACTTTTCCATGCCCTGATCGACGCCTGTCACAAACGCGCCCGCCCGATCCTGATGACGACCACCACCATGGGAACCTGCGAGATGCCGATCGTCCTCGGCATGGGCGCCGATCCCAGGTTCCGCCAGCCGATGGCGATTATCGTGATCGGCCGCTTGCTGACCTCGATCATGCTCAGCCTGCTGGTGGTGCCGGTGATCTTCACTCTGGTCGACGACGCGTTGGAGGCTATCGGACGAGCGCTGCGGCGCCCCCACCGGGTTTTAGCGACCGTTTTGATCGATGAGGCGCCTCGCCGATCCGACAACGCGGGTGATGGTACCGTACCAGTAAAAATTCTTTAATTTAGGACAAAAACAATGTTGCGCAATTGGGTGACGAACATGGGTTTTCGATCCATCAAGAGAAGAATCGCAATTCTTTCAGGAATTTGCTTATTGGTCTGCGCCATATCCATCGTCGGAACGGGGGTTTTTCTATCGCAGGGCAATGCCCTCTTTGTCAGGGAGCACACCAACGATTTATTGGATAAAAATGCCAAAAACTACGTATCAACTCTCGCTTCGACTCAAGCGGGAATCATTCGGTCCGAGTTTGACATTGCATTGCAAAACGCAAGAACGATGGCTGACATTTTCGCCATTCTCATTTCGCCAGAAAACGGCTCGTCTGCCACGATACGTCGCAAACAGCTTAACGACATTCTTCGAACCACTCTGGAATCCAACCTGCACTACAACGGCACTTACAGCGCTTGGGAGCCGGACGCGCTTGATGGCAACGATGAGGGATACCGTAACAAAAAGGAGACCGGAGCCGATGCAACCGGCCGCTTTCTGGCGTACTGGACGCGCGATGCGGCTGGTCATGTCGCGGTTCAGCCATTGGTGGAATACGATAGTCGCGAATTGGATCCCAACGGAGTCATGAAGGGTGGTTGGTATATCGGACCACAGACCAATGGCAAGGAAAGCGTTTTGGGCCCTTTGCCCTATGTGGTCCAGGGCAAGCAGGTGTATTTGGCGACGTTGTCCGTTCCGATCGTTGTCAACGGGAAATTCCGGGGAGTCGCCGGCACGGATTTCGACCTGTCCTTTATCCAGAAGATAGCAGAGGACGTGAGCAAATCGTTGTTTAACGGCAAGAACGAGATTGTCATTCTAAGCGATTTGGGACTAGTCGTCGCGCACAGCGCGAAGCCGGATATGATCGGAAAAACCTATTCCACGTTCAGCGAAACGTGGACAACCGATCGGGCCACGATTCAAAGCGGCAAACAAACTGTCGGTTGGGACGACAAAACGAATATGCTTCGTGTCTTTGCCCCGATCAATCTGGGACGCACGGGTAAACCGTGGTCAGTGCTTGTTACCGTGCCCAAAGATGTTGTGATGGCTGAAGCCAGCCATTTGACGTCGTCGCTGAAAGAACGCACCGACACTTCGACGCTTTGGCAGATATTAATCAGTGTGGGCGTATCTATGCTTGCGCTCGCCGCCATGATTAAGGTTGCCAGCAACATAGGCCGTCCCATCGTCGATATGACGGAAGCCATGCGTAGCTTGGCCGCAGGCGATCTTGGGGTTCAGATTCCGGCTCGGGGACAAGCGGATGAAATCGGACGCATGGCCGATGCCGTTCAGGTGTTTCGAGACAACGGCGTCCGGGTCGAACGTTTGGCCGCCGAGCAGGAAACGGAACGGGCGGCACGCGAGGCGCGCGCAAACAAAATCGAAGGACTGACCAAGGACTTCAATGGAAAGGTTTCGGGCATGCTGGGCGTCGTGGCCAGCGCCTTGACCGAATTGGAAGGCACCGCCCAATCCATGTCATCCAACTCCGAACAGACCAGTGGTCAATCTATCGCGGTGGCCTCCGCCACCGAGCAGGCGTCGGCAAGCGTTCAAACGGTTTCCAGTGCTGCCGAAGAGTTGTCTTCCTCGATCAAGGAAATTGGCCGACAGGTTGAGCAGTCCAACAAGATATCTCGCGCCGCCAGAGAAGAAGCCAGCCGCACCAACGAAACGGTCAGGGGCTTGGCTGAAAGTTCAGCCCGGATTGGCGACGTCGTGAAGCTGATTCACGATATCGCCAGCCAAACCAACCTCTTGGCTCTCAACGCGACCATCGAGGCGGCAAGGGCCGGGGATGCGGGCAAAGGCTTTGCCGTGGTGGCAGGCGAGGTCAAAAACCTTGCCAATCAGACGGCCAAGGCCACCGACGAGATCAGCACCCAAATCGG
>Ga0209415_10020693_pt1 | contig 10203 bp, 6 predicted proteins | sample PeaSoiSIISIP2007_FD_187696 | JGI IMG/M metagenome (GOLD analysis project Ga0209415, IMG submission 187696) | Peat soil microbial communities from Weissenstadt, Germany - SII-SIP-2007 (SPAdes) (version 2) | ecosystem: Environmental > Terrestrial > Soil > Wetlands > Peat | place: Germany...
CAGCATCGCGGCCTTCTTCAAGCAGTTTGGCGACATGTGCGACAACAAGGCGCTGCCTCCGTGGGCTCTCACCATTCCGAGAGACCTCCAGGGTCAGATTCTGAAGGCGGCCTATCTAGGGGACGGCCACTACTCGAACAAGTTCTACAAATACGAGCACTCAATGCACTCGAATTACTTTGTAATCAGGACGACTTCTCGCGCTCTCGCGAACCAGTACTCCTACATTCTCAATCGGCTAGGCATACTATCTTCGGTCTGCACCAACAAGCAGAAGGACAGGAAGCTGTGTTACTCGGTGACCGTCCACACCCCCTACGTCGAGAAGATGTCCGAGCTGACCGGGGTGCCGGCGAAGAACAGCCCGTCGTTCGCCCACAGCTACATCAAGATGACGGAAGACTCCATCCTCTCACCGGTCGTGGAGATTACCGTCGAAGACGTCAAGGATTTCGAGGTGCTGAACCTAGAGGTGGAAGACGACAACACCTACGTGGCCTCCAATCAGGTCGTTCACAATTGCGTCTTCTGCGGCCTCTGCATCGACCCAGATACTCCTGTGCTGACAAACCCGAGTGTGACGCGGATGAGTGCCATCTCCGTGGGCGACAAGGTCCTGACACACACGGGTGTCTACAAGCCGGTCACGAAGGTGTGGGACATGAGGTACACGGGGACCTTGTATCGGATACACGTCTACGGCAAGCCCGAACCACTAGTGTGCACCGCTGATCACCCTATCATCGCTGTCTCTCGTGCAAGATCAAACAGAAAGGACGGCAGGCTGTTGAGGACCACTCAGCCTCTAAAATTCTACAAGCCCGGGGAGCTGAAGCCCGGCGACTACCTTGTGAGCCCCATAGTGAAAAAGGAAGTGCCCGTGGCCAAATACGAAAAAGAAGTGTCAATGTACAAGCTCGGCCTGGTGAAGAGAAAACTTGTCCTTGACGCGTCACCCGACCTCTTCAGGCTGATTGGCTTCTACCTCGCCGAGGGATCTTGCGACGGCGGCAGGCGGGTCAATTTCGATTTCAACGTGAACGAGACCCCAACGTTGGTCGCGGACTGCAACGACTTGGTCGAGAAGTTCTTTGGAAAACGCGGCGTCCTGAAGAAGAACGGCGAGAATGGGATCAGGGTGTGCGTGAACTCCGCGATGGCCGAAGATTTCTTCTCCCAGTTCGGGAAGGGCGCATCGAACAAACGTCTTCCGGACTGGGTCTTCTTCGCAGAGCGCGAGAAGATCCTCGAAGTCACGAAGGGAGAGTGGCAAGCGGACGGGTGCAGGGTCAAGCAAGCTCGCCAGAAGTATCTCAACTTCACTACCACCTCAGAGACTCTGGCCTTCCAGCTTCAACAGCTTCTCGCAAAGGTCGGAGTAGTGGCGACCATCGAGAAGCAGGAACCAGAGAACAAGCTCCCTTCCTATCACGTGGACGTCTTCGGACGGTGGGCAATCAAGCTCGCGACGATGTGGAAGATAGAGTTTGATTATCGCCCAACCAAACACGCAGACAAGTTCCACATCTCGGAGGACTACGTCTATCTTCCAATCAGGAAGATCGAGACGACCGAAGTGACGGACTACCGAGTGATGGATGTGACTGTCGATGGCGACCACACATTCAGCCCGTTGGGACTAGCGACCTCGAACTGCGTGGACGCCTGCCCCTTCGACGCGCTCTCCATGAGCAACGACTATGAGCTCTCAGCCTACGACAAGGCCAGCCTGAAGTACACCCCAGACATGCTCATGCTCCCTCCGCCCGAGTTCGGGACTGCCAAGGTGAAGTTCGACCCGAAGAGAGGCACAGTGACACATGGTTGACGTGACCGACGCGGCGTTCGTCGCGCTGACCGTCGTCACCGTCGGAGGTGCCATCACCGCGCTCGAGGCGAGGGAGATAATCTATGGGGCCGTCGGCCTCGCCGCCAGCTTCTTCGGCGTGGCCTCTCTCTTCTTCCTGCTCGACTCTCCCTTCGTGGCGGTCTTCCAGATCACCGTCTATGTGGGCGCGGTCGCGGTCCTCGTCCTTTTCACGGTGATGCTCGTCAGGGAGGGCAGGTGGTTCGGCGACTCGATGGGCCCGGCCGCGAGGGTGGCTGCCGTCGTGACGGTGGTCGCCCTGGTGACTTCCCTCGTCTCAAGCTTCATCGCTGCAGGCCTCTCGACCACGAGCGAGCAGGCGAACGCCCCGAGCTTCGTGGGGATCGGGCAGCTCCTCACGGGCCAATACGCGCCCGTCCTCGAGGTCCTCGCGCTCGTGCTCGCCGCGTCCGTGTTGGGGGCGCTCACATTGGCCAAGGTCGATCCTCCGGGCGAAGGCGATGCATTGGCCAAGGCGCAGGCGGTCGACGAAAGGGAGGGGTCATAGCCTGGCATGACGGTGGCCCTCTCGGACTACCTGATCGTCTCGGCGCTCCTCTTTGGGGTCGGAGTGTACGGCCTCGTGACCAAGCGGAACGCCATGAGGCTCGTCTTCTCGGTGGAGATCCTCGTCAACGCCGCGAACATCAACTTCATAGCTTTCAACAGGTTCCTCTGGCCGAGCGCCCTCGGGCAGACGGTCGTGCTCTTCTCGATCGCGCTGGCGGCCGCCGAGGCCGCGGTGATACTCGCGATCGTCGTCGTCGCGTACAGGGTCCACGACGACGTCGACGTCAGCGAGCTGAAGACCCTGAAGGGGTAGAGCACTTGGACGACAAGCTAATTCCCGGATTCTTAGCGGGCAGGGGAGGGAGTTCGGCGAGCCTGACCGGCGGAGACGGAGTGGCCTCGTCCTGACCGCGATCCCCTTCGTCCTCCTGCAGGTCGTCCTCGTACCGCTCCTGGCGGGCATCGCTTCGTTCGCGGCGGGCGGCAGGGTAGGAAGGCACGTCGGCTGGATCGCCTTCGCCTCGCTCTTCTACGTCGCCCTGCTCCTGCTCTCGGTCGGCTTTGGGCTCTTCGGCGGCGGCCCGGCGATCACCGAGACGTACAAGTGGGCGCCCGCGGCGGGACTTTCGTTCGGGTTCCTCGCCGATGGTCTCAGCCTGCCCGTGGCGCTCGTCATGTCCATCGTCTGCGCGGCGACCGCCATCTATTCCATGCCCTACATGCGGCACAGGTTCGGCGACCTCTACGGAGAGGAGAGAAACCGGCAGTACGGGGTCTACTACCTCAACTTCCTCCTCGTGGTGACGGGGCTCCTCGGTGTCTCCCTCTCGACGAACCTCATCGAGCTCTACCTCTTCGTCGAGCTCATGCTGATACCGACCTTCTTCCTCCTCGGCCTCTTCGGCTACGTGCAGAAGGGGAGGGTGGCGATCATGTACTTCGTCTGGAACCAGCTGGGGGCGTTCATCTTCCTTGTGGGGATACTCGTGGCCTACGCTTCGACGGGGAGCTTCGAGGTCTCCTCGCTCTCGACCCTCGGCACGGGCTCCTCACTGGCGTACTGGGTCTTCTTCCTCGTCATGATTGGCTGGTTCGTGAAGATGGGCGTCTTCGGCGTGCACATGTGGCTGCCTACCGCGGAGGCCGAGCCCCCGTCCTCCTTCGCCCCGATAATGGCGACCGTGGTGGGGGTGGGAAACTACGTCGTGGCCAGGCTCCTCGTCCAAAACATGCCGACGATCTTCCAGACCTTCTCCGTCCCGTTCATGATCGTGGCGCTCCTCACCATGATCTTCGGCGGAGCGATGACGCTCGTCCAAGACGACGTCAAGTACCTGTTCGCATGGTCGACCATGAGCCAAAACGCCTACTCGCTCCTTGGTATCGGGAGCCTTACCGTCCTAGGGCTCTCGGGCGGGATCTTCTACTTCCTCAGCCACGTCCTCGGCAAGTGCATCCTCTTCTCGGTCGCGGGGATGGTACTCGCGCGGACCGGGACCAGGGACATGAAGCAGATGGGGGGGCTAGCGAGCAAGATGCCCCTCACCGCCGCCCTGGGCCTCATCGGGGGGCTCATCCTCTCCGCGGTGCCCCCCACGAGCGGGTTCCAGGCGGAGTGGATAATGTTCGCCGGCATCTTCTACCAGGGAGCGTACGGCGTCACAACTAACCTCGTGATAGCGGTCCTGGGGATCGTCGCGACCGTGCTCACGGTCGCGTACACCTTCTGGCCCGTCAGGAGGATCTTCTTCGGACCTCTCCCCGCGCACCTTCAGAGCGTCACCGAAGCCCCGCTCGCCATGACGATCCCGCTCTTCGCCCTCGCCGCCATCTCCATCCTGCTCGGAATCTACCCTGACCTGGTCACCAAGATGCTCGTCAACTTCGCGAGCTCGTTGCCGGTCTTGAAGGGGGGTCTCTGAGAGAAGCATGGCGACAGCGTCCGTCCCTTCAATCTACATCTGGCTCGTCGTAATCTTCCCATTCGTGGGCGCGCTCCTGACGCCGCTGCTCTCGAGGCTCGGGGGCAGGGCAATGGACTACGCGGCGGTCGCGTTCTCAGGCCTCTCCGCGCTCTTCGCCTTCCTCTTGCTCATCCCGGTGCTCCAGGGCGAGACCATCTCGGTCTACAACTCGGTCATCCCGACGTCCGTCCCCTGGATCTCGGAGCTCGGGATCAACATGGGCGTCCTCTACGACCCGCTCACAATAATCATCGTCAACGTGGTCACGTCCATCGCCCTCCTCATCATGGTCTACAGCCTCGACTACATGAGGGGCGAGCACGGCCTCACCCGATACTGGTTCTTCATGAACTTCTTCCTCGGGAACATGCTCCTCATCGTCCTCTCGAACAACCTCCTGTCGCTCTTCATAGGCTGGGAGGGCGTGGGGCTGTGCAGCTACGCGCTGATAGGCTTCCACTATCACGACGAGCCTGATGCCTGGGTCGGCACCCCAGGGCAGAAGTCCCTCGGGGAGGAGCAGGCCTACTCGCCTTCGCACGCCGGGATGAAGGCGTTCGTGATGACGAGGATAGGCGACATGGCCATGCTCATAGGGCTCTTCCTTGTCTTCATCTACGCGCACACATTCAGCTTCCAGGCGCTCGCGAGCAGCAACGCATGGGCGACGTCCCTCTCGAACGCTGGCCTGCTCGTGCCGGCGGCACTCCTCCTATTCGGCGGCGCGATCGGCAAGTCCGCCCAGTTCCCGCTCCAAGAGTGGCTCCCAGACGCGATGGCCGGCCCGGCCCCGGTCTCTGCGCTCATCCACGCCGCAACGATGGTGAACGCAGGCGTCGTCCTGGTCGCCAGGATAGGCCCAATCTTCTACTTCGCGATGGAGGCAAACCCCGGACTCATCCAGCCGTTCTTCATGACCGTGGCATGGATAGGCGCAATCACGGCCTTCCTCATGGCTACCCAGGGGATGGTCGGGTTCGAGCTCAAGAAGATACTCGCGTACTCGACCGCCTCGCAGATAGGCTACATGATAATGGCGCTGGGGATAGCCGGCCTCTCCTCGAACTTCGCCCAGGGGCTCTCGGCGGGGCTCTTCCAGCTCATGAGCCACGCCATCTTCAAGGCGTGCCTCTTCATGGCGGCGGGGGTCCTCATCCACGTCACAGGGACCAAGTACGTGAACGGGATGGGGGGACTCAAGGACAAGATGAGGCTGACATTCGCAGTCTTCCTAATCGCGGCCGCGTCTCTCTCCGGCATACCGCCCTTCAGCGGGTTCTGGAGCAAGGACGCCATACTCGCGTCCGCGTGGAGCGCGGGGCAGTGGGGCCTATTCGCGGTCGGGGCCGTTACCGCGGGCATAACGGCCTTCTACACATTCAGGATGCTCGGCCTGATATTCTACGGCAAGGCCACCGACAGCCTCGGGCAGCACGAACCACACGAGGTGAGCCCCCTGGGGTGGGTCCCGTACGCCATCCTGGGTGTGATGACCGTGGTCATCGGCGTCCTCGCGCCGTTCCTGAACATAGACGGGGCGCTCCAGGGGGCGGCCACCACCTACCTCCAGGGCCTCTACCCCGGCGCCGTCCTCCCTACCGTTGCTGCGGCCTTCACCTTCAACCTGGAGTCGGCGGGAATCGCGTTCGCGTTCGTCCTGGCGGGGCTGGGGGCCGCCTACATGCTCTACTTGGCGAGGCGCGTCGATCCGGGCAAACTGGTGGGGCAGACCGGCGTCTTGGCCGGCCTACACAAGTTCCTCGAGAACCGGTGGTACCTCAACGCGGTATACTACAGGGTCTTCGTGGACCCGACCATCTCCGCCTCCAGGTGGCTCCTCGACGGGTTCGAGCTCAACGGGCTGGAGAGGGTCAACTCGGGCACGGCTGCCCTGTGGGTCTACATCTCGCGCGCGGGGAACTGGCTCGACGGGAGCGTCGTCGACAAGGCTGCGGCTGACGTCGCAATCGACGGCGAGTCGATCTCGCGGGCCCTCAGGCGGGTCCAGACCGGAGTCCTCGAGCGCTACACGCTGATCTTCGCGATAGGGCTCGCGATAATCCTCTTCCTCTTCATCCTGTCGACGGGAGTCCTGGGCTAGCGATGAGCTCCATCCTGTCGCTGCTCATCCTCGTCCCGCTCTTGGGGAGCGGCGTCACCTTCGCGCTCTCCAGCCTGGGTGGCGGAAGGAAGAACGCCTCGTATCTGGCCGCCGCCTTCGCGTGCGCAACCCTCCTCGTCGCAGGATACGCGTTCTGGTCGGTCTACTCGGGCACCCCGGCGCTCGGGCAGTACGCTCTTACCGAGGACCACCCGTGGATCACCCTGCCTGGGTTCGGGGTCGACATCCTCCTGGGGCTTGACGGGCTGAGCGCTCCGCTCGTCCTCGTCTCGGGCATCGCGGCGGTCCTCTCAATCCTGAGCTCGAGGACGCTGATCGACAAGAATGAGCCCGCCTACTACTCCCTTCTCCTGCTCGTGCTGGCCTCGGTGATGGGGGCCTTCACCTCCCTCAACCTCGTCGTCTTCTACCTCTTCTGGGAGCTTACCCTGATCCCCATGTTCTTCCTCATCGGGGTCTGGGGAGGAGACAGAAGGAAGTATGCAGCCCTGAAGTTCATCATCTTCACGTTCGCGGGGAGCGCGGTGATGCTCCTCGGGTTCCTAGCCCTCTACTTCGGGGCGTCTCCATCCACCTTCGACATCCCCAACCTCGTCGGGAGGATCCCGGCTGGGCTCCAGTACCTCCCTCTCCTCGCGGTCTTCGTCGGCTTGGCGGTGGAACTCCCCGTCTTCCCCTTCCACAGCTGGCAGCCCGACGCCTACGAGCAAGCGCCCGCTCCCGTCAACGCCCTGCTCTCAGGCATCCTCCCCAAGTTCGCGGGGTACGCCGTCATCCGGATCGCCCTGGGGCTTTTCCCGCAGGCGGCATACCAGTACGCCTGGGCCTTCATCATCGTGGCGGTCTTCTCGATGTTCTACGGCGCGGTGGTCGCCCTGCTCCAGAGCGACCTGAAGCGGATGTTCGCCTACACCAGCATCAGCCACATGGGCTTCGTCCTCTTCGGGGCTTTCGCGACCGTCCTGTCGGGCAACCCGTTGGGGATAGAAGGGGCCATCTTGCTGATGTTCACGCACGCCCTCGCTGTGGGCGCGCTCTTCACCCTCTCAGGGTTCGTCCAGAACCAGTCCGGGACCAGGAAGATCCCTTTGCTGGGTGGGATGGGGCAGCGGGCGCCCCTCACCGCCGCGCTCCTGGCGGTCTCGAGCTGCGCCGCGATGGGCATCCCGCCGTTCGCGAGCTTCCTAGCGGAGCTCATGGTGATCTCCGGAGGGGTCTCCGCCTACGCCTCGACCGCGGTCACCGTCCTGGTTCCGGTCATCACCGGCGGATACTTCCTTTGGATGTTGAAGCGGGTAATCATTGACCCTTCTCCCCCTGCCGCCGACCCGGGAACAGCTGCGCGAGACATCTCGAGGGTCGACGCCACGGTGGTCGCGCTCTACCTCGTCCCGCTCGTCCTGCTCACGGTCTTCTCCTTCTTGATCCTCTCGCCCGCCGCGCCCGTCGCCCAGTGGACCGCGAACCTGATACTAAGAGGCCTGCACCCCTGATGGCGGACTACATCCTCTTCGCGGTCGCGGCCCTCTCGGCGGCAGCCCTCGGAGTGCCGTTCTTGCAGTACCTGGGAAAGCGCGGGAACTTCCCCGGCTACCTGCTCATGGTCGCGCTCTCGGTGGCCCTCGCCTCTATCATCCTCAACGCGGCCACGGGCTCGACGAGCTCCTCGCCCTTCGGCAGCCTGCTGACCTCGGACTTTCTCGGGAACCTGTTTGCAATCCTGACGCTCTTCGTCTCGCTCTTTGTGGCGACGGCCTCCCTCACGCTGATCCCCTCAGGCAAATCGAGCAACTCCCCGTTCTACTACTCTCTCCTCTCCTTCGCTGCCCTCGGGATGCTCCTCATCTCCTACTCAGCAGACCTCCTCATGCTCTTCGTCGCCTGGGAGCTCATGAGCATCCCGACCTACGCCTTGGCCGGGTTCCAGAAGGGCAGGGAGGAGTCTAACGAGGCCGCGGTGAAGTACGCAGTCCTCGGCGCACTCTCGTCCGCGATCATCCTATATGCGATCAGCCTCACCTATGGGCTAACGGGCACCACCTCAATCGCCGGGGCTGCGGCCTCGCTCGGCTCGCAGCTCTCCAACCCGGTCGCCGGCCTCGCAGTCCTCCTCTTCATCGTCGGCTTCGGGTTCAAGATGTCGATCGTCCCCTTCCACATGTGGGCACCCGACGCCTACGAGGGAGCCCCGACCCCCATCGCGGCGTTGTTCGCGGCGGGGACGAAGAAGGCGGGCTTTGTCGCGGCTATCAGGGTCGTCCTCGCAATCTCTACCGTCTACTCGCTGACCCCCCAAGGAGGCTTGTTCACGATCCCGAACGTGCTCGCCGTCCTCGCCCTCGCAACGATGACGCTGGGGAACCTCGCCGCGCTCACGCAGAAGAGCGTGACGCGCCTATTGGCCTACTCCAGCATAGCGCAGGCGGGCTACATTCTCATCGGCTTCGTGATCTACTCTTACGGACAGGGGAACCCCGCCTTCGCCTCGCAGGCCGAGATAGGGATGACCGGGGCGCTCTTCCACATCATCAACCACTCAGTGATGAAGGGGGCTGCCTTCCTCGGGGCGGGCCTCGTCATACTCAAGCTGGGGAGCGGCAGCGTCGAGGCCTTCAGCGGTCTTGGGAGGCGCATGCCAATGACCGCGTTCGCGATGGCCGTTTCGTTCCTCGCCCTCGCGGGAGTGCCGCCCCTGAGCGGCTTTTGGAGCAAGCTCCTCCTCTTCACCTCCGTCCTCAACACCCCATACGCGTGGCTCGCGGTGGCGGGCGTCCTGAACAGCGCCCTGAGTATGGGATACTACGGGTGGGTGATCAAGCGCATGTACCTGGACGAGCCTGAAGGTGAGGCCACCCGCGTCGGAGAGCCGACATCTTTCGTGCTCCTATTGGGGGTGCTCGTAGCCCTCATGATCGCCTTCGGCCTGTTCCCTGGACCAGCGATATCATTCGCGCGCGACGCGGTTCCAGCACTTGCAGGTCACTAGGCTGTCCTAGAGGTCACGCTTCACCGAGAAGTCCGTGAGCTCCCTCAAGAGCGAGGTCGCCTCGTTCTCGTCGAGAAGAGAGAGCTTCTCCTTCGCCTTCTTGGCGTAGGCGTCTGTCATCGACTGCAGCCGGGCTAAGAGCATCCTCTCCTCTCCCTTCCTCTTTAATGCGGCGGTGATCTTGTCCTCCGTCCCCCAGTCGAGGATATCGTCATGGATTTGGTAGGCGATTCCGAGGTACCTGCCGTACTCGGTTAGCGCCTCCAGCCTCTCCTGAGACGCTCCGCCCACGAGTCCCCCGAGCCTGACCGCGGTCTCGAACAGCGCCGCCGTCTTCTGGGAGATCACCTCAAGGTACTCGTCCCAGTCGAGCTTGTACACCTCCGGGTCTATCGTCAACTCGGCATACTCGCCCTCGCACATGTTCATCGCGGCGTTGCTGATGGTGGTCGCCACCCTCCTGTCAGGGTATCTCGCCGCGATTGCGAGTATCATCGCGAATACGAAATCGGCGGTGAGGAGCGAGGTGCTGTAGCCGTACCTGACGTGGAAAGCCGCCCTCCCTCTCCTTGAGGCCTCTTGGTCGATGATGTCGTCGTGGATGATTGACTCGGCGTGAAGGAGCTCGACGGCCACCGCCGCATCGAGGACCTTGTCGTCGTCCGAGTGCCCGACTGCTTCTGCGGCAAGGAGGAGGACGAGCGGCCTTATGCGCTTCCCCCCTTCCAGGGCATATCTCAAAGGACCGTGGAAG
>Ga0209415_10020694_pt1 | contig 10202 bp, 6 predicted proteins | sample PeaSoiSIISIP2007_FD_187696 | JGI IMG/M metagenome (GOLD analysis project Ga0209415, IMG submission 187696) | Peat soil microbial communities from Weissenstadt, Germany - SII-SIP-2007 (SPAdes) (version 2) | ecosystem: Environmental > Terrestrial > Soil > Wetlands > Peat | place: Germany...
CCAGGAGCCAGCCAGACCCAGGAGCCAGCCAGACCCAGGAGCCAGCCAGACCCAGGAGCCAGCCAGACCCGGGCCAGCCGGAGCCGCCGAGTGGATTCGCGCATTGATAGTGGAAAATCGTGATCGAAACGCGTATTCACTCGGCCGACCGGGATCATTGAACGGGGGATGAAGCTGGCGAATCGGGATATTAGCGACCTGGCTGCCAGGCGCTGGCCGGTCCGGCACGCCGCCGGGCGCTCAGCTATTGTGCGACCATGGCTTCCGGTTCCCTCGTTGTCAAGATCACGGCTGGCAAGAATGACCCCGAGCGCTGCAATCAGGCACTCACCGTGGCGGCCACGGCCGTGGCCAGCGGGGTGCCGGTCTCGCTCTGGCTGACCGGCGAGGCGGCATGGCTGGGGCTTCCTGGCCGGGCCGATGACATCGCGCTGCCGCACGCGAGCCCGGCCGCTGACCTGCTGGCCACGATCGTCAAGGGCGGGACCGTCACGGTGTGCACGCAATGCGCGGCGCGCCGGGACATCTCAGAGAGCGACCTGATCGAGGGGATCAGGATCGCCGGCGCGGCGAGCTTTATCGCGGAGGTTCTCGCCGACGACGCGAAGCCGCTGGTGTACTGAGCTAGGCCGCCATCGGCCGGTCAGCCGGCGACGGCCGCGAGCCGCTCCGCGCGAAGCTGCCTGGTCAGGCTCTCGTCCTCGTCGGCGAGCGGCCGGAGCGGGCCAGCCGCCCAGGTCAGCAGCAGGTCGGCCAGTGCCGGGTTGCGCACGAGCGCGGGGCCGTGCAGGTAGGTGCCGAGCACGTGCCCGGCATAGGCGCCCTCGGTGCCGTCGCCGTTTCCGACCCCGAGCACGACCCGGGCCAGCGGCCGGGCGGCCGGCCCGAGCACCGTGACGCCCTGGTGGTTCTCGAACCCGGTCAGGCGCTCGACGCCAAGCTCGGGGTCTACATCGGCTACCACCTCGCCCACGCCCCGGCGCTCCCCGCGGCCGCTGCGGATGTCGAGTATGCCGAGCCCATCGACCGGCTCGCCCTGCACGCCGCCGAAGACGGCCCCCATCAGCTGGTAGCCGGCGCACACGGCGAAGATCACGGCGCCGGCCTCGGCCACGGCGTGCAGCCCGCCGTCGGCCCGCAGCCGCCGGGCGGCCAGGATCTGCGGCAGGTCCTCGCCGCCGCCGAGCAGGTAAATGTCGCCGTGGCGCGGCACCGGCTGGTCCGAGTTCACCTCCACCGGCTCGACGTCGATGCCGCGCAGCCTGGCCCGGCGCTGGAGCATGAGCAGGTTGCCCCGGTCGCCGTAGGTGCTGAGCAGGTCGGGATAGATCCAGACCAGCGCGAGTGACCTCGACTTCGACCGGCCGGCCGCATGCCGGCCGGAGACCTCGGGCTCGGCCGCGCGCTGCTCGGGCTCGGCTCGCTGGATCGGCGTGGTCATCGGCTCGGGGCTGCCGAGCAGCGGAGGCCGGTAGCTGCCGGTCGGGGACGGCGCCGCATGCCTGGGCTGGCTGGTCATACGGTCCGTCCTAGGGTCGTCCTGATCTGCTGGAACGCGGTGTAGTTCGCGATCACGTCAAGGCCGCCCGGCGGCACCCGGTCCACCGCCTCGTCAACGTTGCTCACCTGTTCGAACGGGACCTCGTCGGCCTCCAGCCTGACCGCCAGGTCCAGCCTGCGCTCGCCGGTGACCAGCACCGGGCGGCCCCGCAGCACCCGGTAGTCGACGTCCCACAGCCAGGAGGTGTCCTTGCCGTCGGGCACCTGGGCGTTGACCGCGAGCAGGACCGGCCGTCCGTCCGGCTCCAGCACGTCGAACGCCTCCAGCCAGCCCGCCGGGTTCTTGGCGAGCAGCAGCCGCAGCGTCCGCCCGCGCCGCTGCACCGTCGTGTACCGGCCGGCCACCGAGGTCACCGAACGGAGCCGGGGCAGCGCCTGGTCCACGTCGGCGCCGAAGATGCTGGCGACGGCCAGTGCCATCACGGCATTCGACCGGTTGGCCCGGCCAGGCAGGGTGAGGCCGAGCTCGCGCACGCCGCCGGTCGAGTCGATCACCGTGTCGGAGTCAAGCACCCACCGGGCCGACGGCCGGGAGAGCCCGCACTCGCCGCACCGCCAGCCCAGCTCGTCACGGCGCAGGTGCGAGCCGCACTCGGGGCAGCACCAGGAGTCCTCGTGCCAGCGCTGGCCTGCGGCCACCCAGATGGCGCGCCTGGCCGACCCGGCTGCCCAGGCGACCAGCGGGTCGTCCGCGTTGGCGACGACCAGGCAGTCGGGGGCGCCTTCGAGCGCCTCCCGCCAGCGCCGGGCGACCAGCCAGATCTCGGCTGCCCGGTCCATCTGGTCACGACTCAGGTTGAGCAGCACGACCACTCTCGGGCTAGTCGCCTTGATCATCGACGGCAGGTACCGCTCGTCAACCTCAAGGACGGCGTACGGCGCCTGGGGCGCGCCGCTCAGCGCCGAGACCAGCCCGGATTCCATGTTGGCGCCGAACGCGTTGGACGCGACCTCCTGGCCGAGCGCGCTGAGCGCCGCGGCCACCAGGCGCGTGGTCGTGGTCTTCCCGTTGGTCCCCGTCACCAGCACGATCTGGCGGCCGGCCGCGAGCTGCCTGAGCAGGTCCGGCGCGACCCGCAGGCCGACCACGCCGCCGATCACCGATCCGTCGCCCCGGCCGGCCAGCCGCGACATCCTGCCCGCGGCCTCGCCGAGAGTCGTGGCGACCCGCGCCCGGATCGGAAGCTTGCTCATGGCCGCAGATGCTATCCGGCCACTAGGTGCCGTTCGGCCGCCGCCGCGGCTATCTGGTCATCACAGCCCACAATGAACCGCCTGGGCCAGGACAGGACCGGCTCCAGCCAGCCGGCCACTCCAAGCTGACCGGCTGCCTGAAGCAGCTGCCCCCGGTGGCTCGAGCCGACCGCGAGGGTGGCCAGATCGTCGGCGAAGCCCCGCTGGTCGTCCTCGCCGAGCAGCGCCGTCCAGGCCGGCAGCCGGTTGCGGTCGAGCTCCATCGACAGCGGATGCCGCCGCAGCCCGCTGACCCGCTGCCCGACCTTGAGGTCAAGCCGGTCAGACAGGCCGGGCAGCTCGAATTCCAGCGGCAGCGCCAGCGCGAACGGATCGGGTGCCGGATCATGGAACGGGCAGGCCCGCTCGATCTCGTACAGCCACTGCAACTGGGGAATCACCCAGGCGGTCGCGACCTTTGTTGCCGCTCCCTTTCCGCCGTTCAGAATGCGCGACGCGGTGGCGGCCACCGCCTCGATCAGCGCGCGCGGGTCGAAGAACGCGCGCACGGCGAGCGCGCGGCGCGCGACGGCGCGCTCGATCGTGGTGGCCAGCAGGCATCCCCGCAGCCGCTCGTCGAGGCCAGCCCAGCGCTGCTTCAGCGTCGCCGGCACGACGGGCAGCGGAGAGTAGGTCAGGAACGCAAGCACCATGGCCTCGGCCCAGACCCGCAGCCACGCGTCCTGCGGCGCGTCGGCGAGCAGGTCAGCCGAGCGCAGCTCGAGCAGCGTGCAGGCACGGTCCTGGGTGCAGGCCGGCCCGCAGGCCGGCGACCTGCGCCCGGCCATCGGCGGCTCAGCGAGCTGGTCACGGGCCGCCGGCCGCTCGGCGCGCCCGCCGAACGGCACCCGGATCCGCAGCGGCCGGTCCATCCCGTCGGCGAAGACCGCGGCGACCCCGGGCGGGAAGGAGACGACCTGCCTGGACTGCTCGGTGTCCAGGTTCATGGTCGCGCCGACGAGCTGGCGGTCGTCGTGCGCCGGCAGCCGGTGCACGATCTTCAGCGCCGTGTTCTTCACCACATCGGGCACGAGCTTCGCCGGTATCTGCTCGGCGATCATCAGGCCCTCGCCGTACGCGCGGATCTCGGCCAGCATGCTGGCGAACAGCTCGACCGCGTGGGCGCCCGCTCCCTCGCGGTCGGCCCGGAGCAGCCGGTGCGCCTCCTCGATCACGATGACGTGACCCAGGCCGTCGGCCGTCGCCGTCCTGGCCCGCAGCCGCAGGTGCTCCACGATCCTGATGATCAGGGTGCCGATCAGGAACGCCTTGTCCTCGTCGTTGGCGACGTCCTCGATCGCGAGCACGGCGTTCCGGCGGAGCAGCTCGCCGATGTCGGCCGGGTGGCCGCCCTCGAAGAACCGGCCGGCCGAACCGGTACGCAGCGACCGCAGGCGCACGTCGACGAAGCCCCGGACGTCGGCCTGGAGCTCGCGGCCGTACCCGACGTCGGCGATCACGTCGAGCGCCGCCGCCTGGAGCTGGGCAAGCGTCGGAACGGCCGGCGGGGCGACGGCACCGGGCTGTCCGGCGCCGGTCACCGGGTCCCAGCCGCAGGACTCGTACGCTCGCTGCAGCGCCTGGGACATGATCTGCGGGAACGGCTCGCGGGCGTCGAACGCCGCCAGGAACAGCGCCCTGACCATGTCGATATGCGCCTGGACCGGATAGCCAGGCTCCGGTGCCAGCGGGTTCACGGCGAGCGGGATCGCCGCGGGATCGGCCGGATTGATGATCGTCAGCTCCGCGCCAAGCGCGGCGATCCGCCCGGCCATCGCGCCGTACTCTGACTTGGCCGGCTCGACCACCAGCCAGGGAATCCCGGCGCTGGTCAGCTGCTGGAGCAGATGCCGGACCGTCTGAGACTTGCCGGACCCGGTGGCGCCGGTGATCAGGGCGTGCCTGGTGAGCGTGGCCAGCGGGATGCCAAGCTCGCCGACGCCGCGATCCTGGCCATCCAGGATGGTGCCGACGCTGAGCTCATCGCCGCCCGAGGACTCGGCCGTGACATCGAAGTAGCCGACGTCAAGCACCCGCACGCCGGGCACCTCACGGCGCGGCAGCCCGGCCAGGGCGGCCAGCACGCCCGCCGTCGCGGCGAACGGCACGGCGCTGCCGTCGGCCGGGTCGCCGATCTTCGCGACCAGCGCGTCCGCCAGGTCGCGGGGCCGCTCCGGGCCGCGCAGCCGATAGGGGTGCGAGCTCAGGTCCGCCGAGCCGACCAGCATCGGGGCGATCAGGTTCAGCTGCTCGGCATCGGCGGCGCCGACCAGCACCCGGACGTCCCACAGGCCGGCCTCGCGGAACGCGTCAAGCTCGTTCAGGCGCCTGGCGATCCGGTCGGCGTCGAAGCGCGAGCGCTCCTCGTCGAACCTGCGCGCCGCGTTGAGCTGGCCGCGAAGCTCGGCGGTCTCCGCGTCGATCAGGTCGGTGGGCTCGGCCACCACCAGCCAGCCGAATGGCCGTGCCATCAGCGTGGTGAGCGCGGACTCGAACAGGCTGGGCATGGCGCCGGAGAGCGCGGAACCGACCGCCAGCCACGAGGCGCCTTGCGCCGCAGGCTGCTGACCGTGCCCGTAACCAGACCAGCCCTGGCCCGCCCGTTCGCCCTGCTCGCCGAGCCGCGGCGGCGCCTGACGGCCAGGGCACGGCGCCCACACCATCCGGTCCAGATCGGCCATCAGGCTGTCAGCGAACGGCACGCCGCGGGCGCCCCACGGAAACAGCAGCTCGAAGTGCTCCCTGGGATGCGGCGCCGCGCCTGCCGGATCATCCGGCCGGAGGTCCGGCTGATCGCGCTCGGCATCCGGCGCCTCGTGGCGCGCGTCCTTCCTGCGCCGGCCGATGCCGGCCGGCCGCGGCCCGGCGGAATGCCGCGCTGCGGCCTGCGTCCAGTCGGTCAGCGGATGGGACGGAGCCGGCGGCAGCGGGCCCGCATTCGTGATCAGCTCGAGCGGCGCGCCGCCGCCGCGGGAGAACCACCCGGCGACGAACGGCCTGCGGTGCTGGGCCGCATGCAGTATGGCGGGCAGCACGGACGCGTAGTCCCGTTCCGCCGTCCCGCCGAAGCAGGTGTCGGGTATGGCGATGACCCGGTACCAGGGATCGGCCGGACCACTGCCGATTCCCGAGGCGCTAACCATATTGCGTGCATATCAGGCAAGCAGGTGCGCTGCCACCTGGTTGCTACAGATCAGCCTCGCCGCTGATCCTGGTCGACGTGGCGCCGGCCACCCAGATCGTGCCCTCGTCATCGGCGGACACATGAACCCGCCCGCGTCGGCCGAGCACGGTGCCCTGGCTGGCGACATACGGCGCGGCAGCCCGGCCGGACGAGAGCAGCCACTGCGCGAGCGAGGCGTTGAAGCTGCCGGTGACCGGGTCTTCCACGGTCCGGCCGCCGACCGTGAAGAACGCCCGCACCTCGTAGGAGACGTCCGACCCCGGCGGGTAAGGCCCGGCCAGGCCCAGGTCGAGATCCAGCGCATCCGGCCGCACTGCCAGCACCGCGTCCGCGCTGGCCAGCAGCACGGCGATCCAGCCAGGTCCGTTGTCGGCCCATTGCAGGTCCACGATCTCGGCGCGGTCGATCCCGAGCTGGGCCGCGATCCGATCGGTCAGCGGACCGGCGACCGGGCCCGACCTGAGCACCGGCGGGGCCGCGAAGCCGAGCCCGTCGGCGGTCGGCCGGATGGGAACCAGCCCGGCGGCGCACTGCTGCACGATCCGGTCCTGCCGCCTCGGCACGCCCCCTGCCTCCAGCCAGGCGTGGCAGGTGCCGAGCGTCGGGTGCCCGGCGAACGGAAGCTCGGTGCCCGGTGTGAAGATGCGGACCTGGTAGTCAGCGCCCGCCACGTCGGGCGGCGACACGAACGTCGTCTCAGACAGGTTCGTCCAGCTCGCGAGGAGCTGCATCTGGGCGGTCGATAGGCCGTCGGAATCCAGCACGACCGCGACCGGGTTGCCCATGCACGGCTCAGGGCTGAACACATCGACCTGTCGGAACCGGCGGCGCACACGACAAGTGTGCCACGTGTGGCTACGGGCCGGCTCTGCCGAAGCATCTATCCGCGCTCGTCGGCTCGCTGCGAGCCACACCCGATCTGGGCCGGAACCACGACAAGTATCTGACCTGCACCGATCGCGAGGAGGTCGGCGGAGCTGCGTCCGCATGATCCTTTGTGACACAGACCGCTCCGTCGGGAGACCATGCATCGGGCTGCCCGCCCTGGCTGCTATCCGGGCAGGGCGGGCCAGGACTGGGTCCAGGACCTGCCGCCGTCGGTGGTTCGCCAGATCGAGCCGCCGGCCGGCATGATCGCGCTGTCCGGGCCGGTAGCGAAGATGCCGGTCTGGCCGATGTCGGCGGCCGGGGCTGGCCCGCCGGTCGATATGCCGTTGGCGGCGGCCGCCACGGGCAGCCGGTACACGGTCCAGGTGGCGCCGCCGTCAATGCTGTGCAGCACCCAGAACGCGGTCAGGTCCGACTGGCAGGACAGCCAGACCGCACTGCGCAGCACCGATACCTCGCAGAACACGCTCTTGCCGAGCGACTCAGCGTGCCAGCGCAGCCCGCCATCGGCGCTCAGCTGGAGCCGGCCGCACGCATCGACGATGGCAACGCGCCGGCCGTCGGCCGCGGAGGCTGCCGGGAATCCGACGCCGAACGGGAGCACCACGCCGGCCGGGCGCCATCGCGCCCCGCCGTCCTCGCTCGTGAACAGCGCGGACCTGCCAGGCGGCGGCTTCCAGCCAGGCTTGACCTGCTCCGTGCGCCTGATCTCGGCGCTGGTCGCGCACTCAGCGCCGGCGCCGGTCGCCGCGAACGCCGTGCCACCGGTTCCGAGCGCGACGGTCAGCAGCTGATCGTCACGGCGGCGGTCTGGCACCGCCGAGCTGGTCCAGGTCTGCCCGCCGTCGCTGCTCGCCAGCGTGACCAGGCTCTCGGAGTAGCTGAGCAGTCGGCCGGATGGCGCGGCCAGCACTGTCTGATAGCTGAAACGGGCCGTACCCAGCCATCTGGCACCCGACCAGCGAGCGCCCGCGTCGCCGCTGAGATAGCCGCCCAGGGTATTCGCCCACAGCTGCGCGGACCCGATGCCGGAGAACGCCGTCGTACGGACCCAGCGTGGCGGCGCCTGCCGGCTCCAGATGCGGCCGCCGTCGGCGGTGATCGCCAGGACGTCGGCGCCGTCGGCACCGGCCAGGGCACGGCCCCGGCCGGTGCCGAGCGCCGCGATGCTGGTCGCGCCCTGGCCAGTGCGATACCAGCGGAAGCCGCCGTCGGTCGTGGCGTAGACGAGCCCGCCGCAGGGCCCGTTCTGACCGCCGACACAGCCGCCGGTGAGCGCCCAGCCTCGGCGCGCGGTGACCATGTCAAGCCGGACGATCCCGTCGTCGGCTCGCGGGCCGTTCTCCCGGCCGGTGCGCCACCTGGTGTGCCAGGTCCGGCCGCCGTCGCTGGTGAACTCGACCACCTGCGCGCCGCCGAATTTGGACGGCATCCCGCCTGCGGCGAATCCGGTCCTGGCATTGATGAACTGCACTGCCATCAGCGGATAGCGCTGGCAGGATCCGGGCAGCAGGGCCCAGGTCGCGCCGGCGTCCGCCGACCGGTACACCGCGCCGGCGCACCTGGTCCCGCTGCCGGGTGCGGTGACGAACATCGTCCGGCCGCCGTCCGCGATCGCCAGGCCGGTCGACGCCTCGCGCAGGGATCGCGACGCGCGCGGCAGGGCGATCGGCGCCCAGGCACGGCCGCCGTCCGTGCTGCGCATCGGCGTTCCGCCGGGCCAGTAGGCCAGCACGTCGGGAACCGCCAGGCCGACCGCCGTCGGGCCAAGTCCGGTGAGCGTGAACCGGTAGCCGTAGCCGAACGACGAGAACGCCCTCGTCCCTGATGCCCGCACTCGCATGATTCGCCATCTCATCCCGTCGGCGCTGGTCGCCAGCACCGCCGGGCCCGGGCCGTTCCTGGCCGGCCGGTCCCCGATCGCGGCGTAGCCGCCGGCCGGCACCGCGGTCAGGGACCAGGCCCGGATGCCGGTCAGCACCAGCCGCCAGGAGGCGCCGCCGTCGGCCGACCGCCAGATGCCCTGGTCGGTCGCGGCGAGCACCGCGCGACCGGCCGCGAGCAGGTCGCTGGCGCCGGGCAGCGCGGCCGAGGCAGGCGGCGGAGCGCTGGTCAGCCTCGCCCGGCCGCCGTACCGGCCATGCAGGCCGGCGAACAGGCCATGCGGCAGCCGTACCCTGGCCGGTACGGGCGCCGTCGGTGCCGAGCAGGCGGCGGTCACGATCGATAGCGCGGCGACAGCGGCGACGGCGAACGCTGGCTTGCTCGTACTCATGCCCTTGAGACAGCCGTCACGGCCGACCGGTTGCGGCGGCGAATACACCTATTGATGAGCGAATATTCGCGATTCGCTCAGGAAACTCAGATAAAACCCAGGCAAGTCATGGGAAACCCTAGATACCGCCTCAGCGACCTGCTCATAGCGTTGCCCTGCCTGGCCGTCGGGCGCAGGCATCAGCTAGCAACAGAACGCGAGGTCAAGAATGTTGAGACGCCACATGACGAGGCTCGCCACGGCGGTGACCGCGGCCGGCACGATCTGCGCGCTCGGCGCGGGCGCGGCCGCAGCGGCGCCGCCGCCGCCTATCTGGTCGGGCCCGAGCGCACCGATCCCCGGCGCGTTCACGAACGACTCACCGGCGCTGAGCAACATCACGTTCCCCGGCCCGATCGGGCAGGGCACGCTGGTGGCGTGGCGCGGGCGGGGAACGGCCGGGCACATCTTCTACAAGTACCGGACGCCGTCCCGCGACTGGTCGGCGACCGGAGAGATCCCCGGCCTGAACGCGGTCACCAGCTCGGCGCCCGCTGTCCGCAACTACATCGACCCGCTCGGCCGCGATGCCGTGCTGGCGGTCTGGACCGGCCACGCCGATCATCACATCTGGTACTCCGAGGGCGAGACCCTGGCCGACGGCACGATCTCGTGGACCACCGCGAAGGACCTGCCCAACTCGGTGGCGCTGACCAACACGGTGGCCGGCCCGTCGGTCTTCTTCCCGAACAACAGGTACCTCGTGATCGTCGCCTGGCGGGCACCGTTCAACCACGTGCGGTTCAGCATCGGGCATCCGGCCGGTCGTGGCTTCGGCTGGTCCAACTCCACCGTGGTCCCCGGAGTCCCGCCGTCGCCGACCAGCGTCCACTGCGTGCAGGACCCGTGCACAAGCGCGACCCCGGCCGTCGCTGAGGTGCAGAACGGCACCGCGACCGGCACGCTGTACTTCTTCTGGAAGCAGCTCGGCACCAGCGACGTGTTCTACAGCAGCATCACCGACAACGGCGCCACCAACTGGAGTCACCTGGTCTGGACCGGGCCGACCCAGGTTCCCGGCGC
>Ga0209415_10020696_pt1 | contig 10201 bp, 4 predicted proteins | sample PeaSoiSIISIP2007_FD_187696 | JGI IMG/M metagenome (GOLD analysis project Ga0209415, IMG submission 187696) | Peat soil microbial communities from Weissenstadt, Germany - SII-SIP-2007 (SPAdes) (version 2) | ecosystem: Environmental > Terrestrial > Soil > Wetlands > Peat | place: Germany...
AAAACGCGGAGAAAAACAAGAGAGAAGAAAAACCGCCCGGGCGCGTCAGGCTCTCTTGGGCAGCGCGCGCGCGAGCTTTTCGTGGATCGCTTCCAGGATCCAGGTGTGCCGGGGAATCCGCACCGGCCGCGCCTTCAGGACGGTCTCCATCCGCCCCAGCATCTCGGCCGGAACGCGGAGCAGGATGGGAGCCATCTTGGCGGCGGCGGTGGCGCGGCGGGGCTTGCGGGCGGTCGTCATAGCGATTCCATACTGATATCAAGAGTATATCCTGTATTCACCGGGCCCTCAGAACTTCATCCGATTCGTCCGCCAGCCGCGCTCGATGGAGCTGCGCACTTCCTCGGGCGGCGTCAGCTCGATCACCGAGCCGCGCAGGTCGCCGTGCACCGGGACGTAGCGGATGTGCCGCTTGCGCTGCAGGTCGGCCAGCCACTTGCGCAGGGTCTTGGCGTTGCGGATACCGCTCGCCGCCGAGAGCAGGCTCAGGGTGATCCGGCAACTGAAGGTGCCCCATCCCACCGTCAGACGGCAGATGGTGTTGAGCAGGTCGCGCTGCGAGGAGAACGGCAGGGTGTTATAGACATCCACGTAATACGAGTCGGTGGGCCACTCCGGCGCGGCCGGAACGGTCTGCTCGGAATGCGTGATGATGCCGTTGAATTCGGAAAGATCGTCGCCCACAAAGCGGCTGAGCTTGGATAAGCCTTCCTGCGAGCGGCGCATCACCGGCGCTAGCAGCGGCGCGGGCATTGGTAGCTTGGAAGGTTGGTAGGTATCTAGTTGGGGGACGATTTCCAAAGCCGGCGCGGCGGCCGCTTTGGGAACCATCGGCGACGGCGCGGCCGCCACCCCAAGCTGCAGGCGCATCTCTTCGGCGGCCTGCTCCATCAGGCGCTGGCGCTCGATGCGCAGCACCTCCGACATGGATCCTTTGCCGTGCAACTGGGCAATCAGTCCCTCGGGCAGTGTCTTCTTCTGGGACATGGCTGGTTAATCCAGGCGCTCCGCGCCGAGCGCCAGGGCGCGCTCGCCGGTGCTGTCGTTCAACTTCACCACGGTTTCAATAGCGGCCTGCATCACGCGCTCGTCGATCTGCCGCACCTGCGAGGTGTAGCCGAGGTACATGGCCGTATTGCAGTAATCCACGGCATCGCGGATGATGCCGTTGGAAGCCCGCGCTACCAGGGGAAAACAATCCGCCGTAAACACATCCTCCGGACCTCCCGCCACGCGCATGCGAAACTTGAGCGCCTGGCTGAGTTCCTGTTCGTCGAGCGGATCGAGCGTGATGATGCCGCCGGCGGCGCGGCTGCGCAGCGGTCGGAAATCCGGCTCCGCCAGCGTGCCGGCCATCTCCAGAGTTCCGAACAGAGCCACCTGGATGAACTTACTGGAATTGGATTCGAAGTTCAGAATCTCGCGCACGCGCAGTAACTGGCGCCGCGGAATCAACTGCGCTTCGTCGATCAGCAGCACCACGGTGATGTCCTGCTGATACAGCGCCGCCATGTGCTCCTGAAATTCCTGCCATTGTTTGGTCTCCGAGCGGCGCGCCCGGATGGCAAACTCGTCGCACAGGGTCACCAGCATTTTATTGGTGGTGGTCCAGTGGCTGGGATTGGTGATGTAGCGGATGCAGTAGACTTCGTTCTCCTCCACCTCGCTCGAATATATCCCGAACAGACGGCGCGCCACGGTGGACTTCCCCACCCCCGCATCTCCCAGAATCAGGGTGAGTCCCTGGCGGCTGTCGATGTTGCGCTGGGCCCGCCTGAGAGCCTTGGTGTGCTGAAAGCTCAGGTACATGAACCGCGGGTCCGGACTGAGCGAAAAGGGATTCTCCTTGAACCCAAAAAACCCGATCTCCTGATCGACCTCGGAGCGGGTGCGCTTGAGCTGCGAAATGGTAGACACGATAACTGGTCTATTTTATACCGCAGGTTAACACAGTCAAGCGGTTTCCATCGAGATTTCAATCTTTTCGGCAAGTAATGCCAAGGATTTGCCGTATCTACCAGACCCGGGCCGCCAAGATCCCGCTTCTCCAGGGGTAAAAAGGGGTCCCCACCTGCCCGCAAGGTTCCCCCGGACCTCCAAATTCTGTCAAAATCCCAAAATACGGGATCTACCCGACCCCCAGATTGGTAGGTAGGTCAATTGGTAGGTATGTTGGCAAGAGGAGAGCTTCCGGCGACCTCCGAAGGGGGCTGCCGGAGGGCCTGCGGAGGTGCCCTTCGCGGACCCTTCGCGGCTCCCTTTCGGACTCCCGGAAGCTTTCCCGGCGAGGTTCCCCGCCCCACCCCCCGCGGATCGCCGATATCTGCTTCGTTTTACTGGATTTCAGGCTCTGAAATAGATCCTTTCGAGGCTCTCGGGGGTTCTTCCTAAAAGAGACCCCGGAGTCCCTTGGAAAGCTCCCCCGAGGAACCCCCTCGCCGTCTGGCAAATCCGGCAATAGTGGATGTCGAATCAGTGTGTTGGGAAAACTGGTGCAGACCGGTGGCGAGGCTGCCTGGCGGGCGGGTTAGACTCTCTGGCGGGCCGCCACTGACCGCCCCAGGACACCCTCCGGAAAATCACTTAGGATTTGGCCCCTCTGCCAGTAGACCTAGTAGTACTTTAGTCCTAAATTTCCAGTACTTCCGGAGTGATTCCAGTCAATCGGGCCCGCTTTCCCCTTTCGCGCTAATTTGGCTGGTAGGTAGGTTGGTATGTAACAGGGACGGTAATTTGTATGTAATGTTCCGCCACGCTAAGCGAAAAAACATCAAGAAGAGCATTGACATCATACGCGCAGATCCTTATGATTACAGCTTGATTCGTGTGAGTGTACGTAGACTGGTCAGGGTGTGTGCGTGGGACATTGGTCGAAAACAATTTTGGCGGAGGGTTCCTGCCCTGAGTGGCAACGCTGGGATATGAACCAAAGCGCCCTCCGCCCTTGCCCCGTGTTTGGTGTGGATCTTTCCAAACGGGCAACATGAATTTAGCGAATCTCTACACGCCGGAAGAGGTGGCTAAACGGTTGAAAGTTAGCCGCCGGGCCGTTTATCAGTGGCTCACCACGGGGAAATTGGTGGGCATGAAAGCCGGGCAAGGATGGCGGATTACCGAAGAAGATTTGATTGCCTTCATGAAGAGTAACTCTTCACGGGAATCCCGCGAATCCGATTCCAAGTCCGGTAAGGATTCAGAAACATGAAGTTCGGTTTTTCCGCAGTGCGCGTAAGCGCGTGGAATAAAGCAGTGAGTAAAACAAGAATGAGGAAAGCAGATTTGGAGCGATCGGGTATGACAACGAAGATCATGCAACGTCTGGCAGGCAAAGTGTCAGTTCTTCTTATCATGGTTGCCCTGCTTATTGCAGCTGTGGGCACTTACGGCCTCTCGAAGTCGAAGCACGAAAACACAGGGCGCGCCACGGCCACTGTTTCTCCGTCCAAAGTGGAAGTCGCCCCTGCGGCGAAAACCCCGGTTGCCAAGAGTCCGGCGGCAGGGTCTGTGCAGGCGAGTTCTGTCCCGCCGGCCAATGCCGGCCGGGCGGCCACCCCAGCCAACCAGCTGACGGTGCTGACCGCTAAAGACGCGGCGCCGGCGCTCAAGGACACCAATCTGCCGGCCATGCAGGACGCCCGGGCCGCCGTCGCCAGGATGCCGTTGTCGTTCGTCCCCAACCAGGGACAGTTCGATCCCGCGGTCCGCTTCGAAGCCCGCGCCTCGAGCTACAACGTGTCGGTCACCGAAGACGGCGCCTATCTCGGCATGCACACGCTGGCAGTCAAGGACCAGCCCGTGAAGCAGGCCCTCGTGAAAGTCGGCTTCGCCGGAGCCAACAAGCTCCACTTCGAAGCCCGCGAGCGGCAGCGGGGCGTGGCCAACTACCTGGTCGGCGAAGCTTCCCGGTGGCGCTCGGGGGTCCCCACTTACACCCGCCTCAACGCTGCCGAAATTTATCCGGGCATCGACACCACTTTCTACGGCAACCAGAGCAACATGCAGTTCGACTTCGTGGTGAAGCCCGGCGCCGATCCCAAGACCATCCAACTGAAGATCGAAGGCGCCCAAAGCGTCAAGCTCCGGAGCAATGGCGATCTGGCTATCGCCACCGAGCTGGGCCCGTTGACCCAGCGGAAGCCTTTCATCTACCAGCAGGTCAACGGCGAGAAGCAGGAAATCGCCGGCGGCTATAAAGTGGATGGCGATACGGTCACCTTCGAGCTGGGCGCTTACGATCCCGCCCAAACCCTGGTGATCGACCCGGTCCTCAACTTCTCGCTGGTCGTCGGCAGCACCGCCGATACCGCCCTCAACGCGGTGGCCGTCGATAAGGCCTCCATTTACGTCGCCGGCCAATCCACTTCCAACTTCCTGAACCTCACCGGCACCGGCACGATCGGCTCCCTGCCCGGCGGCGGCCAGCGCAATGCCAGCCCCCAGGCCGACGCCATCATCATCAATTTCACGCGCGACGGCACCAACTTCAACTGGTTCACCTTCTACGGCGGCGGCGACAACGATTACGCCACGGGCATTGCCGTGGAAGATCCCACTTGCTCGGTCCTCACCTGCCCGGCCGGCCAGAATGCCATCTATGTGGTGGGACAGTCCTTCTCCGGTCCTCCCAACACCGTCCCTCTGCCGTTGACCGCTCCAGGCAGCACCTATCAGGGCAATGGCGACGGTTTCATCCTGCGCCTGGCCGGCAACGGCAGCCAGAACCCCGCCAATAGCGCTCTTTATCTGGGCAGCCCCCAGGCCGATTCGGCCACCAGCGTGGACGTGCGCTGCGCCAATCCTTGCGCCGGCAACACCGATGTGTATGTCGGTATGACGGTGGGCGCCACGGTCACCGCTCCGGCGGCATTGGCCAACACCTATGGCGCCTTCACCGGAACCAGCGCCGGCTTCCTGCTCGATCTGCCCACCAGCGCCGCCGGGTTCCCCGGACCCAATAACGGCAAATACGTCAGCTCCTCCAGCGCCGGCGCGGGAATCAACGCGGTGGCCCTCTGGCCGTATGTGTTCGACGTGGGCAACGTCCTGGGGAATGGCGTCGACAGCCTCGTGCCGGCCTCCCGCATCCTGTTCGCCGGCAATACCGCCGGCAACCTCCAATTAACCGTCGGTACCATCCAGGGCAGCTATGGCGGTGGCCCCCGCGATGCCATCTGGGGCGTGACCAATACGGCCCTCGTCGGCGCGGCGTTTTCGGCCCTCGGCAACCAGGACTACCTGGGCGGCGCCGGCGACGATACCGCCAACGCGATCTCCGCCCTCCCCGATGGCAGCATCGTGGTGGTGGGCGATACCAATGCTTTGCCGGTGACCACCTGCCTGACGGCGGCGGCTCCGGGATGCGGTGGCGCTAAAGTCACGATCGTGAACCCCGGCGGCGTGCTGGGCGGCGCCAACTCACCCCCGCAAAACGTTTCCGGTAATCCCAACTTCCCCAATGCCGCCGCCCGCAGCGACCGCGACGTCTTCGCGGTCGTGATCAACCCCGGCGTGAGCGCCGCCACCGCCACTGCCAATATCGGCGTCTCCGCGGCCGCTACTGCGACGCTGGGAACCACCGCCAACTTTACGGTGACGGGCGCCGTCGGCTCCGGCAACCACGGCACCCAGGCGGTTGCCAATACCACGATTAGTTTCGGCGGCCAAGCCACCGCCACCGCCACCGCGGGCACCCAGGCAGTCATCGATGTGACCTCCGGCACGGCCGCCACGGTGACCGCCAACCTCGGCACCGCCATCACCGCCACCGCCACCGCCGGCACCACCGCGGTGCTCGCGGAAACCCAGGGATCCACCCCCACGGCCGCTCCGCAGTGGGCCGGTGTGGCTAATGCCCAGCAAGGCCTGGTCGTTATCGGCGCTGGCATAGTTACCGGTGTGACGCTGACCAATGCGCCGCCGGCCAACATGTATCCGCCTAATCTGAACAACATGCCGCTGTTCTTCAATCAGGGCACCTGCGGCACGATTCCGGCCGGCACCGCCGTTACCAATGCTTCCGGGCAAGTCGTCAACGTGATCATCACCAACAATGGCACGGCTGGTTGCACGGTTGGGAATGCGGTCGTCTTCCCCAACCCCGGCGTGCAGAGCGTCACGGTTCCGGCGAGCACCGGCAAGTACGATGCTGCCCCGGCGTTCGCTACCGACAACAGCGCTGCGGCCTGCCTCCAGCCCGCCCCCGCTACGTTTGCCCCAGCCACCATTGGCAGCACCCCCACCTACACCACCAACGCCCTGAATGGCACCAATAATGTCACCGGCGTGACGGTAACCAATATCGGCTTCGGCTGCACCGCCGCTCCCACCGTCACCTTCCCGGCGCCTGGTGTCACGCTCGCCCAGACCACCCAAGGTACGGCCTACGGCGCCAACCCCAGCGTCGTGCTCACCGGCACGACTTGTACGACCCTCCCGACCTTCACCCTGACGGCCGCGGCGGCGGGCACCACGACCTTAGCCCAGACCACCTTCGGCACCAATTGCACGGTAGTCGGCCCGACCCCCGCGGTGCAAACCGCGGGCATTGCCAGCGTCACCAACACTCTCGGCACTGCGTATCAAACCGCTCCCACCGCGGCGATAGTCGCCTGTGCCACCCCTCCGACCCTCGCGGTAGCCGCTCCCATCACGGGCAACCTGGCTGCCGGCACCAACACCACGGTTAAAACAGTCGGATTTCCCGCCAGCGGCGCTAACTTCGGCGTGGGTTGCCCGGCCCCACCCGCCGCGATCGCCGTGGCCTTCACCGGGAATCAGGGCATTCTCACCGTCACCGTGAACACGCCCGGCAACGGCTACAACCAAGCCACGCCGCCCTCCACTACGTCGGTGCCGCCGATCACGATTGTGGGTTGCGCCTCCACGGGCGGCATCAATCCGGTGTTGACGTCCGTGGTCAACGCCAGCAGCAATGTGACCGCCGTCAATGTCGCTCCCGGCGGCTATGGCGTGTGCACCGCCGGTCCCACCATCGCCATGCCCACCCCGGGCATCGTGCAGAGCGCCACGGTCATCACCCCCGGCGTGGGCTACTCGAATAATCCGCTGACGCCCGTTCTGTTGACCGCCGTGCCCGGCCTGGTCTGCACGGTCAACCCGACGGCCACGTCCAACGTGGACGCCAACGGCAACATGACCGGTATCACCATCGTCAATTCCGGCGCGGGTTGCACGGGCGCCGGCCAAATTCCCTTCGGGCCTACCGGCATTCCGACTCCCGGCATCGCCGGCATCACCGTCAATACGCCGGGCGGCGGTTATACCAGTGCGCCCGTCGTTACCATCACCGGCGGCGGCCCCTGCACTGTGGAACCTGCCGCCACAGCTACCATTGCCGGGCCTCCCGGCGGCGTGACCGCGGTCAATCTCAAGCCTGCGCCCAATACCTTCGGCTACGGCTGCACCGGTCTCCCCACCGTCGCCATCGCCGGCCCAGGCCTCACCCTGGGTCCGGTTACGATCACCAATCCCGGCAGCGGCTACTCGCCGGCCAATCCGCCGCACGTGACGATCGATAGCCCCGCCAACACTTCCTGCACTACCGATCCGACGGCTACCGCCGCGGTGAACGCCGCCGGCCAAGTCGTCACCATCACCATCAACACCGCGGGCGCCGGCTGCACCGCCGCTCCCAACGTGGTCATCGACCCGCCCGGCCTGGTCACCGGTGCCAATGGCGGCCCCGCCCTCACCCTGGTGGCCGGCGGCACCGGCTATAATGCCGCGCCCGCCGTCACCATCACGGCCAACCATTGCACCGCCAATCCCAATGGCGTCGATCCGACCTTCACCGTCAACATGAACAACAACAGCACGGTGAACGAGTCGGTGGCCAGCGTTACAGTGGCCACCTCGGGCGCCAACTGTACCGCCAACCCGACCTTGTCGTTCAGCACGCCCGGCATCGCCACGTTTGTGCTGAATACCGCCGGCACGGCTTACGATGCGGCCCCCATTATCACTTTCACCGGGGCCGGCTGCTTCCCCGCACCCACGGCCACCGCCACCCTGACCGGCAACTCGGTGAGCGCGGTCAACATCACCAATAGCGGCGCGGGTTGCACCAACCCCGGTCCCGCCCCGACGGCCAGATTCACGCCTCCCGGCATAGCTTCCGTCACGATTACGGCCTCCGGCGGCGGCTATACCAGCGCGCCCACCGTCACCATCAGCGGTTGCACGGTCGCGCCGGCCTATACCGCCACCGTCACCAACGGCATCGTCTCCTCCATCACCGTAAACAACGTCAACAGCTTCGGCGTCGACTGCGGACCCCCGGACAACGCCACGCCCGTCGTGACCATTACCGGCGGCACCGGCATCGCCCCGAACTTCACCGCGATGGACTACCTCGGCGGCAGCGGCGACGACTTCGGCAAGGGCGTCTCGGCGGGTGTCAGGTCCAACATCTATGTGGTCGGCCAGACGGCTTCCTCCGACTACCCGATTGTGCGGCCGCTGCTTGTCAACGGCTTCCAGGGCGGAACCTTCGTGGCCCCCAATGAGGGCTTCATCAGCCGCATTAACGAACTCTGCCCCCCCGTAGGAGCGTCGTCGCTCCAATGCGCCCAGACTACCAGCGGGAACACCGGCGGCAGCCCGCACGGGAATGACGGCATTTGCGCCAGCAATCCGCTGCAGGCGGTCTGTCTGGGCAACTTCTCGACCTTCTTCGATGGCTTGAACGCCGTGGCGTCCGACTCCGCGGGCAGCGCCTTCGTGGCTGGCCAGACCTTCAACGCCAGCTTCCCGGTCACCCAGGGCGGCAACGTCTCGGGCAACAGCGATGGCGTCCTCGCCAACCTGTTTTTCAACGACATGTTCATCACCCCGGTGGCCCCGGCGGTGATTCCCCCGGTCTTCACCGCGGTTTACGACAGCAGCCACAACGCGACGCCCGCGGCGCAGAATTTTAACGTCAACTTCACCAACTCCGCGCAGCCGTTTACGGTGACCGCCGGCGTTTACAGCCCCGCTGTGGCCGCCTGGCTGACCATCACTACGGCCGGCAGCGGGTTCCAGTTGATCGCCAACCAAGCCCAGTTGGCCCCGGGAGCTTACACCGTCCCGATCACCATCGCCTCCACCGGCGCCGACACCCAGTCGATCACCTTGACGGTGACCTTGAACGTGACCGCGACGCTCACCTTCACTTCCTGCAACGCCGCCTCGACTCCGGCTTGCCCGGTGGGCAGCTTTAACCAGAACAACAACTACCCGTACGTCAAGTTCCAATCCGGCGCGCTGCTTCCCCGACAGTGGTTTACCGGGGTTCCCGCCCCGTCGCCGCTTCCGGGCGCCGGCACCACCTTCACGGTGACCGTCAGCTACGACACCAGCGGCACCACGTTCGCCAACGCTAACGCCGGAAAATGGTTCACCATCAATGGCCTGGATTGCACCGTGGTTCCCAACCCCTGCGTTTTCGCGTTGGGCACCAACGTTACCCTCCAGCCCATCGCCAGCGTGTTGGATCAGGTCAACACCACCAGTGTCGCGCTGTCCGGGACCATCACCCTCGGCGGGACTCCGGGGACTCCCGACGCCCTGACCTTAAGCACCGTCGGTCCGATCACCATCACGTCGAATCCCGGGGATGGCCGTCTGGTCAACACCACCGCCAACCCGACGGGGGCCGGCATCATCTTCAACTACCAGTTGCCCGGCCCGGTCACCGTCACCCGGCCTTTGCTGATGCGCGCCGCCAATGAGCAGGTGACCGTCACCGCGGGCAACGGCACCCACTTCATCCCGGCTCCCAGTACCGTCGCCGGGTCGGTCTTCCAGGTCACGACCCAGCCGCCGGGATCCAATATCGCCTGTCTGTCGGCTGCCGTGGCGGTCGGCACCTATCTGGTGCCCGCCACCTCCGACAACACCACCACGGACGCCAACATTCCGATCCAGATTACCCAGGCCGCTTGCGTGCAGGGTACCTACCTCGGGTTCATCACCATTTCGACCGCCGCTCTGGGCGGCGGCGACACCGTCAAGCCGTCCGCCAGCGGTACCGGCGTCATCGCCGGTCCGGACGACGCTCCCCTCGGGGCCGGCTCCGGTCTGAACGCCCTCAACGGTCCGCTGACCGTGCCGTTCACCATCAACGTGGGCAACGAATTCCAGTCCTCGGCCGCCAGCTTTGCCTTCGGCAACTACGTCATCAACGACACCCAGGGCGCCA
>Ga0209415_10020697_pt1 | contig 10201 bp, 2 predicted proteins | sample PeaSoiSIISIP2007_FD_187696 | JGI IMG/M metagenome (GOLD analysis project Ga0209415, IMG submission 187696) | Peat soil microbial communities from Weissenstadt, Germany - SII-SIP-2007 (SPAdes) (version 2) | ecosystem: Environmental > Terrestrial > Soil > Wetlands > Peat | place: Germany...
ATTGACGCCCTTCTCGTTGTCCACTACCTCGGGCCGCTGCACCGTCCAGACGATCCCTTGCTTGGTGCCATTGGCGGTGACGAACGGAGTGGGGCTGGAGAGGTATGCTTCCGGAGTCTTGGTCCCGACGGAACCCAACACACCGTTGGTGAGAGTGTACTGGCGCAGTTGGTCTCCGGTCTTCACGGTGATGGGACCACCCATGTAGATGTTGTTTTTCAATCCTGTGCTGAAATACGCGGCCGAACTCCAGTATCCGAGCGCCGCGGTGGCGCCCAGGGACTGCACGCCGCCTCCCAGTCCGCCCATGTTGTTGGCGTCCACCAGGTAGATTGGGTTGGCTGTGTCGCAGGCGGGAACGTCGCCCTTGCCGGCAATCACAATCAGGTTGGAAACGTTACCGGGCTGCGGGGGCAATAGAACCGGGCTGCCGGATCCTAGATCAGTGTCCGTGGTCTGGCGACAAGCCTCGTCCGGCGGGGTGAAGTAGTCCATCACTTGAATCTCGTAGCCGGCGCCATTCGGGACGAGGTTCAGCTTGACGATGCTGTCGCCGTAGTTGTTACCGCCGACGTTGACGTCGAACGTGCCATCCCCGATGGCGACGAACACGTTGCCATTCGCGTCGCCGCTCACGCCGCCGCCGCTGCCCCAGATGCCGCCGCCGCCGGTGGTGTTCTTGGGCGTGGGGGTCGCGGTCCAGTCACCGAGTTGCTGCAGGTTGGAAGCGTCAAAGGCGAGCATCATGCCCTGACCGGAGAACCCGATCCAGAGAAGCCCTTGTGCGAAGCCGGCAGTTGGCTCGAGCAGAATGCCTGGGCGCTGGCCGTCCTGCAGCGGATTGAACAGGCCGGTGGTCATCTGGCAGCCCATTTTGGTCGCGACATAGGTCGCGCTGCAGATGGTGGCCGGGCTGTAACCCTCTTCCAGGCCAGTCGTGATATCAAGGGCGTGCACCCGCTCCACATAGAAAGGATTGGTGGTGTTGCCATTGACGATTTCTTTGGTGCGCGCCACGAAGTACATCGTCTTGGTTGCCAAGTTGATAACCGGCGTGCCCGTAATCCCGATGTTGGGATAGATGGTGCAGGCCGCGTGATGGTCGAGGCACGGAACCGGAAGAACCGTGGATCCGTTGACCAGACTGGTGTACCAGAGCGGATTAGGATTCAAGTTTTTGCTGTCGGCATCGAAAGCGTAGATGCTATCGTTTTCGGTCACCACATAGACGACGTTATGAACCGTCCCGTTGATCGTCACATTCGGCACATAAAGCGGCTGGGCGTAAATGTTCCCGTCGGTAGTCCAGGAAAAAATCTTGCCGAAGTTAGTGGCGTTCAGGCTGGTTGTGGTGAGGATCGTCTCCTGCAGATTTTGTCCCAGGCGGCTGTTCCCGTTCTGGTAGGTTACGATCGCCGGTGGAGTCACGGACTTCTGAATGGCAGCCGGGGGGAAGCCGTAAACGGCAGCTACGGTTAGGCTGAATAGTGCAATCAGTGCGATACGTTTCATGGTCATTCTCCTACAGCCTTAAAGCTGCTGTGTTCCCTCGTCGCTGCGTTTTCCGAATTTCCCTTTCTAGTTTCCCGTCCCGGACAAGGCGACATTCTGCGGACTACCACCGCCCGTATCAGTAATAGTCAGGTTCGCATTCAATGCTCCCTTAAACAGCGGAGTAAACGTGACGTTGATATTGCAATTCGCCCCGCCGGCAAGAGTCGCTGGAGCAATCGGACAGTTGCTCATCTGCGAATAACTGGTCGCGCGCGGGCCAGTGATTGAGATTTTGGTCAGGGTGATGGCAGACGTTCCGACGTTGGTCAGGAAGACGCTCTGCGGGAAGCTCGACGTCTTCACCTTCTGATTGCCAAAACTCAGGCTCGTGGGCGAGAGCGCGACCGCCGTCCCGACACCGCTGAGAGACGCGGTCTGCGGGTTATTGCCGGCGTTGTCGGTCACGGTAAGCTTCCCAGCCTGAGTGCCCGACTTGGCAGGTGTGAACACGACGTTGATGGTGCAGTTAGCCCCGATGTCGAGGCTCGATCCGCAGTTGCTGGTTTGCGAATACGGCCCTGAGGTTGCGATGTTGGTGAGGTTCACGGCACTCGCGCCGTTGTTGGCCAGGGCGACAGGCTGCGACGGGCTGCTCGTCTTGATCAACTCAGTGGCAAAGGTCAGGCTGGCCGGCGTCAGGGTCAAGGAACTGCTTGATCCGGTTCCCGTCAACGCGACATTTTGCGGACTGTTCAGGGAGCTGTCGTTAAAGCCGAGCACTGCGCTGCGGGCGCCCGCGGCGGACGGAGTAAAGGTCAGGGTGACAGTGCAGGAACTCCCGGCAGCCAGCGAAGATCCGCAGGTGGTTGCAGTCTGGGCAAAATCAGAGGGATTCGTGCCGGTGATGCCGATACTGTTGATGTTCAGGCTCGCAGGCTCGCTGTTGGTGAGGGTTGCGGTCAGAGGCGTGCTCGTCGTGTTCAGCGCTTCGCCGCCGAAGTTCAATGCCAGCGGCCAGGCCTGGTCGCCGGGCGAGAATTTGAAGACGATTGCGTTGGTCACGCCATTCTGCGTCGCCTGGAATGCGCCGGGAGTCACGGGAAAGTTGGTGGAATAGGTCCGCCCGATCATGTAGGCGTTTCCGGTGCTGTCCACCGCCATGACAAAAGCTGCATCCACCGCGGTTCCGCCGAAATAGGTCGAGTACAGAAGCGACTTGCCGTCCGGACTTACGATGGTAAAGATGCAGTCGTAGGTGCCGGCATTGGCGGGTTGAAATGCGCCCGGGGTGGTGGGATAGTTCGTCGAACTGGACCGGCCGGTGATGTAGACGTTGTTGCTGGCGTCGAGGCCGAGGCTGAAGCCAACGTCGTCGCGGTTGCCGCCCAGATATGAGGAGAAGACAAGAGCGGAGCCGGTGGGATTCACTGCGCTGACAAAACCATCGCCTCCGGCGGGTGTGCAGTCGCCACCAAATTTGGGCTGAAAAACTCCTGGTGTGATCGGGAAGTCGGAGGCGCAGGTGTACCCGGTGACGTAGGCATTTCCGGAGGCATCTACTTTGATGGAGTTGCCGGCCGACGTGCCGGTAGTTCCGCCAAGGTAGGTTGAGTAAACCAGGGCAGTAGCGCCCGGATTGAGCTCGGTGACCCACGCCGCCCCGTCGGCGGTCGTGCTGGTCTGAAAGGCTCCGGGAGTTACCGGGAAGTCCAGCGAGTAGCTATATCCGGTAACGAAGGTATCTCCAGCGGAGTCGAGCGCAATGCCGAAGCCGACGTCTTGAGCGCTTCCGCCGAGGTATGTGGAATAAACCAGCGCCGATCCTGACGGATTCATTTCGGCGACAAAAGCATCGCTGGTGCCGCCTTTATTGGTTTGCTGGTAAGAGCCCGCGGTGACGGGAAGATTGCTGGAACTGGTCCAGCCGACGATGTAGGCGTCGTTGGACGAGTCCAGGGTGATTCCGAAAGAACGATCGTCGCCCGAGCCTCCGAAAAACGTCGAGTAGGCCAGCGCGTTGCCGGCCGGGCTGAGTTTGGTCAGGAACACATCAGGATGGGCGGGACAGCTTCGGCAAGTCGTCTGAAAAGCTCCGCTTGTGACCGGAAAGTTAGCGGAACTTGTATTGCCGACCACATAGGCCGCGCCCGAAGAATCAACCGCGATGCCGAACGGATATTCGGTCAAGCTGCCGCCGAGATAAGTCGAATACACGATCGCGGTGCCGGTGGGGTTCAGCTTCAGCACGAAGCTATCCACGCCTCCGGCGTCGCTGGCCTGGTACGGATTCAGGGTGGGAAAATTCGGTGAGTTGGTAAAGCCGGCCACATAAGCATTGCCGGAAGAATCCACGGCAACCCCGTAAGCGCCGTCCGTATTGGATCCGCCAATATAGGTCGAGTAGCTCAGCGCCGGATCAATCACCAGCGGTCGCGCCGTGTCATAGGAAGCAATCTCAAAACCGACTTCGTGCTCTCCCTGCAAGACCCAGCGTCCTTCAACCGAATTCCCTGCGCTGGCGGTGGTGGATGGGGCGCCTGCCGCATGCCCGCGGACGGAACCATCGGGCTGATAAACCACCGGCTTGTGGAAGCGAACTTCGCCGTGCACAGTTGGAACCAGCAGGTCACCATCGGCCGCGATCTTCAACGGGGAAGCGGAGCGGCTCGCGGAGGTTGACTGAGTCGTCAAGCTGAGCCGTATCGCCTGCGGGTCCGCCCCCGGAGAAACCACGAAATCGTACTCCAGTTGTTGCTGGTTTCCGTAATAGACAAGGTCAATGCCCGGATAAGCGTCACGATAGCGAACGTTGGAATAATTTGGAACGTTCGTCCGCCATTGACTGGGATCGTTGCCGATGAAGTAATTTGTGGTGCCTTCCTGCTGGTCGCCGCCTGCTAGTTTGGCGGAAGCGTCTGCACCGATCAGCTTCATGCGGAGCACTGCGGAATTCCGGTTGCCGGGCTCGAAGGCGGCGGCGCGGAGCGCGGCCGGGTCAGGTTGCGCGGAATCGCGATGCAGGCTGAGGACGGCTTCCTGGCTGGTGAGAAACAGCGTGTAGCCCTGCCCGCGGGAAAGAAACTTGACCTGCGGGTCGCTCTGTCCCTGGTTCGCTTCAAAGCTCAGCGGCAACTGGCCGTATGTCTTCACGATCTCGGCGCGAGCCGCGGGAGCAGGCCCGGTCTTGCCCGGCAGGGCCGTCAGCATCGTGGGAGCAGCTTGATCGGGGCGCGGCGAACCGGTGTTGGATGCGGTCCAGACCAGGGCGACCGCCGCGGATACGCAGACGAACGCGAGGCGGTGTGCGGGGGAAATGGCGCGGAACTTTTGCATGCGACGTCCCGATGACTCCTGGTGAAAATACAGCGGTTGGAGAAGTTCTTCTCCTCCGGTACATCTTGTGCTCGAGCCACTTCAAGAATCTGCAGCTTTTTAAACTTCGCTCTAACCAATCGGCGATTCGGGGTTATTGACCCGTCCCAGTGACCGCAAATGATTCCGATCCCGTGGCCCAGTTGGTCGTCACGCTCACCGCACCGTTGATCGCTCCGGTTTTGGTGGGCGTGAAATACACGACCAGATTGCAATATGGTTTCAACGTGGGCAGCACCTGGCCGTTGATGGAACAGGGTTGGGTGCTACCCGGCATCACAGAAAAATCGCCGCTGGCCGACCATCCGAGCACCGTCATCGCGGTGTTCTCAAAGTTCCAGACCTTCACCACCTGGCCGGGGCTGGTGGTACCTACCGTCTGCGGGCCAAACTTCAGGTTGCCCGGGCTGAAGCTGGAAGCGAGATTGCCCAGTCCCTCGAGGTCGTAGATTATGGGGTTGCCGGAACCGGTGGAGATCGAAATCGAGCCGTTGAAGTAGCCCAGCACGCTCGGCGCGAAGACCACGGCAAACGTACACTGCGCTCCTGCCGCCAGCGCGCCACCGCAAGGCTTCTTGCCCGAACCGGAGACAGACCAGTCGGTGCTCGCGGTCAGGGTGAGATTCAGGGTGCTGAGGCTCGTATTCGTGGCGGTCACGTTCTTAGGCAAACTTGGGAACCCGAGCGCCGGGCTGTCAAACAGCAGGTTTGCCGGACTGAAGGTCAGAGGCAGAGTCGGACCGCCGGTGCCGCTGCCGCTCAGGCTGGTGATCTGCGGCATAAACGTCGCGCCGTTCACAATGAGGGAACCGTTGATGGCGCCGCTTTGAGTCGGGCTCAAAGTGACCGATACGGTACAGTTCGCACCGGCCATGAGGGATGACCCGCACGGTGTCGCACCCGACCCCGCCACGTTGTAATTCCCGGTCGCTGAGAATGTGAAATTCTGCGTCGTCTGCGATTGATTAGTGACCGACACCGTCTGTGGCGCGCTGGTGCTGCCCACGGCCGTAGCGGCGAACGTAAGTGACACCGGCGAAACGGCCATCGGGAACTGGCCCGTACCGGTGGTTGGAACCAGCAGGTAGTCCCCGGCAAGGCTGCCCTGAATGGTGAGCATACCGCTGATCGCGCCCGGGAAAGTTGGCGAGAGCGAGATGCTGACCGTGCAGGAAGCGAGCGCTCCCAGCGTCGAACCGCAGGTAGTGGTCCCTCCGTAGTCGGCACTGGTGGTGATGCCGGTGATGCTCAGCGAGGTGTTGCCTTTGTTGGTAATCGTGACGCTCTGAGCCGCCGTGGTGCCGCCGATCTGGGCATTTCCGAAGGTAAGCTTGGTCGGGGTTGCGCTGAGGACGGCGGCTGGACTCTGATTAATCAAAGAGGTGACGTCGCCACCGGCAGAGTTTCCAACCAGAAGATCGAACTTTCCGCTGCCCGTGTCGAGAATTGCGGCGGCTGCCACCGGGGCAACGCCAACCTTGTAGTTGACCGCGACCGAGAAGGTTCCGTTGCCGCTGCCCTGCATGACGCCAATGGAATTGGTCGCGCTCTCGGCCACCACGAGGTCGAGGATGCCGTTGGCGTTGATGTCGGCAGCGGTGACTCCAACCGGAGCCGAGTTCGGAATCGTATAAGTCGCCGCCGGCTGGAAAGTGCCGTCCCCATTGCCCAGCAGCACGCTCACCGAATTATCCGTCTTGCTGGCGACGACAATATCGGGATAGATATGGCCGCTGGTTTTGGCCAGCATGATCGCGGCGGGGCCGTTGCCGACGCTGTACACAGTCGCCGCCCCAAATGTCCCATCGCCTTTGCCAAGCAAAACGCTGACATTCGCGCTGCCGCTGTTGGCGACGACGATATCCATGAAGCCGTCATTGTTCAAATCGCCCAGCGCGACAGCGGAAGGGGCCGTGCCGACTGGATAGTTCACCGCGGGGTTAAAGCTTGCCGTCTTGGTATTCAGAAGAACGCTGATGTCGTTCCCAGCGGAATTGGCGGTGACCAGATCGGCAAAGCCGTCGCCGTTGAAATCTGCGGCGGCCACGGCAACGGGGCCCAAATCGGTGGCGTAATTGGCCGGCGAGTTGAACGTGGCATTGCCGTTCCCCAGAAACACCGTTACGCCGTTACCGGCCTGCTGCGTGACCACAAAATCGAGCTTCTTGTCGTTGTTGAAGTCTGCGGTTGCGATGGCGGAAACGTCGTTCGCGACAGAGACGGTGGCAGCCTGGGTAAACGTGCCTTTGCCGTTGCCGGTGAACAGATCAACCGAGAACGTCCGGCCACTGCTGTTGACCAGGAAGTCCGGGCTGCCATCGCCGTTGAAGTCGCCGACCGCGAGGGCATGGACTGGGCTGCCGCCCGAAATGAAATTCTCGATATCGCTGAACGTGCCGTCGCCGTTGCCGAGAATGACGGCAACGTCGTTGTCGGCGCTGTTCAAGACGGCGACGTCAAGCTTCTTGTCGTTGTTGAAATCGCCCACCGCGATGGCAACCGGGCTGGATCCGCTCAAGTAGCTGAGGGGAGTGGAAAGATTGCCGCCGCTGTTGCCGTAGATTTCAAACGAGTTTGTCGAGTTGTCGGCGACGACTACCGATGGGCTGCCGCCGGTGACAAAAACACCGGCCGCAACGCCTTGCGGAGCCAGGGAATTGCTGACGGGCGGGTTCACCGTGAAGACCCCGGAGCCATTGTTGATCAGCGTGCTGACATATCCGGCAAGGCTGGCCACCGCAAGGTCCGGCTTGTTGTCGCCGTTCAGGTCCACTGCCACCAGCGACACCGGCGAGATGGCACCAACCGAATTGCAATTGCCGAGATTGCCGGGCAGACAGTAGTTCGCCGGGCTGCCGAAGCTGCCGCCTCCCTGATTCAGCAGGATGCTGACATCGTTCCCACCCTGGTTGGTAACGGCCAGATCGTTCAGGCCATCGCCGTTGAAATCGGCGATTACGACATCGGAAGGATTGAGATCTGTGCCTGCGGTCTCTGTGGTTGTGAACGTGCCCGTGCCGCTGTTGTGGAGAATCGAGACGGTATTGTCTGCCGAGTTTGTGACCGCCAGGTCGGGAAGGTCGTCGCCTGTAATGTCCCCCGCCGCCACCGCCGTTGGCGAATGCCCGACGTTGTACTTGACCGCAGCTTTGAAAGTTCCCGTGCCGGTGTTCAGCAGAACGCTGATGTTGTTACTGGAATTGTTGACCACGACGAGATCGAGCTTGCCGTCCCCGTTGAGATCGGCGGCTGCAATGGCAACCGGTGCCGTGCCTCCGGTCGCGTATTTCACTTGCGGGCTGAACGTACCGTTGCCTTTGCCGAGCAGCACGCTGACATCATTGCTGGTGCGGTTGGCAATGGCGATGTCCAGATTGCCGTCGCCGTTGAAATCAGCCACTACGATCGCGACGGGAGCGAGATGCGCCGCTACCGTGGTAGCTGCTTTAAACGCAGCCGCCGACGCCAACCCCGGGAGCAAGATTCCGCTGAGAGCTAGAAACCCGGCCTGGCGCAGCAAGATGCGCATTCCGCCTCCTCAACTAATTTCGAAAGCTATGGGTCAAGAGGGAAAGGAAACTCGGCGCGCTGCTGGGGGGAACAACGCCCGACCGCAAACTAAGTCCATGTGAGTATAGCGAAGTTTCGGAGGATTGGAACGTGGAAGAAAGTCTCTATTTGGGCATGCAAATTATTGCACACGGCACTCTAGTGCCATAGCGGCAAAGGACTTAATCCTCTGCTTTATGGGTGCAGTTTCTTGCAGCTTCGGCAGCTACTGGTTCTCGAAGATCACAGGTTTCAATCCGAATTGAACCGCGCTGCCCCCGGTGATCGCTGTGATTTTCCCAGTGAGATCGCGCATTTTCACCGCCCAGGACGGGGAAGTTTGTTGTCCCGTGGTGCAGTTTCCGTTACTGCAAGTTTGCAAGTCATCCCAGAGGATTTCCGCCTGATAGCCGCCCGAGCCGGTGAGGCTGCAGTTCCACACTTTCCCCGTCTGTGAACAGGGCGAGGGTAGTCTCCCCACTAGCCAGTTAAAGACTTGGCTGTAGGCATTGCCCGCGGGATCGGGCTGGTGGTTGGAGGTTTCGATCTGTCCCGCGACGCCAGGTGGCGGATTCCATCCCCAGGTAAACCATGAGACCCACTGCAGTTGATCGGTGTTATACAGCCCGCCTTGCAGAGCGTAGAACTGCGCCAGCCACGCCGCCCGCTGATCAATGTCTGGGATGCTGGCCGATTCGAAGCCGCCCTCGGTGTCGAACATTGGAGTCGTAGGGAGCCCGTTCTGCTCCATGATCGTGCGATAGCTGTTGGTGATTTCGAGAATCGTTCCGTTGCAGTTTGAGCTTGGGCAGCCTTCCCCCGGAAGGGGGAACGGAGTCACGCTGGAGATGGCGAGATTGCCGTGAAAGGACACTCCTTCGATCAAATCATTCGGAGCACCGGGACATTTTGTGCCTCCACTGGAAAAGTAGCTGTCCAGTTGCTGCGGCGCCGAGTCGGATGACGCTGCCGCCGGACCCACCGTCGAAGGCGTCAATACCATGGATTGCTGCCCCGGCACCGCATGAATGATGGTGCACGCCGTACTTTGCAGCATAGCTAACTGAGGCAGAGTGCCCGTCCAGAATCCATTCTCCGCATCTACGACGTTCCACTCATTCCAGATCTCGTAGTACTTGATGTAAGGCCGGGCGGCCGTGGATCCGTCATAGTGGTTGACCAGCGCGGTGATGAAGTCTTTCCAGTCCTGAATGTTGTCTGGCGGCGCCTGACAGCCCGTAATCGTCGGCCCGCCTGGGTTCGAAAGCGTGCGGCAAGTGCTCTGATTCGAGACCGCCCAGCCAGGAGTCATGCCCAGCGTGAGGTCCATAACGGCAACGCTGTTGTTGGGGCCTTCCCTGGGAGCGATGGCGGCATACTGGTCGTAAAACGAAAAATCAAAACTGCCTTTCGCAGTCTCGATATACGGCCAAGCGAGGCGAATCGGATGCCCGACCGCGCCGTAACTCATGCCGTCCTGGGCCGGGTCATCGGTTGGATCCACGTTGTTGAGGGCGAAGTAACTGGCGGCCACCGCGTTGGGCGGCGGCGGGACGAATACGGTGATATTGACACTAGCTGTGGCGTTCAGGCTTCCGACCGTTCCGGTGACCGTGATCGCCGACGTCCCGAGCGCCGCTCCGCCGCTCGTGGTCAACGTGAGCGTGCTGGTGTTGGCCGTGCTGGAAGGATTAAAGGCCGCCGTTACGCCGCTGGGCAAGCCTGAAGCCGAAAGGCTCACGTTGCCGGAGACGCCGGTGGCCCTCACCGTGATCGTAGCGTTGCC
>Ga0209415_10020699_pt1 | contig 10200 bp, 10 predicted proteins | sample PeaSoiSIISIP2007_FD_187696 | JGI IMG/M metagenome (GOLD analysis project Ga0209415, IMG submission 187696) | Peat soil microbial communities from Weissenstadt, Germany - SII-SIP-2007 (SPAdes) (version 2) | ecosystem: Environmental > Terrestrial > Soil > Wetlands > Peat | place: Germany...
CGGTGATTGGGGACATTCTGGAGGAGTTGGACCATCTCGGGCAGATCATCGAAAGCCTGCTTTTCCTGGCCAAGGCCGAGAGCGGGGCCCTGGTGCTGACAAAGACCGATGCACAAGCAGAGACCTTTGTACGGGACTTCGCTGAGGATGCAGTGGCGTTGGCCGAGGATCGCGGGGCGCGGTTCACACTTATTCGCGCCGACACCGGCCGAATTCGATGTGAACCAACGCTCTTGCGGCAATTGCTAACAAACCTTGCGACAAATGCGCTTCGGGTGTCACCGCCCGGCGGCGACGTCACACTTGAATCCGTCATCAACCACAACCGCTGGCGGCTGGTTGTGAGCGACCATGGCCCGGGGCTGCCTCCGGACCAACTTGAGCAGGTCTTCGAACGGTTTCAACGGTACGGACCGACGTCAGGAAAGACGGGTACGGAGGCCGGAGCGGGGCTAGGCTTGGCCATTTGCCGCAGCATTGCAGCGTTGCACGGAGGCACAATTCACGCCGAAAACCGCCCTGGCGATGGCGGATTCTCCGTTGTAGTCGATTTGCCGGCCAATTAGTCAAACCGCGGCAATCGTTCGTTCGTCGCCAACGCTAAAGAGGAGGTGCTACAAATGTTCTGTGCCGAGCGGATCGCCAATTTGCGGACGGGGGTGGCTTAGGATAGGAACAAGTGACTGGCCGGGTGTGAAATGAGGCTGTGCCGTCTCGTCGAAGAACATCGGGCGGAAGCGGTTAGCGATGAACTGCAATTCTGCTTCAACTCGATAATTACAAAATTAATGCCTGAGAAATTGAACATCAGGCTCAAAACCTGAAGGTCGCTGGTTCAAATCCGGCCCCTGCACCCAATTTGAGGCCCTTAGACGAATCCAAGGGCCTTATTGTTGATTGGGTTGCGGAGGTCTCGGGAGCAACACCAACAGCTCGACCCTTTCGAGCGGTCTACGAACCCTTAGGCCCAATTAGTTCTGCGGCGGCATCATCGATTCCGCAGTCAAAAGTCGCCAGTCGCATTTTGTTTTCGCGCGCGATTTGGGTAAGGTAACCGTCAGACGTTCTTGCGGCGTTCAAGGACCATGCCGGAAGACGCGGAGAAGGCGCGATCTCGATGAAGCCTCCGGCGTTCTGTTTAAGTACGGTCAAGGCTCCGGATGCTTGGTGAAGGCTGTAGCCGAATACTTGCATCGATACCCTCAAAAAACCTAATTCGGAAAGCGCGCACGTCCACAGATTCTCACGCCCCACCACCCTCGCCCACCTGTGGAATGACGCGTGGTGGGGCGAATTGCCGTGTTCCCACGCCAGCAGTGAGTTGACGTCCAAAAGATATTTCACGGAAAATCTGCGAGCGCCGCGCGGATTTCCGCCTCAGACACCAGCCTGTCCGATGACCATGCGTTGAACGGCAGCCCCGATATGGGATGATTCCTGCGGACAATTCTCGCTGGTCTCGTAGCGCCATCACCGAGCGCCGCCTTACGAAGGTACTCCGAAACAGACGATTTTGCGGCGCGGGCTTTCGCCCGGATCCGACTCGCGGACTGGGGGTCCACCTTGAAGCTTAGAACCGGCATGGTATTAATTTAATACCCCTGGTGCTGAATCCGTCAAGAATTCCAGGTCGGGCAAGTGCCAAACTTGTAGCACCTATCGCCCGGACGATTGGTTCCCAAGAAATAGCCCGGCAAGTTAGATTCGGCGTTCCACCTCCAGAAATGAACCAGTGAAAAGGACTTCAGCCCTGGCGTGCTTCCGTCAGCAAACATCTAATGTATGGGAACGTGGACTTGGGACTGCAAGAGCCCGAGGTTCGGAATTCACTGCTGCAATCAGATCCCGGGAATCTGGATTACTTCAACGTGGTCCTAAGAGCCTTCGATAACGACGACATCGGACTGCTAGATCCAGAATCTGAGCAACTCAAAGGCGTACGATGCTTCCGTTTCTACCTTTCTCACCTTGTCTCTTGGATAAAGGTCGATCCGTCGCCGCTGCCAGATCCTTTTCGGGAACTTATTCTGGCCCCAAACTGCCCACTTCAGATAATTGAACAGCGCTTCGCTGGAAGCCAGGAGCAAAGGCTCATGCTGAAACTTGGGCTGGCCGACCGCGAAAGGCGCAGAACAAAGTGTTAGTCTGCCCATGGTCCTTTGCAGGACCGTGCCTTCGAAAGGAGTACAGAATTCCCGGAACGCGGTGTCTTCCGAATCGAGACAATCCGTTTCTTAGCGGGTAGGATTGGGGACACCAAAGTCGCAGCGTCCGTTTGGCGGCCAAGAATTGTGCTTGCTTCCCTACAATTGTAGGACTACGTCTTACAGTTGTACGAAATATGCCGCCTAAAATTTCCAGCGCCGAATGGGATGTAATGAGCGTGGTTTGGGCAAAGGGGCCATCGACTGCCACTGAGGTATTCGACGCGTTGCCTCCCGGGCATGGTTGGAAGCAGAAGACGGTAAACACATTTCTGACCCGGCTCGTCAGCAAGGGCGTATTGGCCGCGGACAAGCGAGAGAAGGCGTTTGTATACACCGCGCGCCTAGCCCGCGAGAAGTACGTCCGGGCAGAAAGCAAATCGTTCTTGCAACGAGTCTTTCAAGGCGACACGGGCGACTTGGTTCTCCATTTTTGCGAGCGGGCGTATTTTACGACAGAGGAGATTCGCGAGCTGGAACAGCTGCTAAAGGTGAGAAAGGCTCGGAAATGAACACGCTGGAGTCGATTTTCCGAGTGGTGCTTGACGCCTCCTGGAGGATGTCCTGCCTCATCGTGATTGTCCTCGCTCTGAGGTCCGTTCTCCGCGACCACGTTTCTGCCCGCGTTTTGTTTTGGGTATGGATCGCGGTGGCCATCCGCCTTCTCATTCCGTTCGCGGCGCCGGTAAGCTGGAGCCCTTTCAACCTCACTCGGTTAACGAAGCTCGACGCTCCGGCTATTGTGAACAGGCAGCTCGACTCGAACTTCGGGGTGCCTGCTGCGACGAAGCCGCTGTCGACACCATCGGCGCGAGTTTATTCTTCAGGCATACGGCCCGCGGGTTTCGCGGCGTGGTCGCCGGTCCAATGGGTGGCATTCGCATGGAGTATTGGCGTTGCGGTCCTGGTGATTGGGCGCTTCCGCGCCAACCGTCGCTTTGTTTCCCAGCTTAAGCAAACGTGCGGGACGGATGAAAATGCTCTCGGGCTTCTTGCGGCAGAAGCCGCGGCCCGTCACGGCATACGCGGAGTTCAAGTGACTGTGACCGATTCCGTCGGTGCGCCGGCTCTGCACGGAATCCTCCGACCAAGGCTTTTGTTTCCGCCCGGGCTTCTGGAGAGACTCAGCCCCGTCGAGGTTAAGCTGATCGTTACCCACGAGATGAGCCATTGCGAGCGGCGCGATCTGTTAGCACAGGCCTTGATTCACGCCGCGCAGATCTTGCACTGGTTTAATCCCTTGGTCTGGGTTGCCGCTCGCGCTGCCCGACAGGATTGCGAGCTAGCGTGCGACGAACATGTCCTGCGCCGGCTGGGATCGACAGAGCCGCAGGTCTATGGCGCAACGCTTGTCAAAATTCTCGGGATAGCCAGCCAAGCCTCTAAAGCCCCACTTGTTTTGGGCATTGTGGAATCCAAGCAACAAATGAAACGGAGAATCGAAATGATCATCGCAAACAACTCATCCTCTTTCATCCGCACAGTAGCTGGCTGTGTCTTGTTCTGCCTGGTTGGGGTGATCAGCCTCACCCGAGAAACGCTGGCACAGCAACCAGCAACAGTCGCAGCGCCCAATGTCACCGCCAAGGCTCCGGCTGGTTGGTGGAAGAACGGGAGCAAGCCCGCCGCGTATGTCGCGGGAGTCGATCGAGACCAAATGCACAACGGGTTGCCAAGCGCTTATGTGAAATCTATCGAGCCGTCCATCGACGGCTTTGGCGGGATGATGCAGATGTGCTCTGCCGAGAGTTTCATCGGGAAGAGACTGCGGTTCAGCGCGTGGATGAAAACCGAGGGCGCCAAGGATGGAGGCGCGCACCTCTGGTTTCGCGTCGATGCCAAGGAAAGGGACACGACACTGCAATTCGACAACATGGACCCGCGCCCGGTTTCGGGCACGACCGATTGGCATCTGTACTCCCTGGTTCTTGATGTCCCCGCTGACGCGGGAGCGCTGGCGTACGGATTCTTTGTCAGCGGAACCGGCCAGGCTTGGGTCAACGGCGCGAAGATTGAGGAAGTTGGCCTCGATCAGCCGGTCACGAACATCCCAATGGGGAGTTCCCGTAACCTGCCGAAGGCACCGGTGAATCTCACCTTTGAATGAACGATGTCGCAGGTGGCTTTAGGCAGAAGGCACATCTGGCGCGCGGCAACTCCCATGAAACGATTCCTGATGTTATCCGGCATTGCATTGCTCGGCACACGCTTGTTGTCGCAGTCAATTCCAATTGACGATATCTCGGGACCCGACCTTTCGATTCATGACAACAAGTATGGTATCTCGGGACGGTATCCAACGGCATGGATAATCCGCAGCGCCCAACGTTGGGGCGATCAGGCGACTACGATAGCGTTCGGCGCCCCGGAGTGCCCGGAAGCGCGACCCAATCTGTACTACAGAGTTTTCCACATTCCTTTGTCGATTCCGACTGGCGGTGCCGAATCGTGGCTACGCGACGAAGCGCGAAGAAAGGTCGAGCAAAGGGTGAACCTAGAGGGCCTTGCCGACTACCGGAATCGTCCCAACAGCATCGTCTTTCGAAGCATCGGAGGGCGCGCCGCATTGAGTTGGACGGCCGACTACACCTCGGCCGGGGACAAGTGGACCGAGTATCTGACGGCGGTCCTAAGTGAAAATGGTCTCGTGCTATTCTTTCTCCAGGCGCCGGCAGCGAAAATTACATTGGTCATCCCCAAATATGAGAAAATGATCGAGACCTTGCGCATGCCCTAGGCAGGCAATGAAACCACGCGTCGGAGCATAGCCGCACGTAACGGCGTCTGCCGGCAACCCGACAAAAAGTCCCCAAAAAAACAACATGTCTTTCAGGTCGTTTCATAGGGGAAAGTCGTCAGGCTCATAACCTGACGGTCGCTGGTTCAAATCCAGCCCCTGCACCCAATTTAAGAAGACGCCACAGGGCGTCGGAAAAGGCCGGCAAGTGACTAAGCTCCTCACTGCCGGCCTCTTTCGTGAATGAGATCAAATCGGCTAGCGTGCCGGCCGATGACGCCGAATGACCCGGAATTTCGGGTTTCTGTGCGCCTCTTTGTGCGCAGTCGCCCGGGGCTGAGATCCACGGCACCTTGGCCACCTCCACGTTGAGCCCAAGCGCCGGGACATCGGTGTACGCCTTGGCGGTCAGATTCGCATCCGAGTGCCCGAGCACCTCCTGGGCGGCACGTTGGTTTACGCCGTAGCGCACACCGAGGGTCTGCCATGTCTTGCGGAACGAATGGAGGTGCAGCACCGATCCGAGGGCGTCCTTGTGCGCGATGCCGGCCCGCTTGAGGTGTTTTCGGAAAAGGTCGTAGTTCGCCAAATGCCCCTTCAGCGCCCGGTCCGTCGCCGAGCAATCGGCGGGACGAAGGGCTCGGAGCTGATCCGCGAGTTCGGCCTTCAGCGGCACGGCGCACTTGTCTTTGTCCTTCGTCGTGCCCTCCCGGAAGAGCGCAAAGGGCTCCGCTTCGTCCAAATGGAGGTCGCCCCAGACCAGGGCATGGACCTCCGACCAACGCCGCGCGGTGTAGAGCAAGACCTGGTAGCCGATGGCGTACCTGCCGGCCACGGCGAACAGCCGCGCCAATTCCGACTCCGTGTAGGTCCGAGACGCCCGGACCTGCTTACCGCGCACGTCGATCTTGTCCACCTTCGCAAGCGGGTTGATCGCCAGCCGATCCGTCCGCATGAGCCAGTTCAGGAACGCGCAGGCCGAGACCTGGTATTCCTTCACCGTCTTGGCCGAGCAGGCTAGGGAAGCGCGCCATTTCACGAACGCATCAGCCCGGACCTCGCTCAGCCGAGCCCAACCTGTTTGGGCGAGCATCCGCCGCACCCGCGTCACGCTGTCGTGGACGTGCTTTCCGTCCAGGCCCCGGCCCCGAAGATCGGTCTCGTACTCTTTCACGAGGTCGCCCAACGACGCGGCGGCCGCTGTTCGCATCGCCTTAGGCGCGATGATGCCCTCGTGCTCGCGCTGCTTCTCAAGCACGATGTCCCGAAGCCGTTTCCGGGCGATTTCCCGGTCGGGCGTGTTGAGCCGTACCGTGATGGGGCTCGCGCCCTTTTCGACCGCATAGCGGCCTGAGAACAGGCGGGAAACAGTGCGCTTGCCGGCGACCGTCCGAGATGGCCTGAAGACGAATTCGATCATAATGCTTCCTCCGAGTATTTGACCGCGGATGCTTCGAGGAACCGTTGCAGCTCGCTCGGCCGCACGCGCGGCGCCCGCTCGCTGACCTTCACGAAAGCGACTTTGCCGGAATCGACAAGTCGCCGAAACTGCCGAAGCGAAATGCTGAGGGCCTCTGCGGCCTGGTCGAAGGTCAGCAGAGTTTCCAGGCCGCTGAGAACCGGGACGGCCGCCTCGTTGCCGTCTCGGTGAGCGTTGCGTGTGGTCGTGATCATGCCGACAAGCTGGCTCCCCCGAGCGCGCAAGCAACGGCGCGCACCCTCCCAAATCGCGGTAGCCCGTCCCCCGTGAAAACGGTAACTCCCCGGAGCCCTGGGGCTGCGAAGAAGCCCATCAGGTCAGCGACGACTTCCGCTCTTGTTCTCGTGTCAGACGCAAGGCCCCATCGAATTCGCGATAGCGTAAGTTCGAGAACCAGCCTGCCCGGTTCTTCCGGCTCGCCCGCCCTTTTTTGAATGTCAGACGCAATACCCTCCCGACTTCGTGAGGTGCCCGAGTTCGTGAATTCAGCCGCCTTTTTCCAGCAAGTTATGTCATCGACGAAGTCGATAGGGTATTGCGTCTAACCAAGAACAAAGCACGTAAGTCTCCTGAAAAACGGGCGGGCTGGTCGAAGCCGAGGAGGCCGGGCCGGGTGCACTCTCTCACCTGGGCAATTCTGCGATGCATTGTCGCAGAATTGGTGGCTGGCCCATGATCAACGCTGGTTTTTGGTCTGGCGTCCTACTTCGGCGCACGCTGAACTTGTTAGATTCGATCACAAAGGCTAATTTATTTAGCCTCTTTGATTGGATTTTAAAATCATATTATTGGAACTAAATTGACATAATGGCTAGTTTAATTAGCCTTCTTGACTGATATGTCACAGCAACTCCTTCAGCAATTCTTCGCTGAGCACCCGGTTTTCACGACCGAGTTGGTGTCGCATTTTCTCGCGAAAAACGGGTCCACGAATCGATGGACGCGAAAGGCCTTGCTTGCGCACCACCAGAAGCGAGGCCGGATTCTGCGCGTCCGCCAGGGTCTTTATGCGGTGATTCCATTCGGCACCGAGCCGTCGAAGTTCGAGCCCGACGCCTTCCTTGTCGCAGCCTGCGCGACAGAAGACAGCGTGCTCGCGTATCACACCGCGCTAGAATTTCACGGCCGAGCCCACACCGTTTTCGCGCAATTTCATTTCCTAACCCGCCATTTTTGCCGACCGTTTGAATTCCGGGGAAAGCGATTTCTTGGCCTGCCTCCGCCCAAATCGGTTGCCGGCGCGGCTCAGCCGACCGGGGTGCGACAGGTCGACCGCGGTGGGCTTTCGATCCGAGTGACAAGCTTGGAACGGACCTTGATCGATGTCCTTGACCGACCCGATCTGAGCGGCGGCTGGGAGGAAATTTGGCGTTCGCTGGAAACGATCGAGTACTTCGACTTGGACGAAATAGTCGCTTATGCCCGGCTCTTGGGCAACGCCACCACCGCGGCAAAAGTCGGATTTTTCCTGGAGCAGAATCGGGATCGCCTGGGCGTCAGCGACACCCATCTGGAACCGTTGCGCCAGCTCCGGCCCAAGCATCCTACCTACCTGGAACGGGGCAGGAAGGGCCACGGCAGCCTCGTCAAGGCCTGGAATCTTATCGTCCCCGACGCGGTGCAATCCCGCGCCTGGCGGGAGGTCGCATGAGAATTTTCCGCGAAAGCTTGGAGCGCGAAGCGTCGGCGACCGGGTTTCGCGCGGAGATCCTCGAGAAGGTCATCCACCTTTTCAGTCTCCTGGATGGCTTCCAAAAGCACCCGTTTCTCAAGGGGAAGTGGGCATTGAAGGGCGGCACAGCGCTCAATCTCTTCTGGTTCGATGTGCCACGGCTGTCCGTCGATATCGACCTAAACTACATCGGCCAAGTCGAGCGCGAGGCCATGCTGGCCGAGCGGCCGAAGATTGAGGCGGCGATCCAAGCGGTCTGCTCCCGAGAGGAGTTCACGGTTGCGCGCATACCCTCGGAGCACGCAGGCGGCAAATGGCGCCTGCGCTACGAGAGCGGAATGGGTGCCAGCGGCAACCTTGAGGTCGATGTGAACTTCATGCTGCGTCTGCCGCTCTGGCCGGTGACGCCCAACGATTCACGGAAGCTGGGGAGCCATCAGGTCGTCGGCGTGCCGGTCCTCGACCTGCACGAGCTGGCGGCGGGCAAGCTGGCAGCCCTTCTATCGCGCCATGCCAGCCGTGATCTCTACGATGCGCATCAGTTGCTCGCCCGGGCGACGCTGGACCCCACGAGGCTGAGGCTGGCATTCGTGGTCTACGGGGCGATGAACCGAAAGGATTGGCGGACCGTGACAGCCGATGACGTGGGCTTCGCACCGGCGGAAGTGGAGCGGGAGTTGCAGCCAACCCTTCGCCGTGAGGGAGAAAACGCGAGCGACCGCGAGGCGGCTATCAACGCATGGATCGCGGAGACTCGTGCGGCGCTCAGTCGCGTGCTACCGATGACCGCTTCCGAACTCGGCTTCGTCGACGCCCTGTTAGAGCACGGTGAGATCAAACCAGAATTGCTGACACATGACGCCGGCCTCGCTGACGTTATCCGCCGTCAGCCTATGCTGGAATGGAAGGCCCAGCACGCGCGAAGCCCCCGCAAGCATGGCCTTCAATGACCTGGAAATTGCCCGCTATACAGCTTTGATCGAAGAGCTGATCTGGTCCAAGCGGCGCCCACCGTTGCACCTCCGGGATAAAGTCCGGGAAGGTCAACGCATCGAAGGTAACGAAATCGAGTTATTCCTGGTCCGGCCGCTCTGGAGCGATCCGACGCGAGAAGTCGAAGAATCTATCGCCAAGACCCGGTACGTTCGCACGCGCTACGCATGGCAAGTGCTATGGAAGCGTGCCGACGGGAAGTGGCATCACTACGCACCGCGACGGGAGGTCAAATCTCTGGAGGCGTTTCTGACGCTAGTCGCTAAAGACCCTTATGGCTGCTTTTGGGGCTAGCCGCGAATCGAGGCTCACATCGACAATAGCCACCAAATATTCTAATGCAGTCGGCGCGTTCAAAAGGACGCCGGCAGCGGTAGACGTGAATATTTACAACTCCATCAGAATTATTGCCGCATTCGCCTTCAGTGGTGCGGGCGCCTATGCAGATATTTCACCGACCAAGTTCGTCGGGTCAGGAATAGTTCCGAAGGGTAACGCATCCGTGCGAATGGAAAGAGCGAGAGTGGAAATCGTATGGGGAACTCCGTGCTCGCTTCTTGCCACCTTCACGATGACGAATCCATCATCGGTCTCCCAGGAGATCACGGTGGGATTTCCGATGCCTACGGGCAAAGAGACTCACACAAAAGTCCCCGATCCGCTGCACATTTCTTTTGATGGGCGAGACGCTGTGGTCACGCCGCCAGGCGGCGGGAGCCAGGACGGCGACGATCGTCGAGATTGGGTCTGGTATTATTGCCAGCACGCATTCAAGCCAGGAACGACAGAAGTTGCGGTTAAGACCGTTCTCCGCGCCTCCCGCGTCTACTCCACGCCGTTTCGCGAATCGCTCTTCTACTGTATCCAGACGGGCGGCAATTGGGCTAAGAACATTGGCCAGGAAGAGGTGACTGTCAGATTCCCCTATCAGCTTCAGAAAGACCAAATCACCAGCGCGACCCCAGCAGATTTTAAAATCGACGGTGACTGCGTTCGTTGGCGTTTCGCTGACTTCAAACCGAAGGGAAAGGAATTCGACATCGCTGTTTCGTATGTGCGACCGGATGTCATGCGTGTCATTGCGGCGCTCTGGAAGGAGGTTGCCAAAAAGCCG
>Ga0209415_10020700_pt1 | contig 10200 bp, 6 predicted proteins | sample PeaSoiSIISIP2007_FD_187696 | JGI IMG/M metagenome (GOLD analysis project Ga0209415, IMG submission 187696) | Peat soil microbial communities from Weissenstadt, Germany - SII-SIP-2007 (SPAdes) (version 2) | ecosystem: Environmental > Terrestrial > Soil > Wetlands > Peat | place: Germany...
AGATGCGCGCGCACAGCTCGCGGACCTCGGGCATGTGCGCGTAGAAGGGCAGGCCACCGCCGAGGTGCGCCGCGACCAGCCGCAGACCGGGGGAACGCTCCACGAAGCGCACCAGCCGGTCCGGTGTCGCCGTTCCCTTGCCCGCGTAGGCGTGACCGACCGGCTCGCTGCAGTGCAGGGTCCAGGGCAGGTCGAGCTCGACCGAGATCCGGGCCAGCCGGGCCAGCTCGTCCCCCGCAAGGTCGAATCCCTGGGCGTCGGCGTTGAGCTCGCCGATGCCGCGCAGGCCCAGGCGGGCGCAGCGGCGCAGCTCGGACGCGGCCTCGGGAGCAGCCGGCTGGACGACGCCGCAGCCCACCACGCGGGCGGGGTGGCGGCGCTGCAGCGCGGCCACGAAGTCGTTGGCCTCGGCGCAAAGGCGCGGGTCGGCGAACGGCCAGGTGAAGACCACGGCGCGGTCGACACCCTCCGAGTCGAGGTGTTCGAGCAGGTCGGTCTCCCCGGCCAGCCTCCGCTCCCCGGCGTGGCAGGCGGCGAACCAGGGGTCGGCGGCGGCCACGGCGGCGGGGTCGCGTCGCACCCGCTCCGGCATGACGTGCACGTGGGCGTCCACCGCCGGAGCGCTCATGAGAAGGCGCGCACGTCGTAGACGGTGGTGCCCGGGGCGGCTGCGGTCACCGTGAGCTGCTGCGCCGCCCACCAGGTGACCCCGGCCGCCGGGAAGGTCTGGTTCACCTCGACGTAGCTGACGTGGTAGCGGCGCAGCACCTGGAGGATCGGCTGGCATTGGGCGAGGGGGGTGGCACCGCAGCCCTGCATCGCGAGCTCGACGTCGGTCTCGCGCTGCCCGTAGTCCAGCCCGTAGCTCCACAGCCAGGGGTAGTAGTCGAGCACCACCGGCCGGCCGGTGAGCATCGGGACCGGGTCGAAGAAGTCGTCCGGGTTGGCCGAGATCAGAAAGACCGCGGTGGGCGCGGTCGCCGCGTCGAGGACCGCCGCCATCTGCTGGTCGGCCGCCGAAGCCGCCACGTAGGGGCCGGTCACGGAGGCCGCCGCCGGGGTGAAGGGCAAGAGCCGCAGCAGCGCCAGGGTCCCCGTGGCCAGCACGCTGCCGGCGAGCAGGACGGCCAGCGCCCGCCGCCACCATCCCGCCCAGAGACGGACGGTGATCGCCGACACCGCCAGGGCGACCCCCAGATACCAGTAGGCGAGCAGCTTGGTGTTGTCCCAATCCCAAGTCTGGAAGACCACGACGTTGCAGAGGACAAAGACGGGGATGCAGGCGAGGAAGAAGCGCACCAGGAGGGGCGGGAACAATCCCAGGACCCGCGCCGCGCCCGCTCGGAGCCACCCCCCTCCGAACTTCCGCGCGAGGACCAGCAGCACCACGACGAGGCTGAGGGGCACGGCCACCCCGAGGTTGACCAGCCAGAACCACCACCACGTGCCGCGAAAGGGAAGGGTCAGGGTATCCGCGATCACCGTGCCGGCCGCGGACAGGGTGATGGTGTGCCCGAGCCCGGCGCTGCTGACCGCCCCGGACATCCAGCCCGGCTCGAACCAGGGGTAGGTGTTGTCGAGGGCGGCGGAGCCGTGGGGCGCGAGCAGGAGCTGGATCACCCGGGGGGCGGCGACCACCGCCGCCACCGCGGCGAAGAGCAGCCAGGCGCGACGCCAGCGGAGCGCCGCGAGCCCGACGGCGATGATGCCGATGGCGAAGAGGCTCTGGACGTGGATCACGGGGAGGAGTCCGACCAGGAGGCCGGCCAGAGCGACGTCGAAGAGGCGCGCCCGGGCGCGCTCGAAGGCGGCGAGGAGGAGTACCAGGGCTGCCACCACCACGTCGAACCCCTCCATCAGGGTCCGCTGGGGCAGCCACCAGGCGAAGAGCGGCGTGTACCACTCCTGGTTGGAGAAGACGGGGGTCGCTGAGCTCGGCGCCGAGGTCATGCCGTCGAAGCTGGTGGGCTGGTCCGCGACCAGCCCGGGGAGGGCGTAGAGGGTCCGGGCGGTGATCTCCACGCCGGTCACCGGATTGCTGACCACATAGCCGGCGCTGCACTCGGCGGACGGGTACCCGGCGTCGGTGCAGGCGTCATGGAAGGCGCCGACGAAGCCGAGGCCTCCGCCGAGGAAGCAGATCACGACCGCGAGCACCCCCACCGACGTGCGCGCGCCGAGCCGCTCGGCGAGGCTGACCACCAGCACCACCAGCGCCACCGCGAGGATCACCTGGGGCAACCAGAGTGACGGCCCGTCGGCGACCCCGAGGCGCATCAGCATCCCGGAGGTGAAGTCGGGGAGGAACGGGTAGTAGAGCGGGGTTCCGCTCATGATCGGGTTCTGGGGCGGGAAGTTCTGGGCGGTGCTGAAGGACGAGGCGGTGATCAGGTGCTGGGCCCAGTCCGGGATCCAGTAGCCGGTGATCAGGTTCCCGGCGGCGTCCTGGGACATCACCCGGGCGAAGAGGAGGGCAAAGACGACGGTCGCGACCACGGCCACCACCGCAAGCGTCAGGGTGCCGCGCGCCTGACCGCGCGCCTCGTCCAGCGACGCCTGCCAGGTGGCGACGGTATCGACCCTGAGGCGGCGCGCCAGCAGCAGCGCGGCCCCGGTCACGAACGCCGGCGCCAGGATGATCGAGCCCGGGCCGAGGCCCAGGCCGAGGCTCAGCAGGAAGCAGATGGCGGCGTCGACAGCGAAGGCGGCGACGACGGCGATGGCGATCCGCTCCCCGAGCCCCAGCGGCGTGGCCACCGCGCCCAGGAGGGCGAAGCCGGAGGCGGCGACCAGGAGCGCCAGCAGCCAGAGGAGCAGGACGCTCCCCGCCCCGGTCACCCGGTGACCATCAGCGGCGGCTGGAGCGCCGGGCTCCCGGGTCCCGCCATGGGCTCACCAGGCCGCCACCCACAGACGCATCGCCTGATCCGGAGCGGTCAGGGGGACGGCGGTCCAGATCGGGTAGAAAAAGATGAAGGCGGCCACCACCACCGCGATCCCCCCGTACGCGAGCGGCGCCAGCGACCACCATCGCCCGGCTGCGAAGAAGCGCACCCCGCGCAGGGCGGTGAGCGCGTAGGCGAGGGCCAGGGCGAGGAACAGCAGCATCCCGAGGGCGTGGTAGTAGAAGAGGACACGGAGCTTGTTCCCCGGCACCCACATCATCCACGAGGTGACGTAGCCGAGGACGATGAAGGCGGGCACGAAGCGGCGGGAGACGACCGCGAAGACGGCGGCGCAGGCGCAGAAAAGGCCCATCCCCCCCAGTAAGGCGAGCGTGAAGAGCGGGCTGACGGGACCGATGGGCCCGGGTTGGATGCCGGTCACCGGATCGATCCCGGGCTCGGCGGCATGGAAGGTGAGGATCATCGTGGTGAGCGACACCACCATCAGCGCGCCCACGCCGGCGCGGAGCCACATGGGTCCCGCCGTCATCCGCCAGACGCAGAAGAGCAGGGCGAAGATTCCCAGCCACCAGATCGCGGGGTTGCCCATGTTGGTGATCACCCCGGTGCCGGTGTAGCTGGGCGCGTCGAGCAGGGGGCCGCTCTGGTAGTACATCAGCACCGGGTGCTCCATGATCGGCCACGTGTACCACCGGGAGGCGTAGGGATGGCCGTGGCACTCGAGCTCCTGGTAGGTGAGGCTGGCCTCGTTGATGGCGATGATGTTGGAGATCGCCTGCACCGGGTTGGGAAGGGTGACGCCGTCGACCTTCACGACCGGGACCGGCAGGTACTTGACGTCATTGGGATAGGGCGCGGTGGTCAGGCCCTGGACGTTGGGGTTGCACGAGACGAACTGGTAGACGTCGTCGTGGGAGATGGTCAGGTAGCGCGAGAAGCTGGCGCAGAAGATCGCCACCACCACCAGCATCCCGGCGGCATAGTGGAGCCACGCCCTCGACCCCGCCGCCTCCCTCCAGAGCACCGTCTCGTAGCGGCGCGGCCCCGCCAGCCGCCGCAGCGGGGGGAAGGCCGCGGCCGCATAGGGGGCCAGCCCTCGGAAGACGACCAGGGCGGCGATCACCGCCAGCGGTGCCAGCGCGGTCAGCTTGGCGGCGAACGCTAGGCCGAGCCCGGCGGCCAGCACATAGAGGGTCAGCCGCCACTGACGTTTGGTCCGCGCCTGCCAGTGGAGCAAGAACAGGTACCAGGCCAGGGCCGTGAAGAAGATGGCGGGCATGTCGATGAGCCCGATCCGGGACTCGACGAAGGCCAGCCCGTCGAGGCAGACGAGCAGCGACGCGAGGATGGCGAAGAAGCGATCGCGGCGCAGCCGGAGCGCGATCAGGTACATCAGGCCGCACAGCAGACTGCCGGTCAGCAGCGGGGTCATCCGCCAGCCCAGGGTCGTGAAGCCGAAGAAGGCGATCGACGGCGTCATCAGCAGCTTGACCAGCGGGGGCTCGGGGTCGAAGTAGCTGATCGCCGGGGAGTGGAGATCGTCGGCGGCGTCGGTCGGGAAGTACACCTCGTCGAAGATCTGGCCGCACGCCTTGATGACCTTGTTGCCGTACGGCACCTCCTCGCAGGCACTCGGGTCGTTGTTGTAGGCGTTGCCCACCCCGAGGATCTCGATCGCCGGCGCCGAGGGTGCGCTGCCGCCCAGGAAGTTGGGCACGATCGGGCTGGCGAAGCGCAGCAGGAAGGCGAGCAGGGTCAGGCCGATCACCAGGGCGACGTCGACCCGGGTGAGGTCGAGGAGGCCGCGCAGCCCCGCCCTCACCAGGGGCGGGTCGTCGGTCGACCGGAGCCGCGGGGCCGGGGCCGGCTCGGCCGGCTCCTCGTCAGAGGGCTGCGACGGCTCGCCGGCCGCGGCAGGGAGCGGGGACCCGACCGCCAGGGTCTCCCCGGCCGGCTCCTGGGCGGAGGGCTCGGAGGAGGCAGCCCCGGCCGGGAGGTCGGGGGGCACGCCGGCCGGGAGCTCGTCGGTCATCGCCGCCGGCTCCTCCGCCGGGGCGGAGCGGGACGGGTGTCGTCTTCCCGGACGTACCGGTGGGGGTTGAGCGCCGCCTCGATCTGGCGCTGGAGGGTGGCGGCGTTGCCCAGCGGCAGCACCAGCTCGTCCCCGAAGACGCAGCGGCGGGTGAGCACCCGGCGGAGCCGTCCCTCGTCGGGGTGGCGGAGGCGAATGACCAGCGCGTCGGCGTCCGCCAGGCTCCGGCGCGTCTTCCCCCGGCGCTGGAGGGCGGCGACCAGCTTCGCCACCCGCGCCCGGCGGATCTCGCCCAGGTCGATCCTGACGGTGACCGTCAGGTACCGGAAGAAGAGCTGGTCGCCGTCGAGCCGCGCGTAGCTGTAGCGCTGCCGCATCCATATCGACATGGACAGCCCGAGGCCGACCGCCGCCAGCAGCAGCCAGCCGTTCGCCGTGGCGGCGTCCTTCCGGCCCTCGAATACGGCCCCCGCCACCACCCCCACCACGCCGATGGCCAGAAGCGGGTAACCATACCGGCGCCAGCGGTCACGGTCGTAGAGGTTGGGAAAGCGTTCCGGCATCGGTCCGGCGCCGAGCATAGCGGGGCCGAGCCCCCTGCCACCGGCGCCGATCCCGCCCTACGCCGCGTCCAGGACCCGCTGGCGGACCATGGCCACCCCGCCGAGGACCTCGGCCCGCTCCCCGAGCTCGCCGGCGAGCACCTGCACCGAGTCGGCCACCGCCGGGGCGGCGTGGCGGTCGATGGTCTCGCGGATCCCGGCCATCACCGGAGGTCCGGCTGCGCCGAGGCTGCCGTCGACCAGCACCGCGGCCGGGTCGAGCATGGTGCAGAGATCGGCGAGCGGACGGCCCACGGTGCGACCGAGGTCGGCGAAGACCCGCCGCACCCCGGGGTCGCGATCGGCCGCCAGGGAGAGAACCTGGGCCACGGTCAGGCGCTCGGCGTAGGCCCGCCCGACGAAGTCGCTCAGGGACGGGCCGATGACGCGGGCCAGGCATCCCCGGCCTCCGCAGATGCAGAGCGGGCCGTCCTCCTGCTCCCGCACCTGCACGTGGGCCAGCTCGCCGGCGAAACCGGACACCCCCCGGTGCAGCCGGCCCCCGAAGACGAGGCCGGCGCCCACCCCGTGGCCGAGCATCACGTAGACGAAGCCGTCCAGCCCGCGGCCTGCGCCGAAGGTGGCCTCGCCCAGGGCGCCGAGGTTGGCGTCATTCTCCACCAGGACCGGGACGCCCACCCGCTCCTCGAGAGCGGCGACGGAGTGGATCTGCGCCTGGGGGCGGGCCACGCTCAGCACCACGGCCACCAGCCGCTGTCTGGAGACCTCCGCATCCCGCAGGACGGCGAGCAGCATCGTCGCCGCCGGCTCGAGCAGGGAGCCCAGGTCGTGGCCTCGCGGGGAGACGGCCTCGCTCCGGTCGGTCAGGACCTCCCCGGCCGCGTTCGCCAGGGTGACGCGGAGGCCGCCGTCCCGCAGCCCGACGACGGCGACGACGCGCGGGGGGCCGGCCAGCTCGAGCGCCCGGGGCGGGCGCCCCGCCCGGTGCGGCCCCCGTTCCGATGCGACCTCGTTCACGCGGCGGCTCTGGAGCAGCTCCTTGACCGCGCCGGCCACGGTGGTCGGGGGCAGGCCGGCGAGGCCGGCCAGCTCCGCTCGGGTGAGCGGTCCCGAGACCTCCAGGAGAGCCAGCAGATGGCGCTGGGTGGTCCGTACCGGGGAGGAGGGCTGCACACCGTCAATGTACCATATTCCAACGGATTGGTTCAAATATGGGTGGCGAGATCTCCGTGGTACAGTCTGATCTGCAATCTCAGATCACGCGAATTATTACGAATCAATGAGTATTCCCCCGGATCGACCGCCGCTGGGCCGGGCTTTCGGCTCGTTGCGCGCCCCGGCGTTCCGCTGGTGGTTCGCCAGCCAGATCCTCTCGGCCTCGGGGAGCATGACCCAGGGGGTCGCCCAGTCCTGGCTGGTGCTGAAGCTGACCGGAAGCGGCCTCGACCTCGGCCTCCTCGGCTCCTGCTACATGCTCCCCGTCCTGGTCGGTGGGCCATGGGCGGGAGCGCTGGCGGATCGGATCGACCGGCGCCGGCTCCTGATCGCGACCCAGAGCATCTTCATCGTCTGCGCCGGCCTGGTGGCGGCGCTCATCTGGAGCGGAGCGGTGCAGGTCTGGATGCTCTTCGCCATCGCCTTCGTCACCGGCGCGGTGAGCGCGCCCGATGCCGCCGCCCGCCAGGTCTACGTTCTCGACCTGGTCGGCGGGCGCGAGCTCGCCAGCGCCATCAGTCTCAACGAGGTCGTCCTCAACGTCTCCCGGGTCGTCGGCCCGGCGTTGGGCGGGATCTTCCTGGCCACCCTCGGCATCGCGGTGTGCTATGTCGCCAACGCGGTAACGTTCCTGCCTCCGCTCCTCGTCCTGCTGGTCCTCCACCGGCAGCGAAGGCTCGCCGCCACCCACCATGCGGCGGGAACGGGCCTCTCGGGCGCCACCCACGAGCCTGCCGGCGGGGCCGCCGGCGGCGCCGGCCGGGGAGCTCGCCCGCGGGGACAGGTCAGGGCCGGCCTCCGCTACGTCTGGAGCACACCGCTGCTCCGGTACACCGTGCTGATGGCGGCCGCGTCGGGGATGCTCTTCAACCTCGGCGTGGCCCTGCCCCTGCTGGCCACGCGCGTCTTCCACCTCGGCGGGGGCGGCTACGGGCTGATGATGGCCACATTCGGCCTCGGGGGGGTCGCCGGAGCCTTCATGGCCGCCTCGGCGCGGGCTCAGCCCCGGGGCCGCGAGGTCCGGCTGCTCGGCGCGCTCACCAGCGTCGCCATCCTGGCGACCGCGGTCGCCCCCGACGCCGGCCTGGCCTTCGCCGGCATGGTGGTGACCGGTGCCATCTCCATCTGGTTCATCGCCCGGGCCAACACCCTGGCCCAGCTCCGCGCCGATCCCGCCATGAGGGGGCGGGTCATGGGGATCTGGACCATGGCGCTGCCCGGCACCTCCCTGGTCACCGGCCCGGCGATCGGCGTGGTGGCCGAGACGGCCGGGGCACGGGCCGGTTTCGGCCTGGCCGGCGTCGCCCTGCTGGTCACCGCCGGGGTCGGCTGGCGGGCGCTGGCCGACGAGGGCCCCACGCGCGCCCAGGTCACCCTGGAAAGCGACCGCCACCCCGCCCTGTCGTAGGTCTCGCCCCCGGGCGAGAGGACACCTTCGCGCGGACGCGGAGGACAGGCCTGATCCGCTGAACAGCCCGCCCGCCGTCGCCTCGCGGGAGAACCCAGGCGCCGTCAGGCGGCGCCACTCGATGAGCGTGGTCCTGCCGTCTGCGCAGGATCGCGGAGTCGCGTAGATCGATCCGCTGCGGGAGGGGGGCGGCGAACCTGCTCGCCACCCCCCAACCGATCAGGGCTCCTGCTTCAGCCCGATGAAGTTGCCGTCGCGGTCCTTGACGTAGGCGATCAGCATGCCGCCGCCGACATCCCTGGGCTCGCCGTGCGCCGTGGCACCGGCCTCCTCCAGCTCGCTGATGGTGCGCTTCACATCGTCGACGACCCAGAACCCCACCGGACCGGTCAGGCCCAGCTTGTGGCCGTTGGGGTCCAGGCCGATCTCCTGCTCACCGACGCGAAACCCGACGTAGTACGGCGCATCCGCGTAGGGATCCACCCCGAGCAGCCGGCGGAACAGCTCCTTGGCACCCTCGAGATCGCTCACCGGGTAGTTCAGTTGCTTCACTGTCCGGCTCATCGGTCAGCCCTCCTCTGGGGGTCACATCGACCCGGTCCCGTCCATCACTACTATGACGGCTGACCGCGGGAGAGTGTGACGGTGGGAACGACCGGGTGGCGTGCGGAGCTCTTTGAGGAGAACCGACCGCGGCTGCGCGCCGTCGCGTATCGGGTGCTGGGCTCCGCCAGCGATGCGGACGATGCCGTCCAGGAGACCTGGCTTCGACTCCGCCGCACCGACTCCGAGGGAATCGACAACCTCGCCGGCTGGCTGACCACCGTGGTTGCCCGGGTGTCGCTCGACATGCTGCGCGCGCGGCGGTCGAGGCGGGAGGAGCCGGGGGGACTGCGCCCGGCGGACGCGGCCGGCGAGGGCGATCCGGAGCGGGAGGCGATGCTGGCCAGCTCCGTGGGCGTGGCGGTGCTGGTGGTGCTCGAGCGACTCACGCCCGCAGAGCGTGTCGCGTTCGTCCTCCATGACATGTTCGGAGTGCCATTCGACGACATCGCCCCCATCGTGGGGCGGTCCCCGGCCGCCGCCCGTCAGCTGGCAAGCCGCGCACGCCGGCGCGTTCGCGGGTCCCCCGCGGTCGATGGCGGTGTCCCAGCAGACCGCCAGCACGTCGTCGACGCGTTCCTCACCGCCTCGCGGGACGGTGACCTGGAGGCGCTGGTCGAGCTGATGGATCCCGACGTGGTGCTCCGGGCCGACGCGGTGGCCGTCGCCATGGGCGCCGACGCCGAGGTTCGTGGCTCCGCCGCCGTGGCGCGGACCTTTGCGGGACGCGCGAAGGCAGCTCAGCCGGCGCTGCTGGACGGCAGCGAGGGTCTGGTGTGGGTCCAGCGTGGTGCGGTCAAGGTCGCCTTTCTGCTGACGATCAGCAATGGGCGCATCGCCGCCATCGACCTGGTGGCCGACTCGACGCGGCTTCAGGCCCTTGAGGTCGAGATCCTTCGCGCCTAGTCAGCATGGAAGCGGCCCGGACCCGAAGAAGGGCCGGCGCAACGTGGATCGTGGTTGCTCAGGTGGACCGAAGCACGCCCCGAGCGTTTCGCAGTGTGGGGTTCGCTCAAGGACGCCGTCCACCGCTGCATGGAGGCGTGGAACGAGGACAGGCGGCCCTTCTCCTGGGTGAAGACCCCGGAGGAGATTCTGGCTCGTGCGATCCCCAAAACTACTTCAAACGGAATGCGCTAGCAGAGCCCTTCACCACCCATGCTAGTGGTGTGTCGCTCAAATAGTGATCTGTCGTAGTGTGGGTGGGAGGGTGGCTGCGGCTGGGGCTTTGGAGATGACGGGTGGGCAGCGGGTTGAGCTGCAGGGGCTTGCTCGTTCGCACACCGCGCCGGCTCGGGAGGTGCGCCAGGCCAAGGCGTTGTTGTGGGCCGCAGCGGAGGGAACCGCTGCGGTGGGGCGCGCAAGAGCCGCGAACCAGGGCTCCATGATGCGGCCGGCTCGGGCTAGCAAGCCCGATGGCTACCTTCTCGGCTCGTACCGCATCGCCACTGCCCCCGAGCCGAACTCCAGCCG
>Ga0209415_10020701_pt1 | contig 10200 bp, 9 predicted proteins | sample PeaSoiSIISIP2007_FD_187696 | JGI IMG/M metagenome (GOLD analysis project Ga0209415, IMG submission 187696) | Peat soil microbial communities from Weissenstadt, Germany - SII-SIP-2007 (SPAdes) (version 2) | ecosystem: Environmental > Terrestrial > Soil > Wetlands > Peat | place: Germany...
CGATACGGACCACAGATCAAGGTTCCAGCGCTGGTGATCCACGGAGACAAGGACGAGATTTCTTTTCCGCCGAATGCAAAGACGATTTACGACAGCCTGACAGCGTCGCCGCAGCGCGACCTAATCTGGGTCCCGGGCGCGAGCCACTATTTGACGCCAGGCCCGATCGCAGAAGCCTACGCCAGGAACATCTCCGATTGGCTGGTGAAAAACATGCCCGCCGGGCCACGCTGATTCTTAACGTTGGACGCTGAAAGCGAAATGGAGAAGCAGCGGGGCCGCGCTTTCGCTCACGAAAGCAGCCATGTTCTCATGGCTGTTCTGTAGGGCATTCCTTGCCATGGCATGTGCTCTGGTCTGGCACTCGACAAGTTCTGTACGCTTATTAACCTACCGACTCCCGCCGAATTTTCAAAGCAGCTCTATCTGTTTTTGACGGTCAGCTGTGCGATCGACAGACGAGTTGAATAATTCAGAGATTATTGACAAAGTCAATGTTTGGTTGAATTGTCGAGCCTCGTTCTATCGGACCGAACCGTGGCATCCCCAAGAAAGCCGAGGAGATAGCATTCGGCGGGCTCCTCGGTTACGATTGGCGCGCCACTTGCACGTCAGCAAAATGGTCGCCCCAGCGGGCAATCTCACTGAGAAGGAGAAACCAGATGGCTGCAAAGAAGAGCAAGAAGGCAAGCAAGCGCCTCAAGCGAGGAAAGAAAATCGGTGCCGTCAAGACCCTGACATTGAGACCAAGGACTCCGGGCCCGATCGAGCTCAACCCACAACCTCTGCCTCCCTGAGGTTCCCCCAAGTCGCTGAAGCAGCCCCTCACGCGATCGTCACAACATAGAGGAAACGATCTATTGGTAGCAGAAGTTTGAACTTCAATGACGGCTCGCAACGGCTGAGCGGAGCGTCTCTCCCCACGTGGGATCGGGCTGGACCCGCTCAGCCGTGCCGTGGCCGGATGAAATTACGCGGACGGCATCCGCGGTGCGCAGACCAAATATCTCGTTGGGTTGGCGCTTCGGCAGCGCCACCGCGAATGCTTACTTGGGGATTTGGATAGCGAGGCTGGCCAGAATCTCCCTCACGTAATTTTGCGTCTCGCGAAACGGCGGCACGCCGCCATAGCGATCGACCATTTCCGGTCCCGCGTTATAGGCCGCGAGCGCGAGGCGGAGATTGCCGCTGTACCGCGCGAGCAGGTCCTTCAAGTAATGAGTCCCACCGTCGATGTTCTGCGCCGGGTCGAAGACATTGCCCACCGCGTAATGCGCCGCCGTCTCCGGCAGCAACTGCATCAATCCGAGCGCGCGCTTCCGGGAAACCGCCTTGGGATCGAAATTCGACTCGGCCGCGATCACGTGCGCGATGAGCTTTTCGTCGACGCCATGCTTTTGCGCGGCCGCGTGAATCAGTTTCTCGTAACGCACGCCGAAATCGACATCCGCGGGCGGCGGGGCGGGGAATTGATCCTCCGGCTCGACGTCGATCAAATCGCCCGTGGAAATTTCAATCGTCCCACCCGCCACCGTGAGGCGCACGCGCTCGCCATCGACCTCGTACCCGGTCACGTGAAGCCTCGCACCCGAGCGCAGCACGGCGTAATCGCCGCGTGCGACTGGTGCCGCAAACGCCCCAGCCGCCACGATCAGAGCGAACGCGGCGGCGCAGGGCATGGAATTAAACGCGGGTTTCATTTTGCTGGTGGATTCGCTGGAGGCCGCTGACGGCTTGCCGGCGGCACGATTCCATTGTCTCGCAGATATTCGACGATCTGGCCGTAGTGGTCCATCGAGTGTGCGCAGTCGAACACAATGATCGCCGCGGGCGTTCGCAAGAACGGCGTCGGCGGCGTCTTCATCACGACATAGGCGTTGTCCGCGTTGATCGTGGCGATGGCCTTGTGTCCGAGCGCGAACGAATCGCGCAGGTATTGCAAAATCTGCGCCTTTGTCTGAATGTCATCAGTGCCGTTTTCGGCTTCGAACTGCGAGCCGGGAGTTGTCTGAGGTTGACCGAGAATTGAGCCGAAGAAGCGATTGTTCACCGTCGCGATGTGCTTCACTTCCTGCGCAAACGTCCGCACGCCCTTGAACTCTCCATTCGTCGGCGCGAACGAGTATTTGTCTTCCGGCATGGCGTCAGCCGCGCCGATGATCTCGCGCTCTTCGATCGAAAGCTGCGTATCCAGCACGGACGTGATCGTCGCCGGCCCTTGAGCCATCGGCGGGCCGCCCGGCGGAGGACCCTGCTGCGCCCGTGCCGCTCCGCCGCCCAGCAAACACGCAATACACAACACTCCTGTCCCGATCAAATCGCGAGTCTTCATCGAATTCCCCCTAGTCGATCAATCTCTTCCGTTTGGATCGAGTGCGTACGTGCGAATGGCGTCTGCCACCCCGCAGTCGTCGTTCGAGAGCGTAACCTTCCAGCCGAGCGTTTTCAACTCTGGAACGCTATTGCCCATGACCACCGGCACGCCGGCGTATTCGAGCATTTCGCGGTCGTTCCAATTGTCGCCGATGGCCATCACGCTTTCGCGCACGATCCCGCGCCTGCGCGCCCATTCGGCCAGGGCCGCGCCCTTTGTCACGCCGCGTTGCAGCACGTCGAGCATGGACATGCCACGCTCTTCGTACTCGGTCAAGGCCAGCGTGTACTCGCGGCTGCGCGCATGCGTCTCGAGCGTGCGCAGCGCGCCGCGAATCATCTCGCATTCGCCGATGAACATGATCTCCACGGGATCTTCCATCTCGAGGCACGCCGCGAGCGGCGCCACCTCCGCCACCTGATGCCGGTGCCGGCGCAGGTACGGCCCGATGAACGGCCCTTCCCAGTCGATTCGCTCGAAGATCACCTGCCGCTCGGCAGGACGGTCGAAAATCACGCCCTGGCAGCGCCGGAATTCGCCGGTTGCGTCGATCACATGGCGCGCCGTCTCGATGGGCAGCAGCGAGCGCAGATGAGTCTCGCCCGAACGCGATTTCACAAGCGCGCCGTTGCTGACGATCAGCGCCACGTCGCACGGCAACTGCTCCGCAATCGATCGAGCGGGATGAAATCTCCGCCCGGTCACGATAACGATCTCGATGCCGCGCGCGGCTGCTTCGCCAATCGCCAGCGCATTTTCTTCGGGGAGCTGTCCGCGGCTGTCGAGCAGCGTCCCGTCGATGTCCATTGCAATCAGCTTGACCGGCATGTCTTCAATTATACGGGCATCGGCGCACCCGCGCCGCGTCCTCGCACGAACCGCGTGCCTCCATTATGGCCGCCCGCCGTATCCAGCGCGGATTCTTGGCCCGATGCCGCCATCCATCTCGATCCTTCACCCTCGTCCTCCCCGCTTCAAACGCGTATCCTTCCTTAACGCCGCCGTTCTGTTCCGGTCATCATCAACGCCAGAACCGATTGCCGCTCGCATACGTCTCATAGTAGATTCAAAGAGCGATGGAGCTATTTCTCAATCTCGCCTGGATGCTGATCGCGCTCTGCGGTCTGGCCGTTTGGCGCGGCGTCTGGGTGCACGAAAAGCGCCGGGTGCGCCGCGCTCCGCTCCAGGAGTGGACGGCGTTTGCCTGCGCGCTGATTTTCCTTTTCTTCGCCGTCTCGCTCTCCGACGACCTGCACTCGGATCTGATTCTTTTCGACGGAGACCTCGGGAACCGCCGGGGGGCGCTGATGTCCAGTGACGCGCACGCCGCGCGGCACGACGCGAAAACTTCGCCATCTCTAAGCGTCGCGACGCTGTCGCACGCTCTCGATCTCGGTTCGTTTCATGTCGTTGCAACAGTCGTTCTGCCTGCGGCGTCCCCGCCGGCGTGCTTCTCTTCGGATTGTATTTCGGCCCGCGCACCTCCTGCTTCTCTATAGCTTCGTCTCAAGCCCTTTTTGATGCCGCCGGCTCTTTCGCCGGGTCATCCAACGATTCACCCGGGTTCCCAAGGTCGTCCACCGCGTCTACAGAAATCCTCGCGCGGGGCGACGGAGTTTCACAAATGAAATCGATTCTTGCGATTTTCGGGCTGATGGCGGCCCTCGCGGCTTCTGGCTGCGGCAACGGGAAGAGCAATTCGTCGGCGGAGGCGCCCCCGCCGACGCAGGTCGTTGAGGTAGGGGATCTGAGCGCGGTTCAAGTGGACCATCCCGAGCAGTACCCCCTGACTGCCGCGGTCGAACACGATGCCGCCTCGCAATTGGTAGTAACCGGTGTGGTGAGCCCGGACATTGCGCGAACGGTGCCCGTTGTTTCACTGGCCTCCGGGCGTGTCGTCGATATTCGTGCGCGCCTCGGCGACACGGTGCAGAAGGGCCAGATCCTGCTGCGTGTGCGAAGCGACGACGTTTCCGCAGGCTATTCGGATTACCGAAAAGCTCTGGCGGACGAAATCCTGGCGCGCACGCAACTCGACCGAGCGAAGGATCTTTACGCCCACGGCGCAAGCTCTTTGAACGATCTTCAGATTGCGCAAGACACGGAAGACAAAGCCAAAGTCGATGTCGAAACCACGGAAGAGCATCTTCGGCTACTTGGCAATGATCCCGATCATCCCAGCGGAATCGTCGACATCGTCGCACCCGTCTCGGGCGTGATTACGGACCAGGAAGTTACGAATGCTTCTGGCGTGCAGGGATTGTCTTCCCCGAACCCGTTCACGATCTCCGATCTGTCCAACGTCTGGGTGGTCTGCGATGTATACGAAAACGATCTCCCCAAAGTGCATCTCGGTGAAGTGGCCGACATCCGGCTAAATGCCTATCCGGGCCAGGTCCTCAAAGGGACGATCAGCAATATCGGCGAGATTCTCGATCCGAGTATTCGCGCGGCCAAGGTGCGCATCGAGGTGAAAAATCCGGGGCTGATGCGCGTCGGCATGTTTGCGACGGCCACGTTTCATGGCTTGAAGAACGAAGTGCACGCAGCCGTCCCCGCATCGGCAATTTTGCACCTGCACGATCACGATTGGGTATACGTACCATCCGACGGAAACAAGTTCCGCCGGCTTGAAGTCGTAAGCGGAGATACTCTCCCGAATCGAATGCAGGAGGTTCTGTCCGGGTTGCAACCGGGCCAAGAGGTCGTAACCAGCGCCCTTGCCCTTCAGAACACGGTCGACAATGAGTGAAACCCTAAGCGCTGAACCCACGACGGGGAATCGCAAATGATTCGTAAGTTCGTAGACTTCGCGCTGGAGAATCGCTTTCTCGTTCTCGCGGCAGCCCTCCTGCTATTCGGCTGGGGCGCGATTTCTTTTCATCAACTTCCAGTCGAAGCGTATCCCGATGTGGCGGACAACTACGTTGAGATCATCACGCAGTGGCCCGGAATTTCCGCGGAACAGATCGAGCAGCAGGTCACGATTCCTCTGGAAATCGTGATGAACGGGATTCCTCACGTCACGCATTTGCGCTCGTTCTCCCTCTTTGGACTTTCCGACATCAAGTTGATTTTCGACGATGAAGAGGAAAACGCCTGGGATCGGGAGCGGGTTCTCGAGCGACTTTCGCAGGTTACGCTGCCCCCTGGAGTCGCGCCCCAAATGGGCACCGACTGGAGCCCCGTCGGTCAAATCTACTTTTTCACGCTGCACAGCAATAATCCCGAATATGACGTCATGGAGTTGAAGTCGATCGAGGACTGGGTCGTCGAGAAAAACTTCAAGGCTGTACCTGACGTTGTCGATGTGGCGAGCTTTGGTGGTCCGACCCGCGAATATCAGGTTCGCGTGGACCCTAATAAGCTGATCTCCTACGGACTCAGTCTGGCTCAGGTCGAGCAGCAGCTCACGAACAACAACGCGAATGCCGGCGGGAGCTTTATCGAATCCGGCCTGCAGCAGGTCAATCTTCGGGAAGTTGGCCTCGTCACAAATGCGCAGGACATTGAAAAGACCGTTATCACCGCAAAGAACGGCACTCCGTTGCACATCAGGGACATCGCGGTCGTTTCGCAAGGCCCGAAGATCCGGCTGGGCCAGTTTGCCCGGGCAATTCATCGCGAAGACGGCAAAGTCATCGATAACGACGATGTGGTTTCAGGCATCGTCCTCTTGCGCAAAGGCGCGAATGCGGACGAAGCGCTCGCGGGAATCCACACAAAGGTCCAGGAGCTCAATGATCACATTTTACCTTCCGGCGTAAAGGTGATTCCTTTCATCGACCGCAGCGATCTGGTGCACTACACGACGCATACGGTGCTCCACAACCTGACGGAAGGGATCATTCTGGTCGTGATCGTTCTCTTTCTGTTTCTCGGAAACATTCGCGGAGCAATCATTGTCGCTCTTACGATCCCGTTTGCGCTCTTGTTCGCAGCTACGTGCCTCAACCTAAAAGGCATTCCCGCGAATTTACTGTCTCTCGGCGCTTTGGATTTCGGAATGGTCGTGGATGGCGCGGTAGTGATGGTCGAAAACCTCGTTCGCCATTTGCACCTGCGCCAAAAAGCGAACGCTCCGAAAACCACGTTGGAGGTGATCCGCGAGGCCGCGCACGAAGTCCAGCGCCCGGTTTTTTACGCAATCGCCATCATCGTCACGGCATACCTGCCGATCTTCACGCTTCAGCGAGTGGAAGGGCGCCTGTTCAAGCCCATGGCATGGACCGTGGCGTTTGCTCTGCTAGGCGCATTGTTATTTTCCATGCTGGTCGCGCCTGTGCTCGCAAGCTTTCTGCTTTCCGGACCTATGCGAGAGTGGCGCAACCCAGTGATGATCTTTCTCACAGAGCGGTATCGCAAGGCAGTTCGATGGGCAATAGGTCATCGCCGCGTGATTTTGGGAATTGCTTTTTTGGGCCTGTGTGTCGCTTTGTTTCTCATGTTCGGCGGAGTCATCGGTTCCGAGTTTCTTCCGCACCTGGACGAGGGGGCGCTTTGGGTGCGCGGCACCCTTGCTTCCAGCACCGGGCCGAGTGAAGGTATTCGGGTATCCAACCAGGCCCGCTTGCTACTTTGCTCGTTTCCCGAAGTTCCTCAGTGTACCAGCCAGGTTGGGCGTCCAGATGACGGCACAGACACCACAGGCTTCTTCAATACAGAATATTTTGTGGATTTGAAACCGAAAGAAGAGTGGCGGCCCATTTTTCATCAGGACAAAGATGAGCTGATTGCCGCCATGAATCGGGAACTCAACAAAATCCCCGGTGTCGTCTGGGGATTTTCTCAGCCCATTGAAGACAACATGGAGGAGGCGGTCAGCGGTGTAAAGGGCGAGCTCGCCACCAAGGTGTATGGAGACGACCTAAAGGTTCTCGAGGACAAAGCCGATCAAATCGTCGGCGTGATGCGTCAGGTAAAGGGAATCGAAGACCTCGGCGTCTTTCGCGCTCTCGGACAGCCGAACATCAACTTCCAGGTTGACCGCGATCAGGCCGCGCGTTATCAGATCAACGTCGCCGACATCCAGGACGCCGTCCAAACCGCTGTCGGAGGCAATGCTCTCACCCAAGTACTCCAGGGCGAAGCGCGATACGACCTGGTGCTGCGCTACCTCCCGCAGTACCGCACAACGAAGGAAGCCATCGAGAACATTCGTTTATTGTCCCCATCCGGCGAACGTGTCTCTCTCGCTCAACTCTGCAAGATCGAAGAACGCGACGGCGGTTCCGAAATCTACCGCGAAGGAAACCAGCGCTACGTTGCGATCAAGTACAGCGTGCGCGGCCGCGACCTGGGCGGCGCGGTCGAGGAAGCCATTAGCAAGGTAAACGCGCAAGTTCAACTGCCGCGCGGCTACCACATCGATTGGGAAGGCGAATACGAAAGTGAAAAGCGCGCCCAGGCACGCCTGCTCATCATTGTCCCGCTGACGATCCTGGTGATTTTCCTCATTCTTTACACGATGTTTCGTTCCGCGAAGTGGGCCGCGCTCATTCTCGCTACCGTCGCCATGGCCAGTGTCGGCGGGCTGCTGGCGCTGCTTGTCACCGGAACGCACTTCAGCGTTTCCTCAGGTGTGGGCTTCTTGGCGCTTTTCGGAGTCTCCGTTCAAACAGGCGTCATCATGCTCGAATATATTAATCAGCTCCGAGTCCTGGGACGTACGATCGAAGATGCCGCGATCGAAGGGGCGGTTTTAAGGCTTCGCCCGATCATGATGACGATGTTGGTGGCGACGCTGGGTTTGCTGCCCGCCGCGACATCCCACGCCATTGGCTCCGATTCCCAGCGGCCCTTCGCGATCGTCATCGTGGGCGGCCTGATGGTCAATCTGGTGATGAGCATTATGATTTTGCCCACGTTGTATGTGTGGATCGCGCGCGACGGCGACCGGCTTCTGGAGCCTGAGCAGGAGTTTGAAGGCTAAGGCCGGTGTGTGCACGCGCGGTAGCCTGACCCTAATGCTGCCATCCCGAACTCGCAATCTGACCGGTGTGAGGGATCTGTTCCGGATGAACAAACGCTAATTCACATTGGCAAATAACGTGCTTCTGTAACACCTGGGTGGTACCGAACTACGAACTAGACCGGGGACAACTTCGCGCATCTGCCCAGCGCTCGCTGTCGAAAGTCTTGCCGCGGTCTGTGGGAAAGCTCTTGAAATGGCGAGGCTACGCAGGACTCGAAAATAGCCGTCAATCTCCGAATGCTAATTACGCGAAAGTAGCTCGACCGGGCGAGATCGCCCGGCAGGTTTAGCGCGTCTTGGATCCGACGCCTGCTTTTGCTGTGCGCTAGACATCAAACTGAGGGAAAGACCTCATGAGCAAGATTAAAGTCATTACCGCCTATGATCAACAATTTGCGAGCGTCGGCGACATTGCCGCTAAGTCCATTGCCGTGTATGCCGCAGCAAACGGGCTTGATTACGAGATTCTGCCCGTACCTGCCATCGATCGGCCTCCGGCCTGGGGGAAAATCGCAGTAATCGCCGATCAGTTTGCGAAATGCGACGCTGACTTCCTGCTCTGGGTAGATGCCGATGCTTGTTTTGTTCGAACAGATCGGAATATTGCGGAGGTCGTGAAGGATGGAAAGGATCTTTACCTTGTTTCGCACCAAATTCAAAAGGCGCGGCCCAGTCCAGGCATCGTGGTGTACGTCGAGCGGCCAAACACGGGTGTCTTTCTGATCAGAAAATCGGAATGGTCACAAAGGTTTCTAAACAGCGTCTGGCAGATGACAAAGTATATAAGTCACCCTTGGTGGGAAAATGCAGCTGTGTTGGACTTGCTTGGCTATCGATTTGAGTTGACTGGGAACGTGGCTGACAACACGCTGGAAGAGCAAATCCTTGAAAAGGTCGACTGGCTTCCCCTGGAATGGAATTCGCTTCCGTGCCTTGGGAGAATGGAAAATGTTGCCTACTCGGCAGAAGTTTTTGAGCCCATCATAGTGCACTATGCCGGGGTCGAAATGAAGGATCGGGAATCCCTGATGCGGGCGCTCACGATTAGTACAAAGTTGTCCTGAAGTTTATTCACGGCACACGCCGCTTCTTTCGTGGACGTGCCGCTGGCAATGAACCGCAGCGCCATCGACTCAGTAGCGGACGCGACTTGGAGGCAAAACAGAGACGGCCCGAGCCGTCCCACGAGTGGCGCGGATCCAGCTTTCATTCAATCCGTCGGCTTAGTCTTATCCATGACAACAAAATCAGGAAACTGCCGATGAGCACCATGTAGGCGGTCTCCCTACGTTTTAATACGGAGCCGTCTCGCCTTCGGTTGGGAACGGTCTTGCGCGAGCATCCACACGCAAGAACGATTTGAAGATCACAGAAGCGCCGCGCTGAGAGTGCTATCCTTCCGCGCATGGACGCGGCGAACCCGCACCGTGGAAAGGAAGGAGCCAAATGGCTTCATTATCGGAAAGGGCGCGCGGCGTAATGGAGACCTGTGACAAGGCGCTGGCTTGGGAAGGCCGCGACCTCCCGAAAGTAGATGCCAACACCGTGAACGCCGCAATCACCATTCTCCAAGATGCAAAATCTCAAGTTCCCAATGACAAGCTTTTGAAAGCTATCTCGCTGGGACCAATCACCCAAACCTGGACAGGGATTAGGACCTCGATGCAAGCGGTTATCAATGCGCTGCCCCCGGGGTGAAGTATTGCTGTTAAATCGTGCGACGCGGCTAGGGAAACCCAATTGGCTGCGCTTCTCCGGTTTGCTAAGATAAAAAACGCAGTGGGCGTGTAGCTCAGTTGGGAGAGCGCCTCGTTCGCAACGAGGAGGCCGCCGGTTCGAGCCCGGCCACGTC
>Ga0209415_10020703_pt1 | contig 10199 bp, 8 predicted proteins | sample PeaSoiSIISIP2007_FD_187696 | JGI IMG/M metagenome (GOLD analysis project Ga0209415, IMG submission 187696) | Peat soil microbial communities from Weissenstadt, Germany - SII-SIP-2007 (SPAdes) (version 2) | ecosystem: Environmental > Terrestrial > Soil > Wetlands > Peat | place: Germany...
TCCGAAAAACACAGGCAGGAATGCCTGTGCCACTGCCATATGCGAGGGCCGCGAACGGGCCACCGTCGCCCTGCTCGAAGAGAGTGCGCGATGGGACACCGGCGGCGTCCGTATGCAGGTTGTCGACGACCGCCTCACCGGCCGCAAAATGTTCGTGCCGGACGCCTCCGCGGCGGAATGCCTGCTGGCGATCGTGCGCTCGGGCGATGAACTGGCGATCGCGCAAGTCCACAACGCTGCCAGCGGCGTCTCGATCCGGGCGATGCCCTCGATCGACCGCACGCGGCATTTGTACGCGGTCGACTTCGACCAGGTGGAGGTCGAGATCCTGGCTACCGGCGACGAGGCGCAACGGGCGCTGGACCGCGCGATGGACATCGCCACCGTCGCGCTGGCCGCGGAGATGGTGGGCGGCATGGAGCGCATCACCGAAATCGCGGTGGACTACGCCAAAACGCGCAAGCAGTTCGGCAAGCCCATCGGCCAGTTCCAGGCCATACAGCACCAGTGCGCCGACATGCTGCTGTTGACCGAAAGCTCGCGCTCGGCGGCCTACTACGCCGCGTGGGCGCTGCAGGAAAACGCACCCGATGCGCGCACCGCCGTGTCGGTGGCCAAGTCGTACGCCAGCGAGGCGTACCGCGAAGCCGGCAACCGCGCGATCCAGGTCCACGGCGGCATGGGATTCACCTGGGAGAACGACCTGCACCTCTACTACCGGCGCGCCAAGGCGTCCGAGATTGCTTTCGGCGACGCCGCATTCCATCGCGAGCGCATCGCCCGGATGGTGATCGATGCGTAGCGTGGCGCAGGCATTCATGCCTGCCGTGTCGGCACTCATGCCGACACCCTTTCGCGGTTGTGACACAGTATCGAAGCCAGGCGTCGGCATGAGTGCCGACGCGGCAGGCACGAGTGCCCGCGCCACATCGGCCGGATCAGGCTTTCGTTCCGTCCAGAAACATGTAGGTGACGATGGCCACGCCCACGTCCCGGCCGCTGCCATCCGCCAGGTCGACGCGTCCCACCGAGATCGTGGACCCCACCCGCAGCAGCCGCGACCGCGCCACCAGGCGCCCCTCGGTGACGGGGCGGAAGTAGTTGACCTTCAGCTCCACTGTGGTGAATCGCCGGGTCCCGCCGAAGCGGTGATAGAGCGCGCTGCCGACCGCTGCGTCGGCCAGGCTGGCGGTCACTCCTCCGTGCAGCGAGCCGGCGCTGTTCAGCAGTTCCTCGCGCACCTGGCAGCGGATCGTGATGCCGTCGCGGTGCACGCGCACCAGTTCGAACCCCAGCAGGTGGTTGAACGCGTGCCGCGTCAGAAATTCCAGTGCGGTTTTCTTCGTATCCTTCAAGTTTGCCGATTCTAGCATTGTCGAGGCCAAAAGAAAATGTCGAACCCGATACTCGAGAACAAAGTTGCCATTGTCACCGGAGCCAGCCGCGGAATCGGTAAGGCGATTGCGCAGGTGTTCGCGCGCGAAGGCGCCACCGTGGTCATCTGCGGCCGCAAGCAGGAAACTTTGGCCCAGGTCGCGGCCCAGGCCGCAGCAGAGCTTGGCAACGGCGCAGGCAAGCTCTACCCGCTGTCCTGCCACGTGGGCCGCGTGGACGACATCCGGCGGCTGGTGGAAACCACGGTCCGCGAATTCGGCAAGATCGACATCCTGGTGAACAATGCCGCGACCAACATCGCCCAGGAGCCCGTGCTGCAAGTGGACGAAGGCAAGTTCGACAAGATGGTCGAAGTGAACCTGAAGAGCGCGTTCCGCCTCATCCAGGCGGTGGCCCCGGGCATGTGCGAGCGGGGCTGGGGCGCGATCGTCAACATCGCTTCCATCGCCGGCATCCGCCCGCAGTATTACGGGATGCTGTACAGCATGACCAAGGCGGCGCTGATCATGATGACCCAGTCGTACGCGCTGGAACTGGGTCCCAGGGGCGTGCGCGTGAATGCCATCGCGCCGGGCCTGATACAGACCGTGCTCAGCGAATACTACTGGAAAGACCCGGCCGCCCGCGACAAGATCGTCGAGGAGCAGCCGGTCAAGCACCTCGGTCAGCCGGCGGAGGTCGCGGAACTGGCGCTGCTGCTGGCCAGCGATCGTGGGTCTTATATCACAGGTCAGACGATGGTGGTGGACGGCGGACGGTTGCTGCCGTGAGTTCTCTGATATTATCTCTGCTATGCGCGGCGGCCTCCCGTTCGTCATGCTGTCGTTTGCGCTGCTCGCGCAGGCTCCGCGAGACCTGCGCATCGAGCCCGTCGCCGTTTCTAACCCGCTGCACGACCGGGGAACCCGCTGGGCCGTGATCGTAGGGGTCTCCTCGTATCCGAATCTTCCGCCCGCCGCTCAATTACGATTCGCCCATCGCGACGCCGACGACTTCGCGACGTTTCTGCGCAGCTTCGAGGGCGGTGCCCTTCCCGGAGACCACATCCGGCTGCTCAGCAACGAGCAGGCGACGCTTGCCCAGGTCCGCGCGGCGCTCCACACCTGGCTGGTCGACTCGGCGGGCCCTGCGGACATCGTCTACTTCTTCTTCGCCGGCCACGGCGTGGTGGACGACCAGGACGAAGGGTACCTGGTGATGAGCGACACCGACCCGCAGAACCTCCACGCCACCGGGCTCTCCTTTCAAGAAGTCGACCAGACTCTCAGCGACCGTTTGCGCGCCAGCCTCGTCGTGGTGGTGGCCGACGCCTGTCACGCCGGCCGCTTGGGATGGTCGAGCTATGACCCCAAGGTTCCGAGCCGCGCCAACGAGCCGCTGGCCAAGATCGGCCACGGCGACCGCGGTTTCCTGAAGCTGCTTGCCACGCGGCCGAGCGAACTCTCCTTCGAGAACGAGAAGTGGGACGGCGGCCACGGCGTGTTCACGTATTCCCTGCTCGAAGGCCTGCGCGGCCCAGCCGACCTGGATGGCGACCACGTGATCCGCGCATCGGAAGCCATCGACTTCGCCTCGCGCCGCGTTCCGGAGCTCACCGGCGGGCTGCAGCATCCGCGGGTGGCGGGCACGTTCGATGTTCGAGTTCCCATCGCAGTGGCACCGCAATCCGCGCCGGCGTTCCAGATCGACCGCGCGCGCGGGGTCGAAGTGGAAGTGACCGGGCCGGCCAACAGCGCCCTCTACCTGGACAACATCTTCCGCGGCAAGATCCGGGCCGCAGGATCGCTGCGGATCGATGCCGTAGCGCCCGGGCCGCACGCGTTCTCCGCCGACTTCCCGGATGGCGCGAGCCTCGACGGGACGATCACGCTCAGCAATCTGCCCGCGCGCGTGACTATCGCTTCACCGGCCGCGAGCCCCCTCGGGCAACTCCGGGAGCGCCTCAACGCGGGCCGCGTTCTGGAGCCGAACGGAGCCTGGGATTTCTACCGCGCCCAGAACTTTTCCGGCCCCGCGAAGGTGGCAGCCACCGCCCTGATCAGCGGAGCAGTGGAGGAACTGGGGCAGGCCTGCGTCAGCGACTACGTGCAATCGACGGCCACCGGACTGAAGCGCGCGCTGCTCGCGCGCTCAGTTGACGCATACGCGCGCCTCCTGGTGCTGCGCCCCGGCGACTCGTCTCTCGAAGCGCGGCGGCTCTTCTGCACCGGGCGGTTGGAAATCGCGGAGGGACGGTTCTCGGAGGCGGTGGTGACGCTGGAGAACTCGTTGAAGATCGATCCGCGGTTTGCGTGCTCTTACAACGCGCTGGGCGTGGCGCTCTCGCGCATCAACCGTGCGAAGGACTCGCGGAAGGCGTTCGAGACGGCGGCGAAACTCACGCCGGAGTGGGCGCTGCCGCCCTTCCAGATCGCCTCGCAATTGATCGCCGCGGGCGACTTGGCGAAGGCGCTTCCTTACGTGAAGCAGGCGGTGGCGTACAGCCCGCGGTCGGTGGGCAATCGCTGGAGCCTGGTCCATCTCGAGCGGCTTCTCGGCCACACGTCCGATGCGATCCGCGAGGCGGCCGCGCTGATTCAGGTGGACCCCAACTACGCCCCCACGTATGCCGAGCTGGGGCTGGCGTACGAGGCGAACCGCGATATTCCAAAGGCTCTGGAGGCGTATGACACGTATGTGCTGCTGGCGCCCAATTTCGTGGATTCCAACGGGGTGAAAGCGCGGGCGGCGCGTCTGCGGGCGACGCGGTAGGGAGTCGTGTCCTTGACGCGGAGGCGCGGAGCCGCGGAGGAAGACGCGGAGAAGACGAAGAGAAAGTCAAAACCTGAGAGCACGGAGGTGGCAGAGGGCGCCGAGGGGACCACGGCTGCGGACGACTGGGTAAGGGCAAGAGCGCGACCAGGGGGTCGTGCCCAGAGGGCACCCAGGACGAGGGCGTCCGCCCCACTTTGGCGCGGTGGGCCATGGGGGCCTCGGTTGTCACGGTGGGAGGACCTGAGAATTGACTCTTTGCTTTGGCGGGATAGGTCATTGGGGGGCTCGGTTCTGGCGGTGGGCGGCTTCCAGCAGAGACTCTTTAGCTCGGGTCCATTCGGTGATTCGCGCTTGCTCTTGGCGGGCTCGGGAGAGCGATTCCGCTACCACCTCGGGAGCGGGACCTCCTACGACGCGGCGGGTGCGAACGAAGTTCTCGGGGTCGAGGGCGCGCTCGAGTTCGTCGCGCGTGAGGCGTAGTGACGGATTCTGATTCAGGAGCACGGCGGCGATGGCGCCTGGCCGATCGTCCCCCGCGGATGCCTGGACGGCGCGCGAGACCATGGCGTGGGCATCGCGAAAGCTCAGGCCCTCGCGGCGCACCAGGGTATCGGCCAACTCGGTGACGGTGAGAAAGTCGGCCGCGGCGCGGCGCGCCAGGCGGTCGCGGTCGACCTCGGCCGAGCGCAGTACTCCGGCCAGCAGACGCAGCGCGCGCAGGGCGTTGCCGAACATGGTGAAGGCCAGCGGCTGGAGGTCGTCTTCGCTATCGTTGATGTCGCCGAAGGGAGTGTTGTGCACGCAGGTGAAGAGCGCCTGCGCCTCGCCCAGCGCGCGGCTCGCCAGGATGCGGGTGTGCTCGAGCGCCACGGGGTTGCGTTTCTGCGGCATGATGCTGGAGCATTGCACGAAGGCCTCCGAGAGGCGCAGGAAACCGAATTCGCGGGTGGACCAGAGCAGCAGGTCCTGCACCAGCTTGCCCAAGTTCACCATGGCCACCGCTACCGTTGCCGCCGATTCGGTGAGGTAGTCGATGGCCGCGATGGCGCCGTAGGAATTCTCGGCCAACCCCTCGAAGCCCAGGAGCCGCGCGGTAATGTGGCGATCGATGGGGAAGGCCGTGGTGGTGATGGCGCACGCGCCCAACGGACACAGGTTCACGCGCGCGAAAGCCGCCTGGATGCGGGCCGCATCGCGCGCCAGGAATTCGGCGCCCGCGAGGAGGTAGTGGGCCAGCGTGGTCGGTTGCGCGGGCTGCGTATGGGTGTGGGCCGGCATCACCGTTTCCAGATGGCGCCCGGCCATATCCAGAAGGACCGAACGCACGTGCGCGATGGCGGCTGCCAGGGCCAGCAACTCGCGGCGCACGGTCATGCGGTACAGCGTGATGGCGATATCGTTGCGGCTGCGCGCGGTGTGCATTTTGCCGGCCAGCTCTCCGCAGGCATCCTGCAAGAGGCCTTCGATGTAGAAGAACAGGTCCTCGCAGGCGCCATCGTAGGGGGCACGGGCGATTTTCTCCGGATCGAGGCCGTCCAATGCCGCGATCAGCGCGCGCGCTTCGCCGGCGGTCAGGATGCCCTGGCACGCCAGCATGCGGGTGTGGGCGTAGTGAATCTCGATGAGCGCGTCGATGTAGTGTTGCTTCGCGTCTTCGAAGTTCGGGCCGAGAACCGTTTCCGCGTAGACCGGCGCCGGGAAGGAGTCGTTAGCTGGCATTTATCATGCTCCGCGGGAGGATGGGGCAAGGGCACTGGTGCCTGACGAAGCCAAGCGTCGGCACGACTGCCGACGCGGCAGGCAGGAATGCCTGCGCCACGTCACTAGTCACTGGGCGCCGCCTGCAAACGCGGGATTCTTTCCGAGGCTGACCAGGTTGGCCAGGATGCGATACGCCCCGGGCACTCCCGAAGGCAGTTGCCGGTAGAGCGCGAACGCATCATATATATAGGCTCCCTTACCGTAGCGCGCCAAGAGGAGTCCGCCGCGCTGGGGATCCTGGTCGGGATCGTTGGTCTCGAGCAGGGCGTCGTAATGCGGGTCCCAGGTCTGCATGAACCCATGGCCGCGCTCTTCGACCCATCCGGAAAAGTCGGCTTCGGTGATGCGATTCGGCCACGTCCATACGGGATCCGCCGGTTTCAGGAAACGCACCTTGGAAGTTTCGTCCACGACTTTTTGCGGATTGTTGCCCAGGCTGAAGGGATACGGTCCGTAGCTCTGGTCGAACTCCTGCAGGTTGTACTGCACGATCAGGACGCCGCCGTTCTTCACGTATTCCAGGAGGCGGCTGTTGGCGGACTTCAGCTCGGGCCGCACGGCGTAGGCGCGGGTGCCGAGAATGATGGCGTCATAGCCCGAGAGGTTGCCTTGGGTGACATCGCTAGAGGCCAGCACGCGCACGGTTTGCTCCAGATTTTCGAGGGCCTGCGGCACGTCGTCGCCGGTTCCGGGCAGGTATCCGATGCGCAGCCCGGGCGCGGTTTTCACGTCGACACCGACGGCGCGATAGACTGCCGGCCGGTAGAACGGATAGGACCGCACGCCGGGATATCCGACCAGGCGGTATCCTTCCTCGTAGCTGTGACCCTGGTATTCGGCGACCGCGGTGATGCGATAGTCTCCGGGCTTCACCAGGTCGGGGAGCACCGAGAAGGCGATGGTGCGATCCTCGCCATCGCGCGCCATGGAGAACGGCGCCGACTCGGGAGAGGAACGCCATCCGGCGGGCAATCGCAAACGAAGGGCGCCTTCGGCCGGCCCCTTCACGTTGCTGTGCACGGTGCAGGAAAAGGCGAAGGATTTGGCGCCCACCGGCACGGCGCCGGCGGCCGGAGACAGGGTCACGGAGATCGCGGGACCGAGCAGCAGCGGTTGGGGGACCACTCCCATCGCGGGAATCCGTTGATAGGTCTGGACCACTTGAGACAAGTGCAGGGCGACTCCGCGGTACGAGACGCGCGCGCCTGCGGAGAGCGGATAGGGCGCCAGCGGGAGATCGCGATAGCGCGGGTCGGCGAGGTCGTAGGTGGGCTGTTCTTCGTCGGGGCGGGTGAAGTATGGCCGGGTCAGCGCGGCATCCTGGGGCGCGGCCACGGTGAAGCGCCCGGACGCTTGCGCGTGGGCGGCAAGACTCTTGGGCGGCTCTCCGGCGGCCGCGATCTTCCACGGCTTGCCATCGGCCGCTTCGAAGGTGACGGCTTCGACGGCGACCGCGTCGGGACTCTGGTTGGTCAGGTCGACCTGAACGCCGAAGGTTTGGCCAGGAATCCCAATGGTGAACGTCGGGGCCGTCAGGGAGAAGGGGTTGCGAGGCCCCGACGGGACCGGCGGCGGGGCGGCGAGGGTTACGGTGGTTTGGATCGAAAGGCCGAGCGCTTCCGCGAGGGCATGTTCGAACTGATCTTCCTTGACGCGCAGTTCGAAGAGGATGTCGGGCAGGTTTGCGGCGCGCACCCGCTCGATGAGGGCGCGCGTCGTGCGGAGTCCATCGGCCAGTAGCGGAGCGATGGCTTGCGGCTGGTCCGGCCGATAGTCGCGGTTGGCCTGGGCGGCCAGACGGGCGATCTCCGCGAGGTCCTTGTTCAGGTAGTCGGGCGGGGAGGAAACCAGCGACGCGATGCCGTTGACCGAAACGTCGATGCCGTCGAAGAAGGTCTCCTCGTGTTCCGCGGCGGGCACGCGCGAATCATAGCGGTGGTAGGCGCTGGCGAAAGGCACGGGACGGGGAATCGCCAGGCCATTGTTCTGGCTCTTTTGCTCGCCCAGGCCCGCGCGGCCGATCTGCAAATAGGTCAAACCGGCGGCCGGGTCGTAGGCACCCTCCTGAATCTCCAGGGTGGTGGAAGGCTTCTCGGTGGACCAGGCCTGGTGAATGTAGTCGAAGAACCGGACAGGGACGAATTTGTCGATGGCGTAATCGTACATGCCCTGCGGGGTGACGTCGAAGAACGGGACGTGCTCGTAGACCTTCAACGGGGTCCATGGGCGGAGGCCTTCCTGGATCTGTTCGGGGAATCGCTGCGGGTCGCCGGCGGCGAGGAAGGCTTCCTGCGCCATCTGGCCGGATACCTGGTGCTGGCCGTGCCCGTCGGTGGCGGCTCCCACGAAGACGGAGGTGAGCACGAGGGGGCGTGTCATGCGGATCACGCGGACGACTTCCGCCAGGACGCGGTCGTGGTCCCACTTTTCGAGGGCCTCTTCGCGGGTTTTGGAGAAGCCGTAGTCGATGGCGCGGGTGAAGTATTGATCGACGCCGTAGTAGCGATCGGCGGCCAGGAGTTCCTGGGTACGCACGAGGCCGAGGGCGTCGTACATGTCGGGGGACATGGCGTTCTGGCCGCCCTCGCCGCGATTCAGCGTGAGGAGGACGCCGCGGGCGCCGGCCCCGCGGGTTTCGAGGGCGAGCATGCCGCCATCCTCGTCGTCGGGGTGGGCGGTGATCATCATGATGCTGGCGCGGGTTTGGAGGGCGTGCAGCCAGCGGGTGAGCCCGGCGGCGCCGCGATCGACGTCGGCGGGCAGGGCGTCGGGGGACGGGGGAGTTTGGGCCCAGAGGGAGGAGATTAGAAGGATTCCGAGACCCCATCGAGAACATAGGCGCATGAGTTTATTGTTGGCCAGGAGGGATGCCCGCCGCAACGGGAGGGAGACAGTGGAGACGGTTGGAGAGCCTTTTTGCGCGCATGCTTTTATGAGGGTGCAAGTCATTTTGATTCTGGAGGTTGCGGGGACAGCCCGAAAATGGGAGACGGTTGGGGAGGGTTTTTTTGACGCCAACTGTCTCCCGAATGCCGCGGATGGCGTCGGACTCATGCAGGTGATGGATTCCGGGCGGGATAAGGGCGCGGGCGAGGGGCGATTTTGGGTTGCGGGGAAGTGGTGGTTCATAAAACTTCCGTTTGGGCTGGTGCTGCTCGGGAGCGGAATTCCCTTCCTGATTTCAATGTAGCAGACAGGCATGTCAGGACTGGGTGCGGAGGGGTCCGAGGGCGCTTGTAAGTGATTTAGAATCAGCAAAAGTGTTTCGAAAAAAATAGTCCGCCGGTGCGTGACTGGGATTTTGGTTCAAGCCCTTTCGGTTCACTTTCTGAATTATTCGGCGTGTGGTGAGCGCGGACACGGGAGCCGCGGTTTCCAAGTAGGCCGTTTGCCCGGCCGGCGTCCGGTTTCAAGCCCGGACAACAAGCCAGGCAAGCGCTTTCCGTGAGCGGCGTTTGCCGGGAGGAACGATTGCGGACGGAAGACGTTGGCTTCCGTCCAGAGGCCCTCGGCAGGGCCGGGTTGTCGGAGAGAAAACCATACCCAGGATGGATGGCGTCGATCTCCTTTTCCCTGGCCAGCGCGACGATGCCATCGACATCCAGGTACGTCTCTACGGGCCCTTTGCCTTCTCCGATCAGGTACGCTTCATCGGCTTTGAAGCGGTGGAGGGCCAGGCGATCTTCCTGGGAGTAGATGGCCACGGTCCGCAGGCCCAGTTCGTTGGCGGCGCGCAGAATGCGGATCGCGATTTCGCTGCGATTCAAGGCAAGCAGTTTTTTCATGGGTGAAAAGAAATTCGGATGCCACCTTTGAGGATACCAATGCGGTGTCAGAATCGATGCGGACAATGAATCAGACCGTCCAGACCTGGATGCCGGCGTTTCTCGCTTTGTTCGGAAGCCTTATGGTGGTCATCACCGCTTGGCTGAACACCAAGGCTCTCTCCGCGCAGATCAATGCGGTGCGTGCGGAGATCAAGGCGTTGCGTGTGGAGATGAAGCAGCAAATCGCCGAGGCGGAGTTGCGCATCACCAGAGAAACGAATTGAGAAGCCGCGTGGAGCGCCTTGAGGAGCAGCGCCTGGTCCGCCAGCCGTAATCTCCCAGCCTGGGTTCATGGAGCTGGCGAAGGGGCTTGAACCCCCGACCTTCGCCTTCGCGAACTTGTGGTCTTGGTGCGATCGGCCCGATTCGCCCACGCCCGCGTTGACTCTAACCTCCAAGCAGCGAGCCCCGATGGCTCCGCTCCTGGAGCGTCCCAACCTATCCGTGAATCACGTATAGTAT